>WNGH01007611.1_pt1 | contig 11786 bp, 12 predicted proteins | sample 5400631 | NCBI WGS metagenome assembly WNGH01 (sample SAMN13153373, study PRJNA577476) | soil metagenome | isolation source: 115 cm soil or saprolite under Garry oak tree replicate 1 | place: USA:California | collected 2016-06-15 | reverse complement strand
GGCTGGGGCGCCGGCGGCGTCAAGGGATAGCCGGCAGGCCTCGGCGTCGCCCTCAGCAGACCGGCGGAAGCATGCGGCCGAGGCGCTCGATGCTCTCAATGGCGCGGTCCGCGGCAAACCACACGCCGAGCTCGGTGACGTCGCTGCAGAGAGTTTGGCGCCTGCATGGACGGTCACACTGTGTCGAGGCTGCTGGTGTCTGAGTTTAGAAGCTTATGTCACGGAGACGGGGCCACGACCGCTGCCGATGCACTCGTAGATGGCGGCAGGGTAGGGTAGCCTGGTTCCAATCTGGTTCCAACGTACGGTGCCGAACGAGGAACCACTATGCGGCCTCATCCTTGTTGCTCCGTTTCACGGGAGGATACGTCGTCTTGTGTATCCGTGCGTCGCGACCTACTGATTACGAGTCCCGGTCTGGAACTTCTGAGACGCCTCCCCGGCAGGAACAACCTCGTGAGTGTGCCGATTCTTCGGCCGGACAACCGAGCCCGCCTGCGGAGTGCTTTGGGCTTGAGTGAGACCGTCAAAGGGCTGAAAATGCCGGTCTGCGAGCAATTGATCGGGTCGGCTGTTCGCATAGGAGCGTCCCTGAGCAAGGAGGCGATCATGGCGAGGATCGAGCCGCTTGGAATCCACGAGGTCGACGACGAGATCCGGCATCTCTGCGAAGAAACCGAGCGCCAGTCCGGCACCTCGGCGAGCACGAGGACTTACGCGAAGAACCCCGGCGTTCTCAAGGCACTCACCGCCTTCCGCGCCGCGCTCGCGCGCGAGGGCACGATCGATCCGGTCATACGCGAACTGGTGCGGCTGAAGATCGCCGGTCTCAACGCCTGCCGCTATTGACTCACTCTTCGCTATTCGCCGCGATCAACGACGAGAGCTCGGATCTTTTGACCTCGCGCGAGCGGGCTGCCATCCGGTTCGCGGAAAAGCTCGCTGTCGACCACCAGAAGATTGATGACGCGCTCTGGTCCGAGCTGCGGCGGGAGTTCTCGGAGCCCGAACTGATCGAGCTGGTCGCGCACACAACGCTCTACATCGGGTTCGGCCGGTTCAACGAGATCATCGGGCTGGATCCCGCCTAGCGCCATATCAGTTCGGGGATCGGCGCTTCTCGGCCGGTATGGGTGGCTAGACGAAGTTCAGACGTAAGTGCCGCTTGACGGCAGCTAAGTAGACAGGAATGGTCAGGAGCCAAGCCTGGGGCCAACGGAAAGGGCGCCCTCGCATCGTCGGCATCTCGTTTCGGAGCTCTGGCGTCTGGCCGGCCACGACTGGCACGGCGCTCGCACCTCCGGGACATCATGGCGCGTCGATTGAGGTGGCTCGGGCTGCTGGCGTTCCTGGTGCTGGGTACCGTCATCTGGACTCTGCGGCCGTCACCTTGTAGCCGGCCGATCGCGTATCGTCTCGGCGAGATTGACGAACGGTTCGGCATGAGTAGTGACGAGGTGCTCGAGGCGTTGCGTCAGGCAGGGCCCCTCTGGGAGCGACGACGACCGTCAGCAAGCCACGCAGGGCCGCCAGCGCCTCAGAGGCTCCATGCAGGAGCTCCAGGCGTCCCATGAATCCGTCGGTCGGAGCTTCACCGAATGGCGGGAGAGGTACGAGCGGCGGGCTCTGAGCTACCAGCAGATGTACGCGGACTACCAGAAGCGCGCCGCCGTGTTCAATGCGCGGGTGCAGGAAATGAACGCGCGCGGCGGCGCGTCCCGCGACATTCAAGCGAGCTTGGAGGCTGAGCGGAGCCAGCTCGACGCGGCGCGAAGCGAGCTCGAGACCGACCGGCTCTCGGTCGAGTCACTCGGGGCCTCCGTGCAGTCGTTGGCCGAGAAGGGCAACACTCTCGCCGAAGCGCACAATCATAACGTCACGACATTCAACGTGCTTTACGGGGCGCCGCGGACGTTTCACAAGGGCGAATTCAACGGTCGAGAAATCACCGTGTTCGAGTTCCACGACCGCCGGGATTTCACGCTGGTGCTTGCGCACGAGCTCGGCCATGCCCTCGGACTCGGGCATGTCGATGACCCGGCGGCCATCATGCACGCCGTGGGAGGGGAGCAAGCCGTGGCACTCGACCTGGTGGCAGCTGATCTGGCTGCGCTCAGATCCACCTGTGGGCTCCGCTGATCCAGCCTCCCGTCGAGCCCTTCCAAGAGCGGCGGCGCCGATCCTGTCCTAGCTTGGACTCGCTTGGCTCTTGGTGGGCGAGCTGGCCTTTGTGACGTTGACAAGCGAGTGTGGAGGCGATCATGACGCTCGACGAGTATGTGGCCTGGGCGGCGGGCATCGGGGTGAACCGGCCCACGGACGTGCCTAAAGAGCGCACACTGCTTGAGGTTGGCTTGGGATTCGCGAGCGAGATCGGTGAGGTGGCCGGGGTGCTCACAAGGTGGCTCCGCGACGACGAGCGGCGGCCCAATGAGTTGGCCGATGAACTGGGTGACGTGGCCTACTACTGGGCGCGGCTATGCGTCGTCACCGGGATGGTGCCGTCCACGCTGCTGGCGCGCAGCCGCGCGCATATCGAATGGCGGCAGGCCGGCCGACCGGCGGGTGGGCCTACACCCGCAGCCGCGATGACCCTCGAAGAATACGGAGCGTGGGCGGTTGGAGCAGGCGGCGCTCGGACTGACGACCAGTCGCTATGGGACGTCGGCCTCGCCTTGGTAGGGGATGCCGGGGAGGTCGTCGAGTGCCTCCGGAAACTCGTGCGGGATGGTGATCAACAGCGCGAGCGCTTGGCGGGGGAGCTGGGCGACGTGTGGCGCTACTGGACACGCCTGTGTGTCGCCAGCGGCCACACCCCCACCGAGCTATTGCTGCGAAGCCGGACCAAGATCGAGAGCGCCCAACCGTGACGGCGTCCTGCCGACAGCGGCTGAGGTGATCGTTCGGCCGCGGTGCCGCTGGCCGCGCGGTAGTCAATAGATCGCGCGTCCCACCCTCGCCCTCGTTCCCTCCCTACGTCTCGTACACCTTTTTGAGCTCTCCCTCCGCCCACTTCACGCAGTCCGTCGGGGTCGTTCCCTGGACGGCCTTCGCGTACATGTCGGTGATGATGTACTTCGTGAGGACTTCGGTGGCCTTGCCCGTGGGGGGGCCGGCCCAACCGATCATCCGCGATCCCCGCGCCGCCACCCGGAACGGTTTGAGGGCGTCGTCCACCTTGTCCCACATCGGACTGTTCTCCCAGACCGTGGTGGCGCCGACGCTGTAGCCGTTCTCGATCTCGAACCACTTGCTGAATTGCTCCTTCGAGTGCACCCACCTGAGGAATTCCTTGGCCGCCTTCTGGTTCTTGGAATACTTCATGAGGCCGTGGGAAAACGCCACGAAGTAGGGCGAGGTGGGGCCGCCGGGGCCTTCGGGGATGCCGAAATGGGAGATGTCGGAGAACATGGGCTGTCCCGCCTCGTTCTTCACCTTGTCCGGGTTGCGCTTGGCGAAGATGTAAATGGAGGCGCCGTTCAGGGTGGCGCAGATCTCATTGGCGTGGAAGGCCCGGTTGTTGTTCGTATCGTCCCAGGCCAGGGCGCCCTCGTCGCAGGCGTCCTTCCAGAAGCTCACCATCCACTTGACCGCCTCCACGGTGTTCTTGGAATTGAGCACCACTTTCTTGCCCGTGGGATCGGTTTCCATTCCGCCGAAGGCCCACGTGATCGGATAGGTCCACGTCGGCGCATCGCCGAAGGTGTGGCCGAGCGTCTGTCCGACGGGCTTGCCCTTCTTCTTGAGCGCGCTGCCGATCTTGCGGTAGTCCTCGAGTGTCTTCGGGGGCCCGCTCGCTCCGACCTCGGCGAACCAGGACCGCCGATAGGCGATCAGGCTGCCTCCCGTCGTATAGGGAAGCGCCAGCCACCGCTTGCCGCTCTTGGCCGCGGCTTCGGAGTGCGCGTAGTAGCCGCCCTGATCCTTGGCCTTCCACTCGCACAGCTCGGAAACGTCCGCGAGGGCGCCCGCGTATAGATGCGGCCAGTTGTGGAGCATCATGATGATGTCGGCGCCCGAACCGGATTGGATGGCGGCCGTGATGCGCGCCTGCAAATCGTTGGCATTGATCGTCTCGAGAGTGACCTTGGTCTTGGTCTGCGCGCTGTACTCGGCCACTTGCCGGACGCGGGGCGGCGGGGCGCTTTCTGGCTCATGTGAGCTCCTTCCAATGGGGACATGAGGGCAGATCGGTTCGAACAGTTGGGGGACGACGGCGGCGCGAGAGCGTGCTGCCCGATGGGCCGGAGCGGGGGCGTCATTGCCTCCCTCGAGGGCCGGACGGTGAGCGGCGAGAAATCGGCGGGAGTGTGACCGCCGCCGGCCACCGTGTCAACGGCTCCTCAACAGGCCTCGGCTTACCGCGTCGGATTGACTCGATGATCGATACGCGCGGACCTGGAATCGAGAAAAGCCCGTTGCTTCGGTAGGGCGCATGCTTGGCATCGGGCTTGCTCGTCCATAGAGTCCATGCCGGCCCGCGTCGGCGGATAGAGAGGACATGCCATGGCTAGCAGAGCGCTCTGGACAGGGTCGATCGCCTTCGGGCTCGTCAACATCCCGATCGAGCTCTATCGCGCTATCCGCGAGACGCGGCCGCGGTTCCGGCTCCTTCATGCCAAGGACAAGTCTCCGGTTCGCTTCGAGCGAGTCTGCGAGCGGGAGGACCGTGCCGTGGCGTGGGGCGAAGTGGTCAAGGGCTACGAATACACAAAGGGCAAGTTCGTGGTGCTCACCCCGGAAGACATGAAGCGGGCGGCCCTCGAGAAGACGCGCACCCTCGATATCCTCAATTTCGTTCCCGGGGACGACATCGACGACCGGTTCTTCGAGACGCCGTACTACGCCGTGCCGGGCAAGGGAGGCGAGCGCGCCTACGTTGTCCTGCGGGAGGCTCTCCGGGATTCCGGCAGGACCGGAGTGGGCAAGATCATGCTGCGGGAGACCCAGCACCTGGCCGCGCTCGAGCCCATGGGCGAGGCTCTCGTGCTCACCATGATGCGCTTTCCGAACGAGCTCGCCGATCTGTCGGACTTTCGCTTCCCTGCCACCGCCGCGCAGCGCCCGAAGGAAGTGCAGATGGCGAAGGCGCTGATCGATCAGCTCAGCGACAAGTGGTCGCCCGACAAGTACAAGGACGAATACCAGGCCAACCTTCTCCGGGTGATCCGCGCCAAGCTCAAGGGCACCTCGCCCCGGCTCAAGGACGAGCTGGCCGACACGCGGCACGGCAAGGTCGTCGACTTGATGGAGCGCCTGCAGCAGAGCTTGGCCGGTTCGCGGTCCGGGCGGAGGACCGGTGCGCCTCGGTCGGCTCGAGCGGTGCGGCGCGGGTCCGGCACGACACGGAAAGGCAGGCCGCGGAAGATCGCCTGAGGCAGCTCCGCCTCCTGCTATTCGTTTCTCGTCCTCTCCGCCCTCACGGGGGCGCTCCTGGACCTCCGGCGACGCTCTCAGCGCAGCTCGTAGCCCGGGGAGACGTCCGCCTCCATCTCCGCCGGTGAGGCGGGGCGCCCGTCGAAGAACACCGCAACCTGATCGCCCAGGGAGCGCTTGCGGTTGATGCGGACGAGGATGTTCCATTCGTCGTGGGCGCCGCTCGAGTAGGCGCTGGAGGCGCGGAGCGCGTAGTAGCGAAGGAACGCGTGCCGCCGCGCGCCGTCGGCGGCGACGGCCCGGCGAAGCTTCTCGTCCACGGCCGCGCGCGCGGTGAGCCAGCGGTCGAGGCAGCCCGTGACGTCGTCACGGCCACAGCCGAAGAAGCTGCGCATATCCAGGGGTCCCGTGAAGTGGACCATGTCGAAGTCGCGCCCCATCCCGTCGTCGCCCGCGAGGACGGCCGTCCACATCACCATGTACTCCGCGCCACCCGCGGCCTTTCCCCCGACGTCCGGCAGCTGGTAGCGTCCGGGATCCAGAACCCACACGGCCGCGCCGTACTCCTTCTCGAGCCGCGCCTTGACGGAGGCGGCGATCTCGAGGTTGACGTCCATGCTGCCGCCCCCGCGCGGGCTGATGGGGGTGCTCGCGTAGACGATGAGCTTGCCGGACTGGCGCTGCGCGCGAAGGTCCGCGCGGACGATTTGAAGCTGGGTGGCGATCGCGGCGTCGAAGCTCGGATCCGCGCAGTACTTCATGCCGACGGTCGTGGTTATCATCGCTTTGGGGGCCGCGCAGTCTGCCGCGCGCGCACTCGTGACCAAGGCGGATAGAGACAGGACGGCAAGAACCGGGCCGACCAGCCGTAGCATGCTCAGGCGCCTCCGGGCCGGTGAGAGTGAGAAGGCTGACCGAGGGTAGTGGCAAGGAACGCGGGGCGTCAAGGCCCGCGTGGGCACAGGAGCCCGGTTGCGTTCAGCGGGGCTTCTTGGCAGAGTGGCAGCGTCACCGACCCTCCTGATCAGGAGCGACAGCCATGAGCCAGACCGAGTCGATTCGAGGACACGCCGTTGTCGTGCAGCCGGGCGAGGGCCCGTCGTATTGGCAGCCCGTGCCTGCCAATGGGCACGCTGATCCCGCGCTCTTTCCCGACCGCACCGGCTTCGACGGCCTCTCCATGGGTTTCCAGACCATCGCGCCCGGCGGACGCATCCGAGAGCACTCGCATGGGGAGCAGGTGGAGCTTCAGATCTGCTTTCGCGGCCAGGGCCGTGTCATGGTCGATGGCGCCGAGCATCGGCTCGTGCCGGGCACCGCGTGCTTCCTCGGCTACGACGTCAAGCACGAGATCATCAACGAAGGCCCGGACGAGCTGGTGATGATCTGGGTCGTCACGCCGCCCGGGCTCGAGAAGTTCTTCCAAGCCATCGGGCGGCCGCGCGAGGCTGGGGCGCCAGCCCCCGCGCCCTTCGAGCGGCCCCTGGACGTGGTGGCCATCGAGCGGACGCTGGGCATGAACGACACCGTCCGCTGACGAGGGGAAGCGGCAAGGCTGCCGTGCTCACGGGATCGGCCGCTTGTGGTGTAGGCTGGTCGAGTCAGATCAGGAGGGAGTCATGAGGCTTCGTATCGTGCTGGTGTCGCTGGCATTGTTCCTCGGCGTGGCGGGCGGGCCCGCGTGGGCGTACTGGGGCGGAATCGACAGTCTCTCCGATCGCATCGATGCGTTGATCACCATCGAGGCCCTGCCCCTCAATGCCGAGGTCCGGCTGAACGGGGCTCGGCTCGGCACGGCTCTCGAGATCTCCAACCAGGGGCTGGCCGTCTTCGGTCAGCGCGCCTACACGATCGAGATCACCGCACCCGGCTTCATCCCTCGCAAGCTGACCCTGATCTCGAATTCCGCGATGCCCCAGCGCGTCTTCGTCGACCTGGTCCCCCTCCGCACGCCCTGATCGCGCCAGATCCGGGTCCGGGCCGCCGGGCCGGCGCCCGCGCCCTCGGGGTGGCCTTGGGCGGCTTGGTCGTAGTGCTCACGCTCGCTGCGTTCCTCGGTGTACTGCAGAATGGCTTCGTCAACTGGGACGACCCCGTCAATTTCCTGGATAATCCGCGCTATCGCGGCCTGGGGGTCTCCCAACTCACGTGGATGTTCACGACTTTCCACATGGGTCACTACATTCCGCTGACCTGGCTCACCTTCGGCGCCGACTATGTCGTGTGGGGCATGGACCCGAAGGGCTATCACCTCACGAGCCTGCTCTTCCACGCCGCCACCGCGCTCTGCTTCTATGCCGTGGCCCGCCGACTCCTCGCCCGGGCACTGCCCCGCGCGCACGTCCGCCGCCGATATCGCGCTGGGAGCGGCCGTGGCTGCGCTCTTCTTCTCCGTGCACCCACTGCGGGTCGAGTCGGTGGCATGGGTCACCGCTCGACGCGATGTGGTGTCCGGGCTTTTCTTCATGCTCACGCTGCTCTCGTGGCTCAAGTCCGTCGACGCCTCCCGGGCCGCGAGGCTTCGCGGGTATGGAACCTCGCTCGTCTTCTTCGGCTGCGCGCTCCTGTCGAAGGCGCTCGCCGTCGGGCTGCCCGTAGTGCTCGTCGTTCTCGACGTCTATCCGCTCCGTCGCCTGGGTGGCGCCCGCGGCTGGCAGGCCCGAGGCGCCTCTGACCCCCTGGTCCAAGGCGCCCGCGCCCCGCGGCTTCTGGACGTCTGGATCGAGAAGGTCCCCTACGTCCTCATGGCGACCGTGGCTGCCGGACTCGCGATTGCCGCGACGCTCGCCTCCGCCAAGGCCTCTCTCGAAGTGCTGAGCCTGGGATCGCGTGCACTCGTGGCTTCGTACGGCTTGGCCTTCTATCTCGTCAAGACCGTGCTACCCGTGGGGCTGTCACCGCTCTACGCCTTCGTCACGAGCGTGAGCTGGGTGATGGTGGCAAGCCTCGTGCTGGCGGCGATGGGGGTGGTGGCGATGCGGCGGCGGTGGCCGGCCCTGGCCGGGGCCGGCGTCGTCTACGTCGGCCTGCTTCTCCCCACCCTCGGCTTCTTCGCCGTCGGCCCGCAGCCGGTGGCGGACCGCTATTCCTATCTCCCATGTCTCGGCTGGGCCCTCGCGGCCGGCGGCGCCGCGGCGTGGCCGTGGGTGGGCTCGCGCGTCGTGCGGGTGGCGGGAGCGGGAGCTCTTGCCCTCCTCCTGCTCCTCACGATGCAACAGGTGCACGTGTGGCGGGACTCGGTCTCGCTATGGAGCCGCGCCGTCGCGCTCGAGCCGGACAATCGATTCGCGCGGATCAATCTCGGCGGCGCCTATGCGACGGCGGGCCGCACGCCGGAAGCCATCGACCAGTATCGTCAAGTACTCGAGCTCTCGCCGGACAAGGCGCCGTGGTACGAAGTGCTCGGATGGCTCTCTGCGACGAGCGGCCACGCCGCCGAAGGACTGCCGCTTCTTCTCGAGGCGCTCCGGCTCGAGCCGGGACGAGCCAACGCCTGTCTCAACGCGCGCGAAGCCGTGCGCCTGCTCAACCTGCCCCCGCCACCCGAGCTGGAGGCCTGCCGCCCGCCCGCCTGACTAGACGAGTCGGGCGAGCGCGGTCGTCATCCGCTCGAGTCCCTGCTCGAGGAGGGCGCGCGGGCAACCGAAGTTGAGCCGAACGAAGCCCTCGCCCCCCCGACCGAACGTCTTCCCGTCATTGAAGGCGACTCGGCCGGCTTCGAGGAAGAAGGTGAAGGGGTCATGGCCCGGTACGCCCGCCTTCCGGCAATCCAGCCAGGCAAGGTAGGTGCCTTCGGGCACGCCCATCTCGACCTTCGGGAAATTGGACCGGACGTACTTCACGAGGAAGTCGCGATTGCTCTCGAGGTAACGCAGGAGCTCGTCGAGCCACGGCTGTCCGTCCCGGTACGCCGCGAGCATCGCGGTGTAGCCCAGGATATTGCCGGCCTGGACCATGTCCGCGCGGGCGGCTATGAACTTCTCCCGGAGCGCCCGGTTCGGCACCACGGCCAGGGAGCTCTTGAGACCGGCGAGGTTGAAGGTCTTGCTCGGGGCGAGGAGGGTGACGGTGCGCGCCTCGATCTCGGGATCGAGAGAGGCGATGGGCACGTGGCGGTAGCCGTGGTAGATCAGATCGCCGTGGACCTCGTCGGCGCAGATGATGAGGTCGTGGCGGAGGCAGATCTCCGCCATACGAAGCAGCTCCTCGCGTGTGAAAACGCGGCCCACGGGATTGTGCGGATTGCACAGGAGGAACATGCGCGTGCGCGGCGTGATGGCCCGCTCGAAGGCATCGAAGTCGATCGTGTAGCGCCCGTCCGCTCCCCGGACGAGGCTCGCCCCGTCCCGTGACATGCCGACATTGTCGGGCAGGCGCAGGATGGGCGGATACACGGGCAGCATCATCAACACGCCGTCTCCCGGGCCGGCAAAGGCGCGGCAGGCGGTATTGAAGCCCGGGGTGACGCCGTTCATCAGCAGCATCGCCTCCGCCTCCACCGTCCAGCCGAAGCGCTTGAGGAAGCGATCGCGCATCACCTGGTGGAACTCGGGCTGCTCCACCCCGTAGCCGAACACGCCATGCTCCACGCGCTCGCGCAGAGCGCGAATCACGGGCTCCGGCGAGGCGAAATCCATGTCGGCGACCCACAAGGGCAGGACGTCGGGCGGGTACTTGTGCCATTTGTTGCTTTCCGTGTTCCGGCGCTCGATGATGCGGTCGAAGTCGTAGGGCATGGGTTCGAAGGATAGACGAGGGGCCAGCCTCGGGCAAGAGCGCGGAAGGCTTGACTCGCGCGATAAAGATGGGCATAAGTGAGGGGTTGCCGCAGCGCGGCAGGCGGTATATCCCCACTGGTCGAGGAGATTTGCTCATGAGCGGATTGCCCGAAACGCACCGGCGCGCCGTTTGGGTTCTCCCGGCGCTCCTCGCTCTCGTACTCATCGCCGCGTTGGTGGGGCCGGTGCTCGACACCGCCTGGGCCCAGGCGCCGGCGGCCCCGGCTCAGCACCAGGGCGGAGGCGAGGCAAACCTCAAGATCCCGGATCTGGCCCAGATGAGCTTCGGCGGCATGACCGGCCGTGCGCTACTCCAGTGGGGCCTGCTCGTCTGCCTCCTCGGCTTCGCGTTCGGGATCGTGATCTACCGACAGCTCAACGGTCTGCCCGTGCATGAGTCGATGCGCGAGATCTCGGAACTCATCTACGAGACCTGTAAGACGTACCTGGTCACCCAGGGCAAGTTCCTCATGATCCTCTGGGTCTTCATCGCGGTCATCGTGACGTTCTATTTCGGAGCGCTCCAGCATTTCACGGCCCAGCAGGTGGGAATCATCCTCTTCTTCAGCCTGGTCGGCATCGGGGGCAGCTACGGGGTGGCCTGGTTCGGCATGCGCATCAACACCTTCGCCAACTCGCGCACGGCCTTCGCCAGCCTGCGGGGACTGGCATTCCCCGTCTACGCGATCCCGCTGCGCGCGGGCATGAGCGTGGGCATGCTGCTGATCAGCGTGGAGTTGCTGATCATGCTCTGTATCCTGCTCTACGTCCCCGGGAACTACGCGGGCGCCTGCTTCATCGGCTTCGCCATCGGCGAGTCGCTGGGCGCCTCGGCCCTCCGCATCGCGGGCGGCATCTTCACCAAGATCGCCGACATCGGCTCGGACCTGATGAAGATCGTCTTCAATATCAAGGAGGACGACGCGCGGAACCCCGGCGTCATCGCCGACTGCACGGGAGACAACGCCGGCGACTCGGTCGGGCCCAGCGCCGACGGCTTCGAGACGTACGGCGTCACCGGCGTGGCGCTCATCTCCTTCATCCTGCTGGCGGTTCCAAAGGAGATGATCCAGGTCCAGCTCCTGGTCTGGATCTTCGTGATGCGCGTCATGATGATCGTCGCCAGCGGCGCGTCGTACTTCATCAACGACGTGTTCGCGCGAGGCCAGTACGGTCGGGCCGTCACGATGAACTTCGAGAAGCCGCTGACCAGCCTGGTATGGATCACCTCGCTCGTATCGGTGGCTCTGACCTACCTGGTCTCGTGGTGGCTGATCCCGGGCCTGGGCGACGGCACGCTGTGGTGGAAGCTGGCGACGATCATCACGTGCGGCACGCTGGCGGGCGCCATCATTCCCGAGTTCGTCAAGGTCTTCACCTCGACCAACTCCGCGCACGTGCGCGAGGTCGTCACCTCGGCGCGCGAGGGCGGGGCGTCGCTGGACATCCTGTCGGGGCTGGTGGCGGGCAACTTCAGCGCGTACTGGCTCGGCATGGTGATCGTGGGGCTCATGGGCACCGCGTACCTGGTCAGCCGGGAGGGCATGGCCGCCCTCATGGTCGCCCCCGCCGTGTTCGCCTTCGGCCTGGTCGCCTTCGGCTTCCTCGGCATGGGACCTGTGACGATCGCCG
>WNGH01005761.1_pt1 | contig 11786 bp, 8 predicted proteins | sample 5400631 | NCBI WGS metagenome assembly WNGH01 (sample SAMN13153373, study PRJNA577476) | soil metagenome | isolation source: 115 cm soil or saprolite under Garry oak tree replicate 1 | place: USA:California | collected 2016-06-15 | reverse complement strand
CGACGGCAGTTATCGGTTCTTCGCAGCAGGCCAGGGAGCGCTCCAATTTTCCGCGCGAGGAGAGGTGGATCTGGCAGAGCTGCGCGAGCAATTGACGCAAGGATTTTTGCCGGCGCAGGCCACAAGGGTCGTCTCTTCCATCCAAGAGATAGCGGGTAGGGGAAAATTTGACGTGGCGGTGAGCCGAACGGCCGGATCGTTGCCACTGGTCGAAGGCAAAATCATGCTCGATGGCCCGCGCCTTCGGATAGATAATTTTTCGCTCTCGGAGATCAGAGGCGATCTCGCTCTCACGCCCACTGAACTCAAGGCCGAGAAAGTTCGCGCGCTGCTTTCCGGCTCGCCCATCCAGATTCAGCTGGATCTCAAGGACTATGCCCGGGATAACGGCACTTTCGACCTGGTTGTCGACTCTACAGCGGTCAAAGCAGGAGTGATCACTCGGCTGCTTTTATCGACCGGGTCGTTACAGGACCCGGGGTTGGTACGCGGCTTTATTCGTTACCAGGGCCCTTTCGGTACAAGAGAGGGCAGGAAGCTCACAGGCACCTTGGATCTTGCCGACGTTCAACTCGAGACTCTACCATTATTGCAACCTCTCAAAGAGCTCAATGGCAGGGTCAAAATCGACGAGACGGGAATCGATTTTCAGAATATCAGAGGCTTGCTGGTCGGCTTTCCCGCCAATTTCAGCGGCCGCTGGCGCTATTCGCAGAAGCCGCAATTGCTCTTTGATTTCGCCTCACCGAATTTAGACGTGAGTTATTTGTTGTCGCAGATCGAACCAGAATCCAGCGACTTCTACGCCAATCTGCAAGCCGAAGGCAGGATGGGGCTCGCCAAGGGCCGCGTGAAAGAACTTGAGTTGTCCGATTTGAAGTCTGACGTGGTGATCGACCATCGGGTGTGGCGGCTCAGGAACTTGTTCCTGCGATCCGCGGGAGGCTCAATCCAGGGAAGCGGAACGATTGCGGATAAACCGGACGCGGTAAGATTTGACGTGACGCCAAGGATTCAAGGCGTTCCGGTGCCGACATTTTTTAAATGGTTTGATATCACAAACGCGGAAATGACCGGAAGAGTGAACCTCACGGGCAACCTAGAGTCCATCGGTAAAGACGGTGCCGAGCGCAAGAAAAATCTGAACGGGTCGTTTAACCTTAGAATCGAAGATGGGACCATCCGCCGACTGCGGGTCTTGATTCAAATCCTGAATCTGCTCGATCTATCGCGCTGGTTTACGTTTAAACTTCCGGACCTCACCAAACAGGGTATTCGCTTCCGCAACATCACCGGGGATTTCAAAGTCACCAACGGTGTTTACTACACCGAAAATCTGCTGGTTGACAGCGACGATCTCCGTGTGAGCGGTGCTGGTAAAATCGACGTGCCTAAAAGCGAGATCGATTTCCTCGTCGCCGTGCGTCCGTTCGCAGGTATCGACACTGCCATCAACTACATCCCCTTGATCGGGCGAGGCATCGCGGCCATTAAGAATTCTCTGCTGGTGGCGAGTTTTAACATTACCGGCTCCATTGACGATCCGACGATTACCCCGGCGCCTCTGAGCACGTTATCGGAGGTATTTTTGAGTGTCTTGGGGATTCCAAAGAACATGATTGGCCTCGGCGACACGGAAAAAAAAGATCAGGCGACCGAGGAAGCGCCCAAACAGTCGGCAAAAGAAAAACCGCCCGCCTCGAGCAAATGACGATCCAGTTGCTTCTCTATACGAGAAAAGAGTGCTGTCTCTGTGAAGAAATGAAAGAGGTGATCCGTCAGGTCGCCACGGATCGTCCTTTACCGATCCAAGAGATCGACGTCGACACGTCGGATGAAATACAAAAAGAATTCGGCAACGAAGTCCCGGTTTTGTTTATCAACGGTCGCAAGGCATTTAAGTACCGAGTGACGGCCAGGGAATTGGCGAAAAGATTGGAGAGAGAAGGCTCGGTTCCTTGAGCTTTCTGCAGATTCACTGCCTCCTCTCCTCTTCTCTGTTAAAGAAATCGGAACTTGACAGTTTTTTCTAATCGCAAGAGAATCCCCGAAACTTTTTAACGGCAAGGAGGTCGCGATGGACACCGACCACGGACTTGGCTCGTCCGCCGGCCAATGAGCGTGAAGACAAGAAAGCCGTCGAAGCCTGTACGGAGATTGCGAGAGGCTGGTGCGCGGTGTAGAAAATAATTGCGAGGCTCGCTCCTAACGTAGTGCCACGAATTCAGAATCTCTCCGCGAAAGGGGATAAGAATGGCCAATCAAATCGTATGGTGTGATATCCCGGTTTTGGATTTAGACCGGGCGATCAAGTTTTATTCGGCAGTCTTAGGGGTCGAGGTCAAGAAGCAGGAATTCCCCGGGATGACGATCGGCATCTTGCCGCATAACGACGGAGAAGTCGGCGGCTGTTTATTCACCGGCAGTGAGGACAAACCGTCTGACAAGGGTTTGCTGGTTTATCTAAACGCCAATGGGCGATTGGATGATGCGATCGCGGCTGTGATGCCAAACGGCGGCAGCGTGCTCAAACCCAAACACCCCATTGGCCCTTATGGTTCCCGTGCCATCATTCTGGACAGCGAGGGGAACAGGCTGGCGCTGCATTCGGATTAAAAAACTTGGACGGAGTCGGCCTATGTTCTCAAAATCGCTTGTGCTCAGACACGTTGGGCAGTCGAGGTCAGAATCCCCTCGGGAACCTTTATGCCGTGTTCGTCAAGAGCGAAACTTGCGGCGCTAGCAAATCTGCAAAGAAGTAAACACGGGATTCGAGACCACGACCGTCGGCTCGGTATCAGTCGCCGTCCTCCTGCCGGCGGCGGGGGCGGTCCGACTGCTTGAGAACTTTCTTGCGTAGGCGAACTGATTCCGGCGTCACTTCCACCAGTTCGTCGTCGCCGACCCACTCGATGCCGTCTTCCAGCCCCATCTCGCGGTGCGGCGTGATGATGATATTCTCGTCGCGGCCGGCGGCGCGAATGTTCGTGAGCTTCTTCTCGCGGGAGATATTAACGTTTAAGTCGACGTCGCGCGAGTACTCACCGACGACCATACCTTCATAGACGCGGTCGCCTGGGGAGATGAAAATAATGCCGCGCTCCTGGAGATGAAAAATGGCGTAGGGCGTCGCCGTTCCTTCCCGGTCCGCGACCATAGCGCCGTTGCTGCGGCCTTGGATCGTGCCGTGCCACGGCGCCCAACCGTCGAACAAGGCGTTCATGATCCCGGTTCCGCGAGTGTCCGTGAGAAAACGCGAGCGAAAACCGATCAAGCCGCGCGAGGGAACGGAAAATTCCAGCCGAACGCGACTCGAGCCGGCATGGACCATCTTCGTCATTTTGCCCTTGCGCATCGCTAAGAGCTGCGAGACGACGCCGATAAAGTCTTCGGGAACATCGATGACCAGCAGCTCAACTGGTTCGTGGAGGGTGCCATTGATCTCGCGGGTGACGACGGTTGGTTTGGAAACCTGCAGCTCGTAGCCTTCGCGGCGCATGGTCTCGATCACAATCGCCAACTGGAATTCACCCCGGCCGGTAACCTGAAAAGCATCGGGCTGATCCGTATCGGCTACTCTGAGGCTCACGTTCTTCCGCTGCTCGTATTGCAGCCGCTCGCGCAACTTGCGCGAGGTAACGAATTCACCTTCACGCCCGGACCAGGGGGAGTTGTTGGCGCTGAAGACCATGGCAATGGTGGGCTCGTCGATGCGCAACGCCGGTAGAGGCCTAGGATTTTCCCGATCGGCGATCGTATCTCCGATGCCAATGTCTTCAATCCCAGCGAGGGCGACGATGTCGCCGGCTTCGGCGATCGGCAGTTCGATTCGCTTTAAGCCTTCCCACCCATAGACCTGGGTCACTTTGACCGGCTGCTGGGTTCCGTCCATGCGACACAAGGTGTAGTTGCCGACGGCTAATGTTCCGTTCTTTATCCGGCCCACTGCAAGACGACCGACATAATCATTGTAATCGAGGTTGTTGGCTTGAAACTGGGTCGGCCCTTGTATATCGCCCGCCGGTCCTGGTAGCGCCTGCACAATGAGATCGAATAACGGTTTAAGATTCTCTGAAGGTTGCTTCAGATCGCGGGTAGCGATGCCGGCGCGAGCATTGGTGTAGACAACCGGAAAATCCAGCTGATCTTCGCTGGCGTCGAGATCGATGAATAGATCGTAGATCTCATCCAAGACGGCGCCAACACGGGCATCGGGCCGATCGATCTTGTTGATGCAAACGATCGGCGGCAGGTTGGCTTCTAAAGCCTTCTTCAGGACAAAGCGCGTCTGCGGCAGCGGCCCTTCCGAAGCGTCCACCAGAAGCATGACGCCGTCGACCATGGCGAGCGTGCGCTCCACCTCTCCGCCGAAATCAGCGTGACCGGGCGTGTCGACGATGTTGATCTTGACGTTGCCATAGTGAACGGTGGTGTTCTTGGCGAGTATCGTGATGCCCCGCTCTCGTTCGAGATCGAGCGAATCCATCACGCGCTCGGCCACCCTCTCGTTGGCGCGGAAAATGCCGCTCTGGTGCAGCAAGCCGTCGACCAAGGTGGTCTTGCCGTGGTCTACGTGGGCGATGATCGCGATGTTACGAATGTCGTCGCGACGCGTTGTCGTAGACTGAACCATGATACTCTTTTATTAGGGACCGTCGTCGGGTTGTCAAGCGCGAGCGTTCGATCCGATGCTCTGGCCCACCGAGCTTTCCTTGCGAATGGGCAGCCCCTAGAGTATTTTTGATAGGATTATGGGTCGTTTAAAGCGTTATGCTTTGCGCTACTGGCGACGCTATCTGGTCGGCGGGCTCTTTTTACTCGGCACGGCGACGTTGGTCATGTGGATCCCGTGGTGGATACGGGAAGCCGTGCGGATCATCGAGCACGGTGGGTCCCTGGGCGACATTACCCATTACTGTGTTTTCATCGGCGTGGCGGCGGTGGTTCAGGGCATCGTGCGCACCTATTCTCGCGCTCTGATCTTCAACGCGGGCCGTAACGTTGAGTACGATTTGCGCAACGACGTCTTTGCCCATCTGCAGAAGCTCCCCCGGTCCTTTTATCATTCCCAACGAACCGGCGACCTGATGTCACGCGTGATCAACGACATCTCCGCCGTGCGCGTCATGCTCGGCCCCGGCATCCTCAACGTATTCAGCGCGCCGCTCTATTACGTTTATGCCCTTGCGTTGATGCTTTCGATGGACGTGCGGATGACACTGGCGACTGTGGTCCCTTTCTCTGTGCTTATATTCGCCGCTTGGAAGTTCCGCGCTGGCATTATGCGGAGCTCACTCGAAGTTCAGCGGCAGATGTCCGTCCTCAGCAGCCACGTGCAGGAAAACTTGAGCGGGATGCATGTGGTCAAGGCCTTTACGCAGGAAGAGCCCCAAGTCCGCGAATTTACAAAGCTGAACAAGGAATTCCAAGCAAAAAGCATAGAGCTGGCGAAAATGCGTGGCATCGTCTCGCCGGTCATGCAAGGGATGAATGGCCTGACTGTTCTGATCGTTATCTGGTACGGCGGCATCCGGGTGGTTCATGGCGACCTGCTGGTCGCCGATATCGTGGCGTTCATTGCCTATCTCAATATCCTAGCTTGGCCGACCGCCGCCTTCGGCTGGATGCTTTCACTGCTCGAGCGAGGCCGTGCCGCCGTCAAGCGTCTCGACGAGATCCTGGAAAGTAAACCGGAAATAGCCGATCCTCCGAGTCCCGTCGCGGTTCCGGTTCTGAGAGAGGGTATCGAATTCCGCGATGTGTCCTTCGCCTACAGTGGGCAGACAAACGGCCATGCCAACCTGGAAGACATCAGTTTCTCGTTGCCCGTCGGACGGACGGTCGGACTGGTGGGCCGCATTGGTTCGGGAAAGAGCACGGTGGCGCAATTGGTGCCGCGCTTGTTCGACGTCTCAGCGGGCGAGATTCTCATGGACGGACAGGACATTCGCAAGCTCTCCTTGACCGATCTGCGCAAGCATTTGGGCTACGTTCCCCAAGACCCGTTTCTCTTTTCGACGTCATTGCGGCGCAATCTCGCCTTTGGCCGGGACGATCTCTCGGACGAAGAAGTGCGTCGCGCCGTGAGGATCGCCAAACTTGATCGCGATTTGGAGATCTTTCCCCAGGGACTGGATACCATCGTCGGCGAGCGTGGCGTCACGCTTTCCGGAGGTCAGAAGCAGCGGGCCACCCTGGCGCGCGCGCTGCTGATGGATCCGCCGGTTCTCATCCTCGATGACTGTCTCTCCAGCGTCGATGCCCAGACGGAAGCGGAGATTCTGCAGGGACTCAGGTCCATTCTCGAAGAAAAGACCTGTCTCATCATCTCGCACCGGATCTCGGCGGTGAAGGGAGCGGACGAGATTTTGGTCCTGGACGAAGGACGGGTTATCGAGCGGGGCAACCACGAGGAGCTGGTTCATCGCGGCGGTGTTTACGCCGAACTCTACCTGCAGCAGCGGCTGACCGAAGAATTGGAGCAGATTTAGATGGCCGAACCGTTGCAGCAAGAAGAAATCCTCGGCAAAGCCTACGATCTGCGGCTGATCAAGCGGCTATGGCAATTCATGGCTCCCTACAAACGGCTGTTCTGGCTCGCCATGTTGCTTCTTCCTTTGCAACAGGCTTTCGGTCTGGCTCAACCTTATCTCATGAAAGTGGGCATCGATCAGTATATCGCCGGGCGAGACCTTGGGGGATTACGGAACGTGGGGTTACTTTTCTTCGGAGCCCTGGTGGGTGAGACCCTCACGGTATTTTTTCAGTATTACCTGACCATGCTGGTGGCGCAGCGGTGCCTGGCCGATCTGCGGGTGGCGATTTTCGCTCATGTGCAGAAGCTGCCGATGAGTTATTTCGACCGCAACCCAGTGGGCCGCCTGGTAACCCGCATGACGACGGATGTCGATGTCCTCCAGGAGATGTTCTCCTCCGGCGTTATGACGCTAGTCTCGGATTTCGTCATGGTCATTTGGATTGTCGGCATCATGTTCTATCTCAATGTCGGGTTGGCGCTGGTGTCATTGGCCTTGATCCCGCCTATGGCGATTGCCATTAACTACTTTCGCGTCAAAGCTCGGCAGACCTACCGGCAGATCCGCGAGCGGATCGCGCGCATCAATGCTTATCTCGGCGAAGCCATTTCGGGCATGGCCATTATCCAGCTCTTTGCCCGCGAGGCGAAAACCTATCGGGAGTTCGACGAACTCAACGCCTCCCATCGGGACGCCTATCATCTGTCAAATCTCTATGAAGCGGGTCTGTACTCGATGGTCGAGGCGGCGGGCTCGGTGAGCGTCGCGCTGCTCCTCTGGTGGGGCGGCGGTGAAGTGCTGCACGGTATCATCGGCATCGGCACCTTGGTCGCGTTCAACGAGTATCTCCACCGTTTCTTTGTCCCATTGCGTGACTTTAGCCAGAAATACACCGTCATGCAGTCCGCGATGTCTTCGGCAGAAAGAATTTTTCAGCTTCTCGATACGCCGATCCTGATTGAAAGCCCCAAGCGTGCGGTGACGCCAAAACCCTTCCGGGGAGAAGTGGTTTTCGATAATGTTTGGTTTCAGTACCGGGCGGATGATCCTGTTCTCAAGGGTGTGTCGTTTAGAATCGAACCGGGAGAAAAAGTGGCGGTGGTGGGAGCCACCGGCTCAGGCAAAACCACGACGATCAAGCTGTTGGACCGTTTCTACGATATCCAGCAAGGCTCCATCAAAGTCAGCGGCGTCGAGGTGCGGGAGTGGGACCTTCGGGCGCTGCGGCGCCATATCGGGGTCGTCTTGCAGGATGTTTTTCTCTTTTCGGGGGATGTCTGCGCCAATCTCGCCCTCGGCGATTCCTCGATTCCGATGGAAAGAATCCAGAAGGCGGCTCAAATTGCCAATGCGGAGCGCTTCATTCAACGCCTGCCCGAACGGTTTTACGCGCGAGTGAAGGAACGGGGCAGTAATTTTTCCGGCGGTCAACGACAGCTCTTGTCTCTCGCGCGAGTCTTGGTGTTTGAGCCGGAAATCCTCGTCATGGACGAGGCGACCTCGAGCGTTGACACCGACACGGAGCTGCTCATCCGAGATGCCATGGAAAAAATCATGCGCAACCGAACATGTCTACTGATTGCGCATCGTCTCTCAACCATCCGTAACGCTGACCGCATCATCGTGTTGCATCACGGGAAGGTGCGCGAGACGGGTTCCCATGCCGAACTCATGGAGAAAAAGGGAATCTATCATCGTCTCTATCAGCTCCAGTATGAGCGCGAAGTTTTGAAGCAGGTGGCGCCGGATGTGCCTCGAGTTCATGAGTAAGATTTTTTCAACTGAGCCGTCCGGCAAATTTCTCTTTTTGCGTTATTTGTCCAGAACCCATCTGACCAAGTGGCTGTGGGTTATCTTTATGGTCCTCGTATTGGGTTCGACGCTATCGGGCTGTTCTCCTTTTTACGTCATGCGGGCGGCCTATGAAGAAGGAAAAATCCTTTGGCGGCGCGAGCCCATTGCGAATTTTATCGAGAGGCCGGATATCGCGGCGGACACAAAAGAAAAACTCGCGCTCGTGCTCGCCGTGCGAGAGTACGCCAAAAATCCTCTGAAACTGAACGTCGGGAAAAGCTATTCCACCTATTCCTACGTGGACCGGCCGGAGCTGACTTACATTTTGACGGCAGCGCCGAAGACGGAACTAAAACCCTACACGTGGTGGTTTCTCGTCGTCGGACGAGTGCCGTATAAGGGCTATTTCTCCAGGGAGGAGGCCGAAACCGCGGCAGAGGAACTCCGCGCGGAGGGCTATGATACTAACGTTCGCACCTCCGCGGCCTTCAGCACCTTGGGCTGGTTTAATGATCCGTTGCTTGGACATCTGCTCAAATATGACAAGGTCACATTGGCGGAGGTAGTCTTTCACGAGTTGTTTCACAGCACCTTGTATGTAAAAGGCGCCGGCAATTTTAACGAGAGCGTAGCTAACTTTGTCGGTGGGCACGCGGCTATCGACTTCTTCCGTGACAAATTCGGTGAGGGGAGCGCGGAGCATCAGCGAGCCGTGCGAAACTGGGAAGCCGAATTGGAGTTTTCGGGATTCATAGAAAGATTTGCCGGAGCGCTGACGGAGCTGTACACCCGGAACATACCTTATGAAGATAAGCTGCGACTTCGCGAGGCGGTCTTCAGCCAGTTTAAAAACGAATGGGCGGATCGCCTCGCCAGCCGGTCCACCCATCGCTTCCGCGGCTTTGCCTACCAGCCGATGAATAACGCCGTCATCATTCATTACCTGCTTTATCTTAGGAATTTGGAAATTTTTGAATCCATCTATCAAGCGGAGGGTCAAAATCTAGTTCGCACCATTGCAGTGATCCGCGACGCGGTAGAAAAAGGCGGCGAGCCGTTCGAGCAAGTACGGGGCTTGATCGACAAGCACAAAGCTTCCTCTTAGCCCTCGGCAAACACGGCTCTAAACCGTCTGATCGCCTCCACATGGCCGGACGGCGACGAGAGTCCGGCTTTCATGGTGTTCGCCGTTACGTGAGTCGCGCCCAGCTCTTTCCAAGCTTGGATTTCTTTTGTCCATTGTTCCGGGGAGCCTTGACCGATCATGATGCGGCCTTCGATGCCCACGCTTCTCGGATCGCGGCCGGCTTCGTGCGTATAGGCGCGAATCTTTTCAATCATCGCGCGGCACTTGTCATCGGGCCCCAACAACGGAAACCAGCCGTCGCCAAGTCGAGCCACGCGTCTAAGCGTTTGATCGTGACCGCCGCCAAACCAGATCGGTATCGGTCGTTGGATGGGCAGAGGATTCAATCCGGCGTCGGTGATCTTGTGCCATTCACCCTCGAAGGTGACCAGTTCCTGAGTCCAGAGCTTGCGCATGACTTCGACCTGTTCTTCCGATCGCCGCCCCCGATTCTTAAAATTCTCTCCGAGCGCTTCATATTCCACCGGGTTCCAGCCGATGCCGATGCCTAGGCGCAAGCGCCCACCGCTCAGGACATCCAGGGCGGCGGCTTGCTTGGCCACAAGGACCGTTTGCCGCTGAGGCAGGATAATGACGCCGGTGACCAGTTCAATACGCTTAGTCAGTCCTGCCAGATAGCCGAATAGGACAAACGGTTCGTGAAATGTGTCTTTATAGGTGTAAGGCGGGCGCCAACCCGGACGGCTGGCGGGATTGGCCCCCACGACGTGGTCGTACGCCAGTAGATGATGGTAGCCCAATTCTTCGGCGGCCTGGGCAAAGTCGCGAATCGCCGACGGATCCTTGCCGATTTCCGTTTGCGGAAAGACCACTCCGTAACGCATGTTTTACTCCTTCCGGTATCTGTAAGGTCCAGTTTTTTCGGGAGTTATGACCGTCCTTGATTTTTATGCAGACCGTACACAAATTCTCTTCGTACGTAACGATCTTGACAACCCTTACCAATAACATAGGATGTTTTCGCTAGGGAGGAAAGGATATGAATACCTTTCGAACCACCGTTCTTCTGGCCGTTCTTACCGCTCTGCTGGTTTGGGCTGGAGATCTCATGGGCGGACGGCAGGGCGCGTTGATCGCGCTCATTTTCGCCGGCGGCATGAATTTCTTCAGTTACTGGTTCAGCGATAAGATGGTCATCGCGATGTATCAGGGGCAGGAGATAACCGCCAACGATGATCCGGAGCTTTATGGAATTGTTCAGGATCTGGCTCAAAGAGCGGGGCTGCCTATGCCCCGGGTCTATATCCTTCCTCAGGATACCCCAAACGCCTTTGCCACCGGGCGCAATCGCCAACATGCGGCCGTCGCCGTCACCCAGGGGATCCGTCGCATCCTGACGAAGCGGGAGCTCGCAGGCGTTTTAGGCCATGAGCTAACCCACGTTATTAATCGTGACATTCTCGTCAGCACCATTGCGGCCACCTTGGCCGGCGCGATCAGTTATCTCGCTTACATGGCCCAATGGGCGATGATTTTTGGCGCCGGTCGCGACCGAGACAGGGACGAAGGCGGCGGCGGGGTCTTTGGACTTCTGTTCATGATGATCGTCGCTCCGCTGGCCGCTATGCTGATTCAAATGGCCGTATCACGATCCAGAGAATATGGAGCGGATGATGGCGGGGCCAAGATTACCGGCGATCCGCTAGCGCTCGCCAGCGCGCTGCGCAAACTTCAAATGGCGTCGGAGAATATTCCTCTGCAGGTGAATGAAGCCACGGCAAACGCCACGGCTCATTTGTTCATCGTCAATCCGCTCACTCTCGGCGGGTTGCGGACCCTGTTCAGCACCCATCCGCCCATCGAAGAGCGGATTGCGCGTCTGGAGAAGATGGTGGGCTCGGGAGGAGCGATAAGCCGCCATTAACTCGAAGCTAGCTGGACGATCGGAGATAGAACCTTTTCCTCAAGCCACGCCGAGAGGTCGCTAAGACTTCCCGGCGTGATTTCATGCCCCATATCGTACTCGCGGTAAGTCAGCGGCACGCCCAGCTCGCGCAAGCGTTCCACCGAATCCCTGGCGCGCGCGACTTCAATCACTGATTCCTGTGAGCCGTGCTGGACTAGCGTCGGTAGGGAGTGAACCGCTTCGCCGATGGCGAGCTGCGAGACCAGTTCTGTCGGCAGCCATGAGCTCAGCACGGCCATTGCAGCAAACCTCTGAGGATTCGTCAGCGCGAGGCCGTATGCCATCACGCCGCCTTGACTGAAACCAAGGACGACCAATTTTTTCGGATCGATCGGATAGCGCTTGAGGCACTCATCGAGGAATTCTTCGAGTTTCTTTTTTGACGACAGCATTGCCGCGATAT
>WNGH01020843.1_pt1 | contig 11789 bp, 14 predicted proteins | sample 5400631 | NCBI WGS metagenome assembly WNGH01 (sample SAMN13153373, study PRJNA577476) | soil metagenome | isolation source: 115 cm soil or saprolite under Garry oak tree replicate 1 | place: USA:California | collected 2016-06-15 | reverse complement strand
ACCAGTCCCGACCTTGGGCGGCAACGCCCGCGGCGGGGCAATTCTCCCGCCCGGCAGAGCCGCCGGCGCGGGTGGCTCCGGCACGGCGGAGCCCGCGGGAACGCAGCCCGGACACGGCGGAGCCGGCCGGAACGCAGCCGGCCGGAACGCAGCCCGGACACGGCGGAGCCGGCGGGAGGGCGGGTCATCCCCGGCCCTCCTCGCCGGCCGCGGGGCGGATCCGCGCGGTCCTGGCCGGCGGTGCCGTCAGGGCGCTCCCGCCGCGGGAGCGAGCCCTCCGCCCCGATCGGGCCTCTCCATGAGCCAGGCGGGCCCCCGAGAACCACCTGACGCTCGATGAGAGCGGCCCGCGAGCCGCTTACAGCCAGCCCGCCCCAGGTCCTAATTCGGCCTGGTCAAGGTAATCCGCAACTGGTGGCCGAAACCTCCCGCTACATAGAGGCCCGTCACTCAACGTTACTGATTACCCTTCGTACTTATACGATGCCACATCGTCGCTGATATAGGAATACCCAGGTCAGAGAAGTATTACCGTGACCAGCATCTAGATCCGCCGACGCCAGGTGGTCACAAAAGCTATACGGACTGCCATATTTTAGGCAGCGATCATGACCGTCCCGGACGTGTCCCTCGCCTCTGCCCGCGGCCAGCTACGGTGGAGCCATGGCCCGTGACCGAGGCGAGACGCCGGTGGTGCTCTCCCGCATCTACACCCGGACCGGCGACGACGGCACCACCGGGCTCGGTGATTCCAGCCGCGCGGCCAAGACCGACCCGCGGCTCGCGGCCTACGCCGACGTCGATGAGGCCAACTCGGCGATCGGGGTCGCGGTCACCATGGGAGGGCTCGCCGACGACGTCACCGCGCTGCTGATCCGCATCCAGAACGAGCTCTTCGACGTCGGCGCGGACCTGTGCACGCCAGTGACCGAGAATCCCGCTTACCCGCCGATGCGTATTGTCGACAGCTACGTGACCGCGCTGGAGCGGGAATGCGACGCCCGCAACGAAGGGCTGCCCGTGCTGCGCAGTTTCGTGCTGCCGGGCGGCACGGCGGGCGCGGCGCTGCTGCACACGGCCCGGACGATCGTGCGCAGGGCAGAGCGGAGCACCTGGGCCGCCATCGCCGCGCACGGCGACGCCGTTCACCCGCTGCCTGCGCGCTATCTGAACAGGCTTTCCGACCTGCTCTTCATCCTGGCGCGCCGGGCCAACGAGCCGGCCGGCGACCTGCTCTGGAAGCCCGGCGGCGAGCGCTGATTCAGCGCGGACTATCGCCGCGTCCCGGCGGCGCGGATTCCAGCCAGGCGAGGAAGCCGGTCAGCGCTGCCTCGCTCATGGCAAGCTCAACCGGCCCGCCGCATTCTGCCGTGTGGCACTCCACCACGACCACGCCCTGGCCCAGGCTCGCTGACTCCCAGGCGTCAGCCTGGCGGCGCGACTCGACGCTGAGCGCCCGGCGGGCGAAGACCGCCCGCGGCCTCAGCAGTACCCCGAAGGCGTCGTACCAGCGCAGCTCGGCGGGCTGGTAGGCGGCAAGGCCAAGCCGCCAGCCCTGATCGGGGCTGCGGCGCAGGCCGCACTCGACGGTCCCGCCGCCGCGCTCGAGCAGGCTCCTGCGGACCGCGATGCCCGCCGCGGCGGCGACGGCGAGCGCGAGCAGGGCAGCGAGAATCCAGACTGCGCCGAGTTCCAGCGCCGCTGCCACCCAGCCCTCCGAGCCGGTCCTCGTCAGGCCCGGTCGCCGGCGGCCCTGAGCTGAGCTCGGAGGTATCGGATGTCCGCGGTCTCATCGCCGCCGGGACCGGCGGCTTCCAGCGCGACATCAAGAGCGCTCTGCGCCTCCGCACGGTCAACGGCACTGCCCAGCTGGGCCTGGCGGACCAGGATCGATACCCGGTCACCCGCCACGGCCAGGAAGCCACCGCTGACGGCGGTGAGCACCTCGGCGCCCGGCTGCTCGCCCGCGGGAAGAATCCGTACCACGTTGCCCTCGGCGAGGATCCCGAGCACGGGCGTGTGACCGGTCAGGATTCCGATATCCCCGTCCAGGGTCTTGGCGATCACCCGCTGGGCATCGCCGGCCCAGATCTCCCCCTCGGGAGCCACTAGCTCCACGTACATCGTCACGGTGCCACCTCGCGCGACCCCGTCACGACGCCCACCTCGCGCAACCCCGTGACGACCCTCACCTCGCGCGACCCCGTCACGACCGCTCCAGCTCCTTGGCCTTCTTCTCCACGTCCTCGATTCCGCCGCACATGAAGAACGCCTGCTCGGGAAGGTGGTCGTACTTGCCTTCGGAGAGCGCCTTGAAGGAGGAGATGGTCTCCTCCAGCGGGACGGTCACGCCCGGCTGGCCGGTGAACTGCTCCGCCACGAACATGGGATGGGACAGGAATCGCTCGATCCGCCGTGCGCGCTGGACGGCGACCTTATCTTCCTCGGACAGCTCGTCGATGCCGAGGATGGCGATGATGTCCTGCAGCTCCTTGTACCGCTGCAGGATCCGCTGTACCTCGCGGGCCACGTCGTAATGCTCCTGGCCCACGTAGGCGGGGTCCAGAATCCGCGAGGTGGAGTCGAGCGGGTCGACCGCGGGGAAGATCCCCTTCTGGGTAATCTCACGGGAGAGCACGGTCGTCGCGTCGAGGTGCGCGAAGGTGGTGTGCGGTGCCGGGTCGGTGATGTCGTCGGCTGGCACGTAGATGGCCTGCATCGAGGTAATCGAGTGACCGCGGGTGGAGGTGATCCGCTCCTGCAGCTGGCCCATCTCATCGGCCAGGGTGGGCTGGTAGCCCACGGCCGACGGCATCCGGCCGAGCAGAGTGGACACCTCGGAGCCTGCCTGGGTGAACCGGAAGATGTTGTCGATGAACAGCAGCACGTCCTGCTGCTGTACATCGCGGAAGTACTCCGCCATCGTCAGCGCGGCCAGGCCGACCCGCAGCCTGGTGCCCGGCGGCTCGTCCATCTGGCCGAAGACCAGGGCGGTGTCCTTGATGACACCGGACTCTGTCATCTCGATGAACAGGTCGTTGCCCTCGCGGGTGCGCTCCCCACCCCGGCGAAGACGGACACTCCGGCCGTCTTCGCGACCCGGGTGATCATCTCCTGGATAAGCACGGTCTTCCCCACGCCGGCCCCGCCGAACAGGCCGATCTTGCCGCCCTTGACATAGGGGGTGAGCAGGTCAAGCACCTTGATCCCGGTCTCCAGGATCTCGGTCCGCGCCTCCAGCTGGTCGAAGGGCGGCGGGTCCCGGTGAATCCCCCAGCGCTCGGTGATCTTCAGCGACGCGGTGGGCACGTCGAGCGTCTCGCCGAGGACGTTGAAGACATGACCCTTGGTGATATCCCCCACCGGCACCGAGATCGAGCCGCCCGTGTCGGCCACCGCCGCGCCGCGGACCAGCCCGTCCGTCGGCTGCATCGAGATGGTGCGGATGATGTTGTCGCCGATGTCCTGCGCGACCTCCAGGGTCAGCGTCCTGACCTCGTCGTCCAGCGTGACGTCCACCTGCAGGGCGTTGTAGATGCCGGGAATCTCCGCGGCCGGAAACTCGACGTCAACAACGGGGCCGATGACGCGCACGACGCGGCCGGTGCCAGCGCTGGTGGCATCCCCGCCCGCAGCGGCGGGGTTTTCTACGGTTGCGGTCATGTTGATGCTCACTTACTCCCTGCGATCGTCTCAGCCAGCGCGTTGGCGCCCCCGACGATCTCGCTGATTTCCTGGGTGATCTCTGCCTGGCGTGCCTTGTTCGCCTCGCGGGTGAGCTGCTCAAGCAGGTCGTTGGCGTTGTCCGTCGCGGACTTCATCGCGCGCCGCCTGGCCGCGATCTCGGCTGCCGCGGATTCGAGCAGGGCGTGGAAGATCCTGCTCTCCACGTACCAGGGCAGCAGGGCGTTCAGCACGACCTCGGGCGACGGCTCGAATTCGTAGACCGGCACTGGCCCGTCGGGCGCCTCGGTGGTCTCCTCGATCTGCAGCGGCAGCATCCGGCGGATCACCGGCCGCTGGGTCAGCATGGAGACGAACTCCATGTAGACGACATGAATCTCGTCTACCCCGCCCTCGTCGGCGGTCCGCTCGAACGCCTCCAGCAGGACCGAGGTGATCTCGCTGGCGTTCCGCTGCGCCGGAACCTCGGAGAAGCCGTTCCACTCGCCCGCCATCTCCCGCTGCCGGAACCGGTGCCAGCTGATCCCCTTGCGCCCGGCGACGTAGGGCACTGCCTCGATGCCGCGATCCTCCAGCAGCGCGCGCAGCCCCTGAGCCTCGCGCAGCACGCTCGCGTTGAAGCCGCCGCAAAAACCGCGGTCGCTGGTCAGGATCAGCACCGCCGCCCGGGTCGGGTTCGCCGGCTCGTTGGTCAGCGGATGGTCGATCTGCGCGGAACGGCTCACCACGGCCTCGATGGCCCGGGTGAGCTCGCGCGCGTAGGGCGTAGCGTCGCGGACGCGCTGCTGGGCCCGGACGACTCGCGACGACGCGATCAGCTCCTGGGCACGCGTGATCTTGGCGGTGGACTGGACCGTGCGGATCCGCCGCCTGACTGCGCGAAGCTGAGCTCCCATGCCGTGCTTCCGCCCTACTTCTTCTCGGCCTGGGGAACGCGCCTGGCTACCTTCTCCTGGCTGACCTTGCTCTCGTCGACGGCCTCCGCCGGCTCTTCGTCGACCACCAGCAGATCCCCGCCGCTCGTCTCGAACCCGCGGCGGAATTCCTCGATGGCGTCCTTGAGCGCGGTAATGGTGTCATCGGACAGCTCGCCGGTCTCCCTGATCGCGTCCAGTATCCCGGACTTGTCCCGGCGGAGCTGATCGAGGAACTCGCTCTCGAACCGGCGGATGTCCTCAACCGGCACGTCGTCGAGTAGCCCGGAGGTGCCGGCCCAGACGGTGATGACCTGCTGCTCCACTGCCAGCGGGCTGTACTGCGGCTGCTTGAGCAGTTCGACCAGGCGGCCACCGCGGTCCAGCTGCGCGCGGGACACCGCGTCGAGGTCCGAGGCGAATGACGCGAACGCCTCCAGGTCGCGGTACTGCGAGAGGGCCAGCTTCAGGCCGCCGGCTACCTTCTTCATCGCCTTGATCTGGGCGTCGCCGCCGACCCTGGACACCGACTGGCCGACGTTGATGGCCGGGCGGACGCCGGAGTTGAACAGGTCAGTCTCCAGGAAGATCTGCCCGTCGGTGATCGAGATGACGTTCGTCGGGATGTAGGCCGAGATGTCGTTCGCCTTGGTCTCCACGATCGGCAGCCCGGTGAGCGAGCCGCCGCCGAGGTCATCGGAGAGCTTCGCGCAGCGCTCCAGCAGCCGCGAGTGCAGGTAGAAGACGTCGCCCGGGTATGCCTCGCGCCCCGGCGGCCGGCGCAGCAGCAGCGAGACGGCGCGGTAGGCCTCGGCCTGCTTGGTCAGGTCGTCAAAAATGATCAGCACATGCTGGCCGGCGTACATCCAGTGCTGGCCGATCGCCGAGCCGGTGTACGGGGCGATGTACTTGTAGCCGGCCGGGTCCGATGCCGGAGCTGCCACGATCGTGGTGTACGCCAGGGCGCCCGCGTCCTCGAGCGACTGGCGGATCTGCGCGATGGTCGAGCCCTTCTGGCCGATGGCGACATAGACGCACTTGACCTGCCTGGCCGGGTCGCCGGACTCCCAGTTGCCCTTCTGGTTGATGATCGTGTCGATGGCGATGGCCGTCTTGCCGGTCTGCCGGTCGCCGATGATCAGCTCGCGCTGGCCGCGGCCGATCGGGGTCATCGCATCGATGGCCTTGATCCCGGTTTGCAACGGCTCGCTGACCTTCTGGCGCTGCACCACGGACGGCGCCTGCACCTCAAGGGGGCGCAGCTCGGTGCCGGTGACCGGGCCCTTGCCGTCCAGCGGCGCGCCAAGCGGGCCGACGACCCGGCCGAGGAAGCCGTCGCCGACAGGGACGGAAAGCACCTCGCCAGTACGGCGGACCTGCTGGCCCTCGTCAATCTTGGCGAAGTCGCCGAGGAAGTCGCCGAGGATCACGACGCCGATCTCGCGCACGTCTAGATTCAGCGCAAGGCCGCGAGTGCCGTCCTCGAACTCCAGCAGCTCGTTTGCCATGGCCGAGGGCAGGCCCTCGACCCGGGCGATGCCGTCGCCGCATTCCGCGACGATGCCGACCTCCTCGGTGGAGGCCGCCTCCGGCTGGTAAGCCCGGACGAACTCGGCCAGCGCGTCCCGGATTTCATCGGGCCGGATTGTCAGCTCCGCCATTGTCCTCGTATCTCTCTCGTCTCGATCATTCGTCAGCGTCCCCGTGGCAGGCAGCGGCGCGCCCGCTCAGGCGGCTAGCTTGCGCCGGAGCGCTGCCAGCCGGGTCGCCAGGCTTCCGTCAATGAGCTCGTCGGCTATCCGGACGGACATCCCGCCGATGACCTCCGGGTCGAGCACGACATTGAGGTGCACCTCGTGGCCGTAGGCGGCAGCGAGTGCCGCGGCCAGCCTGGTGCGCTGCTCCCCGCTGAGCCCGGCCGCCACGTGCACCTCGGCGACCAGCCGCTCGCGCCGTTGCGCCGCCAGGCCCGCGTACTCGCCCAGGCTCTTAGCCAGGCTACGTCCCCTGGGATGGAATGCAGCCTCGGTGATCAGGCGCAGCGCCGGCGGCGTGACCCGGCTGGCCAGCAGCGCGTCCAGCAGCTGCTGCTTTCGCTCCGGATCGACAAAGGGGCTGGAAAGCGCGACCCGCAGGTCGGGCTCGGCGTCGACGATCCGGCCGAACCTGAAGAGCTCGTCCTCAAGCTCATCCAGGGTTCCGTCGGCATCCGCGCCCTCGACGATCGCCAGCACCGCGAGCTGCTCGGCTGCGTCCGCCAGGTCCCCGGCAGCCGACCAGCGGCTCCGGGCGAGGCCCGTCACGACCTCAAGCGTCGTGGCTGAGACCTTCCCGCCGAGCACCGTCTCGGCCAGCGCCGCCTTCGCATCCGCCGGGCGCGACGGGTCAGACAGCATGCGGCGGAGCCCGGCCTCCCGGTCGAGCACCCCGGTCACGCCGAAGAGCTCGTCGCCGAGCCGGCCCGCATGCTGGCCGACCGCGGCCGCCGACAGCCGCTCCCTGGCCTCGGCAAGTGATGCCCTGCTCGCGCCCCTCATGACCTGGCCCTGGCTCCAGCTGAGTCCGCGGACCGCTCCTCCAGCTGGGCAAGGAACCGGTCGACGGTCCGGCGCTGCCGGGCCTCGTCTGCCAGGGACTCGCCGACAATCCGGCTGGCCAGCTCGACCGCGAGAGCCCCGACCTCGGCTCGCAGCGCCGAGAGCGCCTGCTGCCGGTCGGCATCCAGCTGAGCGTGCGCCGCTGCCACGATGCGCTGCCGCTCCGCCTCCCCTTCGGCCCGCAGCTCCGCCTTGATCTGGGCGCCCTGCTCCTTGGCCTCCTCGCGGAGCCGCGAAGCCTCATGCCTGGCGTCGGCGAGCTGGGCACGGTACTGCTCCAGCGTACGGCTCGCCTCCGCCTGGGCCTCCTCGGCCCGGTGCAGCCCGCCCTCGATCGCGTCGGTGCGCGCCTCAAGGGTCGTGGAGATCCGGGGCATCAGGACCCTGGCGAGCAAGCCGAAGACAATGAGGAACGCGACCGTCCCGATGATCAGCTCGGTGAGGTCGGGGGCCAGCGGGCCGAGCCCCGACGCCGCGAGATGCTTCACCGTCCTGCTCCCTCTCTGGACACGATCGTCAGTACTTGAAGATGAACGGGATGACGATTCCGATCAGGGCCAGCGCCTCGGTCAGCGCGAACCCGATGTACATGTTGGACCGGATCAGGCCGGCTGCCTCGGGCTGGCGGGCCATTGCCTCCACCCCGTGACCGAAGATCAGGCCGATGCCGATGCCGGGGCCGATGGCGGCCAGTCCGTAGGCGACCGCCCCGATGTTGATGCTGATGATCTGCTTGGGCGTGGTGGCAGCGAGATGGACGAGGTCAAGCATGTGTGCTTTCCTTTGCGGTCGAGCCGGCGGATCTCCCCCGGCGGTTCAGATGCGGAAGAGTCCGTGCGCCCCGCAGGGCGGCCGGCTGTCCAGTCTGGTCGCGGGCCATCTCAGTGGCCTGCTTCCAGCGAGCCGCCGATGTACTGGGCGGTCAGGATCGTGAAGATGTATGCCTGCAGCGCCTGGATCAGCATCTCGAAGGCTGTCAGGACGATCACCAGGATGAATGAGGTCGCGCTGTACAGCAGGCCGATCCCGGCGCTGAACAGGTACCAGGTGGCGAGCGTGAACACCGCGATCAGGATGTGCCCGGCGAACATGTTCGCGAACAGCCGGACCGCCAGCGTGAACGGCCGCACGATGAGGTACTGGGCGATCTCGACCGGCGCCAGGATGGCCAGGATGCCCAGCGGCACCCCGCTGGGGATCATGTTCTTGAAGTAGCCGACCAGGCCCTGGCGCTTGATGCCGAGAAAGGTATAGGTCCCGTAGACCATCAGCATCAGCGCGACCGGGAAGGCGATCCTGGACATGGCCGGGAACTGCGCGAGGGGGACGATCTCCATCACGTTCATCACCCAGATGAAGAAGAAGAGCGAGACGAGAAACGGCAGGAAGCCGTCTCCGTTCTTGCCCATCATCGGGCGCAGGATCTGGTCCCGGACGAACAGCACGCCAAGCTCGCCCAGGTTCTGCGCGCCGCGCGGCACGAGCTTTGGCTTGGCGAAGGCGGCCCAGAAGAACCCGGCCACGAGGCCCGAGCAGATCACCGCGAGCAGCATCGGCTTGGTGAAGTCAAAACCGCCGATCGAGAAGATGGGCCGGTACAGGAAGTCGTGCGGGTATCCCGGTGCCGGATAGCCGCAGCCGGAGCCAAGGTGCGCGGTCGAGGCCTGGCACGCGCTCCCCGCCACTGCCTGAACGTCACCGGCCACCCTGGCCTCCTCCTGCTCCGAGCCTGCGCGCGGCGGCTTCGCCGGCCGCGCGGATGTCTGTTCGCCCCGGCCGCGGGCCGCAGGCCACCGCGGCGGTACCGCCGTTCCTGCCGGTGGCGGCCCGCTGCGGGCCGGCCATCAGCTCCGGCCGTACCGGTAGATGACCGCCGCGATGGCTATGGCCAGTCCGACCAGCATGCCCACCGGGAACAGGAACGACAGGTGCGTCCAGCGGCCGATGAGCCAGCCGGCCGCCCCGTAGACGGCCATCCCGGAAATGAGGTAGCTGAAAACGGACCAGCCGGCATTCTGCTCGCCAGGGCCCTGAGATCGGCCGGGTTCGCCCTGCCCCGATGGACGGTCGCCGGGAGTCAGCACCGCCGCGTGCCCCGCGGGTGGCAGCATCCTGCCCGGGCCGCGATCCGCCGTCCGGTCGTCGTGTTGCCGCCACGCGTCACCGTTCTCCGTCCGGCTCGACATACGGGATCTTGAGCCTGAGCGACCAGGTGACCTGCGAAGCGCTCCATACCAGGATGCAGACGATCGCGGTAAGGCCGAAGAGCCTGGGGTTGAAGGCGGTGGAGTTGCTGAACCGGACGACGAAGAACAGCAGGACGAGAATCTTCGCCACATAGGTGGTCAGCGCCGTTATCATCATGGCCTGCGGGCTTACCCGCGCGGCTGCCCCTACCGCCAGCACGCTGATGGCGAAGAACGCGGTCACCAGTGCGGTACCGAGCACCGCGCCGAGTGCGCCCTTGCCGCCGCCGATCGCAGCGCTGAGCGCGACCATGACCGCCGCCGCGGCAGCTGTCACGACAGCTGACCTGCGGAGGATCCGGGCATAGTTCGCCAGCATCTAGAGGACTCCGGGGGACTCGACGGAGAATTTCCTGACCTGCGGAGATGACCAGCTGATTACCTCAGCGCCCAGGTGCCACCGGGCGACCGCGCCGCCGCAGCGACGCGACTCCACTGCCAGGTGAGCGAAAGGTATCACGGCTAGCTCACTCATCTTCCAGGGGGTGCTCGTGAAAGATATCACAAGCTCCCCGGCGATGGACTCACTGGGTCACCTACTGTGACGAACACGGCCGATTGCTAACGAATCAGACCGGCCGGGCGGGAACGCCGGACCTGGGCGCGGACTCCCCGGCCGCGAGCGGCGCGAGCGGCTCGCCGGCCGCCGGCGGCGGGCCGGCCGGCCGGTGCGGCTGCCGCGCGCTGCCGCGCCGGTCCCACCACCGCAGCCTGGGCATGGACATCAGCAGCAGCGTGAGCACGGCGGCCATGGTTGCCACCGCAAGCACGAAGAGCTGCGTCTTGGCGATCGACAGCCAGACCACCGTGCCGGAGAACAATGTCGCCCACAGGTACATGATCAGCACGCTGGAGCGATGCGAGTGGCCGATGTCAAGCAGCCGGTGATGCAGGTGCTTGCGGTCCGGCGCGAACGGCGACTGGCCAGCCCTGGTCCGGCGGATGACGGCGAGCAGCAGGTCCGCGTAGGGGATGACCATGATCGCGGCGGGCAGCAGCAGGGGCAGTATCTCGGGGAACCGGTTAACGGTGCCGACCCGGTAGGCCGACCGGGTTGTCAGGCTCTGGTAGTCGAGCGAGGCGATGCTCGAGATCGGCGCGTAGGCGAGCAGCAGCCCGAGCAGCATCGCGCCGGTGTCGCCCATGAAGATCCTGGCCGGGTAGGAGTTGTGCGGCACGAACCCGATGCAGATGCCGGCCAGCATGGCGGACGCCAGCGCCGGGCCGGTCTGCTCGCCCAGGCCCAGCCGCTTGGTGAGCGTGTAGTAGTAGAGGAAGAAGGCCGTCGCGCCGATCCCGACGATGCCGGCCGCGAGGCCGTCCAGCCCGTCGATGAAGTTGACCGAGTTGATGGTGGCCACCACGACCAGGATGGTCAGCGCCGTTGCCTGGTCCTGGGTGAGAATGAGCGTCCCGCCGCCCGGCTCGGGCAGCCAGCTCACCTGGGCGCCGCTCCAGACCACGATGGCGCCGGCGGCCACCTGGCCGGCCAGCTTGCTGGCCGGGTTCAGGCCCCACCGGTCGTCAACGAAGCCCACCACGACGATCAGCCCGCCGGCCAGCAGCAGGCCGGAAGCTATCCGGCTGCCCGCGAACACGTCGCGCAATGGCTCGATCTGGGCGGCCACCAGCAGGCCGGCCGCCAGGCCGCCGTACATGGCCAGCCCGCCGAGCAGCGGGACCGGCTCGACGTGCACGTCCCGGTCGCGGCCTGCGTGCATGGCGCCGACAGCCATCGCCCCGCGGCGGACGAGCGGGGTGAGCAGGTAGGTCACTGCGGCCGTGATCAGCACCGTGACCAGGTACTCGCGCACGGCATTCACCGGATCCAGCTGGGTGTGACGAGCATTACGGCAACTCTAGAACACCTGGCGGGGTGGCGGGCCTGGCCCGGCCAGTCACGCGTAGGGCGCGTCATCCTCGTCGGGAGCAACGTTGGCGACCTCGCGCAGCCGCTCCACCGATATAGCGCCCTTGCGCAGCAGCCGTGGCAGTCCCCCGGTCAGGTCGACGATCGTGGACGGCACCGGCCCCGCGCACTGCCCGCCGTCGAGGTAGACGGCCACCGAATCGCCGAGCTGCTCCTGCGCCTCGGCCATCGTCGTCGCGGACAGCGAGCCGGTGCGGTTGGCGCTGGTCACCGCGAGCGGCCCGGTCTCCTTCAGCAGGTCGAGGGCGAGCGGGTGCAGCGGCATCCGCACGGCCACCGTGCCCCGGGTGTCACCCAGGTCCCACTGCAGGGTGGAGGTCGCATGACAGACCAGGGTCAGGCCGCCGGGCCAGAACTCGTCGATGAGGTCCTTCCCGTACGGCCCGAGGTCCTCGATCAGGGCGATGCCGGCCCGGAC
>WNGH01018412.1_pt1 | contig 11789 bp, 13 predicted proteins | sample 5400631 | NCBI WGS metagenome assembly WNGH01 (sample SAMN13153373, study PRJNA577476) | soil metagenome | isolation source: 115 cm soil or saprolite under Garry oak tree replicate 1 | place: USA:California | collected 2016-06-15 | reverse complement strand
ACACCGGCGGCACCGACGGCCGCGTCGGCAACGACACCATGAAGGCGATACGGGACTATCAGGCCAAGATGGGGCTGCTGCCCGCGGACGGTTATGGCGGGTTGAAGGTGCTGGCAAGGTTGAGGCTGGGTGGGTAGGCCTCCACCGTCATTGCGGCGTGCCACGAGTCCGCTCACGTCCTGCGCGCGACCCCGCCCGCATACATGCCGCCATCGATGACCAGTTCCGTTCCGGTCACGTAGCTCGATGCGTCCGATGCCAGATACAACACGCCCGCCGCAATTTCCATGGCATGCCCGGCGCGGCCGAGCGGCGTGGCCAGTTTTGCGCGCTCTTCGGGATCGATCGGTGCGTTCTGTCCGCTTGCGGCCGCGCCTGCCGGGATCCTGCCCCAGATCGGCGTGTCGATAATGCCGGGGTGGACCGAGTTGACGCGGATGCCATCGCCGAACGAGGCGCACTCCATCGCGATCGCCTTGGCGAACAGCCGGACACCACCTTTGGTCGCGCAATAGCCGGCAAGATTGGCCGCGCCGCGCAGGCCCGCCAGCGACGACATCATGATGATCGAGCCGCCGCCGGTCCTGCGCATGACGGGCAGACAGTGCTTGACCGAAAGAAACACGCCGTCGAGGTTGATCGCGGTCTGCCGTCGCCAGTCTTCCAGCGACATCTCGACGATCGATGGCACCGAGATTCCGATACCCGCATTCGAAACCAGGATGTCGAGCCGGCCGAAGCGCTTCTCGACCTCGGTCGCCACTTCCACCCAGCGGGCCTCGCTGGTGACATCCTGATGCAGAAACACAGCCTCGTGGCCGGCCTTCTTGATGCCCGCGACGATCTCCGGCCCCCTGAGGTCGTCGATATCGGTGACCGCAACCGATGCGCCCTCGCGCGCCAACAACTCGGCAACCGCGGCACCGATGCCGGACGCGCCGCCGGTGACCAGTGCGACCTTGCCTTGAACCTGCCCCGTCATTTCCACTCCCGTTGTTATCATTATTGTTGGTCTATCTGATCAGTGCCGGCCCTTGATCCGGCACCGCGACATCGATCACGCGAAACTGCACCCGTTCGTTGCCCTGCCAGCGATCGACGCTCAGCGAGCCCGCCACATGCAGCGGCTGCCCGCGATTTTGGATCAATGCGTTGCCGAGTTTTTGGCCGACCGAACGGAACGCGATGCCATTGACGATCGCGCCATCGCCGGATTTGAAGCGCAGGCGCAGATGCGCCTGGCCGGCTTCATCGGCATACACCAGTTGATGCGACGGCAGCGCGATCACAGGTTCGGGATTGCCGCTGCCGAACGGACCGGCCCGATTGAGCGTGGCGGCGAATTCAGGCGTGACGGCGCGCGCACTGACGGCGCCATCGATGAACAGCTCATTCTCGTGCCGCGAGTTGGCGACATCGGCGGCGAGTGCGGTTTCCATATAGGCGCGGAATTCCGCCAGCCCCGGGATGCCAGCCTTCCGAGGCCGTGACGATCACTGACCCCTGTCTTCGAGCCCGAGCGAGGCCAGCGCCTCGGCTTCGGCCTGTGCTTCCGCCATCTGCTCGATGACGCGGCGTTCGGTGTTGAGCCGATCGAGCTCGGCTGCGATCCGGGCGGCCTCTGAGACATCGCCTTCCAGTAACAGCCGCACCCCGAGATCGGCGCGTCCGATCCGGCCGCCGGCGTTGATGCGCGGCGCCAGCATGAAGCCGAGATGCCAGGCCTCGGGCGGGCCGTTCAACCGCGACACATCCATCAGCGCGGTGTGGCCGACATGATCGCGACGCCGCATCGCTATCAGGCCCTTGGCCACGAAGGCACGGTTGAGCCCGATCAGCAGCGCGACATCGGCGACGGTGCCGAGCGCCACGTGGTGCAGCATCCCCAAAAGATCCGGCTCCGGCATTTCACTGGTCCAGAAATCCCGCGCGCGCAGCTCCCTGTTCACTGCCACCAACGTGACGAGCACGAGGCCGACGGCAGCGAGATGGCCGAGAGCCGAGAGGTCATCCGGCCGGTTTGGATTCACCAGCGCATCGACATCCGGCAATTCATCGCCGCATTGATGGTGATCGATGACGACGACCGACATCCCCAAGCGTCGCGCCTCGGCCAGCGGCTCGAGGCTGGTGGTGCCGCAATCCACTGTCACCAGCAACGTTGCGCCCTTGCCCGCGAGCATGCGGACGGCCTCGACATTGGGACCGTAGCCTTCGAAGATTCGGTCAGGGATATGAATCAGCGGATCGAGCCCGCAATGGCGCAAGTGCCACGCCAAGAGCGCCGCCGAGGTCGCACCGTCGACGTCGTAATCGCCAAAGATGGCGACCTTTTCGCCGCGCGTTGCCGCATCCGCGATACGTTTTGCGGCGGTTTCCATCGCCGTCACGGTGTACGGATCGGGCATCAATTTGCGTATGGTCGGATCGAGAAAATCCTGGACCTGTTCGATGTCGACGTCGCGCCCGGCCAGCACCCGCGCCAGCATCTCCGGCAGTTGATAGCGTTGCGTGATCGCCAGCGCCCGCGCCGCGCCGCGCGCGTCGAGCCGGTCGCGCCACAGCTTTCCCGTCGCGGAATGCGCGACGCCGAGAAACGCCAAGGGCGATTCGACAGGCAATGCGGATGCGGGAAGCGTCATGATGGTTTCAGTTCGGGGCCCCCAAGCCGCCATCTCTGCGCACTTCCCGATTCAATGTCAAAAGCAAAGCTGAGTGGGGAACGCTGGATGCCCGCTGCACCCGCAGCCTCGTCAGGACCACACGACTTCGCCGTACGCAACAACATCTCTCGTCCGCTCGCTTGGTGATCGCTCACAAGCCGTGAAGCCCGCCCTGCAATCCCGTCGCGCGCAAAACGCTGCCGCGTCCACCGCATCCCATCCCAACGTTCGTGACGATCATGATACGCCCCTCTTCTCGGGACGGGATGGCGCGAACTTGTAGAGATGATTTGCCCGACGGGGAAAGCGAAATATTTTTGCGGGAAGGGCTGGACAGACTAATGGGTGATTTGCCCGTCGGGCAGAATATCACAATACAGGGCGGATTAGTCGCAATCATTTTCGCCGCATCACCGCCGTCATCCCCGCGAAAGCGGGGAACCAGTACACACCAACGCCCGCGTTTACTGGATCCCCGCTTTCGCGGGGATGACGGCTGTGACGGTTACACCGAAGCAAATTATCTCTAGCACCCCATCCGGTCGGCGATTCCGCCAAAATCCTTGGCGACGATATCCCAATCGCCCTTGGCCTCGAAATCGTATTTCTGCAGCGGACCATATTCGGTAGGCCGCGCGACGAAGGCGGTCTTCAATCCCAATTTCTGCGCGGCCTTCAAATCGTGGTTGTGCGCGGCCGCCATCATGACCTGCTCCGGCGGCAGGCCGAGCAGCTTTGCGGCGCCGAGGTAGGTTTCGGGGTCGGGCTTATAGTGTTCGAACAGCTCCGCCGACAACACCAGGTCCCACGGCAGGCCAGCGAATTTCGCCATGTTGGTGAGCAGCGCGACATTGCCGTTCGAGAGCGGACCGATGATGTATTTTGTCTTGAGCCGCGTCAGACCGGCGACGCTGTCCGGCCACGCATGAAGCCGGTGCCAGCCCTTGGTGAGGTAATCCAGATCGGCTTCTTCCAGGCCGGAAATCGAAAACTGCGCGACCAGCTTCTCCAGCGACTGCCGGTGCAGCTTGTCCAGTATCGCGTAGCCGCGTTCGGGGTGCTTTCTCACCTCATCCATCGACGCCGCATACACCGCACGCCAACCGTCGACCAGCGCGGTCCAGTCCGCATTGATGCCGCGCTTGTCGGCCCATTTGGTGAAATCCGCGATCAGGCTCGAACGCCAATCAACCACGGTGCCGAACACATCGAACACCAGCGCCTTGACGGCTGAAATATCGGACATGTTCACTCCCTTTTTTTTGTTTTTCTCTGGCTTTCGTCATTCCCCGATGCGCCAATTGGCGCATCGGGGAATGACGACTACTGTTCAAATTACCCTGCGGTACTGAATGAAGCCGAGATTGTCCGCGACCTTATCGTAGAGAATACGCGCCTGCGTGTTGTCCGATTGCGTCAACCAATAGACCCGGCTCGCATTCGCCACCCGGGCCTTCTGGTAAACTGCCTCGATCAACGCCCGTCCTAGCCCCCTACCCCGTGCAGCTGGTGCGACAAACAGATCTTCCAGGTAGCAATATCGGTCCGGAGCCCAGGTCGAGCGATGAAACAGGTAGTGGGCAATCGCCATTAATTCGCCGTCGACATAGCCCCCCAACGCGAAGATCTGTTCGTCAGGATCATGAAATCGATCCCATGTGAGGTCGCTGATCTCCGGCCTCAGCGGGGATTTGTAAAACGCCAGATAGCCCGCCCATAATGGATTCCAGGCTTCTCGCTCGTTTTCACCGATGGACCGGATGACGATGTTGCCTGCCATGCGCGCGCTCAATCGAGGTGGAATTTTTCGAGCTGCCGGTGTTCGGCCTTGATGTAACGCACGGTGCCGGTGACCGAGCGCATCACCACGGTCTCGGTCTCGATGACATCCTTGCGGAACTTGACCCCCGACAGCAGCGAACCGGTGGTGACGCCGGTCGCGGCGAACAGGCAGTCGCCGCGCGCCATGTCCTCGATGCCGTAGATAAAGCGCGGATCATTGACGCCCATCTTGCGGGCGCGCTCGCGTTTCTCCTCGCTATCGAGGATCAACCGGCATTGCATCTGGCCGCCGATGCAGCGCAGCGCCGCCGCCGCCAGCACACCCTCGGGGGCGCCGCCGATACCAATGTACATATCGACCCCGGTATTATCCGGATCGGCGCAATGGATTACTCCCGCAACGTCACCGTCGGTGATCAGGCGAACCGCCGCGCCCGTGCTGCGCACGCCGGCAATGATCTCGGCATGGCGAGGGCGATCGAGCACCAGCACCGTGATCGCGGACGCATCGACACCCTTTGCCTTGGCCAATCGGTGAACGTTGTCGGCAGGCGACGCATCCAGTTCCACGACGCCTTTTTTGTAGCCCGGACCGACCGCGATCTTCTGCATGTAGACGTCGGGCGCATGCAGCAGCGTGCCGCCATCCGCCATCGCCATGGTCGCGATCGCGCCCGGCATGTTCTTGGCGCACAGCGTGGTGCCCTCGAGCGGGTCGACGGCGATATCGACCTGCGGGCCGGCGTTCATGCCGACCTTCTCGCCGATGAACAGCATCGGTGCTTCGTCGCGCTCGCCCTCTGGCCGCGCAGCCGCGCCGCCGACACCGCCGCGCGCTCCGTCACGCGCACGATTTCGAGCGTCAGAATGCGCTCCAGCAGCAGCTGCGGCGGAACTGAAATATGGGTCGACATCGGCGAACTCCTTTAAGACTTCACTGCGGGTTTATCGGCCCGCAACCAATCGTTTCGCACCTCGTCCGTTCGGACCACGTGCTAGTTTTTTTCGATCCGTATCACCTGCGGCCGGCCGTTGATCACCTTGTCGCGCTGCACCGCCTGCAGGGCACGGTATACCGCGTCCTCGCTGGTTGCGTAGGTAATCAGAATGACCGGCACCGGCGAAGCCTTTTTCGCCGCGCCGTTCGCGTCAACGCCGTCGGGATGACGCTGCACGATCGATTCGATGGAAATCTTCTGTTCCGCGAGCCGGGTCGCGATGGTCGCAGCGGTACCGGCGAGATCGCGCGCCATCAGGCGGATGTAGTAGCCGCCTTCATGGCGCTCCATTGGCGCCTTCTCGGTCGCGCGCAACAGCGCCACCGGACGTCCGAACGGTTTGGCGCGGATACCGCGCGCGACATCGGCGATGTCGGCAACCACGGCCGAGGCGGTTGCCGCGCCGCCGGCGCCCGGACCGACCAGCGTGATAGGCGGAATGCCCTCGCCGTCGATGGTCACCGCATTGGTGACGCCCATCACCTGCGCGATCGAGGATGATTTCGGCACCATGGTCGGATGCACGCGTTGCTCGATGCCTTTCGCGGTCCGCACCGCGACCCCGAGCAGCTTGACGCGATAGCCGAGTTCTTCCGCGGCGCGCAGGTCTTCCGGCGCGATGGAGGAAATGCCTTCGACGTAAACCGCGCTCTGCGCGACCTTGGTGCCGAAAGCGAGGCTGGCAAGAATGGCAAGCTTCTGCGCGGTGTCGTGGCCGTCGACGTCGAATGACGGATTGGCCTCGGCATAGCCCAGGCGCTGCGCATCCTTCAGGCATTCGGCGAACGACAACCCCTCCTGTTCCATCCGGGTCAGGATGTAATTGCAGGTGCCGTTGAGGATGCCGTAAACGCGATTGATGCCGGTACCCGCAAGGCCCTCGCGCAGGGTTTTGATGACGGGGATCGCGGCACCGACGGCTGCCTCGAAATTCAGCGCGCCGCCATGTTTTTCGGCTGACGTCGCCAGCCGCAATCCGTGCTTGGCAATCAGCGCCTTGTTGGCTGTGACCACCGATTTGCCGGATTTCAGCGCCGCCTCGATCGCCGACAGCGCCGGATCGCCGGATCCGCCCATCAATTCCACAAAGCAATCGATGCCGGGATCGCTGGCCAGCGCCACGGCGTCCTTGGCCCAGGCGATGTCGCGCAGATCGACCCCGCGCTTTTTTGCCTTCGAACGCGCCGTGACGGCAACGACGCGCACGCCGCGTCCGCAACGTGCCGACAAAATCCGGCCTTGCTGCTCGATGAGACGGACGACGTCGGCGCCAACCGTGCCGAGCCCCGCGATACCCACTTTCAGGGGTGCGACCATGACGCAAAAAACCTGCCGGAAACGTTATAACTAGGCATGATCCAATCCGAAAACCGTCTGTATCCACGGGCCGAGCCCGCGGACATGCTTTTCGGGATCATGCCTAACGCCGGTGAGCGAGAGGAACCACGTTGTGCAACGTTTCGAGGCCGCTTTCAAGGAAACGGCGGACCCCGCGGGCAGCCTGGCGAATACGTTGCTCGTTTTCCACCATGGCGATGCGAACATAGCCCTCGCCGTGCTCGCCGAATGCGACCCCCGGTGACACCACGACGCCGGACTTCTCGACCATCAGGGTTGCGAACTGCATGCTGCCGACGTCGCGGAAAGCCTTGGGCAGCGGCGCCCAGGCGAACATCGAGGCGCTGGGGGGCGGAATATCCCACCCCGCCCGGCCGAATGATTCCACCAGCGCATCCCGGCGCTTGCGGTAGGTGTCGCGCATCTCGCGAATGCAATCGTCCGGACCGTTCAGTGCCGCGGTCGCGGCCACCTGAATCGGCGTGAACGCGCCGTAATCGAGATAGGATTTCACCCGCGCCAGTGCTGCGATGATGCGGTCGTTGCCGACGGCAAATCCCATCCGCCAGCCGGCCATGGAAAACGTCTTCGACATCGAGGTAAATTCCACGGTCACATCGACCGCGCCGGGAACCTGCAGCACCGAGGGCGGCGGATTATTGTCGTCGAAATAGACCTCCGCATAGGCCAGATCGGACAGAATGAAGATCTCGTGCTTTTTCGCGAACGCCACCAGATCCTTGTAGAAATCGAGGCTTGCGACATAGGCGGTCGGATTGGAGGGGTAACAGACAACGATGGCGAGCGGTTTCGGGATCGAATGGATGATGGCGCGCTCGACCGCCTCGAAGAATTGCGGCGTCGGCTCCGAGGGCACCGAGCGGATCACGCCGCCAGCCATCAGGAATCCAAAGGCGTGAATCGGATAGCTGGGATTCGGGCACAGCACCACGTCGCCGGGCGCCGTGATCGCCTGCGCCACGTTGGCAAAGCCCTCCTTCGAGCCCAGCGTCGCGACCACCTGGGTCTCCGGGTTGAGCTTCACCCCAAAGCGTCGGCCGTAATAGCCAGCCTGTGCCTTGCGCAGGCCGGTAATGCCGCGCGATGCGGAGTAACGATCGGTCCGCGGCTTGCCCAGCGTTTCCTTCAGCTTTTCGATGACATGGGGCGGCGTCGGCAAATCCGGATTGCCCATGCCGAGATCGATGATGTCGGCTCCGGCATTCCGTGCAGCCGCCTTGGCCCGGTTGACCTGCTCGAACACGTAAGGCGGGAGACGGCGGATGCGGTAAAAATCTTCCATGGGCCCTGGCTCCGACAACCGGTAAGGACAGAATCGCAGACATTTTTTTGCACGAAACCGAACTCGGTTTCGTCCAGAAATCACGCTCAATCAATGATTTAGAGTGATTTCAGGCGCAAAAACCGGTCGTCGTCCCGATTTTTCGGTTGAATTGGAGCTCTTTTACCACGGACACCCGGCTGCGCCAGCCGTTACCGCCCTATCGGGTCACTTCGCGGGCGGGTTTTTTGGCGGCCTTGGTGGACGCCTGACGGTCCCGCGCGGCGGACAGTTCTTTCAATACCTTGGCCTGCTCCGACGGCGCCATCGCGGCCTCTTCACGATCCGGCGGCAAATCATGCACCGGAAGGTAGGCGCCGGCTTCCTTCGGGCGCGCTGGTGCATCGGCCGGCGTCCCTACCAACGGCATATCCGCGATCGACGTCGCGCAGCCGCCGAGCGCGAGCGCCGAAAGCAACAGCACGCCAGCCGCAACTGCCCTTGTTTTTCGATCCACCGACATTGGTCCGGAAGTCCCACTTCGCTTAACCGAACTTTACAGCCGTCTGATGCTTATTTCATCAGTTGTCGCGGCTGACCACAAACATTGTCGCCTGAAGCAAAGTCCTGACCAACAAACAGAACCGCTGAGGCTTCAATATGACAGAACCAAGTTACTTTGTCGCAGTGCAGCAGATTTGATGTCAGGGTTAACCTGGAACCTTTCAGCGGCGATCTGCGCGGTGACGAAGTTGAAATGAACATATAGGGTCCCGTCATGAGCGACGTTACGACCGAAACCCAGACTGAGAAGAAGTTCGATCCTGAAGCCTTTGCGATGAACCTCGCGCGGGCGATGGAGAACAGCGGTCAGGCGCTCGCGGCCTATCTGAAGCCGCGCGACGACGCCGAACCCAAGGACAAGCCGCCCACCGAACTCGGCGAGGTCGTCAAGACTCTTGGCGCGGTTGCGGAATATTGGCTGTCGGACAAAGCCCGGACGACGGAACTGCAGATCAAGATGGGCAAGGCCTATCTCGATTTGTGGGGCTCATCGATGCGCCGCCTCGCCGGCGAACAGGCGCCGCCGGCGATCGAGCCCGCGCCGCGCGACAAGCGGTTCAGCGACCCGGAGTGGAAATCGAATCAGTTTTTCGATTTCGTGAAGCAAGTCTATCTGCTGACGACGCAGTGGGCGCAGGATCTGGTGCACAACGCCGAAGGGCTCGACCCGCACGTCCGCAAGAAGGCCGAGTTCTACGTTCAGCAGATCACCAACGCGCTGGCGCCATCGAATTTTGTTCTCACCAATCCGGAAATATTGCGCGAGACGCTGGCGTCCAACGGCGACAACCTCGTCCGCGGCATGAAGATGCTGGCGGAAGATATCGAGGCCGGACACGGCTCGCTGCGGATTCGTCAGTCCGATCCCACCAATCTCGCGGTCGGCGTCAACATGGCGACGACGCCGGGCAAGGTGATCTTCCAGAATGAGCTGATGCAGCTGATCCAGTATCAGCCGGCAACGGAAAACGTGCTGCGCACCCCGCTGCTGATCGTGCCGCCGTGGATCAACAAATTCTATATCCTCGATCTCAAGCCGGAAAAATCCTTCATCAAATGGTGTGTCGATCAGGGCATCACGGTGTTCGTGATTTCCTGGGTCAACCCGGACAAGAGCCTGGGGGCGAAAACCTTCGACGACTATATGAAGGAAGGCCCGTTGGCGGCGATGGACGCCATCGAGCAGGCTACCGGCGAGTTGAAAGTCCACACCATGGGCTATTGCGTCGGCGGCACCCTGCTCGCCGCGACGCTGGCCTGGCTTGCAGAAAAGCGGCGCGTGCGCGTGACGTCGGCGACATTCATGGCCGCACAGGTCGATTTCAATCACGCCGGCGATCTTCTGGTGTTCGTCGACGAGGACCAGATCTCGGCGCTCGAGCGCGACATGCAGGCGACGGGCGTGCTTGAAGGCAGCAAGATGGCGATGGCCTTCAACATGCTGCGCTCGAACGATCTGATCTGGTCCTATGTCGTCAGCAATTATCTCAAGGGTCAACCGCCCTCGGCGTTCGATCTGCTGCACTGGAATTCGGATGCGACGCGAATGCCGGCGGCCAACCATTCCTATTACCTGCGCAACTGCTATCTGGAGAACCGGCTGTCCACCGGCAGCATGGTGCTGGACAACACGCTGCTCGATCTGACCAAGGTAAAGGTGCCGATCTACAATCTGGCGACCCGCGAGGATCATATCGCGCCGGCGGATTCAGTCCTTTATGGTTCGCAATTCTTCGGTGGCCCGGTGAAATATGTGCTGTCCGGGTCCGGGCATATCGCCGGCGTGATCAACCCGCCCGCGTCAGGCAAGTACCAGTTCTGGACCAACGACAATATCAAGGACATTACGCTCACGGACTGGCTCAAGGGCGCGCAGGAGCATAAGGGGTCATGGTGGCCCGACTGGCGTGAATGGCTTGAAAGCATCGGTGCCGAGAAGGTTCCGGCACGCGCGGTCGGCACCGACGCGATGCCTGCCATCGAAGACGCGCCCGGCAGTTACGTCCGGGTCCGCGCGTAGCGCAACGACGCACATCTGAATATAACGGGCCGTCCCGCTGGGACGAGAATCGTAAACTGAATTGAGAGGGAACCCATGACGCGCGAATTGTTCTGGCTGACGCTGACGGTCATTCTGACCGGGCTTTTGTGGGTTCCCTACGTGCTCAACCGCTGTCAGGTTCGCGGCCTTGGCGGCGCCATGGCCAACCCGTCGCGCAACGACAAGCCGCACGCGGAATGGGCCAACCGCCTGATGTTCGCGCACGACAACGCGATCGAAAACCTCGTCATCTTCGCGCCGCTGGTACTGATCCTTGCGCAGATCGATTATTCGACCAAGTGGACCGTCTATGCCTGCGCGGTGTATTTCTGGTCCCGCGTCGCGCATCTGATCGTCTACACGCTGGGCTTGCCGGTATTCCGCACGCTGGCCTTCACCGTCGGCTTCCTGGCGCAGGCCGTGCTGGCGCTGGCGATTTTCAAGATCGTCTGACGCTTAACACGTCCCGGACGCGGTGCAGCGTTCTTCACGCTGCTCCGCAGAGCCGGGACCATCACAACGCAGATCAGAATGGGCCCCCGGATCAGCAGCGCATCGCTTCGCGCTGCGCAGCATCCGGGGCACACGATGCCCGTCATCAAAATGCCTTACGGAAAAATCGTCGGCTGTCGATGGCGCGTGCCGGCTATTTCGGCATTACGCCCGTGGCGGTCGCCCGCGACGCCAAGGCTTGCGCGTCCGGCAACGCGCTCCGGCACGGCGGCGACAGCTTCTCGGCGCTCGCGCCGAGGCATGTGAGAATACGCCCGCCGCCGGGCTGGACGTCGTGACACAGCCGCTCGTAATCGGTTCTGCAGATTTGAGCGAGGCTCATCGCTTTGCTCCGCATTTCCTGCGGCACCTGCGTCTGGGCGGATGCGATGGTGCCCCACGATGCAGTTGCGCCGATCACCAGGGCAACCAGAATCGACCCGGCAACCGGCGAGCGGCGGTCTTTTGTGAAAACTATCCTCATTGAACTATCTCCTGCGGTGAAGTTGTTGGGGCTAAAGCGAACTTGCGACTGGAGCGGGATGACTTTTCTTCGAATCGTCATCCCGCTCTATCTTTTTGTTTGAGCATGATCTCCGCGCAAACGCTTCGCGTTTGTCGCGAGGGAA
>WNGH01005759.1_pt1 | contig 11790 bp, 13 predicted proteins | sample 5400631 | NCBI WGS metagenome assembly WNGH01 (sample SAMN13153373, study PRJNA577476) | soil metagenome | isolation source: 115 cm soil or saprolite under Garry oak tree replicate 1 | place: USA:California | collected 2016-06-15 | reverse complement strand
GGCGTTGTAGATGACGACGTACCACCACGCGCCGGCGAACGTGCCGACGGTGAGCACGAGCGGCACCGAAAGGGCGAGCAGGTTCTGGGCGACCGTGCGGTATCCGCCCGCGGCGCGCGCGAGCGCCGGACGGAACGCGGCGACGATGAGCGCTGGCACGACCGTCCGGGAGGGCCCGCGCTCGAGCCTGCGCTGGTAGTCCGGCACGGTGACGCGATACTGGTCGGGCGGCAGCTTGGGCGCGATCTTCGGATTGATGATCGCCCACCCGAGGATGTAGATGAGATAGAGGCCCGTCAGGAAGAAGCCCGGGATCATCGCGGCCGCGTAGAGCTTCACGATCGACTGGCCCGCCACCGCGGCGTACACGATGAGCATCACGGATGGCGGAATCAGAATGCCGAGCGTGCCGCCCGCCGTGATGGTGCCGGCGGCCAGCCGAACGTCGTAGCCCGCCTTCAGCATCGGCCCCATCGCGATGACCCCCATCAGGACGACGACGGCGCCGACAATACCCGAGGCGATGCCCCAGAACGCGCTCACTAGCATAGTGGTCACGGCGAGCGAGGCCGGCACGCGACGGAAGGCCAGCTGGACGCTGTGGAACATCTTATCGACAAGCGCCGCGCGCTCCATGATGTAGCCCATGAAGACGAACAACGGGATCGACAGGAGGGCGTCATTCGTCATGACGCCGTAGGCGCGCTGGACGATCAGGTCGAAGGCGCGGTTGTCGTACCAGTGCTGGCCCGGGATCCAGAACGCGATGTACCCGAATACCATCCCCAGGCCCATCAGCGTGAACGCCGTCGGGAAGCCCATCATGATCGCTACCACGATGAGGCCCAGCATGACGAGGCCGAGAGAGGGATCACTCATGGGTTCTTGTGTTCCACGGCGCTCCGGTGGCGCGCGGCCTCGTCGATGGCGTGCGCGCCCTCCATCGCGATCCTCCGCGACTCTTCGTCGACGTATTCGCTCTTACCGAGTTGGGTCTGGATGACGTCGATCTCCTCGACGTCCTCGAGGCGCGCTGGCCACTGACCGGTCTTCAAACATACGACGCATCGGACCATCTCGATCAGGCCCTGGAGCATGACCAGCGCGCCCGCGACCGGAATGACGGTCGTGAAGTGGTAGATGGGCGGCCCCTCGGCGGTCACGGTCGAATGCTCGTTGATGCGCCACGAGAGCGCGGCGTAGTCGTACCCCGCATAGATCAGCCCCAGGATCCCGGGGAGGAAGAACAGGAGGTACAGCGCGAGGTCGAGCGCGGCCTGGCCGCGTGGCTTCATGTAGATGTAGACGAAGTCGGCGCGCACGTGCGCGCCGGCGGCCAGGGTGTAGGCGCCGCACATCATGAAAAGCGTGCCGTACAGCATGTTGTTGAAGTCGAAGATCCAGGACGTCGGCGCGTTCAGGATGTAGCGCTTGAAGACCTCGATGGAGACGACGAACGTCAGCGCGAGGATCAGCCAGGCGGACGCCTTGCCACTCCAGTAGCTGAAGCGGTCGATGCCGCGGATGAGCCGCTGTACGGTCACCGGCGTGCCGGAGGGGCCGGCCATCCGGCGCGCGTCGGATGGCCGGCCTGCTCAGGGCGTTGCACGGAAGGTCTCTAGCTCTTCTTCTTCGCGAAGTAGTGGTTGTAGGCCATCTCACGCCTGACGTTGGTGTCGAGATCCCACTTCACGGCGCGCTCCGCGAATGCTTTCTGCGACTCGGCCACCTCCTTGAACATCGGATTGTCAGCCGATTTCTTCGCCAGCACCTCGTCGAAGATCTGCAGTTGCTTCTGGAGGATCGAGGGCGGGGTCTTGTACATCCTGACCTTGTCCTTGACCTGCAGCTCGATGTAGTCCTTCGAGTAGCGGTCGATCGACTTCCAGGCCATGTCGGCCGAGGCGGCCTCGACGGCGTACTCGATGATCTTCTTCATCTTGTCGGGCAGCGCGTCGAACTTGGCCTTGTTGAAGGTGATCTCGAGCTGCTCGGCGTTCTGGTGGTAGCTCTGCAACATGTACACCTTGGAGACGTCGGGGAAGCCGAGGATGCGGTCGGAGGTGGCGTTGTTGAACTCGGCCGCATCGAGGAGGCCTCGGTCGATGGCCGGGACGATCTCCGCCCCGGGCAGCGCGTTCACCGCCGCGCCCATGCCCTGGAACAGGTCGATGGAGATGCCGACCGTGCGGTACTTGAGCCCCTTGAGGTCCTCGGGCTTGGTGATCGGCTTCTTGAACCACCCGAGGGGCTGCGTGTACATGGGGCCGTACGGGAACGACACGACGTTAGCGCCGATCGACGCGTAGAGCTTGGTGAGCAGCTCCTTGCCGCCGCCGTACTTGTGCCACGACAGCATCATGTTGGCGTCCATGCCGAAGGCCGGGCTCGAACCCCACAGCGCCAGGGCGTTCTGCTTGCCGTAGTGGTACACGAGCACGCCGTGGCCGCCGTCGAGCGTGCCCTTCGACACGGCGTCGAGCAGTCCGAAGGCCGGCACCACCGCGCCCGCCGGCAGCACCTCGATCTTGAGGTCGCCGCCAGTCATGTCGTTGACCTTCTTCGCGAAGTCGAGCGCGTACTCGTGGAAGATGTCTTTCTGCGGCCAGGTCGACTGCCAGCGCATCGCGATGGGCCCTTGCGCCTTGACGACGCTCGGGAAGCCGAGCGCCGCCGCGCCGGTCGCTGCCAGTGCCGCGCCCTTCAGGAACTTCCGGCGCGGAGTCTCGGTGACCGTCGGTGACTCGTTCATGGCTTACCTCCTCCGAATCGGTGGAGTGGAATGTTTGGCCGGTGAATCAAGAGCGGGAGAGCTCGCAGCGTGGTCGGACCACCGCACTCAGGCTATGCGAGCGGTCACAGATTTGTCAACAACCCTAGCCGCCGCCGGGCACCCGGAGGATCACCGGCAGGCGATTGCCGCCGCGACCGAGGGTGAGCCGCAGCGGCGCCTCCAGGCTGGCATCGGCCAGAGCCTCCCGCATTTCCTCACGCGTGAGGACCACGCGCTCGCCGACCTGGAGGATGACGTCCCCCACCTCGAGCCCCGCCCGATCCGCCGGACTCCGGGGGACGACCACCCCGACCGTGGGGACGGTCGCCACGGAGAGCGCGCTCGGCCCCGCTGACTCGGGCTCTCTCACGACGAAGCCGAACTCGACGCCGATCCGCTCCCCGAGGACCGAGCGCGGCATCGACGCGAGCCTGACGTCCAGGCGCCGGCGTCCCTCCGCGCGCAGGACGGTCAACCGCACGTCCCGGCCCGGACCCGCGGAAGCGATCAGGCGCTGCAGGAGACGCGTCTCGGTCACCGGGCGCTCCTCGAACGCGACCACCAGGTCGCCGGTCTTCAGGCCGGCCTTCTCGGCAGGCGTTCCCTCCATGACCTCGATGACGAGAACGCCAAAGCCCTCGCGGAGCCCGTGCCGCTTCGAGATCTCGTCGCCTTCCTGCTCCGACAGGTCGCGGATGCGCACGCCGAGCCACGCCCACTGCGCCGCGTCGACCGCCGATCCGGTCACCGCCAGGGTCAGCAGCAGCCCGGCCAGCAGGCGGCTCAGGGCTCGGCTTCGCCGCCAGCTCACTCGCGCCCCTCGCGCAGCTGCTTGACGAGATCCTCGAGCGCCCGGCCGAGGCGATCGAGACGGCGCGTGACGTCGCGCGTCTCCAGAAGCTCCTGGCGCAGATCCGGGTCGGGGACGACCGCCGCGGCGATGCGGTCCGCGATCACGCCGGGCCTCTGGTCGGCCGCGAGGGCTGTGTCGAGCAGGTCGGCCGGCCGATCCAGAGCGCGGAGCAGGCGCCCGCACAGGTCGCGAATGCGGGCGAGCGCGGCCGACGCGTCGGTGGTCGGCTCGATGTCGTCGAGCTGCTGCGCCGTGACGATGCGGTACAGCGTGTCGCTCGGTCGCTCGCTCTCGATGCGCACGCGCCATTCGCCCTTGACCAGAATGTTGTAGCGCCCGGTCGCCAGGCGCTCCCAGCTCACGATCTCGCCCGCCCCCGCCACCGCGTGCACGGCCGGCTTGCCGGCGTAGCTCGCCTCGAAGCCCGCCTTGAGCCTCACCACCGCCAGCTTCCGGTCACGCGCCAGCGCGTCGGTGATCATGGCGCGGTAGCGCGCCTCGAAGACGTGCAGCGGCAGCATGGTGTGGGGAAAGAACGTCACGTCGGGCAGCGGGAAGATCGGCAGGGTCAGGGGCGGCACGGCGTCGCCTCGCCCTCGATCACCCGATCTTCGGCAGCGGCTTGAGGACGGCGAGCTCGTCCACCCTCCGGCGCACGGCGCTCGCCAGCTCGCGGAAGGTCTTCGCCTGGGGCGAGTCCGGGCGGCGCAGGGTGATCGGCGTCCCCTCGTCGCCGGCGAGCCGGGTCTCCGGATCGAGCGGGACCTGGGCCAGGAGGGGCACGTTGTATTCGGAAACGAGCCGCTGGCCCCCGCCTTCCCCGAAGATCGTGTAGCGCGCCCCGGTGTCGGGCGCCACGAAGTAGCTCATGTTCTCGACGATGCCGAGGATCGGCACGTTGAGCCGCTGGAACATCCCGATCGCCTTGCGCACGTCGAGCAGCGCGACCTCCTGCGGCGTGGTCACCATGACGACGCCGGAGAGCGGGATGACCTGCGAGAGCGAGAGCTGGGCATCGCCCGTGCCGGGTGGCATGTCGAAGACCAGGTAGTCCAGGGCGCCCCACATGACGTCCTTCAGCATCTGCTGGATGAAGGAGTGGATCATCGGGCCGCGCCAGACGAGCGGCTCCCGGTCGTTCACGAGTAGCCCGATCGACATCATCTTCAGGCCGTGTACCTCGACCGGGATGATCCGGTTCTCGAACATGCCCGGGCGTCCGCGCGAGCCGAGCATCAGCGGGATATCGGGCCCGTACACGTCGGAGTCGATGATGCCGACCGTCGCGCCCGATTGCCGCAGCGCCACCGCCAGGTTCACGCTGACGGTGGATTTGCCCACCCCGCCCTTGCCCGACGAGACGGCAATGGTGTGCTTCACCTCGGGAATGAGCTCGGGCGACTTCTCGGGACCGGGCGCATGACCGTGTCCATGGCCGTGAGCCTGCGGCGGCGCCGGCCGCGCGGTCGGCGTGCCCCCCATCTTGACCTGCACCTTCGACACGCCCGGAATCTTGCCGACAACGCGCGAGGCCATGCTGTGCATGGTGGCCTTGGAGCCCGGCGACTGGGTCGTGAAAGCCAGGGTGAAGGTGACCTGCGAGTCGGCGATGCTCAGGTCGTGGATCAGGCCGAGCGAGACGATGTCCCGCTGCTGCTCCGGATCGCTCACCGCTCGCAGTGCGTCGAGGACGGCCTGCTCAGTGACCATACCCGGGACTATACACCTCGCGCCGCGCGTCTTTGCCCCGCAATCCTTGCACTCTCGTCCTCGACCTGTTACAAAAAGCGGGTGATTTCCGCCGACGAATTTCGGCGCACCCTGAGCCATTTCGCCTCCGGCGTCACGGTCATCACCACCTGCGACCGGGACGGCCGCCCGACCGGGCTCACCGCCAGCGCCTTCACCTCGGTGTCGCTCGAGCCCCCGCTCATCCTGGTCTGCGTCGACAACAAGGCGCAGAGCTACCCCGCGCTCCTCGCCGGCAAGATGTTCGCCGTGAACATCCTGGGCCTCGAGCAGGAGGTCGTGTCGCGCCGCTTCGCCACCACGAAGATCGAGAACAAGTTCGAGGGGGTCCCGTTCACGCTGAGCCCGCTCGGCCTGCCGCTCCTCGACAGCGCGCTCGCCCAGCTCGAGTGCGCGACCGTGAACGTGCATCTCGAGGGCGACCACACCATCCTCGTCGGGCGCGTGGAGGGCGCCTCCTCGGGCCCGGGCGCACCGCTGGTCTACTTCCGCGGCCGCTACGAGCGCCTCTCCGGACCGACGACATGACGCGGGTCCCGCTGTCGCGCCCGCCGGTCGACGACGAGATCAAGCAGGCGGTGCTGGCGGCGATCGACTCGCGCCAGTACGTTCTGGGTCCGCAGTGCCGCCAGCTCGAGAGCGAGCTGGCCGCCGCTGCCGGCGTCAAGCACGCTGTGCTCACCAGCTCGGCGACCGCGGCGCTCTGGCTGTCGCTGCGCGCGCTCGGTGTGAAGGCCGGCGACGAGGTCCTGGTGCCATCGCACACGGCGTTTCCCACGGTCGAGGCGATCTGCGCCGCCGAGGCGACGCCCGTGCTCGTCGACGCCGACGCGTTCTACACGCTCGATCCGGCCGACGCCGAGGCGAAAGCGACGCCCCGGACGGTCGGGATCCTTCCCGTCCACCTGTACGGCCAGCCGGTCGATCTGGACGCCGTCCAGGATCTGGCCTCGCGCCTGGGGCTCTGGCTCCTCGAGGATTGCGCTCAGGCGCAGGGCGCCGAGTGGAGGGGGCGACCGGTCGGCAGCTTCGGCCGCGCCGCGGTGTTCTCGTTCTATCCGTCGAAGAACCTGCCCGGCATGGGCGACGGCGGCGCGGTCCTCACCAGCGACGACGAGGTGATGGCCCGGTGCCGGCGGCTCAGGGACCACGGCCGGATCGACCGCGACGTGCACGCGGAGATCGGCTTCAACCTGCGCTACAACGAGCTGCAGGCGGCGGCCCTGCGGGTGCTGCTGCGACGGCTCGACGCGATGAACGACCGCCGGCGGCTCCTCGCCGAGCGCTACGCGCGGGGACTCGCCGGGCTCCCGCTCGCTCTGCCGGAGGAGCGCCCGCACGCCCACCACGTGTACCACCTGTTCGTCGTGCGCACGCCTCGGCGCGCAGCGCTGGCGCGCTTCCTAAACGAGCGCGGGATCCAGACCGGCGTCCACTACCCGGTCCCGAGCCACCGCCAGCCCGCGCTCGAGCGCCTGGCGCCGGCGCCGCTGCCGCGGACCGAGCGGCTCGTCGACGAGATCCTCACCCTGCCGATGTCGGCCGCGCACGAGGACGCCGAGATCGACCGGGTGATCGCGGCGGTGCGCGACTTCTTCAGCGCGTGATCGGGCCGTGAGCATCCCGACGGCCCTCTATCGCCGCGTCTTCGCTTACCTCAGGCCCCACACGCCGACGATGATCGTCGGCACCGCGCTGGGCGTCCTGGTCGCCCTGATGGAAGGCGCCATCGCGTGGCTCGTGAAGCCCGCCATGGACGACGTGTTCGTCCGGCGCGACATGGCGATGGTGAGGCTCATCCCGATCCTGTTCCTCGGCGCGTACGTCGCCAAGGGCTTGGCCCGCTACGGCCACTCCTACCTGATGGCGGCGGTGGGCGAGCGCGTCATCGCGGCGCTCCGCCGCGACCTCTACACCCACCTCCAGCGGATGCCGCTGTCGTTCTTCTCGGGTCGCCACTCGGCGGAGCTGGCCTCCCGCATCGTGACCGACGTGAACCGGCTGGCGCGGCTCTCGTCGACGGTCATGGTGATGACCATCCGGAACATCGTGATGGTCGTCGTGCTGGCCGGGATCATGTTCGTCCGGGACTGGCGGCTGGCCCTGATCGCGCTCGTGATCTTCCCGTTCGTCGGTGTGGCGGTGCGCACGATCGGCCGCAAGCTCTACCGGATCAATCGGCGGTCGCAGCGGAAGGTCGCGGAGCTCAACGTGCTCCTGCACGAGGCGCTCACCGGCACGAAGATCGTCAAGGCGCTCGGCCGCGAGGCGCACGAGGTGGAGCGGTTCGACCGGGTCAATCGCAGCCTGCTCGCGCTGGCCCTCAAGGACCATCGCGCCGACGAGCTCACGGAGCCGCTCATGGAAGTGCTGACCGCCTTCGGCATCATGGGCGCGCTGTGGTACGGCGGCCATCAGGTGATCAGCGGCGCGTTGACGCCCGGCGATTTCTTCTCGTTCACGGCGGCGGTCGCCCTGCTCTACGGACCCGTCCGGCAGCTTTCGCGGCTGGTGAACACGATTCAGCAAACGACCGCGTCCGTCGAGCGTGTCTTCGAGCTCCTCGACCTGCCGCCGGCGATCGCCGACCGGCCGGGCGCCGTCGTGCTCGACGGGTTCCACGACGCCATCCTCTTCGACCGGGTCAGCTTCCGGCACGCGGACTCCGAGGACCTCACGCTGCGCGACGTGTCGCTCACCATCGACCGGGGTGAGGTGGTCGCGTTCGTCGGCCTGAGCGGCGCCGGCAAGTCGACGCTCATGGACCTCGTGCCGCGCTTCCACGACGTCAGCGCCGGCCGGATCACGATCGACGGACACGATCTCCGCGACGTCAGCCAGGCCTCGCTCCGCGCGCTGATCGGCATCGTCACGCAGGAGACGTTCCTGTTCAGTGACTCGATCCTGTACAACATCACCTACGGCCGGACCGACGCGCCGTTCGAGGACGTCGTCCGCGCCTCCCGTCAGGCGCACGCCGAGGAGTTCATCGTCGGGTGCCCGGACGGCTACCAGACGCCGGTCGGCGAGCGGGGCGTGCGCCTCTCCGGAGGCCAGCGCCAGCGCATCGCCATCGCCCGCGCCTTCCTGAAGAATCCGCCGATTCTCATCCTCGACGAGGCGACCTCGGACCTGGACGCCGAGAGCGAGTTCATGATCCAGCAGGCGCTCGCCGAGCTGATGCACGGCCGGACCGTGCTGGTGATCGCCCACCGGCTGGCCACGGTGCGGAATGCCGATCGCATCGTCGTGGTGCACGAGGGGCGTATCGTAGAGGTTGGACGTCACGACGAGCTGCTGGCGCAGGACGGCCTCTATCGCCGGCTCTACGCGCTGCAGATGGAGGGGGTCACCACATGAGCACGATCGTCGGCAGCGGCAAGTACACGTACGAGGTCAACGACGACTGGGCCAAGCTTCCCGACGGCTGGCAGATGCCCGCGGCGGCGGTGACGGTCGACTCGCGCGATCGCGTCTACTGCTTCAACCGCACGCCCGACCACCCGATCGTGGTCTTCGACCGCGACGGGAACTATCTCTCGTCGTGGGGCGCCGGGCTCTTCAAGTTCCCCCACACGATCCGCGCCGATGCCGACGACAACCTGTGGATCGTCGACCGCGACCACGCGCAGATGCTGCTCTACACCAGCACCGGTACACTCCTGCGCACCATCGGCGCCCGGGGCTATCGATCCGACACCGGCGTGAACCCGACCGACTTCAGCTCGACCGCCTACCGGAACGTCACCCACGCGGGCGGCCCATTCAACCTGCCCACCGACATCGCGCTGACGCCGGCGGGCGAGATGTTCATGACCGACGGCTACGGCAACGCCCGCGTGCACAAGTTCGGCGCCGACGGGACCCATCTCTTCTCGTGGGGCGAGCCGGGCTCGAGCCCGGGGCAGTTCGCCCTGCCCCACGGCGTGTGGATCGATCGGCGCGGGCGTGTCCTGGTGTGCGACCGGGAGAACGATCGTGTCCAGGTGTTCGACCAGGACGGCAAGCTCTTGCTGGTCTGGCCGACCAAGCTCATCGGTCCGGCGGCGTTCTACGTGGACGCCAACGACGTCGTCTACATCCCCGAGCACAACGGCGGGCTCGTCAGCGTCCTGACGCTCGACGGCGAGCGCCTGGCCCAGTGGGGCGACCCGAGCTTCCGCTCGTGCCACGGCATCTGGGGCGACTCCCGCGGCGACCTCTACGTCGTGCGGCCCGGCGCCTGGGGACGCCCGCGCCGCGTGGTGAAGTACACGCGCCGGGGCTGAGAGGGCTAGGCCACGGGCTCCTGAGTCGCGCCTTCGTAATGCTCCACCGTTGGAAACGGGTCGTAGAAATGATGGAGCAAGCGCCGCCATTCCTGATATTCCACTGACTTGCGAAAGCCTTCGGTATGGTCCTCGAGCCGTTGCCACCGAACGAGCAGCACGTACTTGTTCTCGACCTCGAGGCAGCGCTGAAGCTCGTGAGAAACGTAGCCGGCCATCGAGGAGATGATGCGTTGCGCCTGCTGAAAAGCCTGCTCGAACTCGGTGGCACGCCCGGGCCGCACGTTGAGGATGGCGACTTCGAGAATCATCGGCGGGAGGCGCCCGGCTGGCCCGGCAGCCCGCAGGCCCGCGAGAGTCGGTACCGGTTGACGGCAAAGGTCCGGTAGCCCCAGTCGAAGACACGTGAGAGCAAGGGAGTTACGGACAGAAGATAGAGTGGATACGCCCACCAGATCCGGCGCATGACGTAGCGGTACACGTCCGCGCCGCGCATCTGGCGCCCGTCGGGCAGGAGCAGCCTCAGGTCGTCTAGAAGCTCGTCAGCGGGGGCATTCAGGCGCTCCTGAACCCACGCGCTCTGCAGGGGCGCGATGCTGAAGCCCCGCCTGCTGAGCGTCTCGCCCCAGTACGGAACCCATCGGCGACAGAACCCGCAGGCATCGTCGTAGAGCACCCACCCGGCAGGCGGCATGTCCCCATTATCCTTCGCCCGGCTACGGGAGCCGCACTCCCTTGAAGACGCTGACCGCCGACCCATCGGCCAGGAACGCCGAGGCCGGCGGCCCGTTCAGGCACTGGGCGAATCGCTCTCCGTAGAGCCGGGCAGTGTCGCCCTCCAGGTGGGCCTCGAGCGCCGTCCACGCGCGCCAGCGCGGATGCTCGACCTGGTACTCCAGGGTGCCTCCACGCCGCTGACTCGTGTAGCCCCAGTAGTGCTCCGTGATGAATTCCTCCTGGCTGCCGGCCGCGATCTCACTCGCATCGCCTCGCACGGTCACGCGGAGCTCGTTCTCTCGCCGCTCGAATCGCCATCGGTAGGAGACCCGGCGCACGGCCCCGGCCCCCTCGCCGGTCACGGCGATGCGATGACTCATCGGCACGGCGAGGTAGTTCTCGCCGTAGAAGACCCTGGCCGCCATGGCGATGGCCGCACGCGGCACCAGCTCCTTGACGAAGACCACGGCGCGCCGCCAGCCCTCGCTCGTCCGCCGACGGACGTAGAAGCGCAGGTTCACCTCCTCGAAGTCGCGATGCCGAGGAAGGCCGACTCCGAAAACCCGCGTGTTGAGAAACATGAACCCGACCAGGCTCACGAACGTCCGGCCGCGCCAATCGTCCAGCTCCGTCCCGGCGGGGACCAGTGGACGCACGGCCGCCGGATCGATTTCGAAGTTCAGCATCGCCAGATGACGCCACTCGGCAGTCAGAAATACGGACCGTGAGTCAGCCATCCCGTCCTAGACCCGCCAGATGGTCCACACGCCGATGAGAATGAATCCGACTCCCGCGACGTAGCCGAAGTACTTCGGCTGGACATGACTCGAGATTGTCGCGCCGGCCAGCACACCGATGGCGGTGGCGGCGACGAGAGCCAGCGAGGCGGCCACGAACACCGCGATCAAGCTGGTTCCTGCGCGCGAGGCGAAGAGCAAGGTCGCAAGCTGGGTCTTGTCCCCCAGCTCGGCCAGGAACACGGTGCCGAACACCGTGGCGAGCAGTCTCAGATCCATGTTGCCTCCAGCTCGGCCAAGCGACAGCCTAGACACCCGCCAGGCGCGCGACGATGGGCGCGACCATCTCCAGGCTTCTATCTGACACGACATAGTACGAGATGCCGTAGCGTTCACGACGCTTCTGCATCTCGTCGGCGATCTGGTCTACGGACCCGATGAAGATCGATGGCATCTCCAACACCCTCTCCACCGACAGGCCTTCCCACCCGCGCTCGCGCACGAGGCGCTCAGCCGCCTCCCGGCGGTGCTCGGCGACAACGACCGAGGAGACGATGCTCAGCTCGATATGGTCGAATCGCGCTCCGGCCTGCTCACGGATCCATCCGATCTTCTCCGCAATGGTTTCCGCGAGGAGCCCCGACGGGTCCGGGACGCTTCTCCCGGTTGCCAGGGACGCGGTCTGGATGCCGA
>WNGH01014470.1_pt1 | contig 11791 bp, 13 predicted proteins | sample 5400631 | NCBI WGS metagenome assembly WNGH01 (sample SAMN13153373, study PRJNA577476) | soil metagenome | isolation source: 115 cm soil or saprolite under Garry oak tree replicate 1 | place: USA:California | collected 2016-06-15 | reverse complement strand
TGCGCCAGCTCGCCAACCGGCTCGTCGGCATCCTGCACGGATGCCTCAAAACCGACACACCCTACAGTGAGGCGACCGCCTGGTCGCATCACCTCACAGAGTCTGCTGCTTGACATTCAAGCTCCTGGGATGTCTTTCGGGAGTTCGAGATCCAGCGGTTCCCAGGAGGGATGATGCCTCCGTCGTGGGTCGAGGTCCCCGCGGCGATGAGTGACTGGCTCGATCAGGCCAACGGGCTTCGTGCTCGAACGCCGAGGTTCCCCGAGGAGATCGCGATGGTCCACTGCCAATTCGAGCAGATCCATCCGTTCCTCGACGGCAACGGTCGAGCCGGTCGGCTCCTTCTGAACCTCCTGCTGGTACGCCTCGGCTATCCCCCCGCGATCATCTTCAAGAACCAGCGGAGCGCGTATCTCACGGCGCTACGCCGTGCGGATCAGGGAGAGCCCGGAGCGCTTGGTGAGTTCATCGCGCGGGCGATCCTCGACAACCTCTACAGGTTCGTAATGCCGGCGGTTGCGGGTCCGGCTCGACTGGTGCCGATCGCCGCCCTTGCCAACCGTAGAATCAACGCGACCGCGCTGAGGACGGCCGCGGTCCGAGGCCGGCTGCAGGCGACGAAGGGGCCTGACGGCCAGTGGCGGAGCACTCGGAACTGGGTCGATCACTATCTGTCGACCCGATACGGCCGCGGCCCGACGGGTACGCGAGGATAGCGCCTACTCGTCGTCGTGTTGCATCCACCATTCGGTGAACTCGGTGGCTTGGCCATTGGGATCGAGGCGGATGAGCCAAAGGTTGCTGTAGCGGAGCAGGGGGTCGTGGTAGAGGGTTTGGCCTTGGACGATGGCGAGGTCGCCGTCGGTGGCCAGGAGCTCCCAGGAGAAGTCGGTGTCGCCGGGCTCGTCCTTGATCCCGATCCAGCCGTCGACGATCGCCTGGCGGCCGCGCCACGGGGTGGCGTGCGGCTCGGTGGAGTACAGGGCCTGCTCGGTGAACAGGCGGCCGATGTCCTCGGGGTCGTTGGATTCCCAGGCGGTCCGGTAGCCGTCCACCCACTGGCTGACCTGCTCCTGGCTCGGCATTGCTCCTCCTTGTCGCGTTGTCGGCTCGGCTTCGTAGGATGCAACGGTGCGGCGATGATCCCTCATCGGCGATGATCCCTCATCGAGGAGGCGACCGTGGCGAGCAGCCGGGTGGTGCTCGACCACGTCGATCATTTCGTGCCGATGCCCGGCCTCCTCGACCCCTCGTGGACCCACCGCGTCCGGTCGAGCCTATCCGGGCCGGCGCGCGCGGCGACCTCGGCCCGGCCTCGCACGGAATGCTCTGGCGTCTCATGGACGGGCGTCACGACCCCGTTGTAGCGTCAGCGCCAAGGCTGGCCGTGGGCGAGAAGGGGTGAGGGGATGTCCGTACTGTCGAACCTGGTCTCGGGGATCAGTCAGGGCACGATCGAGGTCATCGACCTGACCGCGCCGCTGTCGGACAAGACGCCGATCCTGCAGCTCCCCGACCCGTTCGCCAACACCATCAGCTTCGGGCTCGAGGAGATCAGCCATTACGACGAGCGCGGCCCCGCCTGGTACTGGAACAACATCCACACCGGCGAGCACACCGGCACGCACTTCGACGCGCCGATCCACTGGGTGACCGGCAAGGACCAGGACGACGTCTCGCAGGTCCCGGCCAAGCGCCTGGTGGCGCCGGCCGCGGTGCTGGACTTCAGCGAGCAGGCCGAGGCGGACGCCGATTTCGTCCTGGAGGTCGACCACATCAGGGAGTGGGAGAGCGAGCACGGCGCGTTGCCGCACGGCGGCTGGATGCTGTTCCGCACCGGCTGGGACGCGCGCTCCAACGACGACGCGCTGTTCCGCAACGTGGACGACTCCGGGTCGCACACCCCCGGCTTCTCGGTCGAGTGCGCCAAGTGGCTCGCGGAGGAGGCGCCGATCATCGGCGTCGGCACCGAGACGGTCGGCACCGACGCCGGCGGCGCCGCCGGGTTCGACCCGCCGTTCCCCTGCCACACCTTCATGCTGGGCGCCGGTAAGTACGGGCTGACGCAGCTCCAGAACCTCGCCATGCTGCCGCCGCAGGGCGCGGTGGTGATTGCCAGCCCGCTGCCGATCGTCGGCGGCTCCGGCAGCCCCGCCCGCGCGCTCGCGCTGGTCGAGCGCTGATCCGGAGGCGCTCCGATGCTCGTCGCGGAGGCAGTCGGTCGGACGCTCGCCGGCCTCGGGGTCGACACCGTCTTCGGGGTGGTCGGCAGCGGCAATTTCCACGTGACCAACGCGCTGGTCGCGGCCGGCAGCCGTTACGTCGCCGCGCGCCACGAGTGCGGCGCGGCGACCATGGCCGACGCCTACGCCCGCACCAGCCGCAAGGTCGGCGCGATCTCGGTGCACCAGGGCTGCGGGCTGACCAACGCGATGACCGGCATCACCGAGGCGGCCAAGAGCCGCACGCCCATGCTGGTGCTGGCGGCCGACACGGCCGCCGCGGCGGTGCGCTCGAACTTCCGCGTGGACCAGGACGCGCTCGCCCTGGCGGTCGGCGCGGTCCCCGAGCGTATCCACGCGCCGCAGACCGCCGTGGCCGACGCCGCCCGCGCCTGGCGGACGGCGGTGGCGCAGCGGCGGACGGTTGTCCTCAACCTGCCGCTGGACGTGCAGGCGGCCCCGCTGCCCGAGGGGGCCTCGGCGGTGCCGCCGCCGCTGGACCTGTGGGCGCCGCAACCCTCGCCGGCCTCGGCGGCGGCCCTGGCCGAGGCGTTGCGGCGCGCCAGCCGCCCGGTGTTCGTCGCCGGCCGGGGCGCCCGGGTCGCACGTGCGCGGGCTTCGCTGGAGCGCCTGGCGGACGCCAGCGGCGCGCTGCTGGCGACCTCGGCGGTGGCCAAGGGCATGTTCAACGGCAACCCCTGGTACCTGGACGTGAGCGGCGGCTTCGCCTCGCCGCTGGCGGCCGAGCTGATCCGCGGGGCGGACCTGATCGTCGGCTGGGGCTGCGCGCTCAATATGTGGACCATGCGCCACGGCGCACTGATCGGCCCGGATGCGACCGTGGTCCAGGTCGACCTCGACGCCGACGCGATCGGCGCGCACCGTCCGGTCGAACTCGGCGTGGTCGGCGACGTCGACCGGACCGCGCTGGCGGTGGCCGCCCAGCTCGGCGGTCCCGCCGACGGCTACCGCTCGGAGGAGCTGCGCGAGCGCATCGCGCGCGAGCACCGCTGGCGCGACCTGCCCTTCGAGGACGAAAGCGGCGGCGGGCGCATCGACCCGCGCACGCTCTCGATCGCCCTGGACGACCTGCTGCCGGACGAGCGGGTGGTGGCGATCGACTCCGGCAACTTCATGGGCTACCCGAGCATGTACCTGTCGGTGCCCGACGACGACGGCTTCTGCTTCACGCAGGCGTTCCAGTCGATCGGGCTGGGCCTGGCGACGGCGATCGGCGCGGCGCTGGCCAGCCCGGAGCGCGTGCCGGTGGCCGCGCTCGGCGACGGCGGCGCGCTGATGAGCATCGCCGAGCTGGAGACGGTCGTGCGGCTCGGGCTGCCGATGGTGGTGGTGGTCTACGACGACGAGGCGTACGGCGCCGAGGTGCACCATTTCGGGCCGGACGGGTACCCGCTGGACACGGTGCGGTTCCCGCCGACCGACATCGCCTCGATCGGCAGGGGCTTCGGCTGCGAGGGCGTGACCGTGCGCGCCAAGGGCGATCTGGAGGCCGTGGCGGACTGGGTCAAGGGGCCGCGCGACAAGCCGCTGGTGGTCGACGCCAAGGTCGTCTCCGAGCGTGGCTCCTGGTGGCTCGAAGAGGCCTTCCGCGGCCACTGACGCCGCCCGCGAGGCGCCCCGGCCCCGGGCCGGGCGGACCGGGCCGCTGGGCCCCGGGGCTGGCCCGGACGCGCCCCCACGGCGACCCTCGAGGCAGCTCAGGCAGGGTCGAGCCAAGAGGTCAGTTCGGTGGTGACGCCGAGCAGGCGGCCCTCGGTGCGGGGCGCCAGAGCGCGGACGAAGGCCAGCGTGCGCCGGTTCTCGGTGAGGACCTCGCTGGTGAAGGCGGCGATCCCGGCGGCGCGGGCGGCGCCGACGAGCTGGAGCGCGAGCGTGCGGCCGATGCCACGCCCCTGCCAGGCGTCCTCGAGCACGATGGCCGCGTCGGCGCGGTCGGCGGCGATGCGGGCGTACTGGGCGAAGCCGACCAGTTGCCAGCACCCGGGCTCGACCTCGACCTCGGCGAGCAGCACGGAGCGGTCGTGATGGTCGGCCGCCAGCAGCGAGCGGAGCTGGGCGCTGCTGGCGCTCCGCGAGGTGTTCCTGGGAGTGCGCCGCTTCGACGCGATCCAGCGCAACACCGGCGCGCCGCGCGACGTGCTGAGCGCGCGCCTGCACAAGCTGCTCGCGGTCGGGCTGCTGGAGCGACGCCAGTACCAGGAGCGGCCCGCCCGCTTCGAGTACCGCCTGACCGAGGCCGGCCGCGACCTGTTCCCGGTCCTGCTGACGCTGATGGACTGGGGCGACAAGCACCTGGGGGACGGCGAGCCCCCGTTCGTCTACCGGCACCGCTGCGGCGCCGACTTCAAGCCAGTCGTGGTCTGTGAGGCCTGCGGCGAGCCCGTCCGCCGGCGCGACCTGGCCGTCCCGGGCTGATCAGCCCGGGGAAAGTCCGCGCTCCCCGGGCGGCGTTGCCAGGGGAGCGCGGGTCTGCGGGGCTACCTGGCCAGGACGACCGAGCCCACGGCCTTGTCGGCCCAGGTCTGGTTGCGCTGGTCCCACAGCGGCCACAGGTAGTTCAGGATCCAGAGGATCCCGAACCAGCCGATCACCGTATCGACCAGCCAGCGCAGCAGCCCCTTGGGGCCGCCGATCGGGCGCATGCTCTCGGCGTCGACCGTGCGCAGCCCCATGATCACCTTGCCCCAGGACTGGCCGAGCGCCCCCTGGCGCCACCCGCTCTGCCAGATCTGCACGATCGCCCCGATGGCCAGCAGCACCGCGCCGATGGCGATCAGCGCGCCCGCCGCCCCGCCGTTGATCGCCTCGCCGATGCCCAGCAGGATGCCGCCAGGGGCGGCGAGCAGCAGGCCGAAGATGGCGTCGATGATGTAGGAGACCACCCGGCTGCCCCAGGAGGCCAGGCGCCTGCCCTGGTGCAGCGGCAGCGGCCGCTCACCCTCCATCGGCGCAGCTCGCGGCACCTGCTGCCCGGCGGTCTGCTGCGATTGCGTGGTCCACTCAGGTTGCTGCTCGGGTCGCTGGTCCATGATGAGCACCCCCGCTGAGGAGATCTTGCTGTGTAGTCTCTTTCGGCGGGGACGACCATCGGCTGGACCCGGAGAGCCTGGAGGGGTCCGGCCCGCCCAGGCCGAACCCCTCCACGACACCGCTTACTGGGTCGTCTGGATCACGTTGCCCAGCAGCTGCCAGAGGTTCCCGTCGAACTTCATGATCTGCATGTCCTGGATCGGGTAGCCGTCGGTCGGTGAGGTCTGCACGCTGATGCCGGGCAGCAGCAGCGGGATCTGCAGGTTCATGTTGCGGACCGTGTCCATGAGCGCGGCGCGGGTCGGCTGCTTCATCTGCTTCAGCGCCTCGGCCATGGTGTTGGCGGCCGCCCAGCCGTAGACGTTGAACGGCTCGTTCACGTCGGCGTTCGGCGCGTACTGCTTCAGGCCGGCCTTGTACTCCTGCATGGCGGGGTCGTTGGCCCAGCGCGGGTCCTCGGGGTCCTTGAAGTAGCTCACCGAGACGATGCCCTTGGAGGCGGCCAGCCCGGCCGGCTTCAGCACCAGCGTCTTGGAGGCGGCGACGTTGTTGAGGATGTGCAGCGGCTTCCAGTCGAGCTCGGTGAGGCGGTGGATGGCCTGGGCGCCGAACTTCGGCGTGGTGATGTCGAGGAACACGTCGGCCTTGGAGGACGCCAGCTTGGAGACCTGCGAGTCGATCGACGGGTCGGTAACCTCGTAGCTCTCGGCGGCGGTCACCTGGATCCCGGAGCCCTTGACGGCGTTTTTGAAGCCGTTGAGCAGGTCCTTGCCGTAGGCGTCGTTCTGGTAGAGCGCGGCGACCCTGGCGTTCGGCTTGGCCTGCTTCAGGTAGGAGGCGTAGACGCGCGCCTCGGAGACGTAGTCGGGCTGCCAGCCGATGGTGTACGGGTGCTTGGCCGGGTCGGCGCCCCAGTCGCTGGCCCCGGTCGCCACGAAGACCTGGGGGACTTTCTGCTGGTTGGTGTAGTCCCAGATGGCCAGGTTGTTGGCGGTCCCCAGGGTATTGAACAGGGCGAAGACCTTGTCCTGCTCGACCAGGCGCTTGGCGTTCTGGACCGCCCGCGCCGGCTCGTAGCCGTCGTCGAGGGTGGTGAATTCCACCTTGCGGCCGTTGATGCCTCCCTTGGCGTTGAGCCACTCGAAGTACGCCTTGGCGGCCACCCCGATGGTCCCGTAGGCCGAGGCCGGACCGCTGAACGGATAGCTCCCACCGAGCTTGATGGTGCTGGCGGTGATGCCAGGGTCGGATCCGCCGGCCGCGTTCCCGGTGGAGCTGCCGCTGGAACCGCGACCGCAGGCCGTGGCCAGCAGCGCCAGGATGGCCAGCAGAGCGGGCAACCATAACCGATGCGAGCGCCGCATGTGTGTTCTCCCTTCTTGGGCGGGGCCTCTGGTCAGACGCCAGCGGCTTTCCTGGGGGTGGGCTCCGGCTCGTCGGCGGCGACGACCTCCCGTGGGTGCCGCTGCCTGGGCCGGGTGATCCAGTCGAAGAGGCGGTGCCACAGACCGACCACGCCCCCAGGAAGCACGTACATGAACAGGATCAGGACACCGCCGTACAGGACGCCCGCGAGCGCCTCGTTGATGTCGGAGGTGTACACCGGCACGAACTGGATGAACAGCGCGCCGAACAGCGCGCCTGCGATGGTGCCGAGGCCGCCGACCACGATGGCCGCCAGGAACACGAACGAGACCGCGATGGTGAAGGACTCCGGCGCCACGAACCCGACCACGTAGGTGTAGAGAGCGCCGCCGACGCCGGCCAGCATCGCGCTGAGCGCGAAGGTGCGTAGCTTGAAGGTGGTCAGGTTGACGCCGGTCGCGCGGGCGGAGATCTCGCCGGAGCGGATCGCCACCAGCGCGCGCCCGACGCGGCCTCGCACCAGGTTGGCGGCCATCACGAAGGCCACCGCGGCGACCACCAGCGCGATCATGTAGAGGTACTGGTCCTGAGCGAGGCCGAGCGTCGCCACCGCGACCCCGAGGGTGACCAGCGCCAGGTAGTGGCCGCGCAGGCGCAGCGCCGGGATGCCGAGCAGCAGCCCGGCGGCGAAGGCCAGCGCCCCGGCCAGCGGGATGGCGACCAGGTCGGGCACGCCGGTCTTGGACATCAGGATGGCCGTGGAGTACGCGCCCACCGCGAAGAAGGCGCCGTGTCCGAGCGAGATCTGCCCGGTGTAGCCGATCAGCAGGTTCAGGCCGAGCGCCGCCACCGCGTAGGCCAGCGCCAGGGTGAACTGCGAGACCCTGAACGGCGGGAAGTTGAACGGAACCGACACCGCCACGACCGCCGCGATCAGCAGGCCCGCGGCCCGGGCCCAGCGATGGGGCCCGATCCACCGGGGCACCCCCTTGGGGTTCCCCGGACCCCTCCGCGGCCAGGTCACGCCCGCTCGACCTCCCTGGCGCCGAACAGCCCGGTCGGCCGGACCAGCAGCACGGCCAGGATCACGCCCAACGGCACCAGGATCTTGAGGTCCGAGCCGATGACGTTCACGTAGGTGCCGGCGAGGTTCTCGCTCACGCCGATGATCCAGCCGCCGAGCACGGCGCCGAGCGGGCTGTCGAAGCCGCCGAGGGTGGCCGCGGCGAAGGCGTACACCAGCACGCCGCCCATCAGGTTGACGTCGAGGAACAGCCGCGGCGCCACCAGGATGCCGGCAATGGCGCCGACCGTGGCGGCCAGCCCCCAGCCGAGCATCAGCATGCGGCCGACGCGGATGCCGACCAGCCGGCTCGACACCGGGTCGAGCGCGGCCGCGCGCATCGCCAGCCCGAGCCGGGTGCGCTGGAACAGCAGGAACAGCAGGCCGACGACCACCAGCAGCACGCCGACGATGCCCAGCGACTCGATCGACAGCCGCACCCCGCCGACCCCCACCGTGCCGTCCGGGAAGGTCGACGGGAAGCCACGGTTGGAGAACCCCCACAGCCAGCCGGCGCCGTTGTTGATCAGAATGAACAGCCCCAGCGTGACGATCACCAGGGTGAGCGGCTGGCGACCCTCGACCGGCCGGATCACGATCCGCTCCAGCAGCGCACCGCCGCCGAACGACAGCGCCAGCGCGGCCAGGATCGCCAGCGGCAGCGACACGCCGGCCTCGGTCATGCCCCAGGTCAGAAAGGTCGAGAACATCGCCATCTCGCCCTGGGCGAAGTTGACCACCCCGGTGGACCGGTAGATCAGCACCAGCGCGAGCGCCAGCGCCGCGTAGACGGAGCCGTTGGCGATTCCGTCGACGACCACCTGCACCAACCGGGCCATCCCGCCTCCCGTCGATAACCGTCAATAGCCGAGATATGACCTGCGCATGCCCTCGTCGGCCCTGATGTGGGCGGCCGTCCCCTCCAGCACGATGCGGCCCGCCTCCAGCACGTGGGCGCGGTCGGCGAATTCCAGGACCAGGTTCGCCTTCTGCTCCACCACCAGTAGGGTGGTGGCCTGCTCACGGACCAGCCGCGCCAGGGTCTCGAACAGCTCGCGCGTGACCAGCGGGGCAAGCCCCAGCGACGGCTCGTCCAGCAGCAGCAGCCGCGGCCGCAGCATCAGGCCGCGCGCCACCGCGAGCATCTGCTGCTCGCCGCCCGAGAGGCTGCCCGCCGGCTGGGCGCGCCGTGCCGCCAGCCGCGGGAACGCCTCGTAGCAGCGCTCCAGGTCCTGGCCGACGCCTGCCTGGTCGCGGCGGATGATGGCGCCGAGCCGCAGGTTGTCCGCGACGCTGAGGGTCGGGAAGTTGCCGCGGCCTTCTGGTACGTGGGCGACGCCGAGCCGCGCGATCGCCTCGGTCGACTTGCCGCCGAGACTGGTGCCGTCGAAGTGGATGCTGCCGCGCATCCGCACCATCCCGGAGATCGCCCGCAGGGTGGTGGTCTTGCCGGCGCCGTTGGGACCGAGCAGCGCGGCGACCTCGCCCTGCTTCACCCGGAGGCTGATGCCGTGCAGCGCCCGCACCGGCCCGTAGCTGGCCTCGACGCCGTCGACCTCGAGCAGCACGCTCACGCCGCGGCTCCCAGGTAGGCCTCGATCACCGCGGGATCGCGCTGCACCTCGGCGGGCGCGCCGGCGGCCAGCGTGCGCCCGGAGTCGAGCACCACCACGTGGTCGGAGATGCGCATGACCATGCCCATGTGGTGCTCGACCAGCAGGATGGTGAGGTCCCGCTCGTCGCGCAGGGCGACGATCAGGCTGGCCAGCTCGTCGACCTCCTCGTGCCCGAGGCCGCTCACCGGCTCGTCGAGCATCAGCAGGCGCGGCCGGGCGCACAGCGCCCTGGCCATCTCGACCCGTTTCTGGATCCCCCAGGGCAGCCCGGCGACGCGGCGCTGGGCCAGGTCGGCCAGGCCGAGACGCTCCAGCAGCTCGCTGGCCTCCGCCCGCAGGGTGCGCTCCTCGCCGCGGACGCCACCCGTCCAGAACATGCTGGCGACGAAGCCCGCGCGGGCTCGGTGGTGGGCGCCGAGCAGGACGTTCTCCAGCACGGTGAGCGCGCCGACCAGCCCGCCGTTCTGGAAGGTGCGGGCGATGCCGAGCCCGGAGACCTGGTCGGCCCGCACCGCGAGCAGGTCCTTGCCGTCCAGCAGCATCAGGCCGCGCTCCGGCTCGTACAGACGGCTGACACAGTTGAACAGGGTGGTCTTGCCGGCGCCGTTGGGCCCGATCAGACCGCAGATGCACCCGGCCTCGACCGTCAGCTCGGCGTCCTGGAGCGCCGCGATGCCGCCGAATCGTACGGTCACACCGGACATCTCCAGCAGGGCCGTCGACCCTGGGCCGCTTCGATCGGACCGATCGCTCACGGGCACCTCCCAGCCTCGGGCAGACCCCCTTGCTCGAAGTACAACAGTGCGTCCGTTACGCGAGCAATAGTCATTCCTCCAAGATTTCAACTGTTGGACGCAGTATTCTTCCAATTGCGGGGGTGAGCCCCCGGGCCGGCGAGGCCCGAGAGAGGTGAACCGACAGTGCGGGTCGAGCCTGGCAAATGGGACGCCGTCCATCGGCGCCTGCTCGACGAGGTCGACGTGATCGCTGACCAGATCCTCGCGCGGCTCCAGGCCGAGCTGCCGTCCTATGCCAATCTGGCGCCGGAGGCGCTCCGGCCAGGGGTGCTGACGATCGTGCGGCTGTCGCTGACCGCCTTCCACGAGCACCGCTCCGCCAACGCGGCCGACCTGGAGGAGGCCGGGCGCGTCGGCGAGAACCGGGCGAGTGTCGGCGTGCCCGTCGACGAGATGCTGCGGGCGTTCCGCATCGGCGCGCAGGAGTTCTGGGCCCACCAGCGCGCGCAAGGGCTCCGCGAGGGCCTGGACCAGGCCGTCCTGCTGGAGATCGCCCAGGCCGCCTGGGAGTGGACCGACCACGCCATGGCCAAGGCCGCCAAGACCCACCGCAAGGTCGAGCTGGAGCTGGCCAGCCACGACCTCGAGCAGCGCGCCAACCTGCTGCGCTCGATCCTGTTCGGCTCGGTCGGCGCCGCCGAGCTGCAGCTCCAGGCGGCCGCCTACGGCCTGGTCCCCGACCGTGCCTACCATCCCTTCCGGGCCAGGGCCCGCGGCGAGTCGAGCCTGCACGAGCTGGAGCGCGCCATCCTGTCCAGCGGCAGGGTCGAGGCCAGGGGGATCCTGGTCGGCCTGGTCGACGGCGACCTGGCCGGGGTGCTGCCGCGCCGCCCGACGATCCAGTGCGGCGGCGTGGTCGGGATCGGACCGCCCTCCAAGCTGGTCGATCTGGAGCCGGCCTTCCAGCTCGCGTCGAGCGCGCTGGAGGTCGCCTCCGCCTTCGGCATGCAGGGCGTGTTCGATCACGACGACCTGGCGCTCCACGCGGCGATCTTCCACGAGCACCACATCGGCGACCGGCTGGTCGAGCGGTACGCGGCACCGCTGGACCGGCTCGGCGCCTTCGGCCGCACCATCGAGACGACGCTGGAGTCCTTCTTCCGGCACGGCACGCGCATCGAGCCGACCGCCCGGTCGTTGTTCGTGCACCCCAACACGCTGCGCCACCGCCTGCGGCGCTTCGAGGAGATCACCGGCGCGGACCTGGGCCGCAGCCAGGACTTGTTCCGGGTGTGGTGGGCCCTGGAGCGGCGCCGGCTCTACCGCTGAGGCGCCGGCGGATCAGGCCTGGAGGTCGCCGAGCACCCGCTCGGCGGTCCGCACGATCAGCTCCAGCTTGCGGCGCTGGTCGTCGACGCTGATGGCGTTGCCGCCGACCGAGGTGGCGAACCCGCACTGCGTCCCCAGCGCCAGCCGCTCGATGCCGACCAGGGCCGCCGCCTCGCGCAGCCGCCGTTCCAGCTCCTCGCCCGACTCAAGGGCGGGCGTCTTGGTCGTGACCAGGCCAAGCACCACCAGCTTGTCGTCGGGCACCAGCGCCAGCGGCTCGAAGCCGCCGGAGCGCTCGTCGTCGTACTCCAGCAGCAGCCGGTCGGCGTGGACGCCGGCGAGCACCTGCCGGGCGACCGGCTCGTAGCCGCCCGCGACCAGCCAGCGGCTGTGCTGGTTGCCACGGCA
>WNGH01005757.1_pt1 | contig 11792 bp, 10 predicted proteins | sample 5400631 | NCBI WGS metagenome assembly WNGH01 (sample SAMN13153373, study PRJNA577476) | soil metagenome | isolation source: 115 cm soil or saprolite under Garry oak tree replicate 1 | place: USA:California | collected 2016-06-15 | reverse complement strand
GCGGCCTTCGCGAGCCGAGATGTAGTGAAAACGCGCGAACGAGAGAAACTTCAGCCTGCGAGCGATGGCCCGCTTCGTCATGTCGCGCGCGTAGCTGTCCACGCCGTCCCATTTGTTCACCGCCACCACCACGGCGCGCCCGCGCTCGAGGATGAATCCGGCGATGTGCGCATCCTGGTCCGAGATCTCGCCTTGGGCGTCCAGTACGAGGACCGCGACGTTGGCCCGATCGATGGCCTGCAAGGTCTTCACGACCGAAAACTTCTCGACGCTTTCGAATACCTTCCCGCGGCGTCTCAATCCGGCAGTGTCGACGAGGATATAGCGTCGGCCCCGCACCGCGAGCTCCACGTCGATCGCATCGCGTGTGGTGCCCGGCTCCTCGAACGTCACGACGCGCTCCTCACCGACCAGCGCGTTGACGAGCGTGGATTTCCCGGCGTTGGGGCGGCCCACTATGGCGATCCGGACTGCGCTGTCGGGTTCGCTGCTCTCCTTTTCAACAGGGAAATCGGCAAGCGCGGCTTCAACCAGGTCGTGCACCCCCTCTCCGTGCTCGGCGGAAATCGCGTACGGCACACCCAGCCCCATTTCGTGGAATTCGAGCGTCGCGAGCTCGGTGTTCATGCCCTCGGCCTTGTTGACCGCGACAAACACGCGCCGGCCGATCCGCCGCAGTTCCTCTCCGATCGCGCGGTCCGGCGCCGTGAGGCCCTCGCGAGCGTCGGTGACGAGAACAACGACGTCGGCTTCGGCGATGGCGGTTCTCGCCTGTTTGGCCATCTCGACGAACACGCCCTTCGCTTCCGGTTCCAGCCCGCCGGTATCGACCACGAGGTACGGCCGCTCACCCAGGCGTCCCAGCCCGTAGTGGCGGTCTCGCGTCAGACCCGGGACATCGGCGACCAGAGCATCCCGGGTGCGCGTGAGTCGGTTGAACAACGTGGACTTGCCGACGTTGGGCCTGCCGACGATGACGAGAGTCGGTTTCAATGCTGCGTCCCTCCGATTACTCGGCGCTCAAGGCATACAGCTTCCCGCCCTGCGTCTGCACCAAGAGTCCGCGGTCGAGCCGCACGAGCGACGATCTGATCGGGCTGCCGTCGGTTGGGACACGCCCGACGAAAGCGCCGCTTTCTCGCGACAGGAAATGCACATATCCCTCGACGTCGCCCACCGCGACTTCTCGCCCCAGGGCCAGAGGCGCAGTGAGGCGCCTCAGGGACAGGCGATCCTGCTTCCAGATTGTCGCGCCGCCGGCGCGGTCCAGAGCGTGCACCGCACCTTTGTCGTCGCTGACAAAAACGTAACGCGCGTCGAGCCCCAGCCCCGCGGTGCTCGACAGCTCACGCGACCAGACCGCGTTGCCGCTGGCGAAGTCGAAGCAGCCGATCCGTCCCTGGTAGGCCACGGCGCACACTTCGCGCTCGGCGGCGACTGGCAGCCCCACCACGTCGGTGACGCGCTCCAGTTCCGTGGATCCGCGAGGCAGCGCGACCGTCGTCTCCCAGCGCACATTGCCGTTGGCAAGCGCGATCGACACGAGCTTACCTCCGGCGAACCCGGTTAGCAGATAACCACGGTCGGCGACCATGCCCACAGGGGACCTGACCGAGAGGGGCGGATTCGTTCGCTGGTACAGCCAGCGCCGCCTGCCGTCTTTCGCGTCGAGCGCGAAAATGCGACCGTCGGCGCTGCGTACGATCACCAGGTCCCCCGTCACGAGGGGCGCCGAGATGACCTCGCTCGATACGCGCGCGCGCCATCGCGCCTCGCCCGAACGCGCATCGAGCGCAACGACCTCGCCGTCGAGCGATCCGACCGCTACGAGCGTGCCGTCTGAGCCCACTCCGCCGGAAAGCGCGTGGCCCGCGCTGACTCGCCATGATTCCCGCCCGGTCGACGCTTCAAAGCGGGCGACGGTGCCGTCCTGGGCCGCGGCGTAGACGCCGTCGACAGCCAGCGCGGGAAACAATATGGCGTCTCCCGCGTCGCCGACGCTCGCCTGCCACAGCGTGCGCACCGGTATGCTTGCGGACAACTCCGACAATTCGGCCATCTTCGGCCCGGGCGCGCCCGAACACCCGGCGGCCAGCATCATGCCGGCGAGGAAGATCCGCCGCATCAGCCTTCTCCAAGCGCCTCGAGCTTGAGTCGCAGCGCATCGCGCAGCGGTGCCGCTACGGCCTTTTCCAGCGCGGCTTTGTAGGCGGCTCTGGCTTCGGAACGTCTCTTCTGCGTGGCGAGAATGTCCCCGCGCTGCGAGGCATAGAGTGCCTCGAAACCCGGATGAGGCTTTGCTTCGAGAATTTTCAGCGCTGCGTCGGGCTCGTTGTCGTCGAGCAATACGCTTGCCAGCCTCAAGGTGGCGATCGAGCGTATCTCATCGCTCCTGGCGTGCTCGATGACCCATTGAAGTTGCGCGCGCGCGGTCTTCAGGTCTCCCGCCTGAAACTGGACTTTGGCCGAAACCAGCGCTGCGAGCGGCGCGTAAGCGCTGCGCGGAAAGTTCTCCAGAATCGCCCCCGCAGTCTCCCGGGTCGTCTTGAGATCGTTGGCACGCGCCGCCTTCTGCAGCGTGTCGTACAGCACCGCGGCCTGCGCGGCTTGCGAGCGTTCATACCGTGTCCAAGCCATCCATGCTCCGATGGCCGCGAGCACGAGCGTGGCGCCCAGAATGATCGCGCCGCCGTGGTCCTTCCACCAGGCTTTCAGAGCAGCGAGCTGTTCCTGTTCTTCGAGATCGTATGCCGCCATGTGGTTCCCAGTTTCTATGACGAGCGCTCAAGCGCTCTGTTGGATGATGCCGGCCACGCGTGTGGGTTCGACCCGCACTTGGGCGTCTGCCGCACGCAAGGGTTTCAGGCTGATTTCACCGGCAGCCAGTTCCTCGGGGCCGATGATGATAGCAAAGCGCGCCCCGCTCGCGTCGGCCTTCTTCATTTGTGTCTTGAAGTTGCCGCCGCCGGCGTGCATGAGCACGATGAGACCGGCATCGCGCAGGCTTTCGGCGAGGCGCAGCGCCTGCGCAGCGGTCCCGTCACCGTCGTAGACAATATAAGCGTCCGCTACGCGAGCCGGGACGACGAACTGGTATTCCTTCATCAGCAATACGATGCGCTCCACGCCCACGGCAAAGCCGCAGGCCGGCGCGGCCTTGCCGCCCAGCTGCTCGATCAGACCGTCGTAGCGCCCTCCGCCGGCTATCGTTCCCTGCGATCCCAGGCGAGTCGTGATCCACTCGAACACCGTGCGGTTATAGTAGTCGAAGCCGCGCACCAGGCGCGGATCGACCACGAAGCCTATACCGGCAGCGTTGAGCAATGCCTGCAGTGCACTAAAGTGTTCACGTGCGGCATCGCCGAGATAGTCGGCCAGTTTCGGCGCGGCTCCTACCAGATCCTGGAGACGCGGATTCTTGCTGTCCAGCGTGCGCAGCGGATTGGAGTGCAGGCGGCGGCGGGCATCTTCGTCCAATTGATCCAAGTGCGCTTCGAAGTACTTCACCAAGTCGACCCGGTGCCGCGCCCGCGCTTCGGCGTCGCCTATGGAGTTGATATGCAGTTCCACATCGGCGATGCCGAGCGCCCTCCACAAACGGGCGAGCATGATGATTTGCTCGGCATCGACATCCGGCCCGGCGAAACCCAGGGCCTCGGCGTCGATCTGATGGAATTGCCGATATCGTCCCTTCTGTGGCCGCTCATGACGGAACATCGGGCCGCTCGTCCAGACTTTCTTCGGCCCATCGTAGAGCAAGCTGTGCTCGATTGCCGCTCGCACGATGCCGGCAGTCGCTTCGGGGCGAAGCGTGAGACTGTCGCCGTTGCGGTCGGGGAAGCTGTACATCTCTTTCTCGACGATGTCGGTGGCCTCGCCGATGGAGCGGTTGAAGAGCTGAGTCGCCTCGACCACGGGCAAGCGCATATTTCCGTAGCCGTAGCCGGTGAACAGACTGGCGACTACGCTATCGAGAAAAGTCCAAAATTTCGCCTCCTCCGGCAGGATATCGTTCATCCCGCGGATGGCCTGAATATTCTTGTTCATGAAGCTTCTTGGCGGTAGCGCCAGCCGCCGTTAAGAGATTTAGTGAGTTGCCCGGATGGGAATGGTGTTGCCGTCTGCTTCTGCGTCGCCGCCTTGGCCTTTCTTCGCCGGTGCGGCGAGCCGTGCGCGCGCGGCGCTGTCACCCGCGTAGGTAGCAGCGATGTAATCGTCCACCAGACGCTTGAAGTCTTCGGCTATCGTCTCGCCCTTGAGAGTCACCGTCTTTACGCCGTCCACATACACCGGCGCGACCGGGCGTTCACCGGACCCGGGGAGGCTGATGCCGATATTGGCGTGCTTGCTTTCGCCCGGCCCGTTGACGACGCAGCCCATGACCGCGACATGCATGTCTTCGACTCCGGGATAGCGCTCGCGCCACTGGGGCATCTGTTCCCGAAGATACCGTTGAATCCTTTCAGCGAGCTCCTGGAAATAGGTACTGGTGGTGCGGCCGCAGCCCGGGCAAGCGATCACCATCGGCGAGAACGAGCGTAGGCCCATGGTCTGGAGCAACTCCTGAGCAACGACGACCTCGCGAGTCCGGTCCCCCCCGGGCTCCGGGGTGAGCGAAATACGGATCGTGTCGCCGATGCCCTCCTGGAGCAATACCCCGAGCGCGGCGGTGGAAGCCACGATGCCTTTTGTTCCCATCCCCGCCTCGGTGAGCCCGAGGTGCAGCGGATAGTCGCAACTGCGGGCAAGCTCGCGGTACACGGCGATCAGATCCTGGACGCCGCTCACTTTGCAAGAGAGCACGATGCGATTTCCGGCCAGACCCAGCTGCTCCGCGCGCGCCGCCGATTCGAGCGCCGACGCGACCAGCGCCTGCCGCGTTACCGTGTCGGAATCGACCGGCTCTTCTCTCCGCGCGTTCTCGTCCATGAGCCGCGCAAGCAGCTCTTGATCGAGGCTGCCCCAGTTGACGCCGATTCTCACGGGCTTGTCGTAGCGGCAGGCCATTTCAATCAGGGTCGCGAATTGTTCGTCGCGCTTGGCTCCCCGCCCGACATTGCCCGGGTTGATTCGGTACTTTGCCAGTGCCCGCGCGCAATCGGGGTGTTCGGTGAGCAGCTTGTGCCCATTGAAATGGAAATCACCCACCAAGGGTACGTCGCAACCCACGGCGTCGAGCCGCTCGCGGATGCGCGCGACCTGCGCTGCCGCCTCGGCGGTGTTGACGGTGACGCGCACGAGTTCCGAACCGGCACGGGCAAGATCGATTACCTGGGTCGCCGTGCTCTGAAAGTCGGCGGTATCGGTGTTGGTCATTGACTGCACCAGCACCGGTGCGCCCCCTCCGATCAGCGCGTGTCCGACCCGGACTTGGCGCGTTTTCTGCCTCGGAATGTTCGTCATCGGCTGTTCAATTCAGCGTCAGTCGCGCGACTTCGATCTGGATGTACGGTTTCAGATCGACGGGCTTGTCGTTGTAGCTAAGGCGCACGGCCGCGCCGCTGCCGATCACAAGAGACAAGGGGCGCCGCCCGATAACGACCCTGCGGCTCCCGGCGGGATTCAGTTGCGACATCAGCGTCTTGCCGTCCCGGTCCCTGATCTCGACCCAGGATTCGCGATCGAACTCGAGCCGAATCCGCCCTTCGCCCACGCTGCCGCCGGAGGGCTGCTGCACCTGCGCGGCAGGAGTCTCCGCCACGCCGACTGAAGGCGCCGCTGGAGCCGCTGGGACCGCTGGAACCTCCATTTCTGCACGCGGCGCGGCGGGCTGTACCACGGGAGGCGCCTTGGATTCCTGTTGCGGGGGAGGTGTATTCGACGCAAATCTTGCCCAAGGGAAAGCTCCCGCACGCCACTCGTAGAGTATGCCGGCAACGACGATGAGGGCGAGGACCGAGAAAGCCAGGTAGGCTCGGGTGCCGCGCTTGCCGCTATGCACGAAGGGGATGCCCTTGTCGCGCAGATCGAGGTCGATCTCCCCGGGGACGTATCGCTGCTCGAGCTCGTCGAGCAGGGGCTGCGGGTCCGTGTCGAGCAGCTTGGCGTAGCCGCGCACCATCCCGCGGACGAACGTCGCTCCGGGCAGCTTGTCGAATTCCTCGGCTTCGAGCGCCTCGATCTGACGCGCGCCGTACTTGAGTCGTTGCGCGACGTCGGCGATCGACAGCTTACGCTCGGCGCGCAACTGCGCGAGCATCCGCCCGGGCCCAGCCTTGACGAAAGGTGTACCGGGTTCGGCCGTCTCATTCATTCGAACCGCCCTTTTTGCAGTTCCTGGTATTCCTTCGATCCGGGAAAGCGCCGGCGCAGCTGGTTGGCGTAGCTCGTCACGGACGAGGAGTCTCCCAGTTTGCGTTCAATCCGCAGTGCAAGCCACAACGACTCCGCGGTCGGTTCGGCGAGCTTGTTGTAACGACCCACGAGGTTGCGCGCGGCATCGAGTTCTCCGCGCCGGTACTTGAGCTGCGCAAAATTGATCAACGCCGGATAGTAATTCGGATCCAGCCGCAGCGCGCGGTCGAGATACTCGTGGGCGTCGCGTTCGTTGTTCTTGCGCATCGCACACTCTGCCGCCATCGCATAAGACTTTTGCGGCGTGGCATAAAGGGGATGGCGGACCGCCATCAGGAAATAGCGGATCGCCTCTTCCTCGCGCTTGTTTTCGCATAGAAACCACGCGTAGTTGTGATTGGTGTCCGGATCGTTGGGATTGAGCCTCAGCGAGCGTTCGAACGCCTCGTCCGCCAGGTCTTTTTCGCGCAAGTCGCCGTAAACCAGGCCCAGCACGTTGTAAGCGGGCGCGTAACCCGAGTCAGCCCCGATCGCGATGCGCGCTTCGGCGAGAGCCACGCCAAGGTTTCCCCGCTGATAGTAGGCACCAGCCAGTTCGGTATGAATACGCGCGCGCTCCCGGCCGCCGGCCACCTCCCCAATTATGGCTCCGCTATCGGTCTGGCCGGGCAAGTCCCCCGAGAGCGGCCCTCCGGCGCAGCCGAAAAGCACCGCGGCGCAGGCGAAGCCAGTCGCGGCGCGCCGCGATCGATTCAAGAGCCCGTCCCTTCCAGGCGCACCGGCCTTCGGGTACGGTCATGGATCTTTCCGGCCAGTTGTCCGCACGCGGCGTCGATTTCGTCCCCGCGCGTCTTGCGTGTGGTCGTGACGATCCCGGAAGCACTGAGCAGCTCACTGAACCGTTCGATCACCCGGCGCGGGGACCGCACAAAGCCCGAGTTCGGGAACGGATTGAACGGAATGAGGTTGATCTTGCACGGCACCTGTGAAACCAAATCCGTGAGCTGGCGTGCGTGCTCCTCGGCGTCGTTGACCCCTTCGAGCATGACGTATTCGAAGGTAATGAAGTCGCGCGGCGCGCGCTCGAGGTACCGCCGGCACGCGGCCAGCAGCTCGGCGAGCGGGTACTTGCGGTTGATGGGCATGAGCGTGTCGCGCAGTGCGTCATTCGGCGCGTGCAAGGATACCGCAAGCGCCACCGGACATTCCGCGGCCAGACGGTCGATCATCGGCACGATGCCGGACGTGGAGAGGGTCACGCGGCGTCGCGAAAGCCCGTAGGCGTCCTCGTCGATCATCAGCTTGAGCGCCGAGACGGTATTGTCGAAGTTGAGCAGGGGCTCGCCCATTCCCATCAGCACAACGTTGCTGATGACGCGTTCGCCGCCCGGGGTCGCGCCGAGCTCGCGGTTGGCAAGCCAGAGCTGCCCGATGATCTCGGCCACCGAGAGATTGCGGTTGAATCCCTGCCTGCCGGTCGAGCAGAACTGGCAGGCCAGTGTGCAGCCGGCCTGGGTGGAGATGCACAAGGTGCCACGGTTCGTTTCGGGAATGAATACCGTGTCCACCGCATTGCCGTTGCCGACGTCGAGCAGCCACTTGCGAGTTCCGTCCCGGGCCACGCTGTCGCTCACGATCGGCGGTGGCGAGACGCACGCGGTCCGCAGGAGCTTTTCGCGCAGCGGTTTTGCGATATCGCTCATCCGCGCAAAATCGGATTCGCCGAGGCGGTGCACCCACCGTTTGACCTGCCGCGCCCGGAACGGCTTCTCTTCGAGGCTTGCGACGAAGGCGGCGAGCCCTTCGGAGTCCAGATCGAGGAGATTGATGCTCATTTAACGGGAAAAGATCTCAGAAGCGGAAAAAAAATATGCGATCTCGGTGCGGGCGGTCTCGGGCCCGTCGGAACCGTGCACTGCGTTCGCATCGATGCTCTCAGCAAAATCGGCGCGGATCGTGCCCTTTTTCGCCTTCTTCGGATCGGTCGCGCCCATCAGTTCACGGTTCCGCGCAATGGCGTCCTCGCCCTCCAGCACCTGCACCATGATGGGCCCGGTGATCATGAATCTGACCAGATCGCGGAAAAACGGACGCTCGCGATGCACCGCGTAGAAGCCTTCGGCCTCCCTCTGCGACAGATGGCGCATGCGCGCTGCCACGATGTTCAGGCCGGCCTGCTCGAACCTGGAATAGATTTGCCCGATGGCGTTTTTCGCCACCGCATCCGGTTTGACGATGGACAAGGTTCGCTCTACAGCCATGCAAAATCTCCGGTTGGAATTCTGGAAGCGACACGAGAAACCCAGCTAACGTTTTATTTTATCAGGCTTTTGCCGGAGTGTCGCGCCCGGACTAGGACTCGCCTGGCGGTCAGCGGTAGACAATCCGAGGCCGGGGAAAATGCGTTCATCATGTCAGCGTTCTGTAAGTCTAGCATCAGCTTGTTGCAAGCCTGACGCGCGTAAAGTTTCATGCGTAGTCTCTTTCCTCCTCTGTGGCGTGGGGGCGCGGCTTGCGCTCCCACGCACTTTTTCTCCGGGATGTCCGTGTGCCCTGTTCGAGAATCCGGAGCCCGTCCGCGTGCTATCCTGAACTTCGAACCAGTTCAACAACTTGTCATGCGAGTTCTGATCGTCGAGGACGACAATGCGCTGGCGGACGGTCTGATACGAACGCTGAAACAATCGGGCTACGCCGTGGACCACGCGCAAACGGGTGAGCTTGCCTTGCGGGCCTGCGCGGAAGAGCACTATGACCTTGTCGTGCTCGACATCAGTCTTCCGGGCATCGACGGCTTCGAGGTGTTGCGCCAGCTGCGCCGCGACAACCACTCCGGCAGCATCCTCATGCTGACCGCCCACGACGCCGAAGCGGATCGCGTGCGCGGCCTCGACCTCGGAGCCGACGACTACGTCGCCAAGCCCTTCTCGCTCCCCGAGCTGGAAGCCCGCGTACGCGCGCTCATCCGCCGCAGCCAAGCGGTCAAGAGCCCCAAGCTGCGCTTCGGCCGCCTCACCGTCGACACGGTGGCGCGACGGGCGAGCATCGGACCGGACCTTCTCGACCTCACCCCACGCGAGTGGGCGGTGCTCGAATACCTGCTCATGCGGGTCGGACAGGTGGTCAGCAAGGAGCACATGCTGCAGGCCATGTGCAGCTGGGACGACTCGCTGACCCACAACGCCATCGAAGTGTATATCTCGCGATTGCGCTCAAAACTCCACGACGCGGGAATCAGGATTCGCACGGTGCGTGGATTCGGCTACATGGTCGAAGACCCGGATGCAGTCTAGCCTTCGTCGGCGTGTCACCTATTGGCTGATCGGCCCGTTGCTGTTGCTGGTTGCGGCGGGAAGCGTCGTTTCCTATCGCATCGCGCTCGATGCTGCGAACAAAGCATACGACAGCGCATTGCTCGACCCGGTGCTCGCGATTGCCAGCCATCTTCGCAACACCGGCGACCGGCTCGAGCTCGACCTGCCTTCGATCGCGATCGAAGCGCTGCGCATCGATACCGAGGATCGTGTCTATTATCAGGTGTTGGGGCCCGGTGGCGAGCTCATTGCCGGAACCCCGCGGCTGCCCGCGCCGCCGGAGCGCTTGGCTGCGGAGGAACATGTTTTCTACGATGCAAAGCTCGAGGGCGAGCGCGTGCGCGTCGCGGCCCGCGCGGTCAAAGTCGAGCCGGGAACCGCGATCGTCCAGGTTGCAGAAACGCTGGTGAAGCGAGACAAGCTCGTCCTGGAGCTCCTGGTCGCTTCCACGGTGCCCCAGTTGCTGATAGCGTTTGCGGCCGTGGCTCTTTTCTGGCTCGGCATCGGCCAGGGACTCAGGCCTCTGGATCGCCTTCGGGACGAGATCGCGGAACGTTCCCCTCGCGACCTTCGCCCGGTGTCCGAGCAAGACAAGCCGCAAGAGGTACGCGCGCTCGTAGGCGCACTCAACCAGCTGCTTTTCCGGCTGAACGCGGCGATCGAATCGCAGCAGCGCTTCATCGCCAACGCGGCGCACCAGCTGCGAACGCCTCTTGCGGGGCTCAAGACGCACGCGGAACTCGCGCGCCGCCAGCCTTCGACTGTGGAACTGCGCTCGCTACTGGACATGATCGCAGGGGAGACTCAGCGCACGAGCCACCTCGTCAACCAGCTGCTGACTCTGGCTCGCGCGGAACCGGGAGAAGCGGCGAGCGGCGGCCAGCCCGTCAACCTGCACGAGATCATCAGCCGCGATCTGCGCGACTGGGTGCAGCGTGCCGTCGGGAAAAACATCGATCTCGGCTTCGAGCTCGATGATGCATGGACTCTGGGAGAACCGCTGCTCCTGCGCGAACTGGCGGCGAACCTGCTCGACAATGCGCTTGCGTATACCCAGGCAGGCGGCAGCGTCACGGTGCGCACGGGAGTACGCGACGGCGAGTCGGTGCTCGAGGTCGAGGACAACGGGCCTGGCATTCCCGAGGCCGAGCGCGAGAAGGTTTTCGAGCGCTTCTATCGCATCGCGGCGACCGGAGGCGAGGGCTGCGGGCTGGGATTGTCAATCGTTTCGGAGATCGCGGGAAGGCACGGCGGCAGGATAGACCTGAGCCGGCCCCAGGGGGGGCGCGGCACGCTGATCCGGGCCTTTTTTCCGCGCCTCGCCGCACAGGCCGCCCACATCGTTCTTCCCGTTTCTACTCGAACGGTTCCCACGTCACGATGAGACCCGCCTCGCGCGGGGTCGCCCGAAACTCGCAAGCATCCCCGATGCCCGGAACGGAAACGAGCTCGTCGCCACAGAAAATCAAGGGAAGGCGGTCGCGATGCCACGGTGGAATGCCCCGCTCCTGGAACAAGTTCTTCAGCGTGCGACGCGGCCGGGCGGTGTCCAGCCGCAAACGCTCCCCGCCCTGTCGCAGGCGCACGGTGACGCGCGCCGCGCGCAGTTTCGCGAGACTCAAGCCCCGTCCTTCTTCCGGCTTGAATTTCAGCACTCCACCGAGTGAAAGCATCGGCAGCGCATTTCCGCCATCCCAGACTTCACACAGATTTCGCTCGAGCGTTGCCGAGGCGCGCCGCAGGTACAGCTTTTCGCGGTAGCGGAGAAATGTCCATCCCGGTACCGCAAAGCGGAACCGGGCATCGGCCGGAGACTCCCTGAGCTGGCGCAGCAACTCGGTCGTGCGCGCCGCCGAAAAAGGCTCGACGCCTCTGGCTTCGCACCAATGGCGCAGAACATTCTTGGCCCGGGGTTCGCCCAAGCGATGCAAGACCGGAATATCGACTGCGCTGCCGCCGCCGCAGCGCTCGAAATCGCCTCGCGCCATCTCGTCGAGCAGCTCGCGCGCCTCCGCGAGGTGGGAGGCGGTTCGAGCGATCGTCGCGCGCGCCACAGGAAATTGCCGCTCGATCAACGGGAACACCTCGTGCCGAAGAAAATTGCGCTGGCGAAGGGTATCGACGTTACTTTCATCCTCGACCCACTCGAGTCCACGCAGGCGCGCGTAGGTCTCGATCTCCGCA
>WNGH01005752.1_pt1 | contig 11796 bp, 12 predicted proteins | sample 5400631 | NCBI WGS metagenome assembly WNGH01 (sample SAMN13153373, study PRJNA577476) | soil metagenome | isolation source: 115 cm soil or saprolite under Garry oak tree replicate 1 | place: USA:California | collected 2016-06-15 | reverse complement strand
TGCATCACAGAGACGGCGATTACAGGCAGGAGGCGAGGGTCCGCCTGGGCCTCTATGGGCACCTCTGAACGTTATCTCCCCGCATTTGGTTGGAACCTCCGATCCTTCGGTGGCATCCTCAGGCCAACCCGGGTCGCAACCCAGGCCGGAACGCCCTGGAGCCGCTACGCCTGCGGCGACCACGCGAAGAATCAGGGGCTATGAACCGCCAGCTGTTGCCGGCAGGTTTGTTTGGTGATGGTTCGGCGTGATTGCGTGGGGATGGTTCGGCAACACTGGGTGGGGAGGCCACAGACGTGGCAGCGCCGACCGGTGTGGGTCGGCGCTGGAGGTGGCGGGTCAGTCGCGGGTGAGTTCGGCGGCGGCGCGTTTGGCGCAGGTGTCGTCGACCAGGGACTTGCCGTCGGCGGCCGCGGCGATGAGCGCGGCGGTGGCGGCGTTGTTGAGCTTGCGTGGCAGCCCGCCGGCGACGCGGTGCAGGCGGGCGATGGCGTCGTCGGCGAACAGCGGTTCGGTGCGGCCGGCAAGCTGCAGGTGGTGGGCGAGGTAGGTGGCGGACTCGGCCAGGTCCATGGGGGCGATGGTGTAGCGGGTGGCGATGCGCTGGTCGAGCGCGGCGAACACGCCAAGGCGCAGCTTGCGGGCAAGGGTGGGCTGGCCGACGAGGATGCCGGCGAAGGGGCTGGCGGCGTCCATGTCGGTGTTGGTCAACAGCCGTAGCTCTTCCAGCTGCTCAGGGGAGAGCAGGTGCGCCTCGTCGATGCAGACGATGACGCGGCGGCGACGCTCGTGCTCTTCGGCGGCGAGCAGGTCGGCGGCTTGGCGCATGACCTCGGCCTTGTGGAAGCGGGGGCTGCCGCCGAGGGCGGCGACGATGGCGACATACAGGCCTCTGGTGCCGATGGTGGGGTTGGGGATGTAGATGACCTGGTAGCGGGTGCGGTCCAGGGCGGCGGTGGCGGCGCGGACGGCGACGGTCTTGCCGGCGCCGACCTCGCCGCAGACCACGCCGAGGGCGGCTTCGGCGATGCAGAAGCCGATGCGGGCGATGGCTTCGGCGTGGGCGGTGCGGGCCATGAGGTCGCGGGCGGCGATCCGCTTGGTGAACGGGGTCTTGGCGAAGCCGAAGTGGGCGACCCAGGGCGCACGAGGGGTCGGGCCGGTGGTGGGGTGGTCGGTCAGGGTCGGCGTCGTCGTGGTCGCTGGGGTCATTGCGGTGCCTCGTCGTGGTCGCTGGTGGTGGGCTGGCCCTCGGCTGGGACCAGGTGCTCCAGGCCGGGCAGAGGCAGGTCGCGGTAGGCGATTGAGCCGATGGTCTGCTCGTCGTGGGCGGCCTGGACCAGGCCGAGGTAGTCCACACCGGTCGGGGTGGGTGCTGGTCGGGCGGCGGGTGCTTGGGGGACGGCGGGGTGGGTGTGGCGGCCGATCACCAGTGGGGTGGCGATGCCGGCGGCGGCGCCGTCGACGAACACGGTCAGGCTGGTGAGGTCTTCGGGGTCGTAGCGCAGCTCGACCCGGTGGCCGCACAGCGAGGGGTCGACCTGGTAGTGGTTGCCGGCCAGGCTGACGGTGGCGGTCTTGGTGACCATGCGGACCGCTGACCAGCGGAACGCCTCGCGCATGAGCACCGGGTCGGCGGCGACCGGTGGCCCGCCGGCAAGCCACCGGTCGATCGGGGTTTGGCCGGTCTCGGCGTGGACCCGGGTGTTGAGCACGGACTCGGTCCAGGCGGCGAAGCGGTCGTTGAGCTCGTCGAGTGAGGCGATGCCGGTGTGGGTGGCCTCCAGCAGGAACCGCTCGCGGATGACCCGGTTCAGCCGCTCCTGCTTGCCCCTGCCTTGGGGCCGGTAGGGCTGGCTGTGCACCAGCCGGATGCCCAGGACCGCGCAGCAGCGCTGCAGCGCCGCATTGGAGTAGGGCGCGCCGTTGTCCTTTCCGCACAGGTTCGCGGCAACCTATGCGAGGTGCCACCGAACCCTCACAGGTTGGGCAGGCGGGTGCGGTCGACGTGATCGGCCAGATAGTGGGCGGGGGCGTTGCGGCGCACCCCGAAGGCGGCGGCGACCAGGACCGGGTCGGTGATGGTCACCAGGTGGGCCAGGCGCGTGACCCGCAGCAGCTGTGGGTTGATCCCGGCGGGTTTGAGCAGCCGCTCCAGCCAGCCGGTCCTGACCGGCTGGCCGCTGATCGCGGTGTGGCGGTTGACCAGCAGATACTGACTGGACCCCGGCTGGGTGGCCCGGTGGGTGAGCAGGCGCTGGAGGGCGGTCTGGGTGGCCGGGTCCAGTGGTGTTGGGTAGGGACGGCCGGGCATGTGCACCTGGCCGGCGCCCAGGTCGAGATCGTCGGTGCGTAGGTGGCGCAGCTCGGCGACGGAGGCGCCGTGCAGCAACAGCAGCAGCCCGGCGGCCGGCTCGGCGGGGTGCAACGTTGCCGTCTGCGTGGTCCAGCGGTGATAGAGCGCCCGCTGCTGGTCGACGGTGAGCACGCGGCCGGCGAAGGCGAAGTTGGAGTTGGCGCGCAGGTTCCGGGTGGGGTCGGCAAGGATCGCCTTGGCCTTGCGGGCGTAACGGAAGAACGCTCGCAGCCCGGCAAGCTGCCGAGCGCGATACGAGGGCCGCAAGGTGGCCAGGAACGCCTCGACGTCGCCGATGCTGACCTGCTCCCAGCCGCCGATCGTGGGCCGGTGGGCGGTCAGGAACCGCGCCAGGTCCCGGATCGCGATCAGGTTGATCTCCAAGGTGCGCTCGGCGCGGGGTTTGGTGCCCGCACGCCGGGCCCGCTGCTGGTCGGCGTGTTGGGCGGTGTCGAACCTGGCCACCAGCGCGCCGAACGGCTCGGGGATCTCGCGCAGGCGCCGCACCCGCCGGGCTCCGGCCGTCTGGGCAGCCTGGTCGCCGGGCAGCAGCAGATCGGCCTGGACCAGGAACGCCTCCAGCACGCGGCGCAGCGGCTGGGCGGCCGCCCCGGCGGCGTCGACGGCCGCCAGCACGGCCGTCGGCGACCGGGCAGGGGTAGCCTCCAGCCGGGCACCGAGGTGTCGCAGCAGCGTGACCGCGCGGTCGCTGGAGCGTCGCTGGGTCAAGAACACGGTGAAGTCGCCAAGCCAGCAGGGCGGGTCGGTCAGCCGATCGGCCAGGCGCTCGGCGTAGGCGCGGGCTCGGGTGGGGTCCCGCTGGTAGCAGCGGCCGCAGCGACCCCGGGCGCGGTGCGGGCGCAGCTGGCCGCAGTCCCGGCAGACCCGCAGGGTCAGGGTGCGGCGCGGGCGTGGGCGGGCGCGCTGGTGGCAGCGGTGACAACGGTCGGTGGCAGGCCAGATGGTCCTGGGCTGGCCGCACCCGGCACACGACCGTGTGCCCAGCCGGCGACGGCGGTCGCCATAGCAACGCCGGCACCGTCCGCGGGCGTGCAGCTGGGTGACGATGCCGCAGTCAGTGCAGCTACCTGATGGACGCATCCAGACTCGACCTCGCGTCAGATCGGCGGCAGCGAGCGGCCCCGGGCCACCGCCGGCGGCTCGGCCAGCTGACTGGTAGGCTCGGGTTGGCGCTGGATGGGGGTGGTGTCGACCTCCATCAGGTCGTTGGGGGTGCACTCCAACGCGGTGCACAGTGCCGCCAGGGTCTCCAGCTTGACCTGGCTGGGCTGTTTGGTCAGCAGCGCGGACACCGACGCCGACGACAGCTCCAGCCCGGCCCGCTCGCGCAACAGCCGACGCAGCTGCGCCCCGGTCCAGACCTCCCGCTGGGCCGCGGCCATCCGCAGCCGCCACCGGACCTGCATCAGCGGTTCTCCTGCTCGAGTTCGGCCAGGGTGTCGCAGATCGCCCGCCGGTAGGCGTCCTCGATGAACGTGGAGGAGGGCGAGACGTACCGGGCGGTGGTGCCCAAATGCCAGTGACCGAGCAGTTGCTGGATGGCGACCAGGTCCACGCCGCGCTCATAGAGCCTGGTGGCGCAGGCATGCCGCAGCGCGTGCGGGCTGAACCGCTGGCTGGCCTCGCCGCCCTCCAGCTCCAGCAGGTGCCGCAGCCGGTTGCGGACGCTGCCGGGGTGCATCCGGCCGCCGCCCTGGTCGCAAAACAGCGTCTGGCTGGCCGTGCTGCCGGCAAACCGTGGACGCACGTCGTCCAGATACCAGCGCAGCACCAGGTCCAGGTGGTCCAGCATCGGCACCCAGCGGGGCCTGGGCCCCGAGCCCTTGGCAGCCTTGCCGTAGCGCACATGCAGCTTGCCGAATGGTCCCCGGTCGAAGTGCACGTCGCAGACCTCCAGGCAGACGGCCTCCTCTGACCGGAGCCCGGCGTGGTAGAGGGTCCGAAACAGCGCGTAGTCCCGGGCGGCCGGGGCGAAGGTGCGGCAGGTGGCCAGCCGCTGCTTGAGGAAGGCGAAGAAGGGCTGCAGGCGCTGCTCGTTGGGAGGTGGGCGCAGCGCGGGGGTGTCGTCGGTGACGTGCCGGGCGGCGTTGAACTCATCCACCGGCAACTCCAGCCGCGCTCCAAACAGCGCCTGGAGCTCTGGCGCCTTGCGCGCGACGAGGAAGCCGTAGAAGCCCTTGAAGACCGAGACGTAGCCGCGGCGGGTGTTGGGCGCCATGCCGGCAGCGGCCAGTTCGCCCACGACCCGGTCGACGTCGTGGTGGGTGACCTCCCAGACCGGCTTGCCGCACGCAGCCAGGAACCGCTCGAGCGTGCCGGTGCCGTTGCCGACCGTCAGCGGGCTGAACCCGCGGGCGACCTGGCTGGCGACGTAGGCCTCGATCAGGTGGGCCTGGTAGGCGGCCGGGTCAGGCGCCAGCCCGGCCAGCTCGACGCTCGGCGGGGCGGCCCCGGGCACGAGCCGCAGTTGTCCGGCTTCCACCGCACTCCTTCCTCACGGCTTGAGTTGCTAGGTGGCGCCGAACGATGCCCGATCCGACCTGGAGAGTCAAAGACCTGTCGAACCTCCCGTCTTGGCTGCATACAGGCCGGATTCCCCAAGCTCAACCTGTGCCAAGCCCAGCAACATACAGGGTCTCGGGCAGGCCGCGGCGCACGATCGCCTGGCGGAGCACGTCTTGGCCGGCGCGGGTGTTCTCCTCGGCGACCCAGCGGCCGTGCACCAGCAGGCGCGAGTGGTCGTCGACCAGTAGGAACAGCTTGGCGCGCTTGGAGCCTTGCGTGCGAGGGTGGGGCACGAACGGGCCGGTGAGCACGTCGCCGATCCAGCGCTGGTTGGGCCGCTCGGCCTCGTAGCGGCCGAACACCTGGGTGGGCTGGCTGCCAAGGGAGGCCCGATCCAGGCCCTTGCGGCGCAGGTGGGCGCGCACGGTGCGCTCGCTGACCACGATCCCATGGCGGGCGCGCAGGATGTCGGCGATGTGGGCCGCTGCGCGGGCCGGCTGCTCGGCCCGCAGCGCCGCCGCCTCAGCCAGCAGTTCGGGGTGGCGGCGCACCACGCCAGCGTCCGACCGCTTGGCCGGGCGCAACCCGTCCAGGCCGCGGGCCTGGTAGGCGGCGATCCAGCGGTCCAGCGTGCCGCGGCTCCAGGCGCGCATGGTCCCGTCGGGATGGGCGTGGGTCTGGGCGGCGAGCGCGCGGACCAGCCGGCCACGCTCGGCCGCCGACAGCCTGGGGTTGGCGGGCTCGGCGATCACCCGGAAGCGGAACAGGGCGACCTGCTCGGCGGGATCGTCCAAGCCGGACGGGCGGGTGGTGGGCACAGCCACCTCCTATGAGGGTGGGGGTCGGGGCACGGGCGGCAGCCAACGCCATCCCCCACGCCCTGCCCAGGGCGGGCTGGTGGTGGCGCCCAGCCACCCGCCGCCGCTGACGATGGTCGCCAGCGGCCAGGTGGCCGGGGCGGCCGCGCCGAGTCGCTGCCTCACCCCAGCGGCAAGCGCCCCCAGCGCGGCCAAGGTCGCGCACTGGGGCACGCCGGGCGGGCCATCCACCAGCCCGCCGAGCTCGACCAGCAGCGCGCACAGCCCGGCCACAAGTACCGGCGCGCGCACCCCCAACCGGCGCCACCAGTCCCGCACGGTGGTGTGCGGCACCCCAAGCCCCGCGGCCACCGGGCGCACGCCCACCCCCGCCACCACCCGCTCCAGCGCCGCGCCGATCACCCAGACCACGTCCACGCGCCGCAGCAGCAAAAACGACGGCAGCAGCGCATGCGTCACCCCACACGGCCGGCACTTGGCCCGCGCCACCCACACCCGCCACACACGGCCGAGGCGCACATACCGCTGATAGCCCGACCAGAACACCATCGGCTGGCCACAGTCCGGGCAGTCCGCCCGTGGAACCTGGACCCCACGGCCCGCAGCCTGGTACTCCTCGACGCTCAACGGGCAAGGCCATACGATGGCCACGGTGGCAGACACCGCCTTGGACCCTCCCGGAGCCCCAACTCCTATGGGAGGGTCCTTTGCTTGTTCAGGACGCCCGCATCCTGCCCGCCCGCACGAGTCCGTCCCAAATCAGCGCTGCCGCTCTCTTGTTCTCCGTCTTCAGCCAGTCACGCCAGTAACAACTGGCGCTGGACCCCGACCGTGGTGGTGCCTTATGACGAGCGTGTGGTTATGCCGCATCCTCGCGGGTCAGTGCATCGTGGTCGGTGAGTGGACCCGGTCGGGTGCGGCATAACGCGCGTGGTGGGTTGACGGTCAGAGTTGGTCGAGGAAGGCGAGCAGGTTGTCGGGAGCTTCGTAGCGGGCTGCTGTGGTGTCGGGTGGTGTGGTTCGGGCGATCGCCTGCTCCTTGAGGGCCATGTCGGCGTGCAGGTAGATGCGGGTGGTGGTCGGGCTTTCGTGGCCGAGCCACAGGGCGATGACGGTGATGTCGACGCCGGCTTGGAGCAGGTTCATCGCCGCGGTGTGCCGCAGGGTGTGCGGGGTGACCTTCTTGGCCTGCAGGGATGGGCAGGTGCGCGCGGCTGCTGTGGCGTGTTTGGTGATCAGGTGTGCGACGGCGTCGTGGGACAGCGAGGCTCCACGCCGGGTGCAGAACAGCGGGTTGGTTCCGGGTGTGGGGTGTTCGGCGAGCCAGCCGGTGAGGATCTGGACGGTGTGGGTGGTCAGTGGGGTGCAGCGGTCTTTGCGGCCTTTGCCGCGGCAGTAGACGTGCGCGCCGGTGTCCAGCTCAACGTCGTCGACGGTAAGCCCGGTGAGTTCGCCGACGCGTAGCCCGGTCTGTGCCGCGAGGACGAGCAGGGCGTGGTCGCGGCGGCCGTGCCAGGTGGATTGGTCCGGTGTGGACAGGAGCGCGTCGAGCTCGATGCGGTTGAGGAAGTTCACGATCGTGGTGGTGGTACGTTTGGTCTGGATGGCCAGCACCCGGCCGATCAGGTTGGCGTGTTCGGGTGCGCGCAGGCTGGCGTAGCGGAACAGCGAGTGGATCGCGGCCAGGCGGGTGTTGCGGGTGGCGGTGCTGTTGCCGCGGACCGTCTCCAGGTGCTGCAGGAAGGCGCCGATCGTGGGGGCGTCCAGGTCGGTCAGGTCCAGCCGGGTGGGCAGCTTGCCGGTCTGCTGGTGGACGTAGCTGAGCAGCAGCGTGAAGGTGTCACGGTAGGAGGCGACCGTGTGTGGGCTGGCGCCGCATTGGGTCATCAGCCGGTCGGTGAAGAACGCTTGCAGGATAGGCGCGAGTGCCGTCACGACAGCCTCTGCCCGTCTGGGAGGACGTGCTCACCGACCCGGTGGCGGTGTTCCAGCCGTTGCGCGGCCAGCGCGAGCAGCTGCGGCGCGGCCTGCAGATACCAATACGTCGCCTCCGGGCTGGCGTGGCCGAGGAACGTGGACAGCACCGGCAGGCGCGCCTGCACGTCGACGCCGTCGCGGTACCAGCCGATCAAGGTGTTGACCGCGAAGGTGTGGCGCAGGTCATGGATCCTGGGGCGGCGTCGCCCCGGTGGTGCTGCGATGCCAGCCAGCACCAGCAGCTTGGCGAAGATCGCCTGCACGCCGTGTTGCTGCACCCGGTGGCTGGTGGTGGTGATGAAGAAGGCGGGCGAGACGGCGGCCGGGCGCAGCTGGTCGCGCCGGGCGGCGTAGCCGGCCAGCATCGTGGCCGTCGTGGCGTGCACCGGCACCATGCGGGTCTGGTCGTTCTTGCCGGTCACCCTCAGCACGGCGGCGTGCAGGTCGACATCCCCGCGGTTGAGGGCGAGCGCCTCGCCCAGGCGCAGTCCGCTGGCCGCGATCAAGCTGATCACGGCCTGGGTGGTGGCGGCCAGCAGGGGTGCCGAGATCGTGCCGGCCGCATGCACCAGCGCCGCGACCTCGTCAGGCGAATACAGGTATGGGGTCGGCCGGTGCGCACGGGCGACGAGCAGGTCGATCGGAGGGATCTCGCAGGTGGCGTCGAACGCGGCCAGGTGGCGGGCGAAGCAACGCACCACGCTAAGCCGCCGGTGCCGATGGTTCGGCGACGCGCCCTGCGGCTCGATCGCCCACGCCAACGCAGCGGCGACCGTCACCGTGGTCTGGCCGGTGCTGTCGAGCCGGTCGGCGAAGTCGAGCAGCATCCGGCCGTCGCCGTGCAGTTTGTAGCCCAGAGACCGGCGCATCGCCAGGTACTCCTCGACACGTTCACGCAGGTTCATCGCGCGGCTCCCTGCGGGCAGGGTATGGCCAGCTCGGCCAACCGGGCCTGGTCGAGCTTGGCGTAGATGGCCGTGGTGCGCTGCTGGGCGTGGCGCAGCAGTTGGCCGATCTCCTCCATCGACGCGCCGGCCGCGAGAAGGTCACAGGCCGTTGCGTGACGCATTCCGTGCGGCCCGAATCGCGGCACGCCCACGCGTTCGCAGGCGCGAGCAACCATCACCGTGACCGTCGACGTGGCCAGGCCGGTGAACGGGGCCACCAGGGTGACGAACAAGTTCCGGGACGAGGTGGCCGGTCGCGCGCGCAGCAGGTAGGTCGCCATCGCCTCACCCACGTCGGCGGGCAGCGGCAGAACGTCGACCCGCCCACCCTTGCCGCGGATCCTCAGCTCACCCGCCCGCCAGTTGACGTCGGCAAGCTGCAGCCGGGCGACTTCCCCGCCGCGCAGAGCCAGCCGCGTCATCATCAGCAGGATCGCGTAGTCGCGGCGGCCGGCCGCGCTGTCCCGATCGCAGCCGGCCAGCACTGCCCGCAGGTGATCGCGGGACGCCGCCCGCGGCATGCCCACGGTCGTAGGCCGGCGCCGCCCAGCCGGGACCACCCCCGCCAGCGGCCACCGAACATGACCCGCCGCGTGCAGGAACCGCAGCAGCGACCGCAGCGCGGGCAGGGTCACGGTGTCCACCGCCTTGCCCCGCCTGGATCCGGTCCAGCCCAGCACGTAGTCGGTGACCTGCCCGGCCGACAGCGCCGGCAACGACTCCACCAACGGTTCCGGCAGCCAGGTCAGGAACACCCGCGCGCATCGTAGGTAGTGCGTGACCGTCCCTGCCGACAGCCCACGCTCACCCTCCAGATGGTGGCGGTACTCGGCCAATAGGAGGTCGCGCAGGGTAGCCAGGACCGCTGCGGCGTGCGGCGGCGCGACCTGCAAGCGGCGCAGATAGCCCAGGATCGGTGCAATCGCGCGAGTGGTCACCCCGACACGGCGGCCGGCCGCGCGCCGTTCGCGCAGGAACTCCTCCGCTACCTCGGTGGTCAGCTCTGCCGCGGCCCAACCGCTGCCGGCGAGCCAGTCGCTCAGATCCGCGAACAGGTGCACGTGGTCGCCGACCGTGTCCAGGGCATATCCCTGACCGGCCAGATCGCGGCGCAAACCGTCAGCAAACGGCGCGAGCGGTCCGGCAACGATGATCGGTCCCCGACGCCGGCCGGTGATGCGAGAGCCCATGATCGTCTCCTGTCTGTCGATGGGACTCACCGACCCGACACGAGACACCACCGGCCACCACGGCGGTAATGCCGCTCAGCCAGACTCAGGCATCAACACTCACAACAACTCAGGACCGTACTTCGGCATAACCACACGCTCGTCATAAGGCACCACCACGGTCGGGGTCCAGCGCCAGTACACCGGCACCGCGGGCCGGGTCGAGAACGCCCAGGTCGCGGTCTACCTGGTGTACGCCAGCCAGGCGGGGCATGGGGTGATCGACCGGGAGCTGTACCTGCCCCGGTCCTGGACCGACGATCCCGAGCGCTTGCAGGCCGCCGGCGTCCCCGACCAGGTGGGGTTTGCGACCAAGCCGGCCCTGGCCACGGCCATGATCTGCCGCGCGCTGGACGCCGGGTTCCCGGCCGCCTGGGTCGCCGGCGACGAGGTCGACGGCGCCAACCCCAAGCTGCGGGCCGAACTGGAAGCCAGAGGGATCGGCTACGTGCTGGCGGTCGCCTGCGATGACCATGTGGGCTTCGGCGGCGTCTCCCGCCGTGCCGACGCCCTGCTCGGGCAGGTCCCGGCGCGGGCATGGCAGCAGGTGTCGTGCGGCAAGGGCGCCAAAGGCCACCGCGACTACGACTGGGCATTCCTGCGCCTCGACCACGACGGCCCTGCGCCTTGTGAGCAGGCAGGCCAGCACTGGCTCATGATCCGCCGCAACCACAAGACCGGCGAGCTGGCCTCCTACCGCTGCTCCACGCCCCGCCCCACCCCGCTTGCCGTCCTGGTCCGGGTCGCCGGGCGGCGCTGGACGGTGGAGATCTGTCAACCACAGTGCACTCATATGTGCGAACTGGCTGCATGATCTTCGGCTCCATTGTGGTCGGGCGGCTCGGGGTCGGTCCAGCGGCGACGGGTGTACCAGCCAGGCGGGCGAGTGCGGCGCTGGCGGAGCTCGGCGAGGCTGGTGGGGGTCGGCGTCCAGGATCCAGCGGTAAGGGCGGCGGGATTCCTGGCGGGCGCTGACCCAGCCGCGGCGGATCCAGCTGTGCAGGGTGATGGGTGGCATGGCGAGCTCGGCGGCCAGGTCGTCCAGCCACCACCTACGTCCAGCAGAGCGAGATCGAGGAGGCATGCCGATTGGCTGGTAAGGCACTTGAGATCCCACCCGAGCAGCGCATCGGTCCCATCGCGCAGCGGGTCTCCGACCTCCGTGCCCAACTTGCGCCCTGGCGAACGACAGCCACAGTCAAGAACCTCGACGAGCAACTCGCTGAGCTGCGGATGACCGGGTAGGCGCTGCTATGGACCTGGGCCGGGTCGGCATCTGGACCTACCACCTCAACTTCCAGCCCACCAGCAAGGTGCGAGACGTCGTCGCCGAACTGGAAGCCCTTGGCTACGGCGCCATCTGGGTGGGGGAGGCCGCCTACCGCGAGCCGTTGGCTAGCGCCGCCGTGCTGCTGTCGGCCACGAGTCGCATGGTGATCGCCACCGGCATCGCCAACATCTGGGTTCGAGATCCTTTCGCCACACTGGCGCGCAGCTCACCCTGGCCGAGGCCTACCCTGAGCGGTTCCTGCTCGGCCTGGGCGTCAGTCATGCCCGCATGGTCGAAGGCAAGCGAGGCCATCACTACCGCAAGCCGTTCACCGCTATGCGCGCGTACCTGGAGGCGATGGACCGGCTCGCTGTCAGCTACCGGGCGGTCGGCCCGGTGACGCCCCCGCCTCGTGTACTGGCTGCGCTCGGACCCAAGATGCTCGCTCTCGCCGCCGAACGCGCGCAGGGTGCGCACCCGTATCTTGTGCCACCAGAGCACACCGCCAAGGCACGCGAGCAACTTGGCCACAATTGAGCTTCCCCCGGTTCTCCGGAGGCCGGATTACTTGGTTCCAGCCGTCGTAGCCTGCTTCAGGCTGCGATAGTAGTCGGCCTCGAACTCGACGGGGCTGCGCCAGCCGAGGCGCCGTTGGATGCGGTGCGGGTTGTAC
>WNGH01017627.1_pt1 | contig 11800 bp, 11 predicted proteins | sample 5400631 | NCBI WGS metagenome assembly WNGH01 (sample SAMN13153373, study PRJNA577476) | soil metagenome | isolation source: 115 cm soil or saprolite under Garry oak tree replicate 1 | place: USA:California | collected 2016-06-15 | reverse complement strand
CTCACGTCGTGGCGGCCTGGCAACCCACACAGGCGGCCCGCACTCAGCAGGGTGAGACGGAAGGCCTGCTCATCACCGGCGTGGTCCATGAATGGGATGACCTTCACCGGCCAGTCCAGGCGGCGCAGGCGCGGGACCGGCTCAATTCCATCTTCTACGCCTTCCACGCTGTCCCGGGCGTCCTTGGCCTCGCGTCGTTGCCGTTCACTGACGCTGTGGGGCGGCCACATCGCCTTACGAACTTCGTGCCGGTGCTGCGTGAGATGGCGCGGCCGTTCCCACGTGCCGATCTGGCGGTGGCCGACAGCCAGCACAAGTGGGCGGTCGCGCTGGCGGACCGTCACCTGGATCCCGCCCTGTTCCGCACCCAGAAGCAGATGAACCACGTCGAGGGTGGCGTGGAAGACCTGTTCAAGTTCCCTGCGGCGAAGGACTTCATCAACTTCCTGCTGGACCTGACCACACAGCCCGACGCCCCCGCCAGCGTGGCCAAGCGGCTAGCCAGCGTAGCTAACACACTGGCGGCCAAGCCTCGCAAGATCATGGAGCGGGACTTCTGCACCGCCGCAGCGAGCAACCTTGATGAGGTCGCGGTACGGCACGAGCAGGCGCACACCGCCACCGAAAAACTAGCCGAGGCACGGCACGGGGCGAGGGCACTAGCAACGTCCTTCGCCGCTGCGGTCCAGGCCGCACAAGATGAGCAGCGCAGTTTGCAGGAACAATACGATTCGCTCGGCCAGGCTCGGACGGCCGCTAACAGCGAGCGGTCCCAGGCCAATGACCTGCTGTATCTGTATCGCAGGGAGGCGGCACGGTTGCGAGTGGCCGAGGCCAAGGCTGAGGAGGAGACCGCGGCTGGCAACGCCGAGAAGGCCACCGAGCATGCCCGGGCGTGGGACCTAGTCGAGCAGGTCGCGGCACAGGTGGACCTGAAGAGGACTCTGGCCCAAGCTGAGGCGGACGCCGCCGCAGAAGAGAAGGAGCTTGCTCCGCTGCGTGAGGAACACGCACGGCACGCCTGCAAACTGCGCCTCCGGCTGCACGCACTGGCTGAAGCGGCTGACCTCGCCGTCCAGGAGGCCGAGAGCCAGCAGCGGGCCGCCGCCGAAACCGCGCAGCGTGAACAAGATCTGGCCGACCAGGCGCTTAAGGAGCAGCGTGAAGCCACCGCTGATGAAGCATCGGCAGAGGCCAAGCTAGAGGCGCTCGGCGCTCGGCGCCGTGAGGGTGTCAAGCGCGGTCACCTGCCCACCGAGACCACCTCACCCCAGGAACACCTGGCCGCTGTCGAGGCGGAACGGGGCAACATCCAGCACGGACTCAAAGCACTAGATGACAAGGCAGACTGGCGCCGCGATCGCCGTGCTCGGCTCGCCGGCCGGAACACCGTTCTGGCGGGCCAGCACAGCACCGCTGATGCTGATCGCCGCGCCGCCGCCGAACGCCGAGCGGCGCTAGGCGGGCTGCTAGCCGCGCTCACCGCAACTGCACGGCTGCGCGATCTCGTAGAAGCGACGCCAGAGGATCCTGTTGATCTCTGGGCTGAGGCGAGCATGCTGGATCGCCGGCTCGGCGACGCCGTCATGGCCGCCGACGACGAACGTGTCTTGCGCCGCGCCGAACAGCACGCTGACCAGCGCACCATCGCGTCCCAGGAGCGCACGCAGCTCCTACCGTCGAGCCTCGACGCTGAACGAGTCGTGCACGCGCTAACTGACGCCGGATTCACAGCCCAGACTGGGTGGATCTACCTGCGGGCAGTTATCCCCGCGGACCAACTGGTGACGTTCCTGGATAATCCCTGGGTCGCCCGCTTGGGATGCGGCGCAGTCGTTCCGACCGGCACCATAGCTGACTCGGTGCGCCTGCTCGACAACGGCGACATCGCCACCACGAGCCTGGTCGGCCTCTACTCAGCGGAAGCGGCCGACGAGCTAGTCCGCAGCGGAGGCCCCGGCGAGCTGAACTCGGGCGCACCCGCCTGGACCGGCCTGCAGCGAGGACTTGTCGATCCCGCGGCGGCGGAGGCCGCAGTCAGGCTGCTGAAAGAACGCGCGCTCGCCCACCAGCTGAAGGACCAGGAACTCAAGCGCCAGCGCGACAGCGACGACGAACTCCGCCGGAAGATCAGCCAGTTCCTCATGGACTGCCCGGCTGGGCACCTCGACAGCCTGGACATCGAGATCGACGCGCTCGACAGCAAGCTCGCCGCGATCGAGGAAGAGCTGAAGGCCAACGGGGCTGAGCTGCAGGCACTCGATGAGGCAGACCAGCTCAGCAGGGCCACCCGAGAAACGGCCGAGAAGAAACTGCGGGAACTGCACGGCCGCATCACCTGGCTGGAAGACCTGATCTCCGCCCTCGCGACCGAGCCCACCCTGAGCCAGCAGCTATCCGACGCGCAAAGCCGCGCAACAGCCGCCGGTGAACGCGCCAGCAAACACGCCGGCCTCAGCAGGGAAGCCTCGATTCTTGCTGCGCAGCTCGGGGAAACGGCCAAGGCCGAACGGCACAAAGCCCAGGTTTACCGCAGTGACAGCGCCGAGATCCCGGACACCGCACCGGGAGCAAACGCCGACCTCGCTGATGATCCGTCGGTACCGCTCGACTCACTGCGCCGCGCCCAGCGTGAGGCTCTCACGGCATGGGAAGCCCGCGCATCACAGTCAGTCCTCGCTGACCGGCTCCGCACGCTGTCCCAGCGCCTAGCAGAGGCAGAGCAGAAACTTGAGCTGCGGCCCGCCGAGGAACGGGGGGCGGCAGAGCGGCTGCTGACTTCCCGGGACGGGCAGGAACCGCACCTGCGGGCAGCAGCCCTGGAACGAGCCCGCCAGGCTCAGACGGATGCCGCTGCCGGCCGCGGGGCCGCGCACAGCCTGGTCGCGCGGCGGGAGAAAGAGGCCCAGGAGATAGAACAGCGGAACGCCAAACCGCCACGACGTACCCTGCCCACTCTCCCGGCGACCTCCGCCCAGGCCGATGAGCTCGCCAGCGAGCAGGAGGAACTGAGCCAGCGCGCCAAGGACCGTGTCTTGGAGGCGGAAACTCTCATGGGCGACGCCGAGAAGCAAACCGCACGCGTCCAGGCCCGCGAGCAGCTGTTCAGCGCACTGCTGGAGTCACTCCCCCACAGCGCGGACGGAGATCCAGAACCCCAGGCCGCACCGTTCGCCGATACTGATAAGTCCGCACGCGACCAGGCGCGATACGCCCGGGACGCCATCAGCTCCGCCGAGGGGAAAGCCCATGCGGCGCAGGCCGAGTTGCTCGCGACGGTGACCCGGCTCCACCGCACCGCCGGCCAGTTCGCCGGTATCAGCGGCCCGATGAAGGACCGGGTGATCAACGACCCACCCGAAATACTCGGCCACCATGCCCTCGATCTCGCGAGCAAACTGCGTCTGCGCGCCCAGACCCTCGAAGGCGAACTGGAGTCGATCGCCAAAGACCAGCTCATCCTGAGCGAGGCGCTCGCTCACCTGGTGCGAGACAGCTTCGACATGCTCGGCAAGGCCGAACGCGGCTCCCAGATGAATACCACCTCTGGTTCGTGGGCCGGCAAGAAGATCCTGCGGATCAGCTTCGACCGGCCCAGCGATGCCGACCTGGTCACCTACGCGGAACGGGTGATCGAGAAGACCATCCAGGACGGGCTGAATCCCGAGGGCATGCCGCTGCTGAAGGCCGCCGTGCACGAGGCCGCCGGGCCACGGGGATTCACGGCCAAGGTGCTCAAGCCCACCGACGACGAAACCGGCACCACCGAAGACATCAGCCGGCTGGCCAAATGGAGCGGCGGAGAGAAACTCACCGTCTGCGTCGCGCTCTATTGCATCCTCGCCTCGCTGCGCGCCGCCCACACCGGCCGCAGCGGACGATCCGGCGGCGTGCTGCTCCTCGACAACCCCATCGGCCGGGCATCAGCCGCCTCGCTAGTACGGCTGCAGCGCGACGTAGCCGCCTCCCACGGAGTCCAGCTGATATACACCACCGGCGTGAAAGACCCCGCTGCGGTCATCCAGTTCCCGAACGTCATCCGGCTGGACAACAGAGAAGGCCGCACCCACAATCGCCGCTACATCATCCCTGACACTCCCGAAGACACCGGCACCACGGTCACCGGGATCCGCGCAGCCCACACCGACCATCCCTGGGACACCGCCAACAACCCCAAGCAGCAGGCCGGATGATCAACGCCGAAAGCACGGATCTGTCCCCGCTGGCTGCAGAGATCGCCCGGCTGGTCACCAACTCGCCAGGCAAGCGCGTGCTGGGCGACGAACTCCTGCGCGGCGCCAGCCACTTCGAACCCGGCCTCGTGGGAAACCCCGACGCGCGTCGCCGCTTCCGCGAAGCCCTGGACGAACTCCACACCGCCGGAAGGATCAACCTGCCGTCGCCCCGGTCCCGCACCAGCTGGGACACCCGGATCACCCCGCCACTTCCGGTTTGGGTCATGCGCGTGGAGCCACGGCTGCCACCTCGTCCCACTCACCCACCGCAGGTCTGGCCTAGCGCGCTGGAAGCCGCAGCCCCGATCGCCACCCGTCCCGACGAATATGAGCTGCTGACCCGAATCGCCCGATGGATACGTGACAGCCCCGCGCCCAGCCGGGCCCCGATCCAGGAGCGGTCACTCGATCTGTTCGATGACGAGAAAGCTCTCGACAGCCTCCTGAAGACCAGGCTGTTCACAACGGGGGCGCTCACCCTCGACCTGCTGGCCTGCTTCATCCCGCCCGTGCCGTTTGTCTCCGAGCATCTTCCCGGGACAGGGCCCACTCAGCTCCTGGTCATCGAGAACCTCGCCACCTACACCTCCTTCCTCACCATCCTCAAGGAAGATCATGGCACCGGACGTCCGGATCTCCATGTGGCATGGGGTGCCGGTAACTCCTTCACTCAGAGCGTGCTCAGCATCCCGAACCTCAGCCCCGCACCGCAGCGCACGCTGTATTTCGGTGATCTTGATGTGGCGGGCCTGAACATCGCCACCACCGCCGCCAGGCAAGCCGAGATTGCTGGCCTTCCCGCGATAACTGCCGCAGGAGCGTGTTATCACTTCCTCCTTTGCGGACCGCAGAACTGGAGGCGCTACTGCGGTCTTGTACCGCGGCGGGCTCGGCGCGTAGCCGCACGCGGAACTCGCCGTTGTCGCCCCAGTGGGGGTCACCGGGATCATCAAGGGCCCCGATGAACCGGTCCACCAGTTCTGGCCAGGCACCGGGACCACCTGCCGCTGACCGCGGAGGTGCTGGCGGCGCACCTGAAGGGCGAGGCACACATCGGCTTGTACCGCTGCTGGATGGCGACAGGTGCTGGTGGTTGGCCGCCGACTTCGACGGCCCCGAGGCCATGTTTGACGCCCTGATGTACGTCAAGGCTGGCCGGGCGCTCCAGGTCCCGGTCGCGCTGGAGGTATCCAGGTCGGGTGTCGGGGCGCACACACGGGTGTTCCTCACCTCGCCGGTCCCGGCCGAGCTGGCAGGACCCGTGCTGCGGTCACCTTGATCATGGATGCTCACGCCGGACCTGCTGCTCTGGCCCTGGGCCCTGAACCCGCCCTCGGGCCCTGGCCCTGGCGCCCGCGGGTTTCGGCCAGTTCGGCGGGGACCTGCTGGTCGGCAACTTCGGTGACGGCCACATCAACGTGTACGACCCGAGACGGGCGCGCACCGCTCCTTGCCGCCGCGAGCGGCCCTGTCTCCCATGAATCGGACTATAGTCCGATTCGGTTTGACGTGACCGGACCGTAGTCCGTATTCTTCGCTTGTCCGCTGAACCGGACCGTGGTCCGGAACGATGGAGAGGGTGACGGATGGGCAAGCTGCTGCATATTTCCGCTTCGCCGCGTGACGAGGCGTCGGAGTCGCTGCGTATCGCGCGGGTGTTCACCGAGGCGTATCAAGAGTCCCATCCGGGAGACGAGGTCGAGCACTGGGACCTGTGGGACGGGTCGCTGCCGGATTTCCGCGTTGGCGCCAAGGCCAAGATGACGGTGTTCGGTGGCGGGGAGCCGCAGAGTTCCGAGGGCGAGGCCTGGGCCGCAGCGCGGCGGGTATTCGAGCGGTTCGATTCCGCCGAGCGACTCCTGTTCAGCGTGCCGATGTGGAACGCCTCGGTGCCATACGTGCTCAAGCAGTTCATCGACGTGATCAGCCAGCCCGGCTGGATCTTCGGCATCGACCCCGCAGCCGGGTACAGCCACCTGCTGGCCGGGCGGGGCAAGAGAGTCGCCGCCGTCTATACGAGCGCGGTGTGGGGACCGCCGCTCGGCCGGGAGTTCGGCACCGACTTCCAGTCCACGTTCTTCGGGGACTGGCTGCGCTGGACCGGTCTGACCGACATCAGCGAGATCCGGTTCCATCCCACTTTGACCGGCGATGGGGATGCCGCGCGGCGTGCCGCCGACACCCGAGCCCGAGACATCGGCAAGACCTTCTGATGGCGCTGCCCCTGGCAGAGCGGTCAGGGGCCCCCTGATCAACACGCGCGAGGGAGTCACGCGGTGATCGCGGTGAGGGCCTCGCGCAACTGCTCCAGCCGCTGGCGGCCGATCTTGTGAGCCCACTCGGCCTCTATCCGCGCGCCGATCGCGCCGATCGTCTCGCAAGCACGCCGCCCGCGTGGTGTCAGGCGGATGGCCTTGACCCGGGCGTCCTGGCGGTCCCGTACTCGCTCGATGTAGCCGCCTAGCTCAAGATGGTCCACGAGGGCGCCCATGGACTGCTTGGTCATCCGCGCGGCGGACGCGAGGTCGGTAAGCCGGGAGCCGCCGGGCTGGATTCCGCGCAGCACCTGGCAGTGCGGAGGCCTGATATCCGGGAAGCCTGCCGCCGGCAGAGCCTGGTGCAGCTCCTCGACCAGGGCCGAGTTCAGCTGCATGACCAGGGGGGCGATCGGCGGGCCGGGCGGTTTGGTTCGCAAAGCTGATAAGCTTCCCTTATGAGTTTCCCTGACTATCAGCACAGGATAGCGGACACCAAGCGGCAGATCCTGGTCATCGGGATGACCGGCCGGTTCGGCCGGATCGCTGACCTGCTCCTTGAGCGCGGGCACGCGGTGCGCGTGGCGACCCGGGATCCCGCGCTTCCGGCAGCGGCCAGGCTGGCCGCACGCGGAGCTGACATCACCCGTGCCGACCTCGAGGACACCGGGACCCTGGCGGCCGCAGCCAAGGACGCGGATGCCGTCTTTGCCAGCGGCACAGCGCACAAGACGGGGCCAGCCGGCGAGGCGCGTCACGGGCAGAACCTCGCGGAGGCACTCACCCTGGCCGGCGCGCCTTACCTGGTCTTCGTCTCCGGGGCGGGAGCCGGCCGGCCCACCGACGTGCCCGTGCTCGAGGCCAAGCGGGCGGTCGAGGCCAGAATCCGCCAGCTGCGGATTCCCGCCGCCATCATCGCGCCGGTGTACCTGATGGAGAACCTGTTCAACCCCTGGAACCTCGCCGCGCTCCGGGCTGCAGTGCTGCCCACGCCGGTCCCGCCCTCGCTGCGGCTGCAGCAGGCAGCCACCGCCGACATCCTCGCCCTGTCGGTACAGGCGCTCGAGAACCCGCGGATGTTCGCCGGCGAGCGCATCGAGGTTGCCTCCGACGACCCGACGGGAGAAGAAGCAGCCGCGGTGCTCTCCGGCTGCCTCGGCCGTGACCTGGCTGCCAGGCAGCTGACCCTGGCACGCATTCCGGCCGGCCTGGCCACGCTCATGGCGTGGCTTGAGCGCGATCCGCTCGCCGTGGACATCGCCGCCTTGCGGGAGCGTTTCCCGGGAATCGGCTGGCACCGGTTCGGCGACTGGGCCAAGGAGCAGCAGGCGCACCTGGTCATGGCTCTCCGCGGGCACAGCTAAGCGCAACCGGTATCCGGACCACCACCAGGCCCTCCGTATCCCCTGGCACGACCGCCGCATGAGAAGGAAGGCACCCGAGCATGAGCCAGCACCTGACTGCCGACCAGATCAACCTCTCCGATCCGGTGTTCTGGGCACTGCCGTTCGAAGACCGAGACGCCGCCTTCCGGGTGCTGCGCGCGGAACGACCGGTGGCGTTCTTCGAAGAGCCGACGCTTCCGTTTCTGGAGCCCGGCGCAGGCTACTGGGCGGTCACCCGGTTCGATCATGTGGTCGAGGCAAGCCGCGACCCGGCCACCTTCTCCTCCGCCCAGGGTTCTGTGCTCCCTGATCTGCCGCCCGGGCCGCCTTTCTCCTACCTGCGATCCATGATCGACATGGACAATCCGGAGCACGCCGTCATGCGCCGGATCGTGGCGCAGGCGTTTAGCCGCGGCCAGGCCGTCCGCCTTGCGGAGCGTGCGCGGGTTCTCGCGCACGAGATCATCGATAGCGTGATCGAGCGGGGCGAGTGCGATTTCGCCACCGAAGTCGCGAGCCTGTTGCCGGTCGGGCTGATCTGCCAGATGCTGGGCGTCCCGAAGGCGGACTGGGACTGGGTACGCGGCCGGGCGCTGGTTCCGTACGGCCGCGACGATCCCGAGCTCGTGCCCGGCGTCCTCGAGGAGCCGGAACGCGGTGCGCTCGCGGTTCTGCAGGCCGTCCAGGAGATGGCGGACTACATGAGAGAACTCGGTGATTCGAAACGTGCTAGGCCCGGCGACGACCTCACGAGCCGCCTGGTGCACGCCGAGATCCACGGCCGGCATCTCACCGGGGAGGAACTCGCGCAGTGGTTCATCCTGCTGGTCGTTGCCGGGGCAGAGACCACCAGGCAGGCAGTCTCCCATGGCGTACTCATGCTCGATCGCAACCCCGGGCAGCGCATCGCCTGGCAGCACGATTTTCCCGGGCTCACCGACACGGCGGTCGAGGAACTTGTCCGCTGGTCGTCGCCGGTGATTTCGTTCCGGCGTACCTTGACCAGGGACTACGTCCTCGGCGGCCAGCCGCTCGCCCGCGGCGACAAAGTCTTGCTGTTCTTCCCCTCCGCCAACCGCGATGAGCGCGGATTCGAAGGCCCCTACCGCTTCGACATCCGCCGTAGCCCGAACCCGCATGTCGGGTACGGAGGACCGGGACCGCATTACTGTCTCGGTGCTCACCTCGCCAGATGCGAGATCCAGGCCATGTTCGCCGCCCTATTCGACCGCATGCCCGGCATGGAAGTGACCGGAGAACCGGACTGGTTGCGGTCCTCCAGCATCAACGGGATCAAGCACCTGCCCGTGCGCTTCTCGCCAGGGCCGAGGAAGTAGCCGCGGGGCCGCCCGGCAGGCGAGGTCACGATCATCCTCCCCGATGAATTGGACTACAGTCCGGTTATGAGCCCAGATATTAGCGGACCGCAGTCCGGCTCTGCCGGGGCTGGTCAAGATCTGCTTCTGCTCCGGCGCCCTCCCCCCAGGGAGCGGGCCGACGCCGCCCGCAACCGTACTGCCGTGCTTGAGGCTGCGGCGGCGCTGTTCCGTGAGCACGGGGGGCAGGCGGTCTCGATGGACGCGATCGCCGCCGCAGCCGGCGTAGGGAAAGGCACGCTCTTCCGCCGGTTCGGTGACAAGGCCGGCCTGGCGGTGGCCCTGCTTGACGAACAGGAACGCAAGCTCGAGGAGGGCATCCTGTCAGGCCCTGCGCCACTAGGACCGGGCAGTACGCCTGACGCACCAGCTCCTCGGCAGCGGCTCCGCGCGTTCGTGAACTCCTACCTGGATTACCTGCTAGCTCATATGGACCTCATCCGGATGTCCGAGACCGGATCACCCGGGGCCCGCTACCGGATCGGCGCGTACCGGTTCTGGCAGCGTCACGTCTCGCTGATGCTCGCCGGGCGGCATGACCCTGAAGCGGCCGCTCACACCCTGCTCGCCGCGCTGGCAGCCGATCATGTGCAGGCGGTAAGCGCAGAAATCGGCGCAGCACGGCTGCGCCAGGCGACCCTGGACGTCGCCGACGCTCTGATCCCGGAGTAGCCGATAGCGCGGCCGGCAGCCGGCCTCGTGCACTGATCCACGTGGGCAGCGATATCAGCGGTCTTGGTCATGTCGCGGTTCCGCGCCGGTCCCGGCATGGTCCTGCCGCCCATTGAGCGACCTTGCGAGGAAGTCGGCTTGCAGGATCAGCAGGTTCTCGGCAACGGCCGGCTCAGCCGGCCCCGGCATACAGGCTTAGCAGCCTCCGGCGGCCAGCCCGGATTCTGGGCAACAGCCGGAGGATGACTGGCCGAAGCTTGTTACGCATCGGCCCGCACAGCCGGGATCACCTCGTGCGCGAGACGTTCGGCCTGGTCTCGGGTGCTGGGCCCGGTCAGGGAGAAATTGAACGCCGTGAACCCGAGCTTGACGAAGCTCAGCAGTTGCCCGGTCACGGCCGCCGGAGAACCAGCCACCAGTGATGGCCCTTGCTGGGCATGCTCGTCCACCTGGGCCTGCATGTGGAGCGCACAGGTGATCTCGGCGGGATCCCGGCCCGCCTTCCGCGCGGCCGCCAGCATGTGCTCACGCATGGCCGGCAACTCCCCCGGGGGCATATACCCGTAGGTCGGGATCCAGCCATCAGCCAGCCGGCCGGTCACCGCCCGCGCGCACCCCCGTCCACCCCCCAGGGAATCGCTAACTCCTAGATCGAGTACCCGGCTTCACGGTCTGCCGCTCACCGCTCGCCGCCGCGCGCTGGATCGAGTCAAGCAGGCGGTGTCGCTTCAACATGGCGCAGACGGAGACCCGGCCGATCTAGAAATAGGCCGCTGTCCACCAACGCCAGGAAGCCGGGGTCGCAAAGCCCCGCCCGACGTCGAGGGCATAGAAACAAGTACCAGTCGGCGCTGTGGGTCCGGTGCAGGCCGATATCGCAAGCACCGCCCGACATCGAGGGCATAGAAAACGTGCAGAGAGTTCCGTTCGGGTTTCCCGGTCCAGGAGTCACGATCCATAGCGGTGTCGTCCCCCTGGGCTCCTTGCTCGGCGGATGGGCAGGTCCCCGCGGGCACTGCTCGGTTGGACTGGCCGAGATGGGCAACGAGCCGTGCGAGGGTTGTGCCGGCACCAACCGTGGCGAGATCGCCGTCGAGCCGCACCGAATCCAGCGCCGACACTTCGATAAGGAGCCCATGGGTGGACGAGAGCCCGGCAGAACAGTGCCCGCCACTGCGCACTGCCAGCGGGACGCCGTGTCGCCGCGCGAACAGAACCGCCTCACCGACATCTCGCCTACGCTCTGAGGACAGGACCGCGGCAGGTGTCGGGCTGCCAAAGCGCGGGACAAATGGCTCGTCCAAGGACGGGAATCCGGCGTCACCGGCTCGCCGGAGCCGACCGGCCGTAGACCTATGCAGTTCTTCCCAGGGCAACCACGGGCCCTCAGTTTAGGTCGCACAAGGCGCTGGAGATCATGCCCGGACCTTGCAGGATCGTCGATGAAGCCATCTTGAAGGCGGCCGCTTCCTGGCTCTGTCGGGTGGCTTCGCCGTCCTCACCGTACAGGTGAAACTCACATCTGATGGTCACGGGATTTCGATGGTATCGTTTCCCCATGGAAGCAGTCATCGATCAGGCCGGCCGGGTTGTGCTGCCCAAGCCCATCCGCGATGCGCTGGGCTTGCTGCCCGGCACGAAGGTCGACATCACGCCGTATGGCGCCGGCGCGCAGCTCCTGCCTGCAGGCCGGACCGCGCGCCTGGTCGAGGAGGACGGCGTGCTCGTCGCGGACGCTGAGACCCCGGTCGATGACGACATGGTCTTCGCCCTCATCGACGCGGGCCGCAAGTGACGGTCGCGGTCGACACCAGCGTCGCCGTTCCGCTGCTTGTCCGCTCACATCACGATCATGCGGGCGTGGTGCGATGGTGGGG
>WNGH01008106.1_pt1 | contig 11800 bp, 6 predicted proteins | sample 5400631 | NCBI WGS metagenome assembly WNGH01 (sample SAMN13153373, study PRJNA577476) | soil metagenome | isolation source: 115 cm soil or saprolite under Garry oak tree replicate 1 | place: USA:California | collected 2016-06-15 | reverse complement strand
TGATCACGTCGCCGCGGGTGATCGCGCGCCCCCGCAGGACCTGCGCCATGTACTGCTCCCCGCCCATGATCCGGATCGGTTCCGTCGGCGCGAGGCTCAGCTTGTCCGCGGGCCGGGCGAACGCCTTCCGGAGGCCGACCTTGTCATCCAGGCCGACGCCCGCGTTGCGACGTTGCATTCCGTCCATGCGGATCACGCCGCGGTTCGCGTCCTCCGGGTAGCCGCGGCGCACGCTCGCGGCGGTCGACTTCGTGCCCTCGATGAGCACGATGTCCCCTTCCTTCAGTTCCAGGATCCGCATGACCTCCGGGTCGATCCGGACGATCCCGCGGCCGGCGTCCGCCGCCTTCGCCTCGGCGACCCGAAGGAACTTCTCACGGCCGCTCGCCATGGTGGGCACGTCTCCTCTCACGCGACGCCATCGGATGCGGCGCCGGCGCGGTTTCGCAACGATTCGGGGTTACTTGAACTCATGGAACAGCCGTCCATACGGGAGCCACGCAAAGAGAAGGAAATGGAGGGCGGGTTCACTCGACCCGCACCTTGACCGGTTTCGACGCCTGGGTCGACTCCTTCTTCGGGACGCGGACTTCCAAGACGCCGTCCTTCAGCGTCGCCGCCGCAAGGTCGGCCTTGACCTCCTCCGGGAACAAGAGGGACCGGCCCAGCGCTTGGTAGCTGCGCTCTTGGAAGAAGTACTCTTTGTCCTTCTCCTCCCGAGAGCGGTCCGTCTCCGCGCGGATCTCGATTCCGTGCGGTGTGACGGTCAGGTCGACGTCCTCTTTCGCGACGCCCGGCATCTCCGCGCGCTCGACGAACTCGGAGCCCTCATCGATCAGGTCAACGAGCGGCTGCCGCACCCGGAGCCCGGATTCGCCCCAGCGGGCCAGCGGCCCCCAGAAGCGCTCCTCGATGCCCCGGCGGACATCGTCGAACCAGCGGTCCATCTCGTCGAACCAGGCGAGCGGCGAGTCCGTCATGGGCCGCGCCAGGCTCGTCTCCTCCGTCTTAGACGCTGACTTGTTCTTGCGCATCATCCGTCTCACCTCCAGATATCGGTCGAGACGGCCAATTATCTGTATGCGGTTCTATATAAACACGTCGATTCGGTCCGTCAGCCTCGTTCGGCCGCACGCGGTGGGCGAGCTGTTTGTTTCCCGGAGGAACCCGTCGGCGCAGGCCGGTGGATCCGATTCGGGGCTAGCGGACCTCGCGCCTCCCGATGCAGCGGGCGAGTGAGGCCTACATCTCGCGCTTCACCGTGATCGGGATCGCGCCGCTGTTGAACTCGACCCATGCGATCTCGATCGGGTCGACGACGCCCGTCGGCACGTCCACGAGGATCGGCGACCCCATGCTGATTTGCAGAGCGCGCGCTCCGATGATCCGGGCCTTCTCGAATCGCGTGTATCGCATCGCGGATCCCTGGGCAGGCCGCGGTCGAAGGTATTCACTGTCGGACGGGGACGGCCGTGAGACGCCGGTACTGGATGCCTCTACTTCAACCTTGCTTAGAGCCGTCGGGAAGGCCGCTCCTCCTCAGCCAGGGAGGACCGCGTGGGGATGCCGTCGCCAATCGTCACGGCCCGCCGGATTCCGCGGCCTCCGAAATGTTCGTTCCAGCCGATTATAATCGGAGGTGAGAATCCCGGGGATTCCCTTATGAACCCCGAGCTCCACGACGAATAGAGTTCGGGCTCGCGGCCGCGTTCTCTCAAGGGTTTCCCCTTATGGACCAGCAGGCTTTCCGACAGACGATTGTCGTCCTCTCAGGGGAGCACAGCCTCTCGATCCTCCGCGGGCTGCGCGACGGCGGCTGGCATCTCTCGAGCGAGGTCGCCCGGACCCTGCACATCCACATCACGACCGCCTCGAAGTTCCTGCAGCGATTCGCGGAGCTCGGCCTCGTCGAGCGGCGGCCGCACGATTCCCGGACGTCCGAATATCGCCTCCGAACTGCCCGCCTCCGCCTCGAGCTCGATCTCGAGGACGACGCCGAGCCGCTCCGCGAGGTCGTTGACTTCTACGTCGCGTACTTCCACTCCCTCTTCGAACGGATTCGATTCGTCGGCACGCCGTCGATCGAGTCGGAGATGGAGCACCGCCTGACGACGGACCACCAGGAGCTGCGCAAGGCGGTCTTCGATCAGATGGTCGCCGGCAGCGACGGAGGCATCGACCGTCTGCGCGAGCTCGTCGCGGCGGTGCACCGGGACCTCTGGACCGTGTGCGCGCAAGGCCTCGGCGCGAGCGCCGCGAAAGGCGCGTTCGAAGGGGCCCTCCGGGACGCGATCGGCGCCCATCCCGACCTGGCGGTGCGGTGCGGCCTGAGCCGCCCGCTCGAGGGGTGATCGCACGACGCGGCTCGCTACGGGCATCGAGGGATTCGACGCGATGGTCCAGGGCGGACTTCCCGAAGGCTCGAGCATCCTCCTGCAGGGTCCGCCGGGCCAAGAGAAGTTGCGGTTCGCGCTCACCTTCCTCGCGGAGGGCCTGAAGGGGGGCGGCAGCGGCCTCGTCGTGAGCTCGTCGCAGTCCCCCGATGCGGTCCTCGCGGAACTCCGGGAACTCGGGGTGAACCTCGACGCGGTCACGAAGGAGAACCGCCTCCGGGTCGTCGACTGGTACTCGTGGAGCGAGGAGCCGGTCGAGGACGTCGAGGAGCGCGGGGCGGTCGTCCGTTCCTCGATCGACCTGACGAACCTCGACGTAGCGCTGAGCCGCGCGATCGCCGGCCTCGTCGGCGACTCGCCACGACGCGCCGTGATCGAGATCCTGTCGCCCGCGACGAACGTCTACGAGGTCACCCAGGTCTACGCGTTCGCGCAGAGCGCGAAGAAGAAGTTCGACCGCGCTCGGTTCACGAGCCTCGTCCTCGTCGAGAAGGACATGCACTCCGCGGCGGAGCTGACGACGCTCCATCAGCCCTTCGACGGCGTGATCGAGATCGAGCGATCGCGGAGCGGGGACCGGATCGTCCGGAAGATCGGCGTGCTCCATATGAAAGACACCGCCCCGGACGCCTCGTTCCGGATTCTCGAGGTGACGGAGGCCGGGATGAAGGTCGTGCGGGAGGCGTCGAAGCCGGCCGCCCCCGGGCCGTCCCACAGCGGAGGGGTCCTCGAGTCGCAGGACGAGCGAGCCCGGCGGCTCCATTTGATCATGCAGATCGCGAGCGAGCGCCTCAAGCTGAATCCCAGCGATCCGGACGCCCTCTTCGCCCTCGCCGCCGCCCAGGCGACCCTGGACGACGCAGCGGGGGGCGTGCAAACCCTCGATCGCCTCGCGGCCCTCGACCCGAACTACCCCGGGCTCTGGGTCCTCAAGACGAAGCTCCACGCCCGGCTCGGCCAGACGGACCTCGCGAAGGAGAGCCGGGTGCGGGCGGCGAAGGAAGAAGGGGAGGCGGACCTCCCCGCCGGACCGACCGTCCCGTGTCCGATGTGCGAGGCGCCCGTGGCGCCCGGCGCGACGACGTGCGAGAACTGTGGCATCCGCTTCACCCCGGCCCGGACCCTCGAGGACGAGCTCGACGACCTCGGCCACGCCGCGATCCAGGAGATGGTCCAAGAGGAACTCGCGATCCCGCCGAAGGAGGCCGTCGCGCCGCCGAAGGCACCCGCCAAGCCGGGACCGAAGCCGGAGCCGAGGCCCCCGGAAAAGTCCCCGACGAAAAAGGGGATGACGAACGGTCTCGTCCTCGGACGCGTGGCCGGCCGGCGCACCGGAATGACGAACGGGCTCAAGGGCCGCACGAACGGGCTCCGCGGGCGAACGAACGGCCTGACGAACGGCCTCGGGCGGACCAACGGCCTCACAAATGGAGTCGGCCGGACGAACGGGCTGACCAACGGCCTCGGTCGAACGAACGGTCTCACGAATGGGCTGGGCCGGACGAACGGCTTGACGAATGGACTGGGCCGAACGAACGGGCTGACGAACGGCTTGGGGCGCACGAACGGCCTGACGAACGGGTTGGGCGGGGTCCGACCGGCCGGTTTCCACTCCTCCGGCGTCCGCGGGATGATGCGCAATGCCGGATGGAAGTTGTACTTGATCCCGCTGGTCTCCGTCGCCCTTCTGCTGATGCCGCTCTTCTTGGTGCCCGAGTATCAAGGTCCGGCCCATCCGATTCGCATCGACGGTCAATTTGGTGACTGGGCCTCCGTCTCCACGGAGGCGATGACGTCAGGAACCGCCGTCAATCCGAACATCGATGTCGTTCGCTTCGGAGCCGTCGACAACCTCGGGCCTTTCGCCTTCTATGTGCAGGTCGTCGGGAACGCTCTCGCCGGAGGCGGTCCCTCGCCGGGGATGATGGATACGATTCGGATCTTCATCGACTCGGACGGGGCCGCGACCACGGGCTACCGGATCGACGGCCTCGGCGCGGACCGGATGATCGACATCTCCGGATACGGAGGCACCGTTCGGACGAGTACGTTGTGGGAATTCGATTCGAACCGCGATTCGCGGGACTGGAACGGATGGATCAAAGGAACGGGAACGCCGGCTGTAGCGGCCGGGTCGCAGGTTGAAGCCGAGGCGGAATGGCTCTCGCCAAGCACGACCTCGATTCCGCTTGTCGCGAGCGTCCACACGGCCTCCTGGGACGGCACGACGGACTCCAGCGATTTCCCGATCAGTCCTTCCGTTGGGACGCTGAGCGTGATCGCGGACCCTCAAGTCCCGGACGTCCTCGCGGGCGTGGGGGTCCCACTCCTCCAACTGACGCTCACCGCTCACGGTCAGTCGGTCTCCGTGGACTCGCTCCAGGTCGAGCTGATTGGCACGGCTCCTCCGACGTCCGCCGTCTCCCTGCGGCTCATGGAGGGCACAACCGTCTTGGGCCAAGTCACTCCCACATCGCGCGATGTAACGTTCTCGTTCCCCGCCCTGTCGGTCATCGTGGGGTCGACGACGACCCTGACCCTCGTCGGGGACTTCATCGGGTCGACGGGAGAGACGTTCGGTGTGCGTCTTCCCCCCTCCCATCCCTTTGGTTTCGCCAAGACCATCGTCGGACTCCAGCAGAACGCCGGAGCGCGGACGGTCGGCTATCTCGGCGTGGTCCCTGGCGTCCCCGTAGTCGACGGCGCGTTCGACGAGTGGACCACCGTTTCGTCGGACTCCGCAAGCGACGTGACGCCTCGTGCCAACCCGAGCATCGACGTCGCCCGATATGGGGCGCTGCATGGTGGCGCGGCGACGTACCTCTACACGGACGTCACCGGGCGGATCCTGAAAGGCACTTCCGTGCCTGAACTCGCGAAGCCGACGCCGCCGACGGGGCCTCCGCCGTCGCCCGACACGGACCGGGACACGGTCCCGGACAGCATCGACCCGATGCCGTTCGATTTCAACAACGACGGCATCCCGGATGCCCAGACGAACGGCGACTACGATGGGGACGGGATCACGGATTACGGATTCCCCGGGGGCACGGACAACTGGCTCAATACGACTTTGCCCGGAACATTCCCGCCTCCCTATGGAGGACAGAGCGTCAGCATCTACATCGGCCCGACGACCCAACCGCCTCGCTTCGGAGACGACGTGCTCCGGATCTTCCTCGATGTCGACAACAGCACGTTGAGCGGCTACGCGATCGGAGGAATCGGAGCGGACCGCCTCGTGGAGATCCGCGGGAAGGATGGCACGGTCACACAATCGGCCCTTCTCGCGTTTTCGGGCTCGTTCCCTGGAGAGTGGTCGTGGACCGCCGTTTCGCCCGTGACGGTCGCCCTCGGCTATCGCGCAATCGAACTGTCGGTCCCCGTCAACGCGACCAACCTGTACGTCGAAACGGGGGACTTCTGGGGTTCGACCGACTCGACTTCAGCGGTGCCGGCGCTCGTCCGACAGCTCTCCTCGTTCAAGGTGGCCCCTTCGACGAGTCCTCTCTCTGTCCCGTGGGTCCAAGTCAGCCCCCAGCCGACGATCATCGACCCGGGCTCGAACGCCGTGACGACGAATTACAACCAGCAGCGGAAGGTCGTACGGGCGGGCGATGTCGCCGGCCAGACCGCGTGCGACGCCGCGAATTCCGACGGTTGTTGGTACGTTGTGTTTTATGACCAGCTAAACGACACCGTGAGCGCCGCTCCTTCCCGGAAGGTTCAGACGGGTTCTGTCACGCTCTCCGCGGGATCCGCGTCGGTCGATGTCGCGATTACCTCGATTGTGACGGCGAAAGCGTTCCTGACCTTCGGCGCGAACTTCAACGACGCCAATCCGGGCTTCGGCGCGATCACCGGAACGGTCGTCGACGCCACGACGCTGCGGTTCCAGCGGGCCACGGCCGCGAGCTCCCCCGCGATTCCGATCCAGTGGTACGTCGCGGAGTTCGCAAGCGGCGTGACGGTCCAGCGAGGCACCGCGACCATGGCGTCTGCGACACTGGACGTCCTCCTTTCCTCGGTAACGCTGACCAAGAGCTTCCCGATTGTGAGCTACCGTAAGAGCGGTACCGATTACGGGGACGACGATTTCCTGAAGGCCAAGATCACGACCTCAACCAATCTGCAACTCAGCCTCGTGTCCGCGGGTTCTCCTGCCGATGGCGTGGCTGCGTGGCAGGTCGTCGAGTACACCGATGCCTCGGTTCAGACCGGCGACCTGTCGTTTGCAAATGGCGACAGCTCCCTGACCGCGTCCGTTCCAGGCGTTGATACCGGGAGGTCGTGGCTGCTGTTCACCTACTCGTCTGCCACCGGAGTCACGGCCAACATCGGCGAGAAAATGGTGCGAGGGCTGATCACGGACTCCTTCACCCTCACGTTCGATCGGTCCAACTCGGGGCAATCGATCGGCCTGACGTGGTACCTCGTGTCGTTCACGGACAGTACAACGGTTCAGTCGGGCACCGTGAATTTCGCTCCCGCCGACACCCAGAAGGACGTCGCAATTCCGTGCATCGACACGACGAAGGCGATTGCGACCGCGGGGGGCATGTACTACCGCGGTGGGAGGACGCCCTACGGCAGCGACGACAATCCCGGAGTCGCGACGGTCACCCTCGAGTTCACATCGTCGACGAACCTCCGACTCACGCGAGGCTTCACGGGAGGCAACAATGCGGACATAGGGTATTTCGCGGTCGAATTCGGCACCGGATGCAAAGTCGCAGGGACGTTCCCCAACGACATCCAGACCGAAGACGGAGCGTTCATTCAGTATCGCGAAGCGAACGTTGGCGCTCAAGCCGGCGCTGGCAACAATCCGACCGCGACGGGAACCTCGCCAGCCTGCGCCTGGACGACCTGTTCAAACGGGGAAACGAGCAACGACGCCTACGCGACTTCCGCGACAAACGGTGAGATCGTGTCCTACAAGACGTTCGGCTTCAACATTCCGTCCGGCTCATCGATCAGCAAGGTCCAATTCGGGGTCGAGGCGTTCCAAGGGGCCGCCTCAGGGTCTGACAAGATCAGCGGAATGAAACTCTCGTGGGATGGCGGGACGACCTACTGCGGAAACTCATTTACAACAACTCCGCCAACCTCCGACCCGAATGCCTACACGGACTTCGTCCAGACGTCGTGCACCGGGCACACGTGGGCGGCGTCGGATTTCACCGGAGATCTCATCGCCTGGCAAGGAGCGTACAATCTGGTCGGGGGGTTTGCGAACCTGATCTCCCTCGATGCCGTGGTTGTCGAGGTGGCGTACACGCCACCGACGAGCTACAAGCTCGACCTTCGGTACGATTGGTCAGGCGTCCCAGTGGGGGCCGACACGTATGCGTTGAAGGTCAAGGGGTATCGTCAGGATGAAAACGTGAATGTCCAGGTCCTCACGCCGCCCTCGACGTGGAACACCCGAATCACGATTTCGGCGACATCAAACACCTTGTACACCTACGCGATTACCACCGCCGAGCTCAACTCCGGCGCTCCCTCGGTCCGCCTCATCGACGCGAGCGGATCGGACGCGACGCAGTCCGATCTCTGGCTGGACTTGGCCGTCGTGACTTCGACCAGCCTCTGGGATCGCATCATCCTCATGCGCAGCTCGGACACGAGCGGCTCGACCTGGGGCAGCCAGCTTATCCTCGCCTCGGGCCGCTCAGCGGACAATCCTCTCCTGTCCTCCTACGATTCGGCGGAGCCTTCGATCGCGATGGACTCCAGCGGATACCTCCATGTCGTCTGGGTGTCCGCCTCGTCCACGGGCAACCAGAACACCCTGAACCTCGTCCGATATACCAAGTCGACGGTGGCCTATCCGAATCAGGCAGAGATCGCCTCCGCGGCGAACTGGCAGGCCGTCGCCGCCGTGGACGATTCGTCCCTGGGATACATGCCCACAATCTCGACGGACTCGGGCAACAACCCGCATTTCGCTTGGAGCGCGTCGAAGACCAGCGGGACGGTGTACTACAAGAACTCGTACGGCGGGACACCGAGGCCGACCGTGGCGTGGGGGACCGTGTTCACGGGGATGTCCGTGGACGTTTCGCCTCAGAACGACTACGTGAGCCTCGCCCGATATGACGCCAGCCTCGGCGCGATTCAATACTTAGTGTGCAAGGACCTCGCGGCGAGCAACTGCGATGCGTCGGCCGAGTTCACCAAGTGGGACGGGACCGCGGGCTTTGACACGGTGTCCTCGATGGCGACCGTGCAATCCATCACGCCGACGTCGTTCGCCGCCGATTCGACGACGCATAACGTCCAGATGCCCGCGACCGTGAATGCGGGCGACTTGCTCATCGCCTTCATCGCGACGGACGGGACTCCCGGTCTAACTACTCCGAGCGGGTGGACGTGGTTCTTCGGTTGGGACAGCTGGCAAGGAACCGGCAACAAGTTCAGCATGTATGCGAAGAAGGCGGTCGGCACAGAGGGAGGAACCACCGTCAATTTCGTGACGAGCGTCGCCGAGAAGGCAGCGGCGCAAGTCTACCGGATCACCGGATGGCGCGACAGCGGCACAATCACAAACGACATTGAGTGGGCCAACGCTGGCGCCACAAGTACGACTCCGGATCCGCCCTCTCTGAACCCGGTGAACTGGGACGTCGAGGGCACGCTCTGGATCGCTTCCTATGGCGCGGAGGACAATGATGACTTGACCTCCTACCCAACGGGCTATTCCGGCGGCACGTTCACGAAGTCCGATGTCCCCCTTTCGACCACGTCAACGAGTATGGCGTCGGCGTGGCGGAACCTCGCGGCTGCGTCCGAGGACCCGGGCACTTTCACGACTGCCGCATCGAAATTCTGGATCGCCTCGACCGTCGCGGTGCGGCCGGCGGTGTTGCCCAGCAGCCCGATGTTCCCGACCATTGCCCACTCGTACGAGTCAAACGGCGACGTCTGGGTGGCGTACGCGAAGGTCATTGACGGCACGACGACGGCGATCTATGCGCGGTTCCTCGACTACCCGAGCGGCGGGTGGCAGACCGAAGAGGTGGTAGCACTTACCTCAGGAACCGTGTTCGCAAGACCGTCGATTGGCATCGATGTGAACAACGACGTCCACGCGCTGTACGTGGCTGCGTCGGCGCCGCAGCTCTATTACGAGAAGAGGACGGGCGGGAGCTGGGGCGCAGCGACGGCCGTCGACGCCTCCTCGGATAATCCGACCCTGGTCGTTCGGGCTCCTAACAACCTCGTATACGGGACCGACGTCGGTGCCTTATACTGGAAAACCACGAGCTCGGAGACATACTTCTTCCACATCCCGGAGTTCGAGAGCGTAGCCGTGCCCGTCCTTGGCGCGATCCTACTTGGGGTCGTTTTCCGGGGGCGTGCCCGACGGCATTCTGGGAGTCCGCCGCGACATGGGCCGGCGATGCTCACTCGACGCCCTGACCCTTGCCGAGGGATTGTTGGACGCCGCGTTGTCCCCCTGTCACGGAGCGCCTCGAACGCGAGGCTATCGAGGAGGGACCCATACGACGCCCTCTCCCGGCTTGCATCGCGCATCACAGGTCCGCGCGACCTTACGCGGGAGCACCCGACGAACGACCCCGGGCGGGATAAACGTTCGCACCCCGGCCGCACGTTTATCTAGCCGCCGTCCGTTCGAGCGGCCCCGGGTCGGGAGCGGGCACGGTGGACGAGCTTCGCGATGCAATTGCCTTGTTGTTCAAGCGCAAGGGCCGCGACGAGCTGAGCGAGCGGGAATTCGTCCTCTCGGCGTCGATGGACCTCCGGTGGTTCCCTCCCCGCGACGCGCAGCGGCTCCTGCAACTCGGGATCGAAGCGAAGCTCCTCAAGTCCCACGAAGGCACGATCCGGCCAGCATTCGACGTCGCCGGGGTCGAGGTCCCGCGGGACTACGTCCCGACGGCGGCGATCCTCGAGACCCCGACGCCCGCGGGCGAGGAGGTCTTCCTCGGGATCGTCGAGGCGATCGTCCGGAAGACGGGCGCGGACCGGAGGGCCGTCATCGCGAGCGTGAACGGGGTCCAGGAACGTCTCGACGTCGAGGTCGAGGTGGCGGCCCTCATCGCCGCACGCCAGGCCGGCGTCGACGTCGCCCCGTTCATCGGGCCGGTGAAGGCGCGGCTCGGCCTCGCCTGACTAGGCCTCGTCGTCGTCCAGCTTGACGAGGTCTCCGAGGGTCAGGCCCGCACGGGCGGCCTGCTTCTTGACCGCCACGGGCTGCACGCGCTCCTTCAGCGCGATCCCGAGCTCCCGCTCGAGCTTCCGGACGAGGGCGTCGCCCGGCGTCATCGCGCCGGATTCGAGCTTCGCGATGACGCTCGCTCTCTCGTTGATCTTCGCCCCCAGATCCGCCTGTTTCCAACCGCGGGACTCCCTCGCGGACCGGATCTTCTGCGGGAAGTCCTCGGCGAGCTCGAGTTCGCCCCCCTGCGCGTACACGTCCTTCGGCGTCATGCGCCGTTGGCGGGCCTCGAGCCGTTGCGCGATGACGGGGGGCATCGTGCTGCGACGCAGGACGGGGCTCGCGACCTCGTCCCCGAACCGCGCGCAGTCCCCGCACACGGAGAGGATCGTGGCTTCGATGGCGACGTTCTTGAGGCGCGGGACGTCCGCGCCACACAATTCGCAGATCACGAATCGAGCCCGCAAAGACTAAATAAAAAGTGCCGGGTATATAGCCTTCGTCTTCCAGCCCACCCACCGGACGATTCCATGGACGAGGAACAAATCCGCGAATTCTCAGAGAAAATGTCGGAGCGAATCTCCACGCTGGAGGATCGGAACGACAAACTCCTCGAGACCGCACGGCGGGTCGAGGGCGAGAAGCGATACGTCGAGACGGAGATGGTTCGGCTCCAGAAAGAGATCCGGCGGCTCAAGCAGGAGCTCGACCGGCTGAAGAGCCCACCCCTCATCATCGGGAACATCCGGGACGTCCTGGCGGACGGCCGCGTGGTCGTGAAGTCGTCCACGGGCCCGGACTTCATCGTGAACGCGGCGGACTACATCGCGAAGGACAACCTGATCGTCGGGGCGCGCGTCGCGCTGAACAAGCAGACCCTCGCCGTGATGGGCGTCCTGCCGCCGTCCCTCGACCCGATCGTCACGGGCGCGGAGATCATCGCGAAGCCCCAGGCGACGTATCAGGACATCGGCGGCCTGGAGAACCAGATGCGGGAGCTCCGCGAAGCCGTCGAGGACCCGTTGCTCAAGCCGGACCTGTATCGGAAGGTCGGGATCGAGCCGCCGAAAGGCGTGCTCCTCGTCGGCCCGCCGGGCACCGGCAAGACGCTCCTCGCGAAGGCCGTCGCGAATCGCACGAAGGCGACGTTCATCCGGTTCGTCGGTTCCGAGTTGGTGCAGAAGTACATCGGCGAAGGCGCGCGACTCGTGCGGGAGCTGTT
>WNGH01032897.1_pt1 | contig 11801 bp, 13 predicted proteins | sample 5400631 | NCBI WGS metagenome assembly WNGH01 (sample SAMN13153373, study PRJNA577476) | soil metagenome | isolation source: 115 cm soil or saprolite under Garry oak tree replicate 1 | place: USA:California | collected 2016-06-15 | reverse complement strand
GGGAGTCTATTACCATCGCTACCATTAGTCTCTACCGCTTTGTCAATGGGAAGATTGAGGACGACTGGGGTGTTGACGGACTCTGGCAGACTGGGAACGCCTGGGGGTGACACACAGAGCAGGGAGACAACGACCTAACCAGCGCCGTGCACGTGACCGCCGCCAGTTCGGACTCTGCGTGAACCGAAGGGTAATATTCGCGCGGCGGCCCGTGACGACGGGCGTAAGCCGGGACGGGTAGATTGAGTAGGCAACGACGCTCAAGCAAGGCCCTTGGCATAGTCGCCGGAGCCCTGGCGACAATCTGGCTCAGCGCAGGTCTGCTCGCCGTGGCACTGGGCCTGGCACAAGGCCGCTGGCTGCCGCCCCTCTGTGGCGTAGCCGCGGTTTGGTATGGCCTCGTCTGGATTCGAGTCGCGCGGCAGGGGCGGCTGCTGCGGTGGCCGGACGGTCTGTTGCCGTGGGGACGCTCGTAGCACCCACTGTCGGCCTCATCGGGTAGCCAGGGAGGGCGCCCTCCTCAGCCCCCACACCACCTAGCCCGCGGGTCCGCACTAGGCGGTTCAGGTCGGATAGTGAAGTGAGAGCCAGAGGGCGCGAATCGAGACGAGACCGCGCGTGTCGTTGAGCTACTGAAGGAGGTATGATGGCTTTCGAGTACAAAATCAATCCCGAGCGCAAAGTTGCCTTGCTGACCTTCTCCGGATCAATCACAGGAGCAGAACTGGCTGAGGCCACGAAGGCACTCTACCACGATGAGGCATGGCAGTATGGGTTCAACGCCATTTGGGACTTCAGCCGGATCACCGAGCTTCTGCTTGAGTTTAGTGACTTCCAAGGTCTGGTGGCAATAGACCAGGAGTATGCTGAGATTGCTGGTCCAGGACTGGATGTATTCATTGTCGCACGGCAGTTGGATTACGCGATGGGGCAGACCCACATGGTGTTGGCCAAGAAAGGACCGCGGCAGAGCCACGTGTGCCATTCGTGGTCGGAGGCCTGGGCTCTCCTCGGGCAAGAGAGCCTGGCGTGACAAGGAGGTTGCTATATGTCAGATGCAATGCAAACCGAGATCGGTGCAGTGGTTTCTCTGTGGCGATACCCCGTCAAGTCGATGATGGGAGAGGAAGTGCAGACCGCCCAGGTGCGGGACCACGGGCTGCTCGGCGACCGTGCCTACGCCTTACTGGACCGCGCCGATGGGAAGGTCGCAAGCGCCAAGAACCCCCGCAAATGGCCGAGGCTCTTCGCTTTCCAGGCCACCTTCATAGCGCCCTCGGGCGGCAGCGCGCCGGTGCCTCCGGTCCGCATTACCCTGCCCGATGGCACCCTCGTGACCAGTGAGCAAAGCGAGCTCAATCAGGCGCTCTCGCAGGCACTCAACCGTGAGGTCATCTTTGCGGCCACCGAGGGCGGCCAAGTGGCCGGCGTGCAGTCGGCAGTGCCCGCGTCCTGGACAGCGCAGGCCGAAGAGTACTGGCCGGATATCGACGGCCTCGACCACCGGGACACCGTCACCGATTTCGCGCTGCCAGCGGGCACCTTTTTCGACTGCGCGCCGGTCCATCTGCTAACCACCGCCACACTCAACCGGCTCCGCGACTTCTATCCGCAAGGGCGGTTCGAGGTCCAGCGCTTTCGTCCCAACATTGTGGTGGAACCTGTGGGAAGTGAGCAGAGCTTTAGGGAAAATGCCTGGATCGGTCACACGCTGGCCATCGGGGACGAGGTTCGCCTGCGCATTACAGGTCCCTGCGGTCGTTGTGTGATGACAACCTTAGCCCAGGGAGATCTGCCAAAGGATAGTGGGATTTTGCGCACGGCGGTCCAGCACAATCAGGGTAATGTTGGGGTGTATGCGGCGGTCGTGCGGGGTGGCACGATTCGCCGCGGGGATCGAGTGAGGCTAGGTGCCTAACCCACGGTTGGAGCGGACCGGCAGGGCAGCAAGCTAGGTCGCGCAGGCACCGATAGCCACCGGCCGCTCAGCCGCATTTCGTCAGGCCCGGATTACATTACCCAATGAGAATTGACATCATAGTCGTCTATGTCCAGCGCTATCGGAGGGGCCACGAAGTCCACTTTGTACCGCCTATCACAGGTATCCACTTGGCTGCCATCACGCCTGAGAAACACACGGTCAGGGTCATCCATCAGCAGGTCGAGGAGGTCAACCTTGAGACCGACGCAGAAGTGATTGCCCTGTCCTTTTTCAGCGGCTTTGCCCCCGAGGCATACCGTCTCGCCAGAGAATTTCGCAAGCGCGGGAAGATTGTGGTTGCCGGAGGACCACATGTGACCTTTGCCGCTGAGGAGGCACTCCGCTTTGTTGACTGCGTCGTCATTGGTGAGGCGGAAGACGTCTGGGTTGAGGTGCTTCAAGACATCGAAAGGGGAGAGTTACGGCCCCAGTACGTCGGCAAGGCTCTCCTCCTCGATACGATCCCCACGCCCCGGTACGACCTCTTGCCGTCACAGTTCTTTGTCCAGCGGGTGGTCCAAGCGACCCGCGGGTGTCCGTTTACTTGTGCGTTTTGCACTGTGCCCACCCTGAATCCTGGGTTTCGCACGCGCCCTGTCGAGGGGGTGCTTCGGGATATTGGGTATAACGACTTCGGGCACTGGTGGCAGCGTAAGGTGGTCTGGTTCTGGGACGACAATCTCACCATCAAGCGGACCTACGTAAAGGAGCTGCTCAAACGGATGGTGCCGTTGGGCAAATGGTGGCTGACCCAAGCGAGTATGGATATCGCCAAGGACGCTGAGCTGTTAGATTTAATGCGGGACTCGGGGTGCATCGGGGTCTTCTTTGGCATCGAATCCTTTGGGAAAGAATCGCTCGCAGACGCGCATAAACAGCAGAACAAGGTCGAGGAGTATCGGCAACGGATCAAGGTCCTGCACGACCGGGGAATTTGCGTCATGGCGGGGTTTATGGCGGGGTTCGACGGCGATACTCCCGAGAGCATCAGGGCAATGGCCGCGCAACTGTACGACATTGGCGTCGACGTGCCTTTTTTGAGCATCCTGACGCCTTATCGCGGGACGGTCTCCTATGCCAAGATGCGGGACTCCGAGCGCCTGCGTGGTGAGCTTGGTTGGGAATTCTACAATGGGTACAATGTCACCTTTATTCCAAAGAACATGGCACCTGTGGAACTCCTGGAGGCCCATCGGGACCTTTGGCGCGCGGCCTTTTCGCTCAAGTGTTCTTTGAAGAGGGTTATTAGGGCTTTCTTCACCCTGCGCTGGGGAGCCTTTTTGATGTGTGCTTTCATGAATGGATTCTACTGTTGGAAGGCGCTCAGGAGAAACGAGCCGCTCAGCTTCGAGCAGACAGACCACTTCAGGGATGTTCGTGAAGTGGTTCAGCCCGCAATGCACGAGCGAAGCGGGGCCTAACACACGCGTGCAGCCGACTGCCGACAGCCTCCGCTGCGCTCCGGCTTCCGGCAACGGCCGACGCACCCCGTTCGGCACGGGGTCACAATCTGAGGAGGGTGACAGTCATGGGGGAGGAACAGACCTTATGGAAGGGCAGTCCGTCGCAGGTCACGCAGCTGGGGATCTACCTGCTCTGTGGTGTGACGTTCTGGCTCGTCGTCCCGATCTTTATTGCCCTGTGGAAATGGCTGGAACTCAGGGACTGCGTCTACGAGCTGACAAGCGAGCGCCTCAAACAGACCCGAGGCGTTTTTTCCAAACAGACTGATGAGGTGGAGCTCTACCGGGTGAAGGACCTCACCGTGGAGCAGCCGCTGTTCCTGCGCTTGTTCGCCCTAGAAAACGTGATTCTGGAGACGTCCGACAAGTCCTCGCCGCGGGTGGTCATCGCAGCGGTGCCCGAGGCGCAACAGCTTGGCGATATCATCCGCCGCCAGGTGGAAGAGATCCGACAACGGAAGCGAGTGCGGGAGATCGATCTTGAATGAGGGCTGCGCGCGGTTAATGTACACCTAGGCTACGCCTCACTGTAGCATGCAGCCGACCGGGTCCTGCTACGTCGAGAATCCAATATTTGTAAGGAGATTCTCGTGAAGATTGATCAACAGCTCTTCTGCCCTGTCTTCCTGTGGCTCCTTATCGGCGTGCCCGGCGTGCAAGCCCTAGAGCAAGAGCAGCAACCTCCGCTAAAGTACCGGATGGAGTTGATCTACGTATTTGATGCGGGTAAGACAGAATACCTCTTCACTATAGGGAACTCCGGGTTCAAGTCGGTAGAATCTCTAAGGCAGTTCATTGGCCGGCTGCCTGTAGGTTCGATAATAGAATGGGCTCCGGGGTGTGAGCGTTTTGGTGATGAGCCGTTGCTGTCTTCGGAAGAGGAGATGGAGTCATTTAAAGCCTTCTGTAAAGAGAAAGGTATGAGGTTTATTCTGGTCCCATCAGGCTAACAACCAAGCGCCTAACGGGGAGAGCCTCGCCACATGAATATGCGGATTCATCATATAGCACTCGCGGTGGTAACGCTGGGGGCGGCAATGCTGTGCGCGGCGCCGGCGGTGCACGCTACCGCCGGACTCGCAGAATGGGAAGTCGCTACTCCCGGCGGCCATCGCATCTCCCACATCGATCCCCTCAAGGAGCACTACGGGACGTGTCTGAGGCGCGCCGATGCCCAAGCGGGGGTTATCTCCAATACGCCGTCCGAGATCTACGTTGATCACCTCGAGTGGTGGAGGTATTACCCAGGCCATGTGGCCGTCCTCGGAGCGCCGGACGCCGGCGGACGGTTGGAACGAGGCGTGGCTGCCGGTGTTGCGCGAGCGCTGCAAGGAGGTGCAGGGCACGATGAACAGCGACAGTGCGGTGCCGGAGACGGTCCGCAAGCAGATGAACGAGTATTGTAGACAGCTGCTAGCACAGTGAGCCGCCGCTCTTGAGGAACTGGCAAAGGAGCAATCAGATGGGACTGCTTGGTTTGGCTTTCGTGCTAACTGACAGAGATTGAGCCCTGAGCACCTCTGGATCATAATATATGAGGTCAGCATGTCAACAAATAAGCAAACCTGGGACCCGAATCGCTATGCACGCAATGCGCGTTTTGTTTCTGACCTCGGCATGCCCGTGGTTGAGCTGCTCGCTCCTCAGCTCGGCGAGCGCATCCTCGACCTGGGCTGTGGGGATGGCGCGCTTACAGAAAAAATCGCCGCCCTGGGCTGCACGGTCGTCGGGGTTGACGGCAGCCCTGAGCAGGTGGAAGCGGCTCGTCAACGTGGCCTTGAAGTCTACGTCAGAGATGGGCAGCAGCTCGCCTTTGACCAAGAATTCGATGCCGTCTTCAGCAATGCCGCCCTCCACTGGATGAAACAGGCGGATGACGTTATCAAAGGGGTCTGGCGAGCGTTGAAACCCAAGGGCAGCTTCGTAGCAGAATGCGGCGGTCACGGCTGCATCGCGACAATAGCAGCGGCTTTGCATGCCGCGCTGAGTCGGCGCGGATTCGATGGCGATAGCGTGAATCCCTGGTATTTCCCCACTGTGGAGGATTACCGGAACCGTTTAGAGTCGCAGGGATTCACGATCACATCCATAGCCCTCATTCCGCGCCCGACTCCTTTGCCAAGCGATATGAAGGGATGGCTTGAAACATTTGCTGGGAACTTTACCTCCCTATTGCCCCGGGAGGAACACTCCGCATTTATTGAGGAAGTGCAAGAGGCATTGCGCCCTGAGCTCTGCGATGCGCAAGGAAACTGGACGGCTGACTATATACGGTTACGTTTCGCGGCGATCAAGCGCAGCGCGTGAACAGTCAATAGAGGCCGCCCCACCACACGCTACAGAAGGCCGCCGAGGCTTCCACTAATGATTGCAAGCATGCGCTAACCGCGCTGCTGGAGAACCTGGCCGAGGAGATCCGTGATCTTGTCAACGCGAATCACCACCCCATAGCCTTTGCGCTCCGGGTCTCGATCCAGCTCGGCCTGAATGGTGCGGGCCATAATCTGCTCCCGGAGGGGCCCAGTTTTGTAAACGGTGGCTTCGCCATGAAAACGCCAATGGACCCTGGCGGCCAGATCCGAGTACAAGACGGTTACTTTAGGGTTCTGCTCGATGTGTTCTAAGAGGCCGCGACGGGCCCGCTCCCAATAGGCCAGGTGCTCAGCATCGAAGACCATCATGCTACCCTTATACCCCAAGCTGGGCTCTCCGCTAGCTGAGGCGGTTGCAAGAATACAGGGGGTACGATTGGCCAGGGCGTTATTAATCCGTTCGTGCATCTCCTGGGTAAGATGGATCACCGTATTACCTCACCTTTGCTGAGTTGAGATTCCCTTGGCACGAGCGCAAGGCTCTCGCCTGCCTTCACAGACTCACCCGCAGTCGATGGAGGAGAAAGTCCAGCGTATCTTCCACCGGCTTCTGGTTCTGCGGTGTCGTACAGTAGGTGTCAATCTTGTACTTCCCTTCCATGAAGTGCATCAGCTCCTCATCCCGCTGGCTCAGGTGCTCGTGCCGCACCAGGGGATCGTCCACCAGGCTGAGGTAGGCCGAGATCCCCAGGCAGGCAATGGCCTCCACAAAGTAGTGCTGGGCCGCCCGCGCCAGGGGGTGAATGTGCGGAAACATCATGGAAAGGCCGAAATAGGCTGGCAGGGGCTGGGTATGCGCCATAGGATTCTGCGAGAGCTCACGCTCATTCTTGATCCACCCTTTGGCCATCAGCACCTCGACGTGCAGTTTGCTGTGTTTGCACTCATCCCACACCTGCCGTGCCCGCATGCGCTGCAGATCGATGTATTTCTCCTGCTCGTTAAGATCGACCGAAAGCAGTTGGGCTGACATCTGTTTGATGGACATCTGCACTCCTTCCCCGGCATACCCGCCCAGCGCCACCCGCCGCTTCCAGTCCTCACTACCACTCGCCAGCCCTTTCTTGATCTCACTGAGTGAACTGTGCAGCGCGACCTCCCAACCCTTGAGGCACTTCTCCTCCGTGAGGCGCAAGCGGAAAGCGGCGCCATAAATCCTATGAACCCAATAGACCCTATGAACCCAATCGACCCTAGAGACCCAATCGACCCTAGAAACCCAATCGACCCTATAGACTCAATCGACCCTATGAACCTAACTTCAGCCACCATCGATGCACGTCCGGCGGTGGCGGCACCAGCCAGCGCCCGCTCTCGGCTTCCACAATCGACCCTTCGGCCGGGCAGTACGCTAGACACACCGTACACACCGGATAGGTGCATGTGTGGGGATCAATCTCGATACGGTGCAACGGGTCCAGGGCCACATACACGGCGTTGATATTGAGTTCACGACAGGCAAGATAACACATCCGGCATTCGGTGCACCGCTCGTGGTTAATCTTGAGGGTCGGCATCGCTCCCTCCTTAGTCGGTCACGCGCAGGGGCGCCACCTGCGCCTCGACCACCACCTCCCGGCCGAGGACCACATCACTCAGCTCCTGCAAGAACATGCCATAGTCCCGTTTGGCAACCCCACACGCCCAGCGACACAACTCAGCCTCAAACGGTTTGCTCACGCACTCCTCGACAATGCGCCTTCCCATATTGATATGGCTGCGGTTCTCAACGAACTGGCTGGTAAACACCCCCCGTAACTCTTCATCGCTGAGCGCCTCGGCCAGTCCTTCCATCCAGCCCAGCTCCAGAATCTTGGGCCCCAGGTTCAAAGCCGCGATTCTGATCGGGTGCGGATAGGTCGCCAGGTTGCGCAGCGAAAAGGCATAGTACGCGAGGGCGGAATCAAGGCTGAACTGTCCATGCGGGTGCTGAAACGCGGCTCTCTGGGTGCGGACCCATCTCTTGCGCAGCAGTGTATCGAGATAGACCATCTCGTGGGTGGACTCATCCATAATTTGCCGGGCGAAGAGATACTTGACCGACGGGGGACAATCACCGATTTCCAACCCCTGCCCCCAACCGCCGTATGAGTTCCTGGGCTAGCTCTTTCCCGGGCAGCTCGGCCATGACAGCCTCTCCTCTCCTCTCCCTCCTTCAAAGAGGGGTAACCAAAAGTGACGATATACGACAGGTATCAACAATGACAGTCTTCTCTTTGAATTTGCTTTTGCCGGGCGCAACAACAATCTTGTCTCTGTATTCGCCGGTGCTGTACACTTCGGTGGTGCCATATTGCAGGGGATCAGCCAAGGTGCGAAAGACGACATAGTGGGAGTGCGCGGCAATCACGCCATTTTGCTGACCGGTAATGCGGATATTGCTCACCAGATGCCGGTAAAAATGGGGAGCGTAGAGGTTCGCCTTTCTATGGGCCACCACGCGGTCTCTCAACATGCCCTGGCTGTCACAATACATCACAGCAATAGGTAACCCCTGGTCCGTATTCTCCCGAGGAATCACTTTGTAGAGACAATCCTCCGTAAAGAAACTCGGCCACTCCTCAAGGGTGTCGCTATCAATGCAGTGGGCGTAGGCGTGGAGCAGGTCCTCCACTGCAAAGCGAATCTCGTGCATATCCATGGCCAGTCTCCTTGGCAGGCCTTTAGTTGAATCCCAACACGTCTCGATAATACTGCCAGAAACCGCGCAGGGCAGTCTCGGTCACGAGGTTTTCCTGGTTAGCCACCTCCTTGCCACCCAATTCGATGAAAGAACAGGCCGCCTGGTCACGGCCAATCGCCTGTTGCACGATTTCCGTCGCGTGCCCATCCTCCATAGAGATGTACCCGGCGGGGCCAACGAGGTTGGCTTGCTTAATCCGCAGGGCGAGCATTTCTTCGTCATCGTCTTCATAGCCAAAGAAGGTGAAGACCAACTCAAACGAATCTGGCCCCTTGGGCAAGATCTGCCTGGTGGCCAGGGTATTTTGTATTTGTTGCACCACCAAGCCGGGGAATATGGAATGGATGGAGTTGGTGAGCTCAATGTCGAATTCTTTCCGGCTTCTCAGCAGCGAAGGATCAGCTAGGGTGTACTGCTCCTGATAGGTCCTCAGGTCAGTGCCTTTGTAAGCGGCCAGCTCTTCCTCTGTCGTCCGCTTATAGGCGCGCACTATGCTGTGCCGGCCTCTTTCGTCCATAATCGCGCCACCCCCTTGCGACGACCGATAAATGCCGAAGGTGGTATGGAACAAATGGAGCAAGCTGGCATGATACGGGTCTCGCACATTCTCGGCGTAGAGCTTCCAGTTGGCGTGAATGAATTGGCGCGCATACCCCAGAATCCGCAGGGGGCGAGGAAAGACCCGGTCCAGCCACGGACGCATGGCTGGGCCAAGATACTCCGCCAGCGGTTCAACCCCCTCGGCAAAGGAGGCAAAGATCAGACCGTCGTACGTGGCGACTGTGAGCTTCTGGAGCGCGTGTTGGGAAGGCTCGAAATCGGCTGGGTATCCCCCTTTGCCCTCAATCCCTTTTCTGAACGGCACCCCGATGAGATTGCCGTGTAAATCATAGCTCCACTGATGATACACACACACGTGGGTAGCGCGGTTGCCGCGCAGTTCCCGGCAGACCAGCGCGCCGCGATGGGCGCAGCGATTGACAAAGGCATGCAGGGCCCCCGCCTTATCGCGCGTCACCACCACGGGAGTGTCCCCGACAAAGGTCGCCTTAAAATCCCCGGGGGTCGGCAGCTCGGCTTCCAGGGCGACATAGTTCCAGGTTGGTCCGCGGAACAGCTTTTCTTGTTCGAGTTCGTAGATCAGGGGATCAAAAAAAACCCGATAGGGAACGCGGCTGGGACCCTCTGTGGGCCAGGTGAGATCAAGGGGACGCTCCGCAGGCAACGGATGCATGCTGTCACCTCCTCTGCGCGGCCGTGCTCTAGCGATTGAGCGCTTGCTCAAGGCTCGATACAACACCCGCCTCTCGCTTGTCAAGCCGCGCCCAAGGCGCTGCCCCGCTGTGGCTCCAAGCGATGGATGCCGCTTACTCCGGCCCCCTGCCCAATCACAACTCGTTCTGGAAGTGGGATCCTAAAGCCCCCAAGGTCGCTCTCTACAACAACATCGGAGCGGAAGTGACAACCGAATCGGCGCCGACCAAGTTCAAGCTCACGTAGGATTCTCAAATACGCTCCCAGTTCACATGGGCTGGGACTTGGCCTACCAGACTGCCTACTGCATTACGCCTGGCGCTTGTACGAATTTGCTTTACGCCGCTCAACGGGTGGTCCATAGTTGCGTGTCAGGCGGAGACCTACACTGCGGCTCGATGCTGTGCGGGCCCCACCCCCAACGTGTCCGCGTAGAAGACGGCCACCTCGCTGGTAGTGTGCCTCATCGCGTACACCGCAAAGGCCGCGGGACGCGGAATTCCTCAGAAATCCACCCTGTACCTCTCTCCTGTGCCTGGCACGTCCCTTGCGGAACAAGCGTACAGTCTGCACCGGGCCAACCACTCGCAAGGGTGGAATGCACAACGACTGGCCCCAGCCCTGAATACTGTCGGAATTAGGTCGCAAGGTTGCCGGGCGAATAAGCACCTCTCGTAGAGCTGTGCTTCTCGCATGGCCCTGCAAGGGAGGTTTCACATGGTGAAGAGGGTCCAGTGTGTTCTGAAGCAATTGTTCATAGCCACCTGCGTTGTCATAGTTCCCGCCCTGGCTCACAGCACTACTACTACCTCTTTTCAAGACGGGGTGTTTCCCACCTCCTCGTACTCTGGAACACGGGATACCTATCTTGCCAGCAGTGCTCCGAGTACCAACTATGGACCCACAACAACCACCCTCTGGGTGGATGGTGATGGGGGCACGCTGGCGCTCCTCAGATGGAAGAATCTCACGATTCCTGCTGGCAGCACGGTCCTGTCGGCGACCATCACCCTCAATGTTACCAACCCCACCACCGCCACAACTGGTCCACGCACGATTAGCCTGAATGCCGCTGGGATTGCTCTGGTGCGATCCTGGGTCAACTCGCCGAGCACGAATAATGGCATCCTCATTGGCAATCCCACTGTCACGGACGGAATGGCGTTCGGCTCCAAGGAAGCGCCGACGGCTCTCAATCGTCCCAAACTCACCGTTACCTATGGGTCGCCTTCTCTTAACTTTAACTTCTCCCTTACGAACGGTGGCAGCAAATCCGTCACCCGAGGCGCCTCGGTCTCCAACACCATCAGTGCCACGCTCGTCTCGGGCACCGCGCAAGCGGTTTCTTTCTCTGCCGCCGGGCTGCCCACGGGAGCTACCGCGTCGTTCTCGTCCACGGCGTGTTTGCCTACTTGTTCCACCGGTCTCACCCTCTCCACCACGACCTCAACGCCCACCGGCATCTACGCCATCACGGTGACCAGCACCGGAGGCGGCGTGACGAAGACCACGAGCTTTAGCTTGACGGTGAATCCGACTTCCAGTTCTTTTAACTTCTCTCTCAGTAACGGTGGCAACAAATCCGTCACTCAAGGCGCCTCGGTCTCCAACGCTATCAGGGCAACGCTCGTCTCGGGCACCGCGCGAGCCGTTTCTTTCTCCGCCGCAGGGCTGCCCACGGGCGCCACTGCGCCGTTCTTGCCTACGGCGTGTTCGCCGACCTGTTCCACCACCCTGACCCTCTCCGCCGCAGCATCAACACCCACTGGCACCTACACCATCACGGTGACCAGCACCGGAGGCGGCGTGACGAAGACCACGAGCTTTAGCTTGACGGTGAGCAGTGGCGCGTCTACGAGTTCCTGCCTCCAGGGCACCGGCCCCCTCCTCACTGTGAGCGGGGTGAAAACCGCCCAGTATGAGAACCAGAGCCTCGCCGCCAATACCCGCATCGATGCCTCCCACGCCCAGTTCCTGACCACGGCCTGGGCCCCGGTCCGCCTCGGCGGGGGCTCTAACGCTTGCTTCTCCGGCGGCGAAGTCATCGG
>WNGH01018836.1_pt1 | contig 11801 bp, 9 predicted proteins | sample 5400631 | NCBI WGS metagenome assembly WNGH01 (sample SAMN13153373, study PRJNA577476) | soil metagenome | isolation source: 115 cm soil or saprolite under Garry oak tree replicate 1 | place: USA:California | collected 2016-06-15 | reverse complement strand
GCTCCTCGGCGCTCACGGACACCTCCCGGTGGTCCGCAAGGGCCTGCAAGATCTCCCTCACCCGACCGCTGTCCATCACGACCCGTCCTCGTCGGCCACCTCGATCTCGACGCGGCACGCGTCCGCGTCGACGATGGGCGCGACGTCCAGGAGCAGCTTCCCTCCGTGCGACTCCAAGGCGAGAAAGGGATCTGTCGCACAGGCGCGTCCGAGTGCATCGAGGATCCAGCGACGCCGCGCCGCAGGCCCGCGAGGGAGTCGCCATTGGCGCTCGACCGCGACTGCGAGCGCCTCCATGGCATAGAACGCCTCGTACACGTTGCGGTGGAACTGCCTTGCGATTTCCTCCCGGACCCGGCCGGGGTCTCCCGCCGCGACGTCCTCGATGCCCTCGAGGTCCGCGAAATATAGCGTCCCGTCGGGCGCCACGACCGCGTCCTTGTCGAGCCAGACGTCGTGGTAGCCTAAGCCCACGTACACGCCCCGCCGATCGTCGTGCCGGAGCGTTCGCGCGTACAGGGTGAGCGCAGCCATCGACGAACGGGCCAAGTTCTCCAGAAACCGCTCGGCGTCCTCGAACGATTCGATGCCGAAGAGCGCCAATGCGCGGGAAGTGTCGACCCCGAATGTCAAGGGGCTGTGGAAGTAGACGCGGACATTGGACGGCATCAGCCGGATTTCCTGCCAGTAGGCGCCCTCGTACCGACGATACCAGAAGAACCGCGAGGCGATCGCCGCGAACTCGTCCGGGATCCGGACCATGGACACCACCGGGCAAATGTGGAAGCCCGCGATCTCGTCGCCGTCGGAGCGGAGGCTCGTGAGGAGTCCAATCGCCGCATTGTCGGGCGCCTGCGCTCCGTAGGGGGTGTTGCCGAACCACCGCTCGCCCGTGATGAAGCCCGACGCCGCCCCGTCTTCCAGCGCCAGGGCGTCGAGGAAGGCGCGATCTCGGCAGATCGCCTTCGCTCGGGTCGCGGTCAGCGGCACGTTCTCGTACGCGTCCGTGGCCGCACCACATCCCTTGACCGCGGCGATGAACTCGCGGTCCCGGATCACCCACCGGCACATCGGGAGGAGCGCGGACCGGTTGTCGTCGCGCACCCCTTCAATCGGCACGCCGGCCGGCCGGCCCGCTAACTTCCACAGGAGCTCCGGCACGTAACACCCGGCGATGTCTCGCGACCAGAACGATTCGAACCGGCGATCGCCCAGAACCTCCAGATCTCCGCGCATCCGCACCAGCGATACCGCGTCGTTCGGGACCCAGACGGCCGGCCGCACCATCACGTCTGCCTCTGGAGCGCCGCGGGAGCCGACTCCGGCTGCTTCGAGTAGTAGATCGTCTCCCCGACGGGCACGAAGCCCGCGCGGGTCGCGACGCGCATCGACGCGACGTTCTTCTTCGAGATCTCGAGGATGACGCGGTCCACGCCCAGGGCAGCGAGGGCTGACAGTCGCGCGTTCATGATCTGGGTGCCGACTCCCCGCGCCCGATACGGAGCGTCGACCGTCAGCGTATGGAGGCGCGCGACCGTGCCCACGACCGTCGCGAATCCGAAGCCGAGGATGCGCCCATCGGCGACCGCGACGAAGCCCAGATCGCCTCCCTGGAAGGACGACGCGATGAATCGACCCGCGCTCGCCCGATACGTGGCTTGGGAGATTGCGGTGACCATGCCCAGGTCGTCCGCCTGCATCGGCCGAACGAGGGACGTGTCGTAGTCGAGGGGCTGGGGATTGCGGAGCTGGAGGATCGCGAAGCGGTCGATCTCCTTCGACCGGAGGAGCCCGCTGGGAATCGTGGCGTCCGCGAAAAAGTCCCGCATCTTGACGCGCTTCAGCAGGACGCGGGCCACCGCATCATCCGACGCGAAGAGACTGCCCATGCCCGACTCGCGATCGAGCAGCGCCAGCCCGCGAATCGTGCGGTCCGCCAGCGCGAGGACGACGGGGTCGCCTTCCGCAACGGAGCGGTCGGCGAAGACCGGGAGGAACGGGCCGAAGAACGGAGAACCGTCGGAAAAGAGCCCGGAGACGTCCCCGGGTTTCGTCGCCTTCCGGATCCGCACGTCGATGGGGAAGTCCTTCGAACCGACACGGATTCGACTGGGGCCGCGCCTCGTGCGGATTCCCACCGCAACGGCCGCGACCGTCACCGCCGGGACGCCGAGGTCGACGAGCGCAAAGGAGACGAGGTTCACGGGGACGGAGTAGCTGCTCGCCGTCACGAAGACCTCCGCGCGGAAGCGGAAAGACGCGGCGTAGTTCGAGTCCTGCTCGACGAACTCTTCCGACACGATGTATCCGGAGTCCGGATCGAAGTAGTACGTATCCGTGTAGGTCGCGGTGAAGACGCCGTATGCGTCGTTACGGATGTACGTGCCCGACGCCTGGAGCTGGACCGCGCGGTGTGGGATAATCCCGAACCACACGGTCGCGTCGATGGAGCGGACGGTGAATACGTCGTCGAGCACGGGCACCGTCTGGCCCACCGAAACGGGCACGGGGATCCAGAACCACTCGGTCGCGTTCGCCTTCGTCGTGTTGACGTCCGCGCCCGACACGTATTCGCGCGTCGTCAGGGAAAAGACCGGAGTCACGTTCGTGATTCCCGAGAGATGCGTCCCGTCGGAGCCGTCGAAGGCCCAATACCCGAGACCGTGGACCGTCACCATGTCGCCCTGGACCGACATGACGGAGTAGCGGGCGTGGGACAGCATGGTGTCTGTGTATCCGTAATAGCCTCCGGAACCCTGGTCCACGTACGTGTTGTAATTGTACTCGAAGAAATCGCCGGTTCGAGGCGCCGCCCCGGCCACGACCCCGGGTAGGATTAGTCCGAGTCCGAGCGCCAAGAAGCCGACGAGGCTCGCGAGCCTTTTCAAGGCATGGGGATCTGTAAGGAGTTGAACCATGGAGATTCCCAAGCTCCTCCGAAACCGCCATAGCGGCGATTTTGCGCTTAAAGGTCACGCCGGAATTCCTCGAACTCTCCACGGGAGTGGGTCCGTCCGGACCCAAGCCGATTCCGGTTCGAATCTCTCGTCTTCGGCAGACGCAAATCCTCTGCCATTGAGGCTTCGGGAAGGCTCGCCCTCCGTTGGGCTCAGCGGGCTGGCGATTTGTCAACGAAGAAGTCGACCATGGGGGCCTGCAAATAGGTGTCGTCGATAAGGAGGAGAACCTGAGCTTGGCAAAGCCATAGCCGACGACGCGGTGAGGTATTAGGCTGGCCGGCGAAGCAATGATAGCAAGTCATGTGCGATTTCACAGGGAGTGAACCCGGGATCCGCAGGGAGAGATCTGCCTTGAGATGCAGCAGCCGCCCGGGTGCGGCAAGAATCTATCGCCTTCCGAATATCTTGCTCAGGGCGAGCTATCTAAGAGCTGTTGCAAAATCAACGTCAGGCATTCCAACTCGACCCACGAAACGTGTGAACCGGCCGGTGAGTCCTTCAACGTATGGACTGTCTAGTCGTGCGGACAATTCTGACTTATTCACTTTGTTGTATGGGAAGCACACAAGGTCCTCCAGATTAGCGACTAGCCCTGGACAACCAAACGCCTTTGGAAGAAAGAAGACTTGGTCATCGCGGTATCCGCCGTCCCCTCTCCCCCGGAGTATTCGCAAGACGGCTTGAGGTGTAGCTTTCTTGCCATCTTCGAGTTTGGCGCTCCGTTTCATGGCTGAAACCGGCGCGAAGTTAGAGATCAGAGCACAGCGAACACACAGCACAAGTTTGGCTTTCGGCGAGGGGACGCCTGTCCCCAATCTCTCGACCAAATCACATGATGGCGTTAGGACGACGACCCAATCTTCGTCGATGTGCCGAATGTCTCCGGCACGCACACCCTTAGGATCCATTAGCGAAGGCACGTACATGAGTGCTGGGTGCGATTCATCGTCAGCTGCGAACTCTCCTCTAGAAACCTCGCGCGCAACCTCAGATGCACCGGTGGTGTCAAGCGAACTGCCGATTGAACGAGCAAGGAGGTACGCGGCGACGGTTGGCTCCCGGCGAAGGAGTTCGAAGTTGTTTGAGTCCGGGAAGAACCTCCACATGAATTCACGCGTCACCTTTTCGACGTGGTTCTGTAGCGCTCGCATGAGCCGAAAGATGCCGGCCCGCTCGAACTCTTCGATCGACTTCTGCAATGCCAATTGCCAGTCCCCTGTCTTCCAAACAACCTTGACCACCGGGCTCTGCAAGTCGAGCACGTCAGTCGCCCTTGCCGTCAGAAAAACCGTCGGGAGGAAACGCCTCTTCCGAATTTCATTGAAGACATCAAGCCCTTTCGTGTGATTGTCAGAGGGATTCCCTTTGAAGACGTCGAGAATCAATAGATCGTAGCGATGTTCAACTAGCTCCTCGAGGCCCGTGCCGAAGCTCTTGCTTCCAGTTACTTCGCACTTCTCATCGCCAATCCTGACGCTCTCGAAGAATTCGATTACGTACCGCACATAGTCGTCATCGTCGTCAACATAAAGTACTTGTAATTCAGGACTCAGGGCATGACCTCCTGGCCGAAAACGATCCTGAAACATGCGCCTTGCAGGGGGCCTTCTGCAAGAAGCTCGATCCTGCCACCAGTTTCCGATACAGCTTCACCAGCAATCGTCAACCCCAGCCCGGTTCCGTTTGGCTTCGTAGAGAAATATGGATCCCAGATTTGCTCTCCTATTTCATCGGGCACTCCGGGTCCGTTATCAGAGAACAGAACAGATGGTGAAGTTCCAGCGCTCGCTTCGATCACAACCATGATCTTCGGGTTGAGCCGAGGCGGACTCGTGAGCCAGTAGATACTGTTGTCGATCAGGTTAGTGAATATCTGCTGGACTTCCCCTCGCACGACCCTTAACTGCGGCTCGGCCCCGACAATTTCCCATTTCACCCCCGCCTCGGTCAGTTTTTCTTGGTAGATCCGGAAAGCGTCCTCAATCACCGTTCTGAGTGCGACGATTTCCGGCTTCCGCGTTTTGCCCGGTGAGAGCGGCGCTAACTTCCTGAATAATTGTCCGAGAGCCTCAGCATTCCCGACTATGGACTCGGATCGTGCCTTGAGGTCTTCCCAGCTCGGAGTCCTGTGCTGCCTTGCCTGACCGGCAAGCCAGTTGGCTTCCGCAGTAATCTTCCCAAGTCGAGCCCCTGTTTCGTGAAGGGTCAAGTCAACGAGGTAGCCTATTGAAGCGAGTCTTCGGTATCGCGAAACGACATTTTTCGTCTCTTCTACTTTCCTCTCGAGGAGTTCAGCTTTTGCACCCACAGCCTTCTGAAGCTCTTGGTCCTGCGGATATCGAGCAAGCACCAGTCGCTGTAGGTCCTCCATGCTGAACCCGACGAATAGGCCCTCGGTGCGCGCACCCGCTTCTTTCTTTGATCTCCTCCATACCGATCTTTCGACTTCCAAGATCGACAGCGCCTTGATTACCATTTCCTTCAAGTCTTCAAATGCTTGACTCGCGATAAGCCCCTGTCTGTTGGTCTGATCCCGCAGGTTAGGATTCTTTACAGCAGAGAGAAAGACGTAGCCGACTACCTGATTGTTGCTGACACGGAGGGTGGGATTATTGACGCGGCGAAGATCGAGTCCGAGCCAGTCGAAAGATGGGTCTCCGTATGGCAGCACGCGGAATTCGTCGCGTATGATCGCAATGCCGGACATCCGGTTGAGATCTATTCTCACCTGCCTCGGACCGACGCCGAGTTCATCCGCAAGCTTCTGTATCTCGTCCGGATCTCTGTCCCAGACCCTGATGTGGAACTTTAACGGACCGCACTCCGGAGGTTTTCCATCCTGACAAACCCAGTCTTCCTTCTTTTCCGTTTCCTTGTCTCTAACGTCGAGCGTGTACTCTGTCTTTCCTGCCCGGTCTATTTCCCCAGTGATCATGTAATGAGGACTCTCGATCGTCTCAGGTACTCCAATTGGTCCTGCGACATCACTCAGTTCTTCGGGGACGTCAAGAACGATTGAGAAACCGGAGACCTTCGCGAGAGGGTTGACAAGCCGAGCGAGCGAATTCCTTAGCTCGCGGGCTTCCGCAATCCCCCATGGATGTCTTAAGCCCGATACCCTGATGATGGTACCGGGTTTGTCGAGTTCCTCAGGTTCACGAATCAACCAGTCGCACTTCACTTCCTCCAAGTACTTGTCGCCCGTGTTCCATTTCGACCAGTCGAAGTTTGCCATCACTTCAGTGCTCTCGCCTCGGACTCGACTGATCAGTTGAAGGGTATCCCCCAACTTCGCAGCCGCAAAACGGCCAAGTCCTTTTTCGCCAAGAGTTCGCCGTGTTCTATCATATGAGTTCTTCACGAGTTCGATTACCGCGGTGTTGTCGTCAGGAATCAAGTCTTCTCCGAGTGCCTTAATGACCCGAGCCCGCGGCCTGAAGGCCGCACTTCCTCGACGAATTATCTTCGATGTCATGCGCCATCCCCATGTGCGTGGCAGTGCGTCGCCCCCAGCAGGGGTCTATGAAGGACTAGCAAACTCACCGACGTGATGTTCACGCCGGGGGAGGCTCTTGCAATCTTCGGTTCGGGAATCGTGGTGATGGAATTCCAGGCGCAGGTCTTTGCAGCGGGTGGGAGGTGCCGCACGGGCGCTGGGAGCCCCGCATGCGATTGAGCTTCGGAGCAAATTAGCTTTCCCGTTGCGATTACCAGAACCGGGGGCGGGTCCTCGGTTTCACTATGCCTGTTCCAAGACATGGTCCTACGCATCGAGGATACCGGCCAGTTTCTTCCGATGCATGGATGCGAATTCGTGCCAACTACAGCTTGCTTTCTCTCCGAGGCTCTCTTTAATCGCAAGCGCTACTGCGTATGCGGCCAGTGGTGGCACGGCGTTGCCCAGGAGGCGGAAGCGCTCGCCCATGTTTCCTCTAAGCCGATACCAGTCCGGAAAACTTTGGATCCGGGCAGCTTCTCGGACGGAAATCGTGCGTGCCTGGCTAGGGTGTATATGTGAGTAGCCATCCTTCGATAGATGGGCGGTCACACACGGACTCGGCTCGTTCCACGCGAGGCGACGGTACTTGTCACGGAAAATGTCTGCACGGTAGCGTCTAAACCTCTGTGGGAGGTCCGCGTAGGTTCCACCTTGGTGCAGCGTTCCGAAGGCGCGAATGTCCTGACGACGGTGCCAGCGAGTGACATGCGCATCCAGTTGGCCATCCATCCATCGAGGACGTAGCAGTCGAGCATATTCCGGAGGCCGGGAACGGGGACGATACCTGACTAGCTCTCTACGTGCCCCATCGGGAATCCGAGGCAAGTCGCCGATAGCGTCGCGAACTACAGGGCGGTCAAGCTCAACCTCGCATGGAGGGGAAGAAGGAGCCGTAAATCCAGCGCCCAAGTCCTCCCTCAACCCGACGAAGAGGAGTCTACTTCTGTGCTGGGGAACGCCGAGCCGGTCCGAATCAATGCGAGTGACCGTAAGATCGTACCCGAGATTGGCGATTTCCCTCGCAACTACTCCCGTGAGATCTCGACCATGAAAGTTTGCCATGCCTGGGACGTTTTCCATTACACAAGCCCTGGGTCGAAAATACTCAGTGTACCTGATGAACGATCGAAACAACCTGTTTCGAGGGTCGCTAAATGGGTCTCGGCGAGGGTCCTGCAGGCCCAACGAGCGCAACTTCCCACGTCCGACCTTGCTCCATCCTTGGCAAGGCGGTCCGCCGACTACAAGATCGACTCTGGCACCCTTCGAGAGCGAACTGAGGCGATCTTGGACGGTGTTTGGCCTCAGCCTCCGTATGTCGTCCAACATAGCAAGAAACCGGTGACCAGCGAGGTTAGCGCGAATCGTCGCGATTGCAGCAGGATCACAATCGATGGCTGCAGCCATTTGGAAGCCAGCGGCCGAGAAGCCCAGGGAGAGCCCACCCGCCCCTGCGAACAGATCTAAGCCCACATGTCGTCCGCACAAGGTATGTGCCGACCCTTCGCTTACTCGCAGACGGAGTAGTTCGCTTATAAGTATTGCCACCATCGGAAGGAGTTCGGTTGGGACGGCTGCCCGTTCGCTTCTGTGGTGCGTTCGCCGGTTCGAACTAGTGAACGCCCCGCAACGCCCTGCCTGGTCGTCTTGGAGGGGAGGGGTTCCGACGAGGTCGAACCGAATTGAGAAGCATTCTCACGCGAGTTGCACAAGCTCGTGGATTACTGTCGACTTCGTGCTCCCAGAATTCTATGACCTTCCAGCCCATCCGTTTCAGCTCGGAGTGAATCAAGCGGTCCCGCTTCCGGTTCGCGTCAAGCTTGTTGCGCCAGAATCTCGCTCGGTTCTTAGGGGCGGAATAATGGTCTGGACAACCGTGCCAAAAACACCCATGAACGAACACCGCGACCTTCGCTGCTGCGAAAACGATATCTGGCCTTCCTGGTAGTTCGCGGGAGTGTAGGCGATATCGGTATCCCATCCCGTAGAGCGTATGACGTAGGGAGAGTTCCGGTCCTGTGTCTGTGCCCCTTATGCGAGACATGACCTGAGCCCGCCTCTCCGGGGTCCAGATGTCGGCCAATGTCCACCTCAAAGCCGACAGTATCGTCGGGGGGCATCAAGCATGATGTTAATGCAAAGCGAGAGTAGCTCTGAGACTCGATTCTCAAGGCCTTCGCGAAGTAGCCCGCCTACCTGTCTCATGCACGGCCTGTGATCTCGTCGCGGAGCGCGTCCGCCGGAATCGTCTCACCTGCATGGTCTCCCGATGACAATCGGACAACCGACTGTCATTGCAGCTAACGGCTTCTTAACGGGATGGTAACCTGCTGCAGGCGGTATGGAAGGATTTCGGTCGCGTTGGATCAAAGCAAAGGTCTTTTTCGCCTACTTCAATCCCTCGCAGGGTGGCGGGACGGTTCCTGTTTCCGAGAGCCTGGAGGGACATCGCGATGACTGAACCTGGGACCACGAAGGCTATATGTGGGATCTGCGGCGAGTGGATGTCGCCCGAGGAACTTTCGCGTCACAGCCAGCAAGCTCATCCGGAAATCCATAGGCTCTTGGCGAGGGCCATGAGGCGCATCGCCCCGATTACGTTGCCGGCTGGACTTGGACTAGTTCTCACCCTGTTTTTCTACGGAGGACTAACAAATTCCCTCTGGGACGTTCCGATCGCGCTCTGGGCAACCTGGATGGTTCTATTCTTTACGATACCTGTCGCGGTCGTCGCGATGAAGCAAACCACAAAGGCGTACGACCAAGCGCCTTTCCGTTGTTGGGTCTGCGACACTCGGATCCCACATCGCGACCTCGCTGCGCATCTGCGCGAGTTTCATCCAGCTGAAGCGAAAGATTACTTCCTCGCGAAGATCACGTTGTATGCCGTCGGGATTGGTACACCCGTCGCGGGGCTCATGCAAATCGTGAGACTTGTCGACCCTTCGCTCTCTCCACTCATCGGGTTTGGGCCTTTGGCAGGGCTTCTACTCTTCTTGATTCCCATCGCAGTATACGCCTCACGTTGGCCCCGGCGAATCGCGCGGTCGAGGCGGGAGTGGGAAGCGTTACACGGTCCTTCATCAAGCGAGCGGACGTGAGCATGTTCGCGGTTCAAGAGGCGTGATCGCCCAACCTTCTCGGCCTAAGGATGGATTGCGCGGGAAAATACACGGGACCGCCCACAATCCAGTTTGACGGGTTGGCCGATGCTTTCGCGACCTCGTCGTCGAAGTTGAAGGCGGAAGCCTGGATTCGGAGGTGCGGGTACTCTGATGAGAAAAAGGATCTATGCCAGATATGGACGATGGAAGGACGGTCTCCTCCTCGGAGTAGTTGACATTCGGTGTGCCGAGCGTCAACCCTGTGTTCATCGCGCCGTCCATGCAGCCGCCGGATCTTCAGAACCGCTCAGAACCAGTCCGTCGCGTGCATTACGAACTTGCCCTGCGGGCCGCCGAAGAGACGGGGCGCATCGTTAGGTCGTCGGCCATCGAGAGGCAACGCCATGACCGTGGCCGGGAGCGAATCGTCCAGACGGTATCCAAGGGAACGATACCATCCCTGGTCGCGTCGTGAGCCGGTGGCGTCCACCGCGGCGAAGGGTCCCTTCGCCTTCGCTTCCAAAGCGCGAACGGTCGCGCGGAAATCTTCCTTGACTGGCACAATAGTCTCCTCCGAGACCACGACCTCGGCCCCACGAGTCCACCCGCCGGATGACCGATGCACATACCCCACGGGTGTACCGTTGCGCATGACCATCCGATAACGGTCCAACACGTGGGAATCCCAGGCTGCCGAGCACGCGAGGCGACGCGGATCGCGCTCAGTCCATCCCAGATGACCGCGCACGTACTGCGCGAAGAAGGTCTGAAGACGCGGAAGGTCGTCGCGGCGAACCTTCCTAAATCCCACTCCGACCGGCCGAGTCGTTCGGGGTGAGAGAGAGCGCACGCCGAGAGGAAGTCGCGCCAAATCTACGTAGCCCATTCGACGGTAGATCCGATAGCCTCGAATGTTTCGACTCGTCGTGAGCGTGGAGAGACCTACGCCTTGCTCTCGGAAAAACCCGTGCGTGTGGGTCATAAGGCGGCGGGCGTAGCCCCTCCCCCAGACGGAAGGCAGGGAACAGACGCCCGCGACGCCACCGACTTGCTCAACCCCCGTCGTCAGCCGGACATCCATCAGCATCGGGACGGCTTGCGCCATGACGTGTCCCGCCTCCACGGCGTAGAAGGCGTACCCAGGTACCGTGGCAGGATCGCGACGCAGAAAGTGGCGGACCAAGTCTGGGGTGAGTCGCCAGCCAAAGGTCAGCATTGTCAGGCGGAAGACCTCTCGCGGATCCACCTCCTCGTACGTCCGAATTTGCATGCTCGACCCAACCCGAGTTTGACCCTTTATGCTTGATGGCGCGATCCGATCCATCAGATCCCCAGGAGAGAGGTGCTTTGAGAGGATGTGTTCACCTCGCGATGCGTGCCTAGAGGTCTGCAGCGGTCGAGGCCAGCGGTTCCATTGGATGCCACGCAAGAGCTAGAAATGGCCTAACTTGCACGGGGTCAAGCGCATCGAGCCTCGGCGCTCGTGGACAAACGGCGAACCGGTCGTCCACCGCGTATCGCCGGTCCTCTGGATGAGTCGCGACAGCGAAGGATTCCGCCTTGGAACTATCGACCCGACTCCATTGCACGCACGTAATCGTCCCACTCCTGCGAGATCCTGCGGAGGACGAAACCTCTCGCGAACGGGGCGAACAATCGGTAAGGCCCCGTCAAATGGACGTCGAACGTCATTTCGAGCCGAGTGCCTTCCGTGTCCGAGAACAGCCGGTACGTATTGTGCGTGTGCCCCATGTTCGAGCGAGCGTCGGCCTCCCAACCGTCCGGCGGTCGCAAGCGTACAAGGAACCGCGCGGCGAACGGGAACCCCATGGTTCCGGTCTCTTCCACTTCGATCAGGGTTCCCTCCCGACGGAGCACATGGCGTGTGCGCAGCCGGACTCGGCTCAATTCGGGGTCACTATCCCGAAATTCCGTGCACCAAGCATAGACATCCGGAAGAGAGGCTCGAAACCGCTTCGTTATTCGGAGGAGCACGCACGCCGAATTCACTTGTGGCACAAAAAGGCCGCGGCGAGAAGCAGCCGAGAGGCCTCCCGCTGTTGGATGCACCTGTCCCCACGGACGATCTCCCCATTCCAAGCGAATCATCCAATCGTTAGGGGAGGACAGTCGGCAGACCAACGGTCATCGATACCCAAGCGGTCGGTCGTTCACATTGATTAGGGATCCGATGGAACGCTCGGTCGGCGGCGGTAAAGTTGCAGGAGGCGATAACCG
>WNGH01007596.1_pt1 | contig 11801 bp, 5 predicted proteins | sample 5400631 | NCBI WGS metagenome assembly WNGH01 (sample SAMN13153373, study PRJNA577476) | soil metagenome | isolation source: 115 cm soil or saprolite under Garry oak tree replicate 1 | place: USA:California | collected 2016-06-15 | reverse complement strand
TGGCGTACACAGTCGCGCAGAGCAGGCACGAAATTGGTGTACGGATGGCTCTTGGGGCACCGCGTCAACGCATCCTGAAGTCATTCCTGGGCTACGGAATCAAATGGGCAGCAGTTGGCGGCGGCGCGGGACTTGTGGCCGCATTCATACTCGTGCGATTCATGCGCAGCATGTTATTTGAGGTCGGACCATACGATTCGACAATATTTCTCAGTGTCGCGGGAGTGCTGGGAATTGTTGTGCTTATGGCCTGCTATCTGCCTGCGCGTCGAGCCACGCACGTCGATCCGATGGTCGCTCTGAGGTATGAGTGAAGGAGGGCCGGAGAATGCGACCGGAGTATTGGCTGTACACGATTCCCCTACGGTTACGGTCGTTGTTTCGCTGGGCGCAGGCAGACCAGGAATTGGACGACGAGTTGCGCGACCACCTCGAACGAAAAATCGAGGAATACGTCGCGCAAGGGATGACGCAAGAAGAGGCACACCGCCGCGCGCGACTCGACCTGGAAGGTATCGAGCAGACCAAGGAGAAATGCCGGGACGCGCGACGGGTAAATTGGATTCAGGACCTAATTCAGGATTTGCGCTTTGGTCTGCGCATTTTGAGCAAATCGCCTGGCTTCACCGCCGTCGCCGTCCTCACACTCGCTCTGGGAGTCAGTGCGAATACTGCCGTTTTCAGCATTGTGGATGCCGTCCTCTTAAGAGATCTTCCGTATAGGGATGCCGAGCGCTTAGTGGCTGTATGGTGCGCAGAAATTGGCCAGCCAGGCACAAAGATTTTCGCCTCCTACGGCGATTTTGAGGAATTCAAAGCTCACAGCCAAAGCTTCGACCAACTGGCGGCCGCAACTTGGGCCCGAGCTGGCGAAATCCTAACTTGGAACGGTTCGCCTCATCACGTACTTGCAATCCCTGCAAGCGCCGACTTCTTCTCCTTATTAGGAATTCCTGCAGCACAAGGCCGAGCGTTCGGCCCGGGCGATCTTCAAAATGGATGCACAGTTGTCCTGGCCTATTCGTTTTGGCAAAAGGACTTGGGAGCGCCGGCAGGCATCGTAGGCGCGCCGTTGTCACTCAGCGGGAAACCCTGCACGGTTGCCGGTATCATGCCTCGCGGCTTCGACTTCTATCCAAAACAAACATCGCTGTGGACACTAATCAGCCCGGATAGCCAGTTTTCAAAGGAGCCTTACGATTCCGTAGTCGGCATTTTTGGGCGCCTTAAACCGGGCGTAAGTATGGCCGACGCCGAGCAGGAGTTGGTCGGACTCCATCAACGCGTCATTCGGCAATCGCCCGCAGGAAATTGGGTTGGGCAGATAAAACCAATCGTCCGCGACTTGCGCGAAGAGTTCACATGGATGGCCGGGAGGAATTTGCGTGCAGCACTGCTTATTCTGTCGGCTGCGGTTACGTTGCTCCTGCTCATTGCCTGCCTGAATGTCGCCAATCTCCTTCTCGGCCGCTCTGTAGAAAGGCACAGGGAGTTGGCTGTTCGCTCCGCGCTTGGCTCAAGGCGCTCTCGCTTGATCCGTCAGTTGTTCACCGAAAACGTGTTGCTCGCCGCTCTGGGAACCGTCGCCGGAATCCTTATTTCGGTGGCCGCCGTGCGCTACTTCAATTCCACGAATCTTGTTGAGCTTCCGCCAGGCAATCCAGTCACCATAAATCCCCACGTCCTCGCTTTTGCGGTTTTCCTCACCTCAATGACCGCCTTGCTTTTTGGCTTGCTGCCGGCTTGGCGCGCCTCCCGCGTTGACCTAAACGATGTATTAAAAGAATCCGGCCGAACCATGAGCCTGGGAAGGCATCGCATGAGCCAGCTCCTTGTCGTCGGTCAGGTCACTCTCTCGATGGTCTTGCTCGCCGCAGCCGGTTTAATGATTCAAAGTTTTGTGCGCTTGGGTGCGGTACCGCTGGGCTTTCAGCCTGACCACGTCCTCACCGCTCAAGTGGCTCTCCCTCCCAGCGCTTATACCGACCTGGGCCGGCGGTTCAGTTTTTACGAAGCGCTGGTCGCTCGGTTGGGCGCTCTCCCTGGCGTTGAGGGAGCGGCTCTGTCCTCAGGCGTCCTGGGATTTGACGGCGGCAGTTCCAGTAGGCTCTCGATGGCGGGAAGGGCTCCCATAGAAAATCTGGAGGCCGTCAGAGTAGAGAACATTAGCAGCGGCTATTTTCGCGTGCTGGGCATCCCCTCATTGCAGGGCCGCCAGTTCGATCCGCGGGACCGTAGAGACAGCCAGCCCGTCGCCATTGTGAACGAGCAACTCGTTCATAGGTATTTCCCAAGGGAAAATCCCGTTGGCCAACAAATCAAACTTGGCAGGCCTGAGGACAAGGCTCCTTGGCTCACGATTGTCGGGGTTGTAAGCAATGAGAAGCGCTCCACCGTCTACCAGGAGATGAGTTACGACGAACCGGCTCTTGTCTATTTGCCCGTTGACCAAACGTCGCCCATCTCGATGGTTCTGCTGCTACGTGCGGCAGGCAACCCTATGGGGCTGAGCCCTGTACTCCAGGCGGAGGTCACACAAATTGATTCCAATGTTCCTGTCTATGACATCGAAACCATAGTTCAACGCGAGTCGGAATTCCTAGTACATCCTCGCTTCCGCGCTCTTCTCATGGGGATTCTCGCTGGAATAACTCTGTTGCTTACGGCCATTGGCTTCTACGGTCTTCTCGCGCATCTTGTTTCGCAGCGCACGCATGAAATCGGGATTCGCGTGGCGTTAGGAGCCAGCCGCCAAGAAGTGTTGCGTCTCGTCATTTGGGGCGGGCTGCGCATGACCGTCATCGGCCTTGCCGTGGGAATCGCTTTGGCCCTGGCGTCTACGCGCCTTCTTTCAGGGTTGCTCTTCGGCATTAAGTCCACTGACCCCATCACCTTCGTCGCGGTTGCCATTCTGCTCTGCGTTGTCGCATTTCTAGCATGCTGGGTCCCGGCGCAGCGTGCCATGCGCGTCGATCCGATGGTCGCTTTGAGATACGAGTAAGGAGGGGTGGGAAATGCGACCGGTGCACTGGCTTTACACGATTCCGTTGCGGTTACGGTCGTTATTTCATCGAAGGCAGGCAGACCAAGAGCTGGATGACGAACTGCGCGACCACCTCGAACGAAAAACCGAGGAATACGCCGCGCAAGGGATGACGCAAGAAGAGGCGCACCGTCGCGCGCGACTTGACCTGGGCGGTATCGAGCAAACCAAAGAGAAGTGCCGCGACGCGCGCAGAGTGAACCTGATCCAAGATTTGACTCAGGATTTGCGTTACGGTCTACGAATATTGCGCAAATCTCCTGGCTTCACCGCCGTCGCTATTCTCACGCTCGCACTTGGTATCGGCGCGAACACAGCAATCTTTTCGCTACTGGACGGGTTGGAGCTGCGGAACCTTCCTGTTCCCCATCCCGAACAACTCGTTCGCTTCGGCGCTCATATTCCGGGCAATGATTACGCCGCCTTGTCGCTACCCATGTTTCAGGAGTTCTCGCGTGGCCAAAAGGTGTTCTCGGGGACCTTTGCCTGGTGGGGCGATATCGTCTTTAACGCGGAAATAGATGGCACGCTCGCACGAGCAGATGTCTGGGGAGTCGATAACAACTTTTATCCTGAACTTGCCGCCGTTCCGGAAGTTGGCCGTTTGTTTGATTCTGAGGATGAAAATCTGAGTGCCACCGCAGCCGCGCAGGTGGCCGTGCTCAGCTACGGCTTCTGGCAAAGCCATTACGGGGGCGCGCGGGACGCTATCGGCAAAACTCTGAAGATCGAGGGAATTCCATTCACAATCATCGGTGTAACGCGCAAGGGTTTCACCGGAATCAGCGCCGACATGGAAATGGAGGTAACGCTGCCGCTTCCGGCAAGGCAACTGTTTGGAGGCGAGGCAGATATGCAGAAGTATTTGCAACGCCGCGCTGCGCGCTGGTTGCAAGCGGCGGGGCGGCTCAAGCCGGGCGTTACGCTGGAACAGGCTCGCGCCCAGCTTGACTCGCTATGGCCGGAGATTCGGCAAGAGATGGTTCCCCCTGACAAGACATTCGCAGACCTCGGCCGCTTTCGCGATCTGCACCTCAAGGTGGAGTCCGGTGCAAGAGGAGGATCGTTTCTGCGTAAACGCTTCTCCAAACCGCTTTACATTGTGCTGGCCATTTCCTGCCTCGTCCTCCTGGTCGCGTGCGTCAATCTCGCCAATTTGATGCTGGCTCGTGGTGCGTCTCGAAGCCACGAGATTGCGGTGCGAGCCGCATTGGGAGCGGGCCGCGCCAGAATCGTCCGTCAAATGCTGACGGAGAGCGTCATGCTATCCGTGGCTGGAACGCTTGCGGGATGGGGCTTTGCGCATTGGGCCAGCCACGCTATTTCAGATTTTATTCTCGGGCAGATCTTCATTGTTCCTGCAGCGCTGAATCTTGCGCCGGATTGGCGAATCCTGGGATTCACAGCCGCGATGGCAATACTGACGGGAGTATTGTTTGGGCTGGCTCCAGCGTGGCGTGCGACTCGAGAAGATCCCAACATGGCCCTCCAGCATGGCTCTCGCACATCGGGAAAAGGAACTAGTCGGCTCGGCGGGCGCTTGATCGTCACGCAAGTAGCGTTGTCGTTGGTATTGCTGATGGGGTCTGGACTTTTCGTGCGCACACTCAAGAAATTGCGCGGCGCTAATCCAGGTTTTCGAACGCATTCGCTCCTAGACGTGAGTCTCTTTCCGAAACCCAACGGATACAAAGACCTGGACCTTGTGAATTATTACAGCCAGCTGACTGATCGGATTGCGCAAGTCCCGGGAGTGGAATCCGCAGGAATGATGCACACGAGATTCGGAAACGTAGTCGAATGGACTGAAAGGGTACGCATCACGGGGAGCGACGCGGAGGGACTGGAAGCAGACTTCGAAATGGCTACTCCGGAGTTCTTTGAAACAGCCGGCATAACGCTGTTACGAGGCCGCAAGTTTGATTGGCAAGACGACGACCATGCGGCGAGGATAGCCATAGTAAGCCAGAACTTTGCCGAAAAGCTCTTCCCGAAAGGCAATGCTATCGGCCAGCACCTCGATGTCATGAGTGCGCGGAACTGGCAGAATCTGCAAATCATCGGCGTAGTCAGCAATGCCAGCCTGTACGACATTCGTAAGGCACAACCCCCGACGGTGTACCTTCCTTCGATGCAATACAAAGACTACATGGGATGGTCCGAATTGCTCGTGCAGACAAGTCTGCCGACTGCCGCGATAACGGACGCGTTGCGACGGACGGTTGAATCGCAAGGACATGAATATATTTTCTCGATCAAAACGGTGCAGCAAAACATTGAGCGCTCTATTCTGCAAGAGCGGGTTACTGCCATGCTCTCGGCGTTTTTCGGCGCGCTGGCGCTCTTGCTTGCGGCCATTGGGCTTTATGGGCTGATGGCGTATGCCGTGACGCAGAGAACGCGTGAAATCGGCATACGCATGGCCTTAGGAGCGAAGCGGTCAGGTGTTCTCCGGTTCGTTCTACGAGAAGTGATTGTGCTCGTGGGGACGGGAGTGGGCATTGGACTGCCGTGCGCACTCGCGGCCACACGGTTGATTGGTCACATGCTGTACGGCGTCTCGCCGAATGATCCCGTCACCCTGGCGTGGGTTGTCGGTGCGTTGCTTGCGGTCGGCACTTTGGCCGGATATCTGCCGGCGCGGCGGGCCACTAAGGTCGATCCCATGGTCGCTTTGAGGTATGAATGAAGGAGGATCGGAGAATGCGACCGAGACATTGGCTGTACACGATTCCGCTGGGACTGCGGTCGTTGTTCCGCTGGGCGCAGGCGGACCGGGAATTGGATGACGAGCTGCGCGACCACCTCGAACGAAAAACCGAGGAATACGTCGCGCAAGGGATGACGCCGGAGGAAGCGCGCCGCCGCGCGCGACTCGACCTGGACGGTATCGAGCAGACCAAAGAGAAATGCCGCGATACTCGCAAAGTAAACTGGATTCAGGACTTCATTCAGGATTTGCACTTTGGTCTGCGCATGCTCTGCAAATCACCTGTCTTCACCGCCGTTGCGATTCTGACGCTCGCCTTAGGCATAGGCGCCAATACCGCCATGTTCAGCGTCGTTCAAGGCGTGCTGTTAGCACCCCTTCCGTATAGCGATCCCGATCGTCTGGTTGTCATTTGGGAGAGCAATCCACAATTCAAGCAGGTCGTTTGGTCGTCTTACCCGAACTTCCGGGATTGGCGGCGCAGCGCTCTGTCATTTCAGCAAATGGCAGCCGTCAGGTGGTTGCACTACGACCTCACGAATCCAGGTGCGCCTGAACATATCCTTGCCGCAGAAGTCTCTTCGAGCTTTTTTGATACGTTAGGCGTAGAACTTCCTCTGGGACGGAGTTTTTCTCCGCAGGAAGACCAGCGCGGCGGATCGCGCGTAGTTATCATCAGCGACCGGTTCTGGAGAAATCGATTTGGCGGAGATGCGAACGCTCTTGGCAAAATTGTGTCCTTGAGCGGAGTGGACTACACGGTTGTCGGAATCCTTCCTCCACATTTTAGTTTTGACGATGAACCATATGACCCAGTGGAAGTCTGCACGCCGCTCGCGCAGGGCGACCCGCTTCTGCTCGACCCTCGCGGCGCACCCGCAATCGTCACCATTGCCAGGCTGCATTTCGGCGTGAGCATGCCTCAGGCAGAAGCGGAGATGAGCGCCATCCAGGAACATTTGGTTCAACTCTACCCCGACGCAAATAAGGGCTTGGGAATATCCGTGGTGCCGCTGCGGCAGGCGTTTATTGGCGACGTAAGCCGAACATTACTGATGTTGTTGGGAGCCGTGTGCCTCGTGTTGCTAATCGCCTCCGCGAATGTAGCCAATCTCTTGCTCACACGTACAGCGGGTCGTACGCGCGAATTTGCAATTCGGACGGCGTTAGGAGCAAGCCGCTCGCGCGCTGTTCGGCAACTCCTCACAGAAAGCTTGGTCCTTTCTTTGATAGGCGGGGCGATGGGCCTGATGATTGCACGATTGGGCGTTCGTCCCCTGCTGCTAGCCGTGCCGGGAAGTTTGCCTCGTAGTGAAAACATCGGGGTGAACCTTTCGGTTCTTCTCTACACCTTGGCTGTTTCGATTGCTGTGGCGATTCTGTTTGGCCTCGTGCCAGCCTTTAAGACCTCCAGAGCCGACCTCCAACCAGCCCTAAGAGAGGGCGGTCGTGGTGCGACCACCGCCCACCATCGAATGCAGAATAGCCTCGTGGTTGTGCAAATGGCTCTCACGCTGACACTATTGGTTGGCGCCGGTCTTCTCTTCCGTACACTTCGAAAGATGTTGGACACGAATCCCGGGTTCGACACGCAAGGCGTGATTACCTTCAAGGTGGGCTTTTCGCCGTCGGTGCTACAGACCGCTTCCGGCACGCGAGCCGCTTACCGTCAATTCCTCGAACGAGTTCGCGCGATTCCCCGCGTGGAAGCAGCGGATTTCACATACATCGTTCCTCTGAAAGCGAGGAGCAACGTTGCACCGTTCTGGATCAACTCTCAGAAACCCGCTGTGGTTCGAACGGCCCCGAGAATGATGGTGTTTAACACTGGCACCGATTATCTGCGGGCAATGAACATTCCGCTCCTGCGAGGCCGCTTTTTTACGGAAGGCGACACAACCGAGTCACCTTGCGTCGCTGCAATCGACAACGTTTTCGCCAGCACTTATTTCCGGGGACAAGATCCGCTTGGCCAGGCCATAACATTTGGTTGGACTCCGCCTTGGGGTCCTTGTCGCATTGTCGGTGTCGTCGGCCACGTGAGACATTGGAGCCTGGGCAACGAAGAGTCGTACACTCAAACTCAAGCGTACTATCCGCTCTATCAGATTCCAGATCAATGGGTCACGGGATCGGAAGGCTTTCCCGCTACGACAATTGTGGTCCGCACGACCCTTCCAGTCGCTGCAGTCATGCCAGCGATCAAAAACGCTGTCTCCAGTACCGGGAAGGATCAGCCGATATACGCCATACAAACCATGCAGAAGATCGCTGCTCAGTCGATGGCGTCGCAGCGTTTTCCGATGATTTTGCTTGGCGCATTTGCCGCGTTGGCATTGCTCCTGGCGACCGTGGGAATTTATGGCGTGATTTCATATTCGGTAGCGCAGCGCGTACACGAGATAGGAGTTCGAATGGCGCTTGGGGCTGAGAAGCAGAGCATCTTTCGAATGATAATCGGTCAGGGCCTTCGGCTGGCGGCGATTGGCCTGATCATTGGAGCGTCAGCGGCACTCGCTCTCGCTCGCGCGCTCGTGAGCTTCTCGGGCTTGCTCTACGGAGTCAGACCTAGCGATCCACTTACATTCCTCGCCGTTTCTATTCTGTTGACCGGAATCGCAGTGTTGGCGTGCTACATCCCCGCGCGCCGCGCCATGCGCGTCGATCCCATGGTCGCTTTGAGGTATGAATGAAGGAGGATCGGAGAATGCGACCGAGACATTGGCTGTACACGATTCCGCTGCGACTGCGGTCGTTGTTCCGCTGGGCGCAGGCGGACCAGGAATTGGACGACGAGCTGCGCGACCACCTCGAACGAAAAACCCAGGAATATGTCGCGCAAGGGATGACGCAAGAAGAGGCGCACCGCCGCGCACGACTCGACCTGGAAGGTATCGAGCAGACCAAAGAGAAATGCCGCGACGCCCGTCGCGTAAACTGGATTCAAGATTTCGTACAGGATTTGCACTACGGCTTGAGGATGTTGCGCAAGTCCCCCGGCTTCGCCGCCGTCGCCGTCCTCACCCTGGCCCTCGGTGTCGGCGCGAACACCGCCATCTTCAGCTTCATCGACGCCGTGCTCTTGCGCTCCATACCAGTGAAAGATCCGCAAGGACTCGTTGTCTTCAATTGGACCGCCCGTGCACACCCGAAACTCCAAGGCCAAAGCGGTTATGGCGACTGCGCGGACCAAACTGCCATCGGCGATTGCTCCTTCTCCATACCGTTTTACAAAACCGTTCGCGCGAAAGCTGGCGCTTTCTCCGGCATGGCCGCGTTCGCCGGTCCGTTTGGTGTCGACCTTAGCGTCAACGGCGCCGCCAGCATCGTCCGCGGCCTGTACGTTTCCGGCGATTTCTTCTCCACTCTCGGCGTCAGCACTTTTATCGGCCGCACGCTTACTCCCTCCGATGATTCACCGTCCGCGCCACCCGCCATCGTTTTGAATTACGCTTATTGGGTCCGCGCTTTCGGAGCCGCTCCGTCCGTCGTCGGGCGGACCGTCCGCCTAGATAGCACCACCGTCACGATTGTCGGCGTCGCCGACCCGCACTTCACCAATCTCACGCCCGGCAAGCCGCTGGATCTTTTCATGCCGTTCTCTGTCGCTGATAGCGTCCGCGGCAAGTATTACCGCAGCAAGGACCGCGTCGCTGACCCCACCAACTGGTGGGTCGTCATCCTTGCCCGTCTCAAGCCCGGCCTTTCGATCGGCGAGGCGCAAGCCGACGCCACTACAATTTTCCGCAACGAAATGCTTTACGGCGTGGCTCCGCTCTCCAAGCCCGAGGACGCTCCCGCCATCACGCTTCGTCCAGCGCGGTCGGGCCTCAACGGTGAAACCAGCCAGATTGCTCCAGCCCTTTACGTCACCATGGTCATCGTCGCTTTCATCTTGCTGATCGCCTGCGCCAACGTTGCCGGACTCACGCTGGCGCGATCCGCCTCGCGTCAAAAGGAGATCGCCGTTCGTCTCGCGCTCGGAGCAGGCCGCGCGCGCATCATCCGCCAGCTTCTCACCGAAAGCGTTCTGCTCGCCGTCGCCGGCGGTGCGCTCGGCGTTCTCGTTGCCGTCTGGGGCGTCGACGCGATTGCCAGCCTACTCTCCAACGGCTCCGGCGAGCCGTTTCCTTTCGCTGTCGCGCCTGACTGGCGTGTGCTCCTCTTCACGCTCGCCATCACATTTCTTACCGGAATTCTTTTCGGCCTTGCGCCCTCGCTGCGCCGCTCGCGCGTCGATTTGACGCCATCCCTAAAAGAAAACGCCTCTTCTCTCCCAGGTGCCGCGGCTCACACCGGTCGACGGTTTCGTCTCGGCGACGGCCTCGTCGTCGGGCAAGTCGCGCTCTCGATGGTTGTCCTCGTCGGCGCGGGACTTCTCGTCCGCACCCTACGCAATCCATCAATCCCGGCTTTGACGCGCAGAATATCTTGCTCTTCGGCCTCGATCCCGTCCTCGCTGGTTACACGGATCAGCAAACGCAACAGCTTTACTCTAATTTGCAGCAGCGCTTCGCCGCGCTGCCCGGCGTCATTTCCGTCAGCTACTCGGAAGACGCACTCTTGGCCGGCGGATGGGCCGCTGGCAGCGTCCATGTAGACGGGGCGCCGCCAAAACAGTACGCCAACGCCGGCGAGCTTCCCGTAGGCCTGAATTTCTTCTCCACCATGCGCATTCCCATTCTCGCAGGTCGCAGCTTCACTTCAGCCGACTTCGCCTCTGCCGCTGCGACCAACGCCGCACAGAAAGCCCGCGACGCGGACGCGGAAAACGCAAATCCTGCTTCGTCGCCCGCATCTCCGTCACCCACGGCGCTCGACGAAGCCTATTATCACTCCGCGCCCGTGCCTATCGTCGTTAACGAGTCGTTCGCGCGGGAATATCTCGAAAACAAGAGTCCCGTCGGGTTGCATATGGGCAACGCCGACCGCGGCGACATTCCCAATCCCGGCCCCGGCTACACCATCGTCGGTGTCGTGGGCGATACGAAGTACGCGCAATTACGCAGGAAAACCGCGCCCATCATATTTTTGCCGCTTGTAAGCAACAGCGCGCATTTTGAATTGCGCATCGCGGCGAATCCCACTGCGCTGGTGAAAAACGTCCGCGAAATCGTTTCGCAGGCGGGTGACAACCTGCCGCTCACCGACGTGCGCACCCAGACTGAACAGATCGACCACATTCTCTTCCAGGAGCGCCTAATGTCCCGGCTATCCAGTTTCTTCGCTGCCCTCGCGCTGGTGCTGGCCTGCATCGGCCTTTACGGTTTGCTGTCCTACGAAGTCGCTCGCCGCACCCGCGAGCTCGGCATTCGCGTGGCCCTCGGCGCGCACCATCGCGATATCTCTCGCCTCGTTATCGGGCAGGGGATTTTGCTCGCGCTCATCGGCGCAGCCATCGGCATCGCCGCCGCTGTAGGCGTCACGCGTTTCATGTCTGCGATGCTGTATGACGTCCGCGCGAACGACCCGCTCACGATGGTGGCCGTCGCCGCCCTGCTGATTCTCGTCGCTTTCGCTGCTTGCTACATTCCCGCGCGCCGAGCGATGAAAGTCGATCCGATGGTCGCTCTGAGGTACGAGTAAAGGAGAGTCGAAGATGCGACCGGAGCATTGGCTGTACACGATTCCGCTACGGTTACGGTCGTTGTTTCGCTGGGCGCAGGCGGACCAGGAATTGGATGACGAGCTGCGCGACCACCTCGAACGAAAAACCGAGGAATACGTCGCGCAAGGGATGACGCAAGAAGAGGCGCACCGCCGCGCGCGGCTAGAACTGGGCGGTATCGAGCTAACCAAAGAGAAATGCCGCGACGCCCGCCGCGTAAATTGGATTCAGGATTTCATTCAGGATTTGCGCTTCAGCCTGCGCATGCTGCGCAAATCCCCAGGATTCACTGGCGTCGCGATTTTCACCCTCGCGCTTGGCATTGGCGCAACGACCGCAATATTCAGTGTTGTCGATTCTCTCTTGCTGCGACCACTTCCTTATCGAAATTCCCATCGGGTCGTCAGGATTTGGAACACGTTCTCACCCAGGGGAATGAC
>WNGH01005748.1_pt1 | contig 11803 bp, 7 predicted proteins | sample 5400631 | NCBI WGS metagenome assembly WNGH01 (sample SAMN13153373, study PRJNA577476) | soil metagenome | isolation source: 115 cm soil or saprolite under Garry oak tree replicate 1 | place: USA:California | collected 2016-06-15 | reverse complement strand
GCTGTACGTATTTTCGGGAAACCCATGGAGTTCTGGCAGAAAATGCCTTCGAAGATGAACTTGAAATCCTTCTGGAGTGCTGCAAGCCTTTCAGCGCCGGGTGGCACGTATAGCCTTAATCATTATGCAGCGGCTACCGGGACACATGAGCAAAGGCCAATTCCACTCACTTACTTTCTCGACTATTGTCGTTGGTTCCAGGAGCATAATGTTCCCGAGATTGATCCCACCTTCGTACAATCATTGAGGCGAACTGATCAGGTATTCCAACTCGATCTGTTAGATGGACGAACCATCGAGGCTAACAATGTGGTCGTTGCCACCGGTATCGCTCCTTTTGCTCACATACCAGAGTATGCGCGGGACCTCCCGACGACCCTCGCGTCACATACGCAGGCTCATACAGACCTTACGAGTTTTAAAGACCGTAATGTCATCGTGGTAGGAAGGGGCCAGAGCGCACTAGAATATGCTGCTTTGTTGCACGAGGCGGGTGCAACTGTGGAGGTAATTGCGCGCGGGCCCATCATCTGGATTAATCGCAAGCTGTACGATCATACAGGTCCGGCTAGACATATCTTCTATCCACCAAGCGATGTTGGCCCTCCAGGACTCAACTGGTTGATCGCCTTCCCACTCGTATTCAGTCGTCTCTCTGACAAGACAAGATACCTGGTGGACAAGCGGGCGGTGCGTCCGGCAGGTGCACAATGGTTGCGTCTCAGGGTAGAGGAAAAAGTACGTCAGACTCCAAATACAGAGATCGTCAAGGTTATCCCCCAGGGACAAGGGCTACATTGCGAATTAAGCGATGGAACAACACGAGAGATAGATCACCTATTTCTTGGGACAGGCTATAGGCCGCACATCGGTAAGCTCGACTTTATTGATCCAGATTTGCGCAAGCAGGTGCAAAACCGCGAGGGCCAGCCTTTGCAGAATTCATGGTTTGAATCATCCGTGCCCCATCTCTACTTTGTTGGTGCCCTGGCCGGATACACGTTTGGGCCACTTTGCCGCTTCGTGGCAGGGGCGGATACTGCTTCACGCCAAATTACGCGGCACATCGCAAGATCTGTATAGGCAGCACAATAATCAGGAGCTCTCAGAGGAATGGAAAGGGATCATACAGGATGGGTCATCAAAGAATGCCTGGAGTCGTTCTGCTTGGCAGCGATTTCAAAGCGCTGGGGGTCGCACGAAGTCTCGGCCGGCGCGGTATACCGAGTGTGGTGGTTGATAATGTGCCCCGCTCGGCCTGGTTTTCGCGCTACGTTGTTAAGCGTTTCAGATGGCACAGCCAGATGGACGACGCCGCATTTCTATCTTTTCTGTTGAATATAGGGAAGAAGCACCACCTGGAACAATGGGTGCTTTTTCCCATGCAAGATGAAGTTGTGCAACTCGTTGCGTGCAATACGCAACAACTCGCACAGATCTACACGCTTGTCACGCAGGAATGGGACATCGTTCAGTGGGCAAACGACAAACGCCGGACGTACTGTATGGCTCAAGCAACCGGGGTCCCCTATCCCAGGACCTGTTATCCTGCCAATGAGGATGAGCTCGCAGCGTTAGATATTCCTTTTCCATCTATTATCAAACCTGCCTTCTCCGTCCGCCTGCAGTACAGTACTCACCTCAAAGCTCTACCGGCGCAATCACGTGATGAGCTGCTCGTACAGTACCGGCGTGCGGGGGAGAGCATCCATCCAGATGAGGTGATGGTTCAGGAGATTATTCCTGGAGATGGAAGCACGCAGTATTCACTAGCAGCTTTTTGTAATCAAGGACGCATCCTTACAAGTATGACAGCCCAGCGCACTCGCCAATACCCTATTGACTATGGATTGGGGAGCAGTTTTGTGGAGGCCATGCCGGTTCCCGTCCTGTTGGAACATGCTGAAAAGCTACTGGGATGTATGCATGTATCGGGCATGGTGGAGGTTGAATTTAAGTTTGATAAACGTGACCAACAATACAAACTGCTAGACATCAATCTCCGTCCCTGGGGATGGCATACCCTCTGTATTGCTTGTGGATTGGATTTCCCCTATATCCAGTACTGCAATGTATTGGGGCAAGAAGACAGATCTATGGTCGCGACACCGCACTATGATTATCACTGGGTACGCCTTCTGACCGACATCCCAGCGGGGCTGCAAGAAATACGGGCAGGGATTACTACACCACTTCGCTACATGCACTCCCTTGTAGGCAAGACAGTATTTTCTGTCTTTGATTGGCGCGATCCTCTACCCGCGCTTGGAGATTTCCTGGTGGCCTTATCTCGTGCAGTGAGGACATCTGCAAAAAGGGTACAAAAATAAAAGGATAAGAGGTTACATGAAAGTGATATCTACACCCCGCTTCGACCATCCCTGGAGTGCTCTCATTGAGGAGCAAGTTAAAAACACGCTCTATTACGATCCCAGGTGGTTTGAGCTGATCAATAAACTCTATGGTTACAGCATAATTCCTCTTACAACCACAGATGCGCAAGGCCAGATTACAGGTTTTCTCCCATTATGTTCTGTCTCAAGCCCATTAACAGGACGGCGGTTAGTTTCGCTCCCATTCTCCGATCACTGTCCCTTTCTTGCTGCAGATGAGGCAAGCGCCAATGATCTTATCGATCAGGCTATTCATCTTGCTAAGCGACAGCATGTCAAATACATGGAATTGCGCACCGGCAGCCATGATGTACTCGCTAAGCGGTCTGATCTCACAGAGAGTAATCTGTATGTAAACTGGACATTGCCTCTCTCTGATCATCCGGAAGATGTCTGGAAAGGTCTACGAAAACCGGTACAACATCAGATCAAGAAATCGCAGAAGCTCGGTGTACAGGTACGTACGGCACAAAAGCGTGAAGAGATGTCTCTCTACTACGAGCTCCATTTGCAGACACGTACGAAGAAGCACGGTATGCCAGCTCAGTCAAAGGAGTACTTCTTCCAGCTATGGGATATGTTCGCTGCAAGCGGCGCATTACAGCTCCTGCTGGCCGAGTACCGGGGAACGACTGTAGCAGGAATAATCCTTTTGGCACATGGTAACACCGTTCACTATGCTTATGGCGCGTCTGACGAGCTGTACCTGGATCTTGCCTCCAACAATCTTCTCTTCTGGACTGCCATAGCATGGGGGTGCACACAAGGATATAAGAGGTTTGATTTCGGGCGCACGGCTTGTGATAACCATGGGCTTATGGAGTTCAAACGGCGCTGGGGTTCCATCAAGGAACCCCTTCCTTATTACTACTATCCTCGTACTGAAGGTTTAGCAGCTACATCTGAAAGTAGCTGGAAGTATCGACTGTTAACAGATATCTGGAGAAAACTTCCACTGGCGATAACAGCTCCACTGGGGGGATATCTTTATAGGCATCTCGGCTAGTATTAGAGCCGCCGTTATAGAGCGATTGCTTTCAGACACTGAATATGATCAGCTCGGAGGATAGTTTTCATGAATCTTGTTTTCTTCTCGATCAAAACAAAGGGACTTCATAATTTTACGAGGCGGCTCACCTCGGTATTTTCTCGTTTTGGTTTTACTGAACTACGAACAAGACGAGCTTTATACACCATTATCGCATCTCTAGAGCCATATCAAGCGGTACCGACATTCTTTATCCCTGCAGTAGTCTTAGGTAGGCACCCTGCACTGCTCGCGGAAATAGCCGGACATCGAGTGGAAATCGGCATACATGGATATGTCCATAATGATTATCGTACTTTAAGTCATAGTGAGCAGCACAAGCAAACAGAGAAGGCGATCTCCGTATTTGAGGAAAAGCAGATCCCCTTTCAAGGGTTTCGCAATCCCTACCTTGGGTGGACAGAAGAGTCCCTCCAGGTTTATACTCAACTCGGTTTTACCTATGATAGCAATGATGCTGTTCTTCATAATGTAATTGATCTTGATCAACTTTCACCTTTGCTGCGCAGTGGTTATGAAAAATCCTTAGAACTGTTTCAAGCGATTGAGTGCACTACCTATACACTCCGCCCGTATTTTGCCGGCCAGCTTCTGCGTATTCCTACCAGCATTCCAGATGATGAGATGCTTTTTGACCGTCTCCGCATCAGTGCTACAAGGGAGATTGGACGTATCTGGAGTAGTATCATGCAACATGTTTACGACCTCGGTGGAATCTATGTGCTCAATCTCCACCCTGAACGTGCCGCTCTCTGTAAACAATCTCTGGTTGCTCTTCTCTCTTATACCCGTGACCGGCCGTTACCAATTTGGGTAACAAGTTTGAGGAATGCTGCCCAGTGGTGGAAGGAACGCAGCCAATTTCGGCTGAACATCATACCACAGGCTCCTAATCGCTGGCAGGTAGAAGCCACCTGTACTCCTCGTGCTACGCTACTTGCTCGCCATCTTGTCGTCGAGGATCAACCTACAACTCCATGGTATGGGGTCGATGTCCAGGTGCCATCTCATCGATTCTCGGTACATGCAGAGAAGTGCCCTTGTATCGGCCTATCGCCACAAACTTCGCAGGAACTTGAAGACTTTCTCTTCGAGCAGGGATATTCCTTTGTCCGTTGTTCTGAGCAGGATGCTCATCTATACGCCTGCTATCTCGATATACCTGAAGGGTTAGGGACGACTCGCAAGGAGCTGGTGCAGCGGAAAAGCCGGCTTCTTCAGCAAATAGAGGAACTAAAAGCGCCGCTCATTTATTACGGCTACTGGCCAAACGGGTGCCGCGCGGCATTATCGATAACGGGAGATATTGATTCCATAACCATACAGGATTTCTTTCGGCGTATCATCGAGGTTTAACGATATGAGCGAAGCCAATAGGTAAAACCTGCGGATCTGGTAGTAGATATATCTTCCAAGCTGCATGGTGACACAGTATTGCTCAGTATGGTAGTTAGAAATAATGATGTAAAAGGAACAGGATATGAAACGATTGTCTATAGTATTCTTAGCGTGCCATGTTCGGCTCATAGCGGTGAGCACGCTGCTGGTCGTCATGCTACTACCTGCTTTACCCCTTGCACATTTCGTTGAACCGGTGCCTGCAAAGGCTGCTGATTCGAATCCCATTCAGATCGAGAATAGCAAAGCAGGCACTCAAGGTTGGAATGATTTTTCCGCCGATCTGGCGCCTGACACTCTGTCTGGTTTTGGCTCAAAGATCAGCGTCAATCATGCCGACTCCATCGATTTTTATGTGACAACGACCGCGCCCAGTTTTACGATTAACATTTATCGCACAGGCTACTACGGTGGGGCTGGGGCGAGATTAATCAGCTCTCTGGGCAGTTTTCCCGGCCTTCACCAGGTTATCCCGGCACCAGACAAGGTGACCGGGATCATCTCCTGTAGCAATTGGACCAGGACCACTACGCTGAACATTCCCTCCAGTTGGGTTACCGGGGTGTACCTGGCGAAGCTCACTTCCTCCACCGGCAAGTCAAGCTTTATATTCTTTGTGGTGCGCGATGATGGCGGTCACGAGGCCATAGATTTCCAGACCAGCGTGACCACCTACCAGGCTTACAACACCTGGGGCGGTACCAGTTTGTATAATAACAACACGAATTTGAGCATCTTTAAGGGACCCCATGCAACGAAAGTCTCATTTGACCGGCCTTTTAATCCGGGCGACAGCAACGGGGCAGGCCATTATCTCTTTTATGAGTACAAATTTGTCTACTGGCTGGAGTCACAGGGCTATGATGTGACGTATACTACCGACGTAGATACCGACACAAATGTCAATTCCCTGACTAACCATCGTGGCTTCCTATCGGTAGGGCACGACGAGTACTGGTCCAAGGGGATGCGCGACAATGTGCAAGCTGCCATCAACGCCGGGGTAAATGCGGCCTTCTTCTCTGCCAATGCGATGTACTGGCAGATCCGCTTTGAACGCAATGCAGCAGGTGTGCCCGACCGGGTTGAGGTGGGCTACAAGGACTTTGCAACAGATACGACGCCCCCGGGACCAGACCCGCAGTGGCATGTGAATGATGCGGTCGTGACGACGAACTGGCGGGCGGACCCGGTAAATAAACCTGAGAACGCGCTCATCGGCGTCATGTTCGAGGATCAGACGAAGAATGAGCAGAGTTACCCGTTTGTTGTACAAAATGCTTCAAATTGGGTCTACGCGGGAACAGGGTTTGTGAACGGCTCCTCGGTACCCGGAATCGTGGGCTACGAATACGACAAGGTGTTCAATAATGGCTTGACCCCGGCAGGCATTACCATACTCGGCAATTCTCCCCTGGCTGGCGAAACAGCCGGAAATTCGTTTTCGAACGCGACGCTGTATACAGCGTCCAGTGGAGCGCGGGTCTTTGCCAGTGGGACCATCGAGTGGAGTTGGGGACTCGCCAATATTCAGAGCAATACCTTCGCTAACGCGGGCATTCAAAAGATGACTGCCAATATTCTCAATAACTTCATTATGGGTACAGGACCTACTGTGGCCTTGAATCCGACGAGTGTGAGCTTCGGTAACAATATCGTTGGAGCGAAGAGCGCGCCTCAAACGGTGACGCTCTCTAACAGTGGCTCGGCCACGTTGAGCATCAGCAGCATCGCGATCACGGGCACCAACGCGGCTGACTTTGCGCAGAGCAACACCTGCCTCGGTGGCAGCAACAAGCTGGCGGCTGGCAGCTCGTGCACGATCAGTCTGACATTCACTCCTGGCGCTCTAGGGGCACGCAGTGCCAACCTGACCTTCACCGATACTGCGACCGACAGTCCACAATCGGTGGCGCTAACCGGGGCTGGTGCAATAGCGGCCCCTCTGGTCAGTCTGAGCCCGACGAGTGTGAGCTTTAGCAATCAGAACGTGGGAACTAGCAGTAGCGCACAGGCCGTGACGCTCACCAACAGCGGTACGACGCCTTTGAGCATCAGCAGCATCGCGATCACGGGCACCAACGCGGCTGATTTTGCGCAGACCAACACCTGTCCCAGCGGCAGCAACACGCTGGCAGCTGGCAGCTCGTGCACGATCAGTGTGACCTTCACCCCTGGCGCAAGTGGAGCGCGCAGTTCTAGCCTCACGTTCACCGACAATGCGGCCGATAGTCCGCAAACCGTGACCCTCAGCGGGACGGCAACAGTACCAACGACGTACTTCAGTGATGGATTTGAGAGTGGCAACCTCAACGCCTGGACCTTGCCCAGCAGCGATAGCACTGGCGCGAGGACCGTACAAAGCACGGTGGTCAACAGCGGTTCGGATGCCCTGGCTTTCACCAATGCTAGTGGCCAGTACGCCTATGTCTACACCGCCCTACCCTCTGGTCCGGAAGCCCAGACCTTCACCCGCTTCTACTTCCGTTTCAGTAGTAATGTGACCAGCGGTATCCAGCTCGCGATTGCGCGCAACAGTAACGGGGGCAACGTCTGGGAGATAGACTACAATGCCAATCGGCATGGCCTGGATGTCTACTTCTGGTCTACCAATGGAGGCATTTACTCCATATTCAGTCCCAGCAATGCCTTGAGCGCCAATACCTGGTACAGCATCGAGGTGCAAGACTATCAGACGAGTACGGGGCATGCCCAGGCCTGGCTCAATGGAACCTCCATCGGCTCGGTCGACGCAGACCTCTCAACGAGCGCCCCCTATGCGCGGCTGATGCTCTACGATAGTGCTCCTGGCACTATCTATCTCGATGATGTCGCGGTCTCCAACGTCTATAACGGTACAATTGCGCCATCGGCGGGTGCATACTTGAATCCGACGAGTGTGAGCTTCGGCAATCAGATTATTGGGATAACGAGCGCAACCAAGACGGTGACTCTTACCAACAATAACTCGCTTGCTTTAAGCATCAACAGCATTGCGCTGACCGGAACGAATGCGGCTGACTTTGCCCAGAGCAACACCTGTCCCAGCGGCAGCAACACGTTGGCAGCTGGCGGCTCCTGCACGATCAGTCTGACCTTCACCCCTGGCGCAAGTGGCACTCGCAGCGCTAACCTCACCTTCACTGATAACGCGGCTGGCAGTCCCCAAGCGGTGGCCCTCAGTGGAACAGGGGTACTCGCAGCACCGGCAGTCAGCCTGAATCCGACCAGTGTGAGCTTTGGCAACCAGAAGGTTGGAATCGACAGTACTGCGCAGACTGTCACGCTCACTAACAGCGGCACGACGCCGTTGAGCATCAGCAGCATTGCGCTGACCGGAACGAATGCGGCTGACTTTGCGCAGACCAACACCTGCCCAGCTAGCACCAACACCCTGGCAGCTGGCAGCTCCTGCACTATCACCATCACTTTCACTCCTGGCACCACAGGAGCGCGCAGCGCTAGCCTGATTTTGACTGACAATGCGACCGATAGTCCACAAACCGTGGCCCTCGGCGGGACGGGCATAACCGCCACGACCTACTTCAGTGATGGGTTTGAGAGTGGCAATCTTAACGCCTGGACCTTGCCAAGCAGCGATAGTACGGGGAGTGCAGCCGTGCAAAGCACAGTGGTCAACAGCGGTTCGGATGCCCTGGCGCTCAACAACGCCAGTGGCCAATACGCCTATGTCTACACGGCCCTGCCCGCCGGCCCACAAGCACAAACCTTCACCCGTTTCTACTTCCGTTTCGGCAGTAATGTGACTAATGGCACTCAGCTGGCGATTGCCCGCAACAGCAACGGGGGCAACGTCTGGGAGGTGGACTACAATGCCAGTCGACATGGATTGGATGTCTACTTCTGGAATGCCAGTGGCGCCGTCTATGCCGTCTTCAGTCCCAATAATGCCTTGAGCGCCAATACCTGGTACAGCATCGAGGTGCAGGACTATCAGACAACTACGGGGCATGCACAGGCCTGGCTCAATGGAACCTCTATCGGTTCGGTCGATGCTGATCTCTCCATGGCTGCTCCCTATGCCCGGCTCATGTTCTTCGATAGTGCCCCTGGCACCATCTATCTCGACGATGTCACGGTCTCTAACTCTTAAGAGCGTAAGCTGGCAACTCGAAGAGCAAAGGTCTGTGAATAAGATCTCCTTGGAAAGAGGAAAAGATGCTTGAAAAAATGTATGTAGATGGTGGATACCTGGAGAAAAACCCCGGTTGGCATGTTGAGGAGTCTGCCTGGAAAGCACAGCAGATAGACCGTATGCTCAAGCGCCATCATCTTGAACCTGCAACCATTTGTGAAGTTGGCTGCGGAGCTGGTGAAGTACTGAAGCAGCTTCAGGACAAGATGGATGATAGCTGTGAATTATGGGGATATGATATCTCACCGCAGGCATTGGAGTTGTGTGCTCCAAAAGCAAATGAGCGACTTCATTTCAAATTGGCAGACATCAGGCAGGAGCAGGAAGTATTTACTGATCTTCTACTGCTGATGGATGTCATTGAACATCTTGAAGACTACTTCAGCTTTTTGAGGGCATTACAGCCAAAAAGCCACTACAAGATACTGCATATACCGCTCGATCTGTCTGCGCAAACCGTCTTGCGTTATAGAGGTCTACTACATGTTCGCGAGGCTTATGGGCATATCCACTACTTCACTAAGGAGCTAGCCCTTCGGATGCTACAGGATATCGGGTATGAAGTGCTCGATTACTTTTACACAGCCAGGTCGATTGACTTACCTACTGAGTTACCTGGCAGAAGGGTGCTAGGGCTGGCGAGAAAATTGCTTTTTACTATTAACCAGGATCTGGCTGCCCATGTATTAGGAGGCTTTAGCCTATTAGTCCTGGCAAAATGAAGAGTTTAACCATATCAGTACTTCAAGTTTGTAAAGGGAGAAATCATGTCTATTCAAACAGCAGTTCATCAGGAAACTATCAGTATGAACCAGGGCTATCAACGAACCAAACGTATACTCGATATAATCTTTACCTTGCTTATTCTAATCCCTCTTTGTATCGTCATTGTGATTGTTGCTGTATTTATTCGGTTAGACTCGGCAGGACCAATTTTTTTCCGTCAGAAGCGAGTGGGGCAAAATGGAGTTGAGTTCAATATACTTAAATTCCGCTCTATGTATGTAAACAGCGACGACTTAAGGCATCGCGAGGCTATCACTAAATATATGAACGGTCAAAAGCTTGGTGAGAGTATCAATGGTGATCTATCATATAAAGTTGTTGACGATCCTCGTGTTACCAGAGTTGGCCGATTTCTTCGAAAGACCAGTATAGATGAACTTCCTCAATTCTTTAATGTTCTGCGAGGTGAAATGACGCTCGTTGGTCCACGTCCACCCCTTTCCTACGAAGTCGATCTTTACAGTTTGCGTGATATGTTGCGCCTATCCGGGAAACCAGGATTGACAGGCCCCTGGCAGGTTTATGGGCGTAGCCGGGTATCCTTTCAAGCCATGGTCGAAATGGATATTGCTTATCTTCAACGACAGACTCTTCAGGAAGATCTCAAACTTATTGTCCTTACAGTTCCCGTAATGATCCAGAGAAACGGAGGAGCGTAAATATGCAGATACCATTGGTAGACTTACGCGCACAATACCAAACAATTCAACTCGAAGTGATGGCTGCTATTGAAGATGTGTTTACAAATATGCAGCTTTTTCTCGGTCCACAATCTAAGGCATTTGAACAGGAATTTGCAACGTATAGCGGATGCGATTATGGGGTAGGTTGCTCTTCAGGGACTGATGCCCTCGTGCTGGCTCTTCGCGCATGCGAAATTGGCCCTGGCCATGAAGTAATCACGGTTGCAAACACCTTTATTGCGACTGTTGAAGCCATTGCCCTGGTGGGAGCAACTCCTGTCTTTGTTGATATTGATCCAGAAACGTACACGATGGACTGGACACAACTAAGCCGGGTCCTGACTCCTCGTACTCGTGCAATTGTTCCTGTACACTTGTTTGGGCATCCCGTGGAAATGCAACCCGTGTTGGAGTTTGCGCAAGAGCATGGTCTTTGGGTCATTGAGGATGCTTCTCAGGCTCACGGAGCAATATATCATGGGCAGCGGGTGGGCAGCATGGGAGATATTGGTTGTTTTAGCCTCTACTACAGCAAAAACCTGGGTGCCTATGGCGAAGCAGGCATCTGCGTAACCAGGGATAATGAACTTGCCGAGTCTCTACGCATGCTACGCGATCACGGCTCACGCGTTCGTTATCATCACGAAATGTTAGGCACAAACGCTCGTTTAGATGAGTTGCAAGCAGCAGTGTTACGTGTAAAAATGCGCTACCTTGAAGAGTGGAACGCTGCCCGCCAGGCCCATGCACGGGCCTACACAGAGCAACTACAAGATGTGGTTGAGACACTGCCTGTGGTTCGACCCTACAACACACATGTTTATTATGTCTATGTGGTGCAGGTTCAGAATCGAGAATATTTCCGTCAGGCGCTGGAGCATCAAGGAATAGCAACGGCAGTTCATTATCCGATACCCATTCATTTGCAGCCTGCATGTGCTCATTATGGTTACAAACGAGGAATGTTGCCTGTAACGGAGGCTGTAGCAGAGCGTCTCGTCTCGTTACCAATGTATCCCGAGCTTACAGCTGAGCAGATACAGGCGGTTGTGAATGCTGTGAAGAAAAGCGCTGCTTTGGACACCTCGGGTAGACTCCCATTAACTCGTGGATGAGCATAAAGCCAACTTACGAAGGCGCCCCCTACGGTGCCCTGGAGACAGCGGATTGTCTGAGGCTACTTTTATGCTTCTCAAGTCTTGCGTGACGATCGGGGTAGCTTTATCGCTATATTATGTAGGGGGGAAAGTCTGATTAACCGAAGCTTTACCTCGTTGCTGAGATGAGCGCAGGTTGCAACAGAGGGTTAGAATATGACTGATGCGAGGCAGGTTCAGCA
>WNGH01015993.1_pt1 | contig 11807 bp, 9 predicted proteins | sample 5400631 | NCBI WGS metagenome assembly WNGH01 (sample SAMN13153373, study PRJNA577476) | soil metagenome | isolation source: 115 cm soil or saprolite under Garry oak tree replicate 1 | place: USA:California | collected 2016-06-15 | reverse complement strand
GCCACGACTTCGGCGTGTCGTGGCAGGACCATCTGCCCGGTGGCGGTGTGGTGGTCAGCAACGAGGTCGCGGTCTCTCTGGACGTGGAGGCGATCCTCGAGGAGGACCTGGAGCGCACTGGCGCGATCCAGTACTACCGCGACCAGGCAACCTAGCCCGATCCCGGCCAGCACGGCCGTGACCACGCCAACCATCCCCGCGATCGTCAGGAACAAATGCCAGCGCCTACCCCGCAGCCCCCCGCATCCGCAGCCGCTCCGCCGGCAGTTGTAGGCAATGGTAACCAGCGGCGGGTCCCAACGGTTCGAAGCACGCAACGAAGGCGCACAGACTGGTTGCATGACCCTTCGTGAGCTGCATGAACGCATTTACGCACCCCACAGCCTGGACGCATGGCTCGTCCGGGCGCTTCCGCGCGTCTACGGCTGGCCGGTGACGGGGAAGTCGGCGGTGGCGCTGCGAGGCAGGTCGGCGCCGGGACTCTGGCGCTTGCGGAGGCTGTGGCGCTCCAATGGCTGCTCGGCGCCGGTGAGGAGGCGCTCGACGTACTCGCCGAGGGCGGGGCCGTGCTTGAAGCCGTGCCCGGAGCCGCCGCCGATCACCCAGGCGTTGGGCGTTCCGGGCAGGGGCGCGATGATGAACTCGTTGTCGGGGGTCAGCTCGTACTGGCAGACCCGGCCGCCAGCCTGCTTGAGCCCCGCGAGGGCGGGGAAGCGCCGCGCGAGGTAAGCGCGCGAGCTCGCCTCGTTGTGGTTGTCCAGCTCGCGGCTGCCGTGCTGGGGATCGAAGTCGCGGTCGGTCTCGGCGTCGTCGGGGGCGATCTTGAGGCCGCCCCCGTCCAGGTCGAAGATGCCATAGGACGGCCCCTGGAAGTCGTACCAGATTGGCAGCGGCGGCATGGTCCAGCCGGGCGGCGCCTGGTAGTAGTAATACTCGCAGCGCGCGACCCGCAGTCCGACCAGCCCGGGGAACAGCCGCGGCAACCACGGCCCGCAGGCCCACACCACCCGGTCGGCGTGCAGGGTCTGCCCATCCACCGCGACCGCGGAGCCCCGCGGGTCGCCGGCCGGCCGAGCCTCCCCACGAACCGGCCGCGCACCCTTGGCGACCGCGAGCCCGGCGAGCACCTTGACCGCCGTGCGAGCGTGCAGCGCGCCGGCGGCCGGCTCCAGCACCCCGTAGGTCAGGTCGCCGGCATCCAAGCTCGGGTACAAGGCGGCGACCTCGGCGGGCGCGAGGCGCTCGACCGGGATGCCCTCCGCGCGCAGCGTGGCCTCGCTGTGGTCGGCGAGGCCGCCGCCATCCTCGTGCTCCTGGACGAACCACACCATGCCCGCCTCGACCAGCAGCGACGTGCCGGTCTCCTCCTCGAGCTGCTTCCAGAGGGTGCGAGCGCGCCAGGCGAGCCGCGTGTACCAGGTGTCGGCGCCATGCCCAAACCGGATCACCCGCGAAAGGCTCGACGAGGTAGCCCGCTCGTTACCTGGTTCGTCCTGGTCGACCAGGGTCACCTGCCACCCGTCGCCCGCGAGCTGGTTGGCGATGCTGACGCCGAAGATCCCCGCGCCGACGACGATCGCGTTCTCGCTCATCGGCCTGCGCGCGCCAGGTTCCCCGGCTCACCCCAACGGCTCCTCACCCATCACCCTCCGTGGCCAAATGGCCACAAACGATCCGGCCCGTGGACTCACCCGCCCGGCCCCTCACCCTCTACACAGGGAGGGTCGCACACCCGCAGGGTCCGCTGCTCGCCGCCGCCGCCGATCATGATCGGCAGCCCGCCCGGCCGTTATCAGCCAGGTGTCTCGTACACCGTTATCGTGAATTGGCTTTGGCCCGAGCGGTTGCCGCTGTCGTCGATCGCGGTGCACGTCACTGTGGTCTGGCCAAGTGAGAAGGGGCTGCCGGAGGACGGGTCGCAGGTGACGGTGACCTCCGGGTCGACAGTGTCCCAGGCGGGCGGGGGGTCGAACGTGACGGTCGTGCTCGTCGCTTGGTACGGCGCCCATGCCACGATGTCCTTGCGGGTGCCGATCTTCGGTGGTGTGGTGTCGCGGACATTGACGTCGAAGCTGCCCGTGCCCTCGTTGCCGTGGCTGTCAACCGCGGAGCAGGTGACCTTGGTGGTACCCAGTGGGAACGTCCCGCCCGACAGGGGCTTGCAACCGGCCTCGACCGGGCCGTCGACGCGGTCGCTGGCGGTCGGGTGCGGGAACTCGACGATGGCACCGTCTGGACCGGCCGCCTCGACCGTCACGTCGCCTGGCACCGTCACCGTTGGCGGCGTGGAGTCGCGAACCGTGACCGCGAAGCCGCCACGTGCGGTGTTGCCGCTGTGGTCGGCGGCCGTGCAGCTGACACGCGTGGTGCCGAGCGGGAATACGGTGGCTGAGGCTGGCTGGCACTGGACGGGCACACGCCCGTCCAGATCGTCGACCGCGGTTACGGCGTAGCTGACGATCGCGCCGTCCTTCGATGTGGCCTCCACGACCAGGTCATGCGTTTTCAGGATCGGGGGCAGGTCGGGACGGGGCACGCCCGTGCCGCCAAGTGGCACCACCAGGGCGGCGTTGCTGTCGCTGAGGCGAACGACCAGGCTCGCGGCCCGGCTGCCAGGCGCCGTCGGGCCGAACCTGACCCGGATCGAGCAGCTTCGCCCCGGGTCGATCGGGGCGCCGCAGCGGTTGGCGGTCACCCGGAAATCGCCGCGGTTGCCCCCCTGCACGTTGACGGCGGCGACGCGCAGCCGGCCGGTTCCGGTGTTGCTGAGGGTAAGGTCGCGGGGCGAACTGGTCGTCCCGACCTGCTGCTCGCCGAACGACAGCGCCGCGGGTGTCAGGCGCGGCAGCCCAGGCGGCGGCCGCACCCCGGTGCCGTCAAGTGGGACGACAAGCGGCGAGCGCAGGCCGGCGACGCTGATGCTGAGCTGCGCCGTCCGGTTGCCGCGGATCGTCGGCACGAACCTGAGGCTGACGGCGCACCGCGCGCCCCGAGGCAGCGTGGCTGTACAGGTGTTGCTGGCTACCTGGAAATCCGCGGCGTTCGCGCCCACGATCCCGACGTTCGTCAGGCGCACTCCCGCCTCGGTGGTGTTGGTCACCGTCACCGCCTGGGCGACGCTGGCGGTGTTTACCGCCTGCCTGCCGAACGACAGTGCCGCGGGTGTTACCCGCAGCGGCGGCTTGGGCCGTCCGGCACCGATCGCCATGTAGGAGCCGACGACGACGAACACTGCCGCGAGCACGGCACCGGCGATGAGCAGCCGTTTGCGAATACCGCGCGGAGGAGGTCGACCGTCGCCATCGGGCGGCGGCTCCTGCGGTTGGAGCAGCTGGAGGTTGTGGCGGGTGGCGGTTGCTCCCTGATGGTCGCCGAGTTGCTCGCGCAGCTCCAGCGCATGCTCAAGGAGCCGCTTCCCGGCATCCAACTGGTCCTGGCAAAGCGCCAGGGTTCCCTGCTGATGGGCCAAGAACGCCTCGGCGGCACGGTCACCGGTCGCGTTGGCGGCCTGCAGCCCCAGATCCAGTGCGTGGCGGCAGGCTTCCCAACGCCCTGCCAGCGTCAAGATTGGCTCGACCACGCGCACCAGGCGGACCACCGCTGGCCAGTCACCGCGCTCGGCGGCGAATCCGATGACGGCCAATGCGGCGCCCACCGCTGACCTGGACTCCTCGCTGGTGGGGTCTTGGGTGCCCAGCCAACTACCGAGCTCACGCAGGGCGGCGGCCAGGTGCAGGTCCTTGAGCAGCATCTGCCGGTAGCTCTCGACCTTGCAGATGGGCAACCCGAACCGGTCGTCCTGCTGGTCAGCCAGGCCCCGCCGGTGCAACAACCCGAGGCACTCCCCGATTTGGGCGATGTCGCCCATCGCCCCCACCAGTTCCTTGGGGAGCAGGGCACCAGCTGCAAGGGCCAGGACGGCCAGGGCGCGCCGTTCCTGCTCGGCCAGCGCGTTGACGCTCAACCGGTCGAGCACTTCGGGGTCGTGGTCGGCCTTCTTGGCGAGCGTCGCAAATGACAGCCCGTCCTCGCGGACGAGCGCGGCGGCTTGGCGCAGGTGCAGCGGCTGTCCGTCAACCGCGGCGACCAGGCGCTTTGCGGCAGGCAGCTCCCGGTTGCCCAGCGGCCGGCCAAGGTCGCGGGTGACCAGCTCCAGCGCCGCGTCATCGGGCAGGCCAGCGAGGATCTGGGAGCGGCCATGCCGCCCAAGCACCGGTCGAGGAGAGCCAAGCACCAGTATGCAGCCGGGCAGGGCGTGGACGAGCTGCTCGACCTGCCCGGGGTCGAGGAGGACGTCATCGAGCAGGATCAGTGCTTGGACCTGGCCGAGCAGCTGGGTGCACTGCTCGGGGGTGGGCTTGATCGGCTGATCAGCGGTGTACAGCTCGTCGACCAGGCGCTGGAGCAGGTCCTCCACGTCGTGGTCGCCGGCCTGAAGGTAGACGCACGAGCCGGCGATACCATCGGTAGTGGAGTTCGCGGCGACCTGGCGCAGCAGCGCTGACTTGCCAGACCCGCAGGGCGCGTTGAACTCAATTGGACGCTGGTCCCGGATGGCGTGGCGCACCTGGTCGAGCTGCTCGGCTCGCCCAAGCAGCAAGGCCGGGGCCTTGACCCTCGACAGGGCCTGCCGAAGGCCGAGCCTGGGTGGAGGCAGCCGCAGGGTTGTGCGCTCGACCCGGGCACCGACGTCGTGGAGGATGTCGATGCGGAGATTGCCGTAGAGAATGCCGTTCATACGCTCCCTCCGCGCTAGGAGGGTCGGCTTCCCCAGTCCTCGCTCTTTTGTCCAGACCTGCCAGTAAAGCCACAACCCAGGGTGGGTAGCAGTGCCGAACGACACACATAGACGGTGATGTTGAACACATTGGAAGCAAGAGAAACGCCGTGCCGTGCTCGTCAGGAGGTTGCTATCAGGGCGGTCACCAGGGCTGCTTGCGAGTGGTGCGAGAACTGAGGTCCCCCGCTTTCCCGGAGGCTTCCGAGGCTGGTCCGCTGGACCGGGAGCAGGGAGGAGCCTCACCGATGGGAGCACCACGCAAATACCCACCCGAGCTGAAGGAGCGGGCGCTGCGGCTGTGGCGCTCGGGGCGGCCACGGCGGCCGATCGCGCACGTCGCCCGCGAGCTTGGCGTCCATCCCGAGGCGATGCGGACCCCTTGCCCGGGGAGCAGCGTCCAACGGACGGCAGCGCTCAGGCGGTCAGACGTCGTGATATGCTCGGCGGCCTCATCCACGGGTATCACGGGGTCGCAGCACGATGAATCCGCATATCCGCGCCCCACAGGCCCGAATGGGCTTCGAAGCACACCCGGTCACGAAGGAGCGGTGGCCCGACCTGGTCGAGCTGTTCGATCGGCCCATCGTTCGAACCTGCTTCTGCATGTTCTACCGGAAGACCGGAACGGGCACCGGCGTCGGCCTGCAGAACCGGCAGGCGATGAAGGCCCTGGTGGACGGGGGCACCGTGCCGGGGCTCATCGGATACGAGAACGGCGTCCCGGTCGCATGGGTCTCGGTCGGGCCCCGAGAGGACTACGCGAAGCTCCGCCGATCCCCTGTCATGAAGCCCGTGGACGACCGACCGGTGTGGTCCATCATGTGTTTCTTCGTCGACCGGAGGGCTCGTGGCCGGGGCCTGTCAGAGCGGATGCTCCGGGCAGCCGTGGACTACGCACGCTCGTGCGGTGCCCGCCTCGTGGAGGCCTATCCGGTGGACAAGGACGAACGAAGCCACCCGGATTTCATGTTCTTCGGAGCGAAGTCCATGTACGACCGCGCCGGGTTCCGGGAAGTGGCCCGGCGGAGGCCCACCCGGCCAGTGGTGCGCAAGGCGCTTCGGCCCGGAAGCTCTGCTACGGGACCGTGAGCCCGAGGAGCCGGGCCGCGTTGTCCTGTGAGTGCCGAGATCAGGTAGAGGAGTCGGATCGTCATGGCCGAAGATCATCGTGGGCCTGCAGCACTGCTGCGAGGCCGCACGTCAAGCTCATCGATGACGTTTCCGGCACCTACACCTTGAGAGCGATCCGGACAACAGCACCGTCAGCCGGAGTGAGACAGCCGAGACCCCGTCTGCAGGATCTTGTCGGGCTCGCGCAGGTCAGCATCGATATAGGCGGTGGCGCCCTGGGGCCGCTGCGAAGCAGCGCGCGGGCGTGCGCCAGCACGATCGGGTCATTGTCGACGTAGACGACCCGCGACTCCGGGGCGGTCGACTGGGCGACCTCGTGCACGTTGGGGGAGGTGGGGATGCCGGTGCCGATGTCGAGGAACTGGCGGATTCCCAGCTCACCCGTAAGCGCCCGGACCGCCCGCACCAGGAACTGGCGATTCTCCACCACCGTCATCCGGATGGTCGGGAACGCGGCCGCGACCGCATCCCCCGATGCCTGGTCGGCTGGGAAGTTGTCCTTGCCTCCGAGCCAGTAGTCGTACCAGCGCGCTGGATGCGCGACCGCGGTGTTGATCTCCGGTGGCGACGCCGGGTCGACCGACGAGAAGCTCGGGTCCTGGTTCCGCCTGTTCACGAGCACCCCATCGGCTCTCGTCCCAGCCAACTACCCAATCCGGAGTCGGCTGTGCGGGGCTGATCTTACAGGACATTCCGGCTTCACCGTTGCGACGCGTTCATGCCGTATATTCTTGCCCTGCTCATCGAGGAGGAGCCTGGCATGACGGCACGGACCAGACGCCATGTCGTAGCCATCGGGACCGTGCTGGCCGGCCTGGTCCTTGTCGGCTGCGCGAACCCCGAGGCGCTTGACCGCACGACCACACCGGAGGACTCCCTGGCCCGCGTCCAGGGCGCCGCCGCCAAGGTCACCGAGGCCCGCAGCGCCAGGCTCTCGATGACCATGCGGACGACCTTCGCCGGCGAGGAGGTCGCCGCCAGCACGGCCACGACCCAGGGCGTGTACGACTACGCCGCGCACAAGGGGCAGATGGACACCACCATCAAGACGGCGGGCATACCGTTCCGGTTCACCGTGCGCACGCTGGTGATCGGCGCGACGGTCTACCGTTCCGGTTCACCGTGCGCACGCTGGTGATCGGCTCGACGGTCAACGTCATGACAGCGGCGGCGACCCGACCCAGGCCCTGTCGTACCTGAAGTCCGCCACCAGCAAGGTCGAACGGGTCGGCTCCGAACGGGTCCGCGGCACCCCGACCACCCGCTACGCAGTCACGTTCGACGCCGCCAAGGTGGCCGCGCAGAGCCCGGAGCAGCTCCAGGGCCTCGTCGAGGACGCAGGGCTGGCCTTTCCCAAGCCGGCCGACGTCTGGATCGACGAGCAGGGCCGCCTGCGCAAGATCCACTACGCGGTGACCCTCAAGGTCCCCGAGGACATGGAGGCGACCGCCACCCAGATGACCATCGAGACGACCCAGGAGCTCTTCGACTTCGGCGTCACCGTGAAGGTGACCCCACCCCCGGCCAACCAGGTCGAGGTGGTCAAGCCGGATCAGCCGACGCGATAGCCCGGTCGAGACCTCGCAGTCGACCAGCTCCACTCTATCCGGAAGCGACTTTTCCGGTTGAACGGTCAGGTTCCACCTGTCGCCTCGACGGGGCGTTGTTGCGTGGTGAAGCACGCCGTCACGGCGTTCGAGGTCTACCTGGAGCTATCCGCCCGATCGGCCAGCCCTGCCCGACCCTGCGCTCCAGCAGGTACCCTCCAGGGTCGCAAAGCCCAGCGCGGCCGGGTGCAGCCTCTGGATTGGCCCGGTCGCCGACGACGCCGCGAGCGCTGCCTACCACCATCCTTGCCGCCTTGCCCACCGCAGCAGCGCCGCCGACATGGCGGCCATCACCGCCAACACCACCGCCAGGTGCACCAGGTGGGTTCGGTTGTTGACGATGACGTTCATCCCATAAATGGACGACAGGGCGGTGATCGGCAGGGTGACCGCCGCGATGACCGCCAGCCGCTCGGCCGCGATCGTCATCTTGGTGTCGGTGCGGGTTTGGTAGAACTCGATCACCCCTTGGAGGAACTCCCGTTGGCCGTCGGCCACGCCGCGGACCCGGGCGAACTGGTCGACGAGGTCCGCCACCAGTGGTTGCCCATCGGCGGGCAGGAAGCGGATCAGGGTGGCCATCCGTGCGTAGATCTCGCGGCTCAGCGCGGCCATAGTGCGCACCGCGATAAGCCCGTGGCGGGCGCGGAACAGCTCCTCCAGGAACTGCTCTGGATCGCCGACTTGGCTGGCCATCACCCGCTGCTCGAGCAGACCGACCTCGCCGGCGATCGTTGCCACGAACCCCTCGTCGTTGCGGGCCACGGCCGAGACGATGGCGTAGGACAGCTCCAACGACGAGGCGGGGTGCAGGCGTCCTTTCTGGATCCGCTCGAGCACCGCGTGGGTCTCGCGGAGCGCGACCTCGGGGTTGACCGCCGGGTTGAGCGGCCCGTGCACGGTGACCAGGTAGCGGGGCCCGATGAACTGGTCGAGCTCGATGTAGTGGACGTGCCCGCCCTTTCCGCGCTGGGGGGCGTGCAGGATGACGAACAGGTGGTCGGGGTAGGCGTGCACCTTTGGGACGTGGTTGCGCTCGACGCAGTCACGGATGGCCAGGGGGTGGAAGCCGAACACTTGCGACAGCACGCGGGTGGCCTGCTCGTCGCAGGCGGGGATGTCCACCCAGACGAGCCCGTCATCGCGACGGAGCAGGGTCTGGAGCTCTTCGACAGGGCGTTGTTCAACGCCGCCCGCGGTCACCAACCGAACCTCCATTCCGCTCGCATCCTTTCAGGCCGCAGTGATCCTGGTCCCAGACGCCGCACCCCGGCGTCTGCAGGTGGGAGACCTCGCAGCACCAGATGATCATCGCAGGGCATGCATTGGTGCAGAACGCGCTCATCGGCGGTCGGGTCGATTCGCCGCGTACTCATGCCGCACGATCCCTTCGTGGTGATCCACAGCTGCGGACCAAGGTGGGACGACCACTCGCGGACGCCATCAACCGGGTACTGGCAAAGGTTGGCTGAATCTGCGCCCCGACGACCGGGACCATAGCCCCGGCCGGCGCATCACCAGCGGCTCTGGCCGGTGACAGCGGGCTTGGAGGCGGGCACCGTGACCGGGCGGCCTGGGCCGCGGATCCGCGTGCCGAACACCACGATCACCGGGATGGTGCAGATCAGCGGCACGGCGAGCCAGATTGGCCGCTGCGCCCACCATGCCAGGGTCGGGTGGTTCGGCGGACGGTAGCCGGTCAGCCACAGCAGGGCGAAGGCGATTGCCCAGCCGGTGTTGTGGAACAGGAACAGCGGCAGCGCGAAGCGGTTGACGACCTCGTTGGCGCGGGCCCAGCCGGGACGGCACAGGTGCTCCAGGATCCACGGCCGCACCAGCAGCACCAGGCCGGTCTGGAAGAAGCACAACGCGACGATGCACAGGGTCGGCGGTCCCATGTTGGAGATCCGGTCGCCGGGCACGCCCACCATGGACGGCGGGTAGATGTTGGTGAGGACCAGGCCGACCAGGGCGAACAGGCCCCCCCACACGAAGCACCATGCCAGGATCCTGTCGCCTTCGGCGAGCTTGCCGTAGAAGAACCCCAGCTGGTGGCATAGGGCCCAGACCACCACCAGGGTTGACCAGCGCCGCCCAGGCGACGTGCTGACCGAAGCGCAGCACGTCCACCAGCGCGGCCAGCCCCGCCAGCACGACCACGACCAGCGGCCCGAACCGCTTGTGCAGCCGGATCGCGAGCGGGGCGAGCAGCACCAGCGCCAGGTACACCGCGATGAACCACAGCGGGCTGACGATCAGCAGGGCGGCGCGGCCGAACCATCTACGACACGTGGATCCGCGATTTCGGCGTCGACGGCTTCCGGATCGACACGATGAAGCACGTCAACCTTGAGTTCTGGCAGCAATTCCTGCCGCATATCCTCGCCACGGCGCGCTCGGTCGGCAAGACGCAGTTCTTTGCGTTTGGCGAGAACTTCGACCTGGCCTCGAACCCGTTCATCTCGCGCTTCAGCACCGCTGGCCGCAGTCAGGCGGTGCTCGATTTCCCGTTCCAGCAGCAGGCACGCGAGTTCGCCGCCTCGCACCCGACCGACCAGCTGCGCGAGCTGTTTGCGCAGGACGACTGGTTCACCGACGCGGACTCCAACGCCTACCAGCTGCCCACCTTCCTGGGCATGTACCTCTCCCGCGGCAATCCGGTCGTGTACTTCGGCGACGAGCAGGGCTTCACCGGTGCTGGCAACGACCAGGCCGCCCGCCAGGACATGTTCGCCAGCCAGGACTCGGAGTACAACAACATCGATGACGACGGGATCGACCCCAACAATGGTCAGAACCTCAACGACGGTGGCAAGAACGACAACATCGGCTCCGACGTCACGCCGGCGGCCGACAACTTCGACCCCTCCCATCCGCTGTACCGCACGATCGCGGCGCTGGCGCAGCCGCGGCACGCCAACCCGGCGCTCGCGGACGGCGCGCAGCAGACGCGCTACTCCTCGCCGGCTCCGGGCATCTTCGCCTTCTCGCGCACCGACGCCCGCGACCAGGTCGAGTACGTCGTGGCGCTCAACAATGCCACGACGGACCAGACCGCCACGATCCCCACGTACTCGCGGCTCATGCCGTTCTTCCGGCTCTGGAGCGATGGCCCGCAGCGGCTGAAGACCGAGCGCGACAAGACCCTCCAGGTCACGGTCCCCGCGCTCGCGGCGGTTGTCTACCGCGCCGCGCACCGGCTCGAGCGGTCCCAGGCCGCGCCGGCGATCGCGCTCCGCGTCGACCCGCAGGTGAGCGGGCGCCCGCAAGTGGCCGCCGACGTCAGTGGCGACTCGCTGTACCAGGTCTCGTTCTACGCGCGCACCGCCGGCGGCCGCTGGAACCTGCTCGGCACCGACGACAACGCGCCCTACCGCGTGTATCCCGACCTCTCGGGCGATGCGGTGGGCACGAGCGTGGAGCTGGCGGCGGTGATGCGCGACAACGCCGGCCATGTGTCGGCGGCGCGCGCGACGACGACGGTCGTCGCCCCAGCCGGCGGTGGTGGCCTCGCCACGATCCACTACCACCGCGACGACGGCAACTACGCCGGGTGGGGCCTGCACCTATGGGGTGATGCGATCGCCGAGGGCGTGGGCACGACCTGGGTGAGCTACCGCCCGGCGTCCGAAGCCGCCACATCCGCATGGTCTTCGTGGCCGATCACCTGCCGCCTGAGCTGGTCCGCGTCATCGAGTTCCTGAACGAGCAGATGCGACCGGCTGCGGTGCTTGGTGAGGATCCGGCTCCGAGCAGGATCAAAGGGAAGCGAGATCAGAGGCCGTAGCGCTCCTTCATGGTGGGATCGCCGGGGTCGATCTCGCGCAGCCCGCCGTCGCTCAGCCGCTTGTTGATCTCCTCCAGATGCGAGCGCACGAGCTCCTTCTCGGCCTCGGTGATCCGCCCGCGATGCGGCTCGCCGGCGTGGTCCAGCGTGGCGTAGTTGACCTTGGCGCGGCCCGACCGGGTCGACCCGGCCGCGGCCGTGCGAGCGGTCTCGCCAGCGCGGGAACGGCTGCGGTGCTTGGAGATCAGCGCATCCTGAATGGCGTTGTCCATGATCCCGGGACCGGCCAGCAGATTGAAGTCCTCGATCGGCACGGTGATGCGCTCGCCCTTGCGCGCGCCGGGGCGGATCCACTCCACGGTGACGAACCGCGCCGAGGTGCGCTGGAGTTGCTCGAGCTCTTCGGGTAGCGCCTCCAGCGTGACCGGCAGGTCGGAGTATTCGGGGTGCTCGTGGACCACGAGGCGGCCAAGCGAGGACTCGTCCGCCTCCTTGCCTGAGA
>WNGH01012002.1_pt1 | contig 11807 bp, 11 predicted proteins | sample 5400631 | NCBI WGS metagenome assembly WNGH01 (sample SAMN13153373, study PRJNA577476) | soil metagenome | isolation source: 115 cm soil or saprolite under Garry oak tree replicate 1 | place: USA:California | collected 2016-06-15 | reverse complement strand
CGCAGGCCTTGCGCCGCTGGCGAATTTCGCTTCCGGCGTGGGCAAATCTTTTCTCGGCTTCACGGCGAAACGCGATCTGCCAGGCTGGCGAAGCGACTATTTCGTCGACCGCGCATGGACCAAGAGCGGCGGCAGGGAATTGTTGCTGTTCGTCGACAGCTTCAGTCGCTGGTTCGAGCCGGAAAACGCCCGCGCCGCCATCCGCGTGCTGGAGGCCGCGAGCTACCGTGTCCATTGCGCGGAACCGCTGCTTCAGGGCAGGCCGCTGTGCTGCGGACGGACTTTCCTCTCCGCGGGCCTAGTCGAGGAAGCGAAAACCGAGGCGCGCCGCACCCTCGAAGCAAAAACCGCCCTGCTGCACGGGCACTGTCACCAGAAGGCCTTCGGCGCCATGCCGGCGGTCGGCCGGGTGCTGAGCCTGGTTCCCGGGCTGAAAGTCGAGGCCATCGAGACGAGCTGCTGCGGCATGGCGGGCAGCTTCGGCTATGAAACGGAGCACTACGAGGTCTCGATGAAGATGGCCGAGCTCAGTCTTCTGCCGAAGATCAGGCAGGCTTCGGCGCAAACCCTCGTGGTCGCCGACGGCACGAGCTGCCGGCAGCAGATCGCCCACGGCGCCGCTCGCGAGGCGAGGCATGTGGCGCGCGTGCTTGCCGAGGCGCTCGCCTAGATATTCGCAGTGCGCCGAACGAGCAACCAGACGCCGCAGACGATCATCGGGACGCACAGCCATTGCCCCATGGTCAGGCCGAGCGCAAGGAATCCAAGGAAGGCATCGGGCTCGCGGGCGAACTCGGCGATGAAGCGGAATGCTCCGTAGCCGAGCAGAAACAGGCCCGATACCTGCCCGACCGATCGCGGTTTCGACGAGTACCACCACAGCAGCGCAAATAGCGCGAGTCCCTCCAGCGCAAACTCATAGACCTGCGACGGGTGGCGCGGTGTGGCGCCGGCGCCGCGAAACACCATGCCCCAGGGCAGGTCGGTGACCCGTCCCCACAGCTCGCCGTTGAGGAAATTACCCAGGCGCCCGGCGGCAAGGCCCAGCGGGCAGAGCGGCGCCACGAAATCCATCATGCGCAAATAGCCGATCCCATGACGCCGCGCGGCGAACGCCATCGCCAGCATGACGCCCAACAAACCGCCGTGGAATGACATCCCGCCCTCCCACACGGCGAAGATTTTCAGCGGTTGCGCAAAATACTCGCCAGGCTTGTAGAACAGCACGTAGCCGAGCCGGCCGCCCAGGATCACTCCGATGACCGCGAGGAACAGCATGTCGTCGAATTGTTCCCGGGTCACGGTGGCAAGGCCCCTGCCGATGCGTCGCAAACCCAGCCACCAGGCGAGCGCGAAGCCCGCCAGATACATCAGGCCGTACCAGCGCACCGCGAACGGGCCAACGGAAAAGACCACCGGATCGATATTCGGATGTACCAGCATCGCCTAGCGCGCCAGCCGCCGCGCGTGCGCCACGAATTCCCGCCCCGCCGCGCCCGCGGTTGCCCCTGAGGCACCTCGGCGCCAGGCCAGCCACAGATCGAGCCGCGGATGGGGGTCGGCGAGCTCGCGGTACACGACGCCCCGCCTGCCGAGGTTGGCGAGCGATCCGGGCACGATCGCCGCGCCCAGCCCGCTCGATACCAGGCTCACCACCGTCTGCATCTGAATCGCCTCCTGGGCTACGTTGAGGGAAAACCCGGCCCGCACGGCGAGCGCGGTGACGATATCGTACAGGCCGGGAGCGATTTCGCGCGGCACCATGACGAAGGCTTCGCCGGCCAGCGCGCTCATCGGCAGCTTGCCGGCGCCGCGCGCAAGGCGGTGGCGCGACGGCAGCGCGGCGACGAAGCGCTCGCGCTGCACCACGATGTGCTCGAGCTCGGCTGCGCCGGCAACCGGCGGCAGCAGCAGCCCGAAATCGAGCTCGCCCGCCGCGAGCGCGGCGGCCTGCTCGGGCGAGAGCATCTCGCGCAGGGCAAGCGCAATGCCGGGCTGCGCCGCCTTGAACGCTTTCAGCAGGCCGGGCAGCACGCCGAAATCCGCCAGCGATACGAAACCGATCCGCAACCGTCCGCGCTCGCCGCAAGCCATGCCGCGCAGCTCCGACACGGCGCGCTCGAGCTGGCCGGCGATGCGCCGCGCCTCGTCGAGAAAGCGCGCGCCCTCCGGCGTCAACTCGACGCGCCGGCGCGAGCGCGCCAGCAGCACCACGCCGAGCCGCGCTTCGAGGGCGCGGATCGCGCGCGACAGCGGCGGCTGCGAAATGTGCAGCGCGGCGGCGGCGCGGCCGAAGTGGAGCCGCTCGGCGACCGCGATGAAATACCGCAATTGCCACAATTCAGGGAGATTCATACCTATAGAGTATTACAGCCTGTCCAACAATGCATTGGCTTGGGGCTCCGCACTGGCGCAAAATCCCGCCACAGGAGGATATCCATGGGAAAGCCATTCAATCGCCGCTCCCAACTCATCACCCAGGGCGTTGCGCGCTCCCCGAACCGCGCGATGCTGCGCGCCGTGGGCTTCGGCGACGGCGACTTCGAGAAACCCATCGTCGGCGTGGCGAACGGCCACTCGACGATGAATCCGTGCAACGCCGGCATCCAGCCGTTGATCGATCGTGCCGTGGCCGCCCTCGAGCAGGGTGGGGCAAAGCCGCAGACCTTCGGCTTCCCAACCGTCACCGACGGCATCGGCATGGGAACCGAGGGCATGAAGTACTCGCTGGTGTCGCGCGAGGTCATCGCCGATTCGATCGAGACCGCGGTCAACGGCCAGCTGATGGACGGCGTCCTCTGCGTCGGCGGATGCGACAAGAACATGCCGGGGAGCATGATGGCAATGGCGCGCATCAACGTCCCCGGGATCTTCGTGTACGCCGGCACCATCAAGCCCGGAACCTGGAAAGGCCAGAAGCTCACCATCGTCAGCCCGTTCGAGGCGGTCGGCGCCTTCAGCGCCGGCAAGATGTCGCGGGAAGACTTCGACGGCATCGAAAGAAACGCCTGTCCCAGCGTAGGCGCCTGCGGCGGACAGTACACCGCCAACACCATGTCTTCGTCGTTCGAGGGCCTTGGCATGAGCCTGTTGGGCTCTTCCCAAATGGCTTCGCCCGATGCGGAGAAAGCCGATTCCGCGGCGGCGTCCGCCCGCGTACTGCTGGAAGCCGTCAAGAACAATCTCAAGCCCCGGGACGTCATTACCCGCAAGTCGATCTGGAACGCGATTGCGCTGGTCATGGCGACGGGGGGTTCGACCAACGCCGTGCTGCACTATCTCGCGATCGCTCGCGCCGCCGGCGTGAAGTGGACAATCGACGACTTCGAGCGCGTGCGGCAGAAAGTGCCGGTGCTCTGCAATCTCAAGCCCTCGGGCCCTTATGTTGCGACCGATTTCCACGCCGCGGGTGGCGTGCCGCAGGTGTTGAAGATTCTGCTTGACGCCGGCCTGGTGCACGGCGAATGCATCACCATTACCGGCAGGACCCTCGTCGAGGAGCTGAAAAACGTGCCGGCGCTGCCGCGGCCCGGGCAGGACGTGATCCGGCCGCTCGACAGGCCGCTGTACCCGAAGGGCCACCTCGCCATCCTCAAGGGAAATCTTGCCGTCGAGGGCTGCGTCGCAAAGATCACCGGCTTGAAGAGCACCTCGATCACCGGTCCCGCGCGGGTATTCGACTCGGAGCCGGCGGCGATGAAGGCGATACTCGCCAAGCGCATCAAGCCCGGCGACGTGATCGTGATCCGCTACGAAGGGCCGAAAGGCGGTCCTGGAATGCAGGAGATGCTGGCGCCGACCTCCGCCCTCATCGGCCAGGGGCTGGGCGATTCGGTCGGCCTGCTCACGGACGGCCGCTTCTCGGGCGGCACCTGGGGAATGGTGGTGGGCCACGTCGCTCCGGAAGCCTACGTCGGCGGCACCATCGCTCTCGTGAAGGAAAAGGATTCGATCACGATCGACGCAGGCAAGCGGCTCATCCAGCTCAACGTGCCGGCGAAAGAGCTGGCGGCGCGGCGCAGGAAGTGGAAGGCTCCCAAGCCGCGCTACACCACCGGCCTGCTGGCGAAATACCGCAAGCTTGTTTCGACCGCGTCGCAGGGCGCTGTGACGGACGTCGGCGCCGAGTAGCAGCCTTCAGAAGCTCGATCCCGGCCCCTTAAGGAACTCGATCTCCTCGGGGGTGCTCACGCGCCCGAGCGTCGCGTTGCGATGGGGGAAACGGCCGAAGCGCCGGATGATGTCGCGGTGCTGCATCGCGTAGCGGTACACGTCGGTAGTTTCAGGAAAAGCGTCGAGCGGCAAGCTGAGCTCGCAGCCCCGATCCTGCTCTGCCAGCGACTCGGCGTGTTCGAACGGCAGATACACGAACATCCGCTCGAGCGGACGCATGGCGCGGTCATGCCCTTGCGCGACCGCGTGGTGCGCGGCGTCGAGCGCCAGAGCATCGGTAGCGAACGCGCGTCCCGAGCCGCGGAACATGTTGCGCGGCAACTGATCAAGCAGCACGATCAGCGCCAGGCAATCGTACGGCGCATCTTTCCAGCGCGCGAGCTTTCGCGCCGCGGCCTCGCCGTGAAGCGCGAGAAAACGCGCACGAACTTCGTCGTCGAAGGCCGCGTTTTTTTCGAACCAGCGCTGGTCGCGGCCCCCGCTGGCGAACCAGAAGGCCAGGACCTCTGCGGCGCGAGGGTCTTTCGCGTTCATAAGCTGCAATAATGCCCGCGTGACGAACCGTTTGGCGACGGAAACCTCACCCTACCTGCAGCAGCACGCCGGCAACCCGGTCGACTGGTATCCGTGGGGGCCCGAGGCGCTCGAGCGCGCGCTCCGCGAGGACAAGCCGATCCTGCTGTCGGTGGGCTACTCGGCCTGCCACTGGTGCCATGTGATGGCGCACGAGAGCTTCGAGGATCCGCAAGTCGCGGCGCTGATGAACCGCCTGTTCGTCAACGTCAAGGTGGACCGCGAGGAGCGGCCCGATCTCGATCAGATCTACCAGAGCGCCCACCAGATGCTCTCGCAGCGCACCGGCGGCTGGCCGCTCACCATGTTCCTGTCGCCGGACGGCACGCCGTTCTTCGGCGGCACGTACTTTCCCAGGGAAACGCGCTACGGCTTGCCGGGATTTCCCGAGCTTTGCGAGCGCATCGCCGCCATCTGGGGCGAGAAGCGCGCCGACATCGCCTCGCAGAACGAGGAAGTGCTGAAGGCATTCTCGCGCACCGTGCCGCGCGGCGGCGCGCCCCGCCCGCAGCTCTCGGCGCAGCCGGTGCGCGCGATGCTCGAGACGCTGCGGGCCAATTTCGATACGCGCCTCGGCGGTTTCGGCGGCGCGCCGAAGTTTCCCCATCCTGCCGACCTGGAGCTGTGCCTGCGCAAAGGTGCGACCGAGATGGCGCATGTCACTCTGAAGCGCATGTGCGAGGGCGGCATCTACGACCAGCTCGGCGGCGGCTTTTGCCGCTATAGCGTCGACGCGGAGTGGATGATTCCGCACTTCGAGAAAATGCTCTACGACAACGGCCCATTGCTTGCTCTGCTGGCGGACGCGTGGTTGGTCACCGGCGATGCGCTGTACGCGCGCTGTGCCGAGGAAACCGCCGGCTGGATCATCCGCGAGATGCAGTCTGCCGAGGGCGGCTACTACTCCTCGCTTGACGCCGACAGCGAGCACGAAGAGGGCAAGTTCTACGTCTGGAGCCGCGAGCAAGCGCAGTCGCTCCTGTCGGATGAAGAGTACTTGGTGTTTTCTTCTCACTACGGCCTCGATCAACCGCCGAATTTCGAGAATCGGCATTGGCATTTATATGTTTCAAGGCAAATCGAGGAAAAAGCGGGACCGATCCTGGATTCTGCGAGGAGAAAGCTTTTCGCCGCGCGGCAAAAACGGATTCGGCCCGGGCGCGACGAGAAGGCGCTGGTGTCGTGGAACGCGCTTGCGATCCGCGGCATGGCGCGCGCCGGGCGCGTGTTCCGCCGTCCCGAGTGGATCGCGTCGGCGCGCCGCGCGCTCGACTTCATTCGCGTCAAGATGTGGCGCGGGGGACGCCTCTTCGCCACCTACAAGGACGGCCGCGCGCACCTCAACGCTTACCTGGACGACTACGCCTTCCTGATCGGCGCGCTGCTGGAGCTGATGCAAGCCGAGTTCGCCTCCGACGACCTCGATCTTTCCGAGGAGCTGGCCGACGTGCTGCTCGATCAGTTCGAAGACGCCCAGGCGGGCGGTTTCTTCTTCACCGCGCGCGACCACGAGCGGCTGATCCACCGTCCGAAACCGGGCCACGACAATGCGACGCCCTCGGGCAACGCGGTGGCCTCGTGGGCGCTGGGACGACTCGCGGCGCTGACCGGCGAGCAGCGTTACGTGCAGGCGGCAGGGCGCGCGCTGGAGCTTTTTTATCCGGCGATGCGCGACTACCCGGCAGGCTTCGGCTCGATGGCGATCGCGCTCGAGGAGTTTCTCGAGCCGCCGAAAGTGCTCGTGCTGCGCGGCAAAGCTACGCCGCTGGCAGAGTGGCGCTCGGCGCTGGCACGTGAATATCTTTCTGACACCTCCATCCTCGCGATTCCCGACGACGCGCGCGGCTTGCCGGCACCGCTCGACAAGCCGTTGCGTCCGGAGCCGGTCAACGGCTGGCTATGCCGGGGCGTTACCTGTCTGCCGCCCATCAGCAATCTTGTAAACTTGATGAAAGCCCTAAAGGAGAGCGCATGAAGCATCTGGTATTGAGTCTGGGAGCCGCCGCCGTGGCCGTGTCAACCTCATTGCCCGCGGCGGCGAGCGAGGAGCTCGCCAAGAAACACAACTGCCTCGCCTGCCATACGGTGGACAAGAAGGTCGTAGGCCCCGCCTACAAGGAAGTGGCTGCGAAGTACCGCGGCGACAAGACTGCGGAAGCCAAACTCTTCGAGAAGGTCAAGAAAGGCGGAGTGGGGACTTGGGGGCAGGTGCCGATGCCGCCGAACGCCACGGTGCCGGACGCCGACATCAAGGCGCTGGTGAAGTGGGTCCTGTCGCAGAAGTAGCCGCCAGCGGCCGTCCTTAAACCGAGCAGCTTCGAAGTCGCCCTGGCCTCTCACCGCCGGGGTGATTGTTTTGCAGATGCCGGGGTATCATACCGCCCCGGTCAATACCCCTTCCCCCGGAGACCCTCATGAAGAATTTCAAGACTGCATTGGCGCTTGCAGCGGCGATCGCCCTGATCGGCTGCGGCGAGCAGAAGCCCGCTCCCAAACCCGAAGCGAAGACCGAGGCGCCGCCGCCGGCACCCTCGATCGAGATCAAGATCGGTCACGTCGGCCCGCTCACCGGACAGATCGCGCATCTGGGCAAGGACAACGAGAACGGCGCCCGCCTTGCCGTCGAGCAGGCAAACGAGGCCAAGATCAAGATCGACGGCAAGGACGCAAGGTTCACGCTGGTCGCCGAGGACGACCAGGCAGACCCGAAGGTCGGCACGACCGTGGCGCAGAAACTCGCGGACGCCAAGGTCGCAGGTGTGGTCGGTCACCTCAATTCCGGAACCTCGATTCCCGCCTCGACGATCTACAGCCAGGCCGGGATTCCCGTAATTTCAGGGTCTGCGACCAATCCCAAGCTCACCGAGCAGGGATTCAAGACCCAGTTCCGCGTTGTCGGCCGCGACGACCAGCAAGGCCCGGCGATCGCAAGCTATCTCGCCAGCAACAACAAGCCGAAGCTGGTCGCGGTCGTAGACGACGCCACGGCGTACGGCGAGGGCATTGCCAACGAGGTGGAGAAGACGCTGAAGGCGGCGAATATCAAGGTTCTGCCGCGCGAGAAGGGCACCGACAAGACGACCGACTGGAAAGCCGTGCTTACGAAGCTGCGCGGGCGCAAACCGGACGCCGTGTTCTACGGCGGGATGGACGCTACCGGCGGGCCGCTCGTCAAGCAGGGCCGCGAGCTCGGCATCAAGGCGGTGTTCGCGTTCGGCGACGGCGCTTGCACCGACGAAATGAGCAAGCTCGCCGGGCCCGCGGCCGAAGGGCTGCTGTGCTCGCAGGCCGGCATTCCGGCGCAGGCCGCGGACAAGAAGTTTCTCGAGGCCTACAAGAAAAAGTTCAATGTCGATCCGATCCTCTATGCGCCTTTCACATACGATGCCGCGAATCTCCTGATCGCAGCGATGCAAAAGGCGAGCTCGCCGGATCCGGCGAAGTACCTCCCCGAGCTGGCGAAGATCAGCTATGACGGCGCCACCGGCAAGATCGCGTTCGACGCCAAGGGCGACCGGCAGGACGCCGAGATGACGATCTTTACCATGAAGGGCGGCAAGATCACCCCGATCGCGGTCATCAAGGGCGGCAAGACGATCGCCTACGACGATTTCGCGAAAGGCGCCGCGGCACCTGCCGCCGAGCCCAAGAGTGATGATCGGTGCGATGGTGGCGTTCACGATGATCAACCTGCTCGCGCCGGCGGGTCTGCCGCCGCTCGCCGTGGTGCTGATCGGCACCGGCTGCGCGATCCCGGTTTGCATGCTGGTCGGCTACTCGATGGAACGGCTCGCCTACCGGCCGCTCCGGCGCGCGCCGCGCCTGGCGCCGCTCATCACCGCGATCGGCGTCTCGATCCTCCTGCAGCACCTCGCCATGCTGGTGTGGAGCCGCAACGTGCTCGCCTTTCCGCAGATCATCCACACCACGACCTATTCCTTCGCCGGCGCATCGATCTCCGACGTGCAAGTCGCCATCATTGCGACCTGCGTCTGATGGGCGTGGACATCAACAAGGTCATCGCCTCCACCTTCCTGATCGGTGCCGCACTGGGCGCGGTGGCGGGCGTGCTGCACGGCACGTACTACGGCGTGGCGCAATACACCATGGGCTCCATCCTCGGCTTGAAAGCGTTCTCGGCCGCCGTGCTCGGCGGCATCGGCAACATTCCCGGCGCAATGCTGGGTGGCGTGCTGCTCGGCATCGTCGAGGCGCTCGGCGCCGGCTACATAGGCGACCTCACCGATCTGTGCGCCTACGACTTGCTCGCCGGCGCGCTCGGCGAGCGCTGTGCCGACGGCGGCCACTTCATCCTGGCGGGCTCCAACTACCAGGACGTCTTCGCCTTCCTCGTGCTGATCCTGGTGCTGGTGCTGCGTCCCTCAGGCCTGCTCGGCGAGCGGGTAGGGGATCGGGCGTGAAACCCCCCCATCGCGCCTGGGTCGGGACTGTGCTCGTCGCAATCGCGCTGCTCGGCCTGCCGTTCGCCCTCGCCTACGCCGGCACGGCCTGGGTGCGGATCGCCAATTTCGCGATTCTCTACGTGCTGCTCGCGCTCGGCCTGAACATCGTCGTCGGCTTCGCCGGCCTGCTCGATCTGGGCTACATCGCGTTCTATGCGATCGGCGCTTACGTTTACGCGCTGCTCGCGAGCCCGCACTTCAACCTGCACCTGCCGTTCTGGGTGATCCTGCCCATCGGCGCGGCGCTGGCCGCCTTCTTTGGCGTTCTGCTCGGCGCGCCGACGCTCAAGCTGCGCGGCGACTATCTCGCCATCGTTACGCTCGGTTTCGGCGAGATCATCCGCATCATCCTCAACAACCTGTCGCGGCCGGTGAACATCACCAACGGGCCGCAAGGGGTCGCGCGCATCGATCCGTTCTCGCTCGGCGGGCTCGACTTCTCGAGCCGCCAGAGCTTCCTCGGCATCGATTTCAGCGGCCCGATCAAGTACTACTACCTTTTGCTGGCAGTCGTGGTGGCGGTGATCGTCGTCAATATCCGCTTGCAGAACTCCCGCGTCGGCCGCGCCTGGGAAGCGATCCGTGAGGATGAGATCGCGGCGCGGGCGATGGGCATCAACACGCGAAACCTGAAGCTCCTCGCCTTCGCCATGGGCGCAAGCTTCGGCGGCCTGGCCGGCGGCATGTTCTCCGCGATCCAGGGCTTCATTTCGCCGGAGAGCTTCGTGCTCGTCGAATCGATCATGGTGGTGTCGATGGTGGTGCTCGGCGGCATGGGGAACGTATGGGGAGTGATCCTCGGCGCGCTGCTGCTGTCGTTCGTGCCCGAGATCCTGCGCTGGACGGTCGCGCCGCTGCAGGATGCGCTGTTTGGCCGCCAGCTCATAGATCCGGAGGTGATCCGCATGCTGATCTTCGGCCTCGCGCTGGTGCTGATCATGCTGTTTCGCCCCGCCGGCCTGCTACCCTCGGCGGTAAGGAAGCGCGAGCTCTCGGTGCCTGCCGCATGAGCGCCCTGCTCGAGGTAAAGGACGCTTCGAAGCGCTTCGGCGGCGTGCACGCGCTGCAGGGCGTTTCGTTCTCGATCGCGCGCGGCGAGATCTTCGGGCTGATCGGGCCGAACGGCGCGGGCAAGACCACCCTGTTCAATCTGCTTACTGGCATTTACCCGCCGGATCGGGGGCTGTTTCTTCTCGATGGAAAAAGCATCACCGGGTTCAGGCCCGATCGGGTCGCGGTCGCGGGCGTGGCCCGCACTTTCCAGAACATCCGCCTGTTCGCCAATCTCTCGGCGCTCGAGAACGTGATGATCGGGCGCCACGCCCGGAGCCGCGCCGGAGTGCTCGGCGCCATCTTGAAAAGCAAAAGGACCTTAAAAGAAGAAAATGACATTGAAAGACGCGCGCTGGAGCTTCTCGATTATGTATCCGCGCGGGCGGCATCACCGTGCTGCTGATCGAGCACGATGTGCGGCTGGTGATGAACGTGTGCGACCGGGTGCTGGTGCTCGACTACGGACAGAAAATCGCCGAGGGCCGGCCCGCCGAGGTGCAGCGCGACCCCAAAGTCATCGAAGCCTATCTTGGAACGCCCCATGCTGCTTGAAGTGAAGGGCCTCGAGGTGCGCTACGGCGGCATCCGGGCCGTGAAAGGCATCGATCTCCAGGTCGCCGAGGGCGAGCTGGTCTGCCTGATCGGCGCCAACGGCGCCGGCAAGACCTCGACGCTGAAGGCGATCTGCCGCCTGATTTCCTCTCAGCCGCGAGCGATCCGATACTCGGGCGAGGATATCTCTGCGCTGCCGGTGCACGAACTGCCGCGCAGGGGCTTGGTCATGGTGCCCGAGGGCCGCGGCATTTTCCTGCAGCTGAGCGTCGAGGAGAATCTCGCGATGGGCGCCTATGCGCGCGGCCGCAGCGTCCAAACGCACTTCGAGGCGCAGTACGCGAGTTTTCCGCGGTTGAAGGAGCGCCGCCGGCAGATTGCGGGCACACTTTCCGGCGGCGAGCAGCAAATGCTGGCGATCGCCCGCGCGCTGATGAGCGAGCCGCGGCTGCTGCTGCTCGACGAGCCTTCGATGGGCCTCGCGCCGCTCATGGTCGCCAAGATTTTCGACATCGTGCGCGACATCGGGCGCCGCGGCATGACCATCCTGCTGATCGAGCAGAACGCGCGCCTCGCGCTCGAGCTCGCGGGCCGCGGCTACGTCATGGAATCGGGCGCGATCACGCTATCGGGCGACGCGAAGCGCCTGCTTGCCGATCCGAAGGTGCGTGCGGCCTATCTGGGTGAGGACGCCGCCTAGCGGTTATTTTCTCTCTCAGCCCGCGGCAGCCAGATCCGCCTGCGTGGTGAAGCTATCGGCGTAGAACTCATCCTCGGGCAGGCGGCACTGCCGCGTGAAGTCGCGCCTCGCGCTGTCCACCATGATCGGAACGCCGCAGGCGTACACCTGGTGCGCCGACAGGTCGGGAAAATCCTGCATCACCGCGCGGTGCACGAATCCGGTACGGCCCGTCCAGGCGTCCTCGGGCAGCCCGTCCGAAATCACCGGCACATACCTGAACTGCGGCGCATGCTCGGCAGCCCACTTCAACG
>WNGH01005741.1_pt1 | contig 11810 bp, 7 predicted proteins | sample 5400631 | NCBI WGS metagenome assembly WNGH01 (sample SAMN13153373, study PRJNA577476) | soil metagenome | isolation source: 115 cm soil or saprolite under Garry oak tree replicate 1 | place: USA:California | collected 2016-06-15 | reverse complement strand
TGCAGGACCTGACAGGTCAATGGCGGAAGGCACAAGCCTCTCTCGAAGGGGCTCGCAGTGTCGCTGAGAACACGCCGCAGGAATTGCACGCTGCGCGCACAACCGAGAATCAAGTGCGAGCACGTTACCAGTCTGGTCTCGCGACGCTCGTCGATGTTGCTGACGCGCAGAGCCTCCTGGTGCAGGCGGAAACGGACGACGCTCTTGCCCGGCTCGCGGTTTGGCAGAATCTGGCAGCGGTCGCGGCGTCAGAAGGCGATCTTCAGCCGTTCCTGAAGTTTCTCCACGATAAGACCCAGGGAGGGCCGTAACGCATGTGGCTGCTCCGCACCGCACTTCGCCGCCCGTTCACGGTCATCGTGGCGGTCATCGGCATAGCCCTTTGCTCGATCCTTGCTCTCACGCGAATGCCGATCGACATCTTCCCCAATCTAAACCTGCCTGTTGTCTACGTGGCGCAGCCCTTCGGCGGCATGTCTCCCGCGCAGATGGAAGGCTATCTCGTTTACTACTACGAATATCATTTCCTGTACATCACAGGGATTGAGTCCGTGGAATCGAAATCCATTCAAAATGTTGGCCTGGTTAAGCTCACGTTTCACCCTGAAACAGATATGAGCCAGGCGTTGGCTCAGACCGTTGGCTACGTCGACCGCGCCCGCGCGTTCATGCCGCCGGGCACTGTTTCCCCATTCATTATGCGGTTCGACGCAGGCAGCGTGCCCGTCGGCTATCTGGTTTTTTCCAGTGCGACGCGGAGTGTTGCGGAGATCCAGGATCTTGCGCTGAACCGTGTGCGGCCGCTGTTTGCGACTTTGCCTGGAGTGTCCGCTCCCCCTCCCTTTGGTGGTGCCGCACGAACGATTGTCGTCAGTGTTGACCCTGATCGCCTCCGTGCCTACCGCATGTCGCCCGAGGAAGTCATCCAGGCACTGAATACGGGAAACGCTATCGTGCCGGCAGGGAACGTACGCACCGGCGATTTGCTGCGACTCGCACCGATCAATTCCGTGGTTACGAATATTAAGGACCTGAAGAATCTCCCAATTCGCACAGGTTCTGGCCCGACCGTTCTTCTCCGCGACGTGGGCACGATAGAGGATTCCAGCGACATCGTCACTGGTTATGCCGAGGTGAATGGGCGGCGGACCGTGTACATTCCCGTTACAAAGCGCGCCGATGCCTCGACGCTGAGCGTCGTAAACGAAGTCAAAGCGAATCTCGCGCAGTTCCAATCCGCCGTTCCGCCGGAGATCAAAATCGACTACGAATTTGACCAGTCCTCGTATGTGCGAAATTCTCTGTTGTCGGTTGTGCGAGAAGGCTTGCTCGGCGCGTTGCTGACCGGCATCGTGGTCCTTCTGTTCCTGCGCGACTGGCGTAGTGCGCTGATCGTCGTCGCCACCATCCCCTTTGCGTTGCTCACCGCCGTCGTGGCCCTCTGGGGTGCAGGACAGACCATCAACATAATGACGCTCGGCGGATTGGCACTGGCCGTCGGGATTCTGGTCGATGAATCCACGGTGGTGATGGAAAACATTCATAGCCACTTGGGTCAAGGGCAAGGCCGGGCGGTCGCCGTGCTGGAGGCAAGCAAAGAAGTTCAGATTCCGCGCTTGCTCGCCATGCTGTGTGTGCTCGCTGTGTTCGTGCCGTCCTTCCTTATGGTCGGCGTCTCCCGCTCCCTATTTATTCCGCTCTCTCTGGCGGTCGGATTCGCGATGGCCGCTTCGTATCTATTGTCCAGCTCGCTAGTGCCGGTGCTCTCGACGTGGATTCTCCGCGCCCATGTCCCTGACGACGAAAAAGGTGCACCCTCACTCCTCGCCAGATTGCGCGAAAGGCTCGGAAGGATTCTAGAGAAATCGGCGCGAAACCGCCGGATCGTTGTTTCGCTGTATGCGGCTGCCTCACTCGCAGTCATCGTCCTCGTAGGTCCGTATCTCGGAAGAGAAATTTTTCCGCGGGTCTCATCCGGCCAACTTTTGCTGCGCTTTCGAGCACCCATAGGAAGCCGCGTTGAAGCGACCGAGAGATTATCTCTCGACGTGCTCCGCTCCATCGAAAAGGCTGCTGGGCCGGGGAATGTGACGATCACTTTGGGGTATGTTGGTGCACCACCACCGAATTACCCCATCAACACGATTTATCTATGGACGAGCGGTCAGCACGAAGCCGTCTTGCGAGTTGCGTTGAATCCGGACTCAAAGATCCGTGTGGACGAGTTCGAGAATCAATTGCGAAAAACACTTCCGTCACAATTTCCAGCGTGCCAGTTTTCTTTCGAAGCGGCGGACATCGTGACCCAGATCATGAATTTCGGTGCGCCTACCCCGGTGGAAATCAACGTAAGTGGACCAGACCTTAGCGCGAGCCGGGCGTTCGCTGAAAAGGTTCGTGGCGAACTCGCCCAGGTTCACGCACTCCGCGACCTTCAGTACGACGAGCCGTTGGACTATCCGAGCCTGGACGTCAACATCGACCGGGAGCGTGCCGGGCAAATGGGAGTTACCGCGGCTAGCGTAGGCCGCTCTTTCCTGGCCGCAACGTCGTCGAGCCGGTTTGTGATTCCGAATTACTGGGCCGACCCCAAGTCCGGTGTCGGATATCAAGTCCAGGTGCAAGTTCCTCAGTCGGAGATGGCCTCCATCCAGGACGTTGAGCACATTCCCGTCACGCCGGGCACCGCTTCTCATCCGTTGCTGGGCGACGTGGCTCAGGTGGACTACGGCACTGTCGTCGGGGAATATCACCGCCTAAACGGACAAAGGATGGTGACACTTACCGCGAACGTGTCGGGTGCGGACCTCGGTCGAGTATCGATGCAGTTGGATGAAGCAATCAAACGCGCGGGAGTTCCACCTCGCGGCGCAAAGGTCAACGTGCGCGGGCAGATTGGCCCGATGAAGCAAACATTGTCGAGCTTGGGAGTGGGACTTCTGCTCGCGGTCCTGGTCATCTTCCTTTTGCTTGCGGCGAATTTCCAGTCGATGCGACTGGCATTCGTCGTCCTGTCCACCATCCCCGCCGTCGTTTGCGGCGTGATATTCATTCTTCTGATCACGCGGACCACTCTGAACTTACAGTCTTTCATGGGTGCCATTATGGCCATCGGGGTGGCTGTCGCGAACGCCATTCTGCTTATCATTTTCGCCGAGGAGCACCGGCGTGCCGGGAACACCTCAAGTGTCGCCGCGATCCACGGCGCGCAAACTCGTATGAGACCCATCTTGATGACCAGTATGGCCATGATCGCAGGAATGATTCCCATGGCGCTGGGAATCGGGGAAGGGGCCCAACAAACGGCCCCTCTCGGACGGGCCGTCATCGGCGGGTTGTTGTTCGCTACCGCTGGGACTCTACTGATCCTGCCGCTGGTGTTTTCCATAATCCAGGAGCGAGCTGGAGTGAAATCGCCGTCACTGGACCCTGAGGATCCCCAAAGCACGTTCGCCAGCGGGCAGCAGCGGAATCGGAATCCCTTGCAGGGAGAGGCTCTATGAGTCGAATTATGGTTCTAACTAGTCTTGTCCTCGCCGGTGGCGTTTGTTTGTGCAGTTCCTGCGGCTCGAACTCGGCCTCCTCCGCCAGCGCGCCGAATGCACAAGGGACTGCGTCCACTCCTACTGTGGAAGTCACAAAGGTCGTATCCAAGAACCTTGCCATCACCGCGCGCTTGCCAGGAGAACTGCAGCCGTATGAGGTTGTCGCCGTCTATCCCAAAGTTACCGCATTCGTTGACTCGATCAGCGTGGATCGCGGATCGGTTGTGAGAGCAGGACACCTCATGGCCCGTCTGCTGGCTCCTGAAATTGCCGCGCAGCGCGCCGAGGCGCAGTCGAAACTCCAGGGAGCGGAGGCTCAACGGGGAGAAGCAGAAGCCAAGCTTGCCTCGGACGAAAGCACCTACCAACGACTGAAGGCGGCTTCCGCAACTCCAGGTGTTGTCGCCGGAAATGATTTGGAGGTTGCGCAAAAGGCAGTCGAGGCAGACCGTGCACGGCTCGAATCCGTCCGCGAAGGTGCCCAGGCGGCGCGGTCAGCATTGAAATCAGATAGCGAAATAGAAGGGTATCTCCAGGTGCGGGCGCCCTTTGACGGTGTTGTGACAGAGAGGAACGTTCATCCAGGAGCGCTCGTGGGGCCGTCCAGCGGATCCGGTGTTGGAGTGCCCATTGTGCGGGTGGAAAAGATTTCACGCTTGCGGCTCCTTGTTCCGGTCCCCGAAAAATATGTGGCCGGTATAAAGGAAGGAGCTAAAGTTCGATTCAGTGTTCCGGCCTTTCCGAATCAAGCTTTCTCTGGAAAAGTTGCGCGGATTGCTCATTCGGTGGATGTGAAAACGCGAACGATGCCCGTCGAGTTGGACGTTACGAATACGGATGGACGTCTGGCTTCGGGCATGTTTCCGGAAGTGCTTTGGCCTCTCAGTCGATCGCAATCCACTCTTTTCGTTCCAACATCCGCTGTGGTCCGAACCACAGAAGCTGTTTTCGTCGTTCGTATCCGGGGTGGCAGCGCAGAGTGGGTGAATGTCCAAACGGGCGAGGTCGACGGAAAGCTGACAGAGGTCTTCGGTGACTTGCGAGAGGGAGATGACGTTGCTGTGCGAGGCACCGACGAGTTGCGTGCTGGGACTCAAGTCGCTTCGAGACAGAGCTCGCCGGACTCGAAAGGCTCAGAGAAGTAGCCTGAGAGCTGTCTCGTCCAGCGTCGGCCCGGCCTACATGCGGCCCGCTCGAGGAGTTCTTGATGAAGTGGGTTACAAGAACAGACATTAAAGTGGGCCGCGTCGCCTGCCCTTGGTTCATTGGGCGATTCATTGACGCATACGGCGAGTTCCTCTTCGCGCCCGAAGACCAGCTTCTCGAAATCGCTCGCAGAGAAGGGGCCATCCCGTTTGACGCAACGCGGTTCCCTGAAGTGCAGCTGAATCAGCGGGGGGAACGCTGTGCGTTTGAGGCTATCCTCGAGGATTACAAACTCAATGATCCTGCACTTCGCCGTCTCGCATTCATGGTACGAGGGGCAGATGTCAAAGGGCAGGAACATATCGCTGCGGAGGGGTCTTGGATTGCGCGCCATCGCTCGGGGCTTCGCGCTTCCTGGGATAAGCGATGAAGAGCGTCTGCGAAGGAATGCCCACTCTACGACGCGCTGTACGAATACATCCGTCAGAAGTCCAACGAGCAGTAGCAAGACTAATTTCTGGATTTTCAAACTCGAACACAAGGAGGTTCGTCACATGCCTGGTTTGATCCAAAAAGGAATAGTGGTTTTATTCGGAAGTGTTTGTTTGCTGTTCTTCGGCCTGAGCGCTCTCGCCCAGGACGTGCCAAGCGATTATCAGGACGTTTTAAGATTTCTCGACCGGAAGGGTGATTTCAAGACGGGCGTGCTCAAGGTCAACATCCCGCGTAGTGACTTGAAGATCTCCATTCAGGGTTTCTCGACGCCGACGCCTTTTGGGTTCGGTGGTTGGATTGCGCTGACCAAAAGTACCGACGGTTCGGACGTGATGATGGGCGATCTGGTGCTCTTGCAGGAAGAAGTGAACCCCGTCATGTCCGCGCTGTTGGATAGCGGAATCGATGTCACCGCGCTGCACAACCATTTCTTTTGGGACGATCCGCACGTCTACTTCATGCACGTCCACGGCCTCGGCAAGGCAGCTGACCTTGCCCGCCGCGTGAAGCCGGGATTGGATCTAATCGGCCATGTCGTTCCCTCGGCTGCTGCGCCGGCTTCTGGCACCGGTACTCCGCTCGACACAGAAAAACTAGCCACGCTCATTGGCCATCCTGGCGAGCAATCCGGCGCTGTCTACAAAATCACAATCGGCCGTGACGACATTGCCATGAAAGACCGTGGTGCGGCGATCAATACCCGCATGGGGCTGAACACGTGGGCCGCGTTTGTCGGTACCCAAGGCGACGCTGCGATCGCTGGCGACATAGCTATGCTTGAAAACGAAGTCACGCCGGTGTTGAAAGCGCTCCGCAAGAACGGTCTCGATGTAGTCGCAATTCACCACCACATGACCGAGGATCGGCCCGTCGTGATCTTTCTCCACTATTGGGGCAGAGGTCCGGCAGAAAAGCTAGCCACTGGCTTTAAAGCGGCTCTCGACGAACTCGGCAAGGGCGTCGCGGCGCACGCGATGGCTCACTAGCAACAAAATTCTGAAGAGGTTACTGGGGGCTTTGTATGCAGAAACGAATTCTGATAGCCGGCTTTATCGCCTTGTCCGGAGCTATGGCACTCGCGGCTAGTCCGGGTGGCCTTACTCTCAAGAAGGTGACTGAATTCGATTTGCCGGGACCACCAGGCAAGCGCTTCGACTATCTCACCATTACGCCCGATGATCACTATTTGCTCTCAGCTCATCTCGCCGCAGGACAGACGTACGTCATCGATCTGCGCACAAACAAAATTGTGGCCACGGTGACCGACACGCCGGGTGCTGAAGGCGTTGAGTACGTCCCCGAATTAAAGAAGGCCTACACTTCGAACGCTGGCGACAACACCATAGGCGTGCTGGACCTTCGTCAGATGAAAGTAGTCAAGAAAATTCCCACCGAAGCCAAACCGGACGGCAGCGCCTACGCTGCACCGTTCCACAAGCTCTATGTTTCCGATGAACGAGGCAAAGCGGAAGCCATCGTAGATGTCCGCACAGATACTATCGTTAAGACCCTCCACTTCGACAGTGAAACGGGAATGCCGCAGTACGATCCCGTCGCCCAGAAGGTTTACGTAAACCTCCAGGACAAAAATGTCTTCGCGGTCATCGATCCAGCTACGGATGAAGTCGTAGGCCGCTATCCGGTGGGGCGGTGCGAAGGGAATCACGGGATGACCCTTGACCCGGAGCATCATCGTGCCTTCCTCGCCTGCGAAGGCAACGACCTGATGACGGTCTTTAATCTCGACACTCACCAACCCATCGCGTTCCTTCCGATGGCTGGTGGCCCGGATGTCATCAAGTTCGATTCTGGACTCAGGCGAATCTACGTGGCCTGCTCGAGCGGAGCCATATCGGTATTCCAGATGGACGATCCCGATCACTACCGCAAGCTGGAGGATTTTCCGGTTCAGAAAAAGGTGCACACCCTGGCAGTGGACCCCGACACTCACCGTGTCTACGCGCCAGAGCAGGAAGCGGACGGCAAAGCCGTGGCGCGCATGGTCGTATACGACGCCGTAGTCAATCCGTAGCTGAAGGCATCTCTCGATGAAGCGCATGCCGGTTCCTTCGACGATCCGGAGCGGAGCCACCGAATTACGATGTTGACCACCGACGCAGCACGCGGCGCGCTCAAAGGACTGACGCGTGATGGATGGTTATTGTTCCTTACACGATTCATGCGCCTGTTCGCGTACGGGTCGTTATCCGTAGTTCTGGTCTTTTACCTAGTCGCCTTGGGACTCAGCGAATCGCAAACCGGTATACTTCTCACCCTCACGCTCGTCGGCGATGTTGTGGTTTCACTCTTTCTCACGACTCGGGCGGATCGGATTGGTCGGCGTCGCATGCTTATTGTTGGTGCCATTCTCATGGCGGCGGCAGGCCTAGCCTTTGCCTGCACCAAGAATCTTTTGCTCCTGATTATTGCCGGGACGATTGGCGTCATAAGTCCAAGCGGTAACGAAGTGGGCCCGTTTCTGTCGATTGAGCAGGCCGCGCTTTCTCATGTGGTTTCTCAGCAAACCAGGACGGAGGTATTTGCCTGGTACACGCTAACCGGATCGGTGGCCACGGCGATGGGAGCACTATTCGGCGGGACGGTCACGCATGCACTGCAAAGAACCACCTGGACCCCGGTGGGAACCTACCGCGTAGTGGTGGTTCTGTACTCTCTTCTGGGCGTTATCTTGGCGTATTCCTTTACTCGTCTCTCACCCGCGGCGGAAGCGTGTTTGCCGCAGGAAGGATCGGCTTTGCCCGGAACGATCGGGAGTTTCTTGGGGATCGGCCATTCCAGGCGAGTGGTTATGAAACTTTCGAGTTTGTTCGCCCTGGACTCATTTGCCGGTGGTTTTGTGGTGCAGAGCTTTGCGGCGTTTTGGTTCTACCTGCGATTCGGTGTAAACCCGGGAACACTCGGCGTCATTTTCTTTTGGGCAAATATCTTTGCGGGGATTTCCGCACTATTGGCGTCCCGTCTGGCCTTGCGCTTGGGCCTCATCAACACGATGGTGGTTACGCACCTCCCTTCCAACGTCTTGCTCATCATTGTGCCACTAATGCCCAGCCTCTCGCTGGCGGTTTTGGTTCTTCTGGTGCGCTTTAGCATCAGTCAGATGGATGTTCCGACGAGGCAGTCGTACACGATGGCCGTGGTGCGCCCCGAAGAACGCTCGGCGGCCGCTGGAATCACTGGCGTCGCGCGAACGATGGGCGCTGCCCTCAGCCCCTTGTTCGTGGGATTTATGTTTGCCCGGCCTTCTTGGATCAATGTGCCATTCTTCATCGCCGGCACACTAAAAATCATCTACGATCTGTTGCTCTATCAAGCATTCGTAGCAATTCGGCCGCCCGAGGAAGGGTAGCTGGAATACGAACTACCGGCGGCGTTGCAGCTCATTCAACGAACTCCGGTGCCAGGTGTCTTTCGAACGAGCTCGTACGTCGGCGTGCCGGCTTCGGGATTGGAACCCGCGCGAATATGGAACTATGGAGTGCCGGAATAGAGTGTCAAAAGGCTAAGGCCCCGGCGGCTGATGAGGTTTCGGGACGATGGTTTCGGCCCGATGAGCCGTCGATCAGCCTGGCAAATCCAGGATCCATGAGCAACTTCTCCCGTAGCCAGCCTGGTTTGGTTTGCTGGCTTCTCAGTCTGTGTCTCTCGTTATTTCAACCGTCTGGCGCGAACGCTGAAGCTCCATCCGCGAAGGGCGGGTCCGTGCGGATTAGTGCAGAAGCAACCCGCGTCAACCAAGCCCCAAAGCTCGACGGAACCCTGAATGACTTGCTTTGGCAATCGGCGAACCCCATCACTGATTTTCGCCAGCGTGAGCCCCACGAAGGTGAGCCGCCAACTGAGAAAACGGAAGTACGCATTCTCTACACTCGGCATGCCGTGTATTTCGGAATTCATTGCTTTGACTCCGAGCCTTCGCGGATCATCGCTACGGAACTTCGCAGGGACGTAAGCCAAGACTTGGACGACCACTTCGAAATCCTGATCGATTCGAACCACGATCGCCGCGGAGCATACGTGTTCGAGGTCAACGCACTTGGCACCCAGAACGATGGTCTCATCGTGGAGGAGCAAGGCGGCACAGATAGAGGAGATTTCGACCCGGGTTGGGACGGAGTATGGACGTCAGAGGCGCGCATCACTCCTGACGGATGGACCGCTACAATAGAAATTCCATTCACAACCCTCAATTTCAATCACTCAAGCGATTTGGTCTGGGGTCTGAATTTGAAACGCTTCATCCGTAGAAAGAACGAAGAAGACCTCTGGAGTGCTTACCGGCGAACTTTTGGGATCACCAAGGTCTCGGAAGCAGGAGAGCTGCGGGGCATCCAGGACATCGGAAGTGGACGACTCTTCACCGTAAAACCATACGGCCTTGCTAGGTATGACAAGCAGACAGGGCAGGACTCCAAATTCCCGCTCACGGCCGGAGTCGATATTAAGTACGGCCTTACCTCAAACCTCGTCTTGAATCTCACGGGGAACACGGATTTTGCCGATACCGAGGTTGATCTCGAGCCTTTCAATCTGACGCCGTTTAAAGTCTTCATTCCGGAGAAGCGCCCGTTCTTCCTCGAAAACGCAGGGATCTTCAATTTCGATATCGGCGACCAGGATCAATTGTTCTTTAGCCGTCAGATTGGGATTGATCCAATAACCGGCCAACAGGTGCCCATCAATGGCGGAGCCAAACTGACCGGGACATTTGGTCGGATGGAGGTGGGTATGATGGACGTCAACACTCGTTCCAGTGGTCCAAATCCTTACGCAAACTATGCCGTCGCAAGACTGAAAGAGTCTCTATGGCTCGGTTCCTATATCGGTGTGATGGGCACAGATAAACGATCAGGAAACGTACTTGACAGTTTCAACCAGACGGGAGGTGTTGACTCGCGACTGGTCTTCTTCAAAGACTGGTTTGTTGATGCTCATGTGGCCGGAACCCGATCACCTGGAGACCCTGGCGGGGCGAGCGATGTCGGGGCCTCACTCTCGTATCGGTCAAACTGGCTGGACGGAATCGTAGAGCGGAGAAAAATCGGGCCAAACTTCAACCCGGAGGTTGGTTTCATCGAAAGAACCGACTCAAACGAAACGTACGGGGATTTTACCTTTAAGGTCAGGCCCCAGATCAGTGGCGTGCGCGAGTTGCAATTTGAGGGATTCATTCTCCATGCGCCCGATACGCGTAACGAAGTTTCGACGCAAGAATGGCAGGGCACGTTCCGTGCCGAGTTCAATAACGGGGCATACACCGACAACGATATCGCGGACGTGTTCACGCAGCTGATTACAACACCCTTTCATATTTACAAGAACGTGTTCATTCCGAACGGCATGTACCACTTCGCCCGCCATCAGCTTACCTATGGGTCCGGGCAGGATCGCCGATTTACATACAATTTCTTCGAACGCTTTGGCGGCTACTACGGTGGGACTTTGAATGAATTCCGTGTGCGTGCCAATTATCGCCCGACGGTCAAATTTTCGATCTCTGCTTCCGAGACCTGGAATAGATTTCGATTGCCTTTGCCTAACGGCAATTTTTCAGTAGTGCTGGCAAGCCTGCAGGCTAACTACTCCTTCACTCGTTTTCTGACATTCACCAGTCTTCTTCAGATGGATACGTCAAACACGCAGGCGGTCAGCGCCAATCTTCGCCTAAGGTACAACTATCGCCCGGACAGCGACCTCTACATCATCTACAACGTCGGAACGCAATTCGCCAGTATCGCTCCGGCGAATCCCCCGCAAGTCCGCGAGACCCGATTTGCGGTGAAATATACCTACTCTTTCGCCCCGTAGTAGAAACACTACATTGAAAACAAAGAAGCAAGTGGTTGGGACGCTCGGATTTCGCGTGTCCCCATTGTTCGACTGGTTGTAGCTGGGCTGCGGCGAAAACGGAAAGCCGCCTTGCAACGTCACCTGACGCCGCATTCTCCAATCCCTCCAAACCACTATCTAAGAAAACGCTTCCCGTGCCCAACGCCAGGGCCGGTCCGCTTTTCGATGTGGAGTCGCGTTGAGAGAGTCGCCGTCGTCGTGAATTCCCGTGACGGCTTCCGCTGGAGAACGCGAAACCCAAAGAACAAGTGTAGGCAAGCGTTGCCTACGGCGATCGCGGCTTGAATCGAGGGCCGCAAACAGCTTATCTGGGGCGAACCCGTTCTTGAGATTCTGGCCGCGGTGCTACAAATGCCCGAAGTGCAAGTGGGACTTCACCCTCAAGAAGAAGTGGTGCCCCGGATGTGACACGTTGTTCTTGATCGCGTCGGATATGTCCTCCGATTCCGAGCTCGCCGAACTTTCAAATTCTGGGCCGGTGCCGTGACAGATTAGCAACTAAAGGTAACTGTTTGTAATTTCACGGCGCCGATCGCAACGTGTGGCGCTCCGAGGAACTCTCGGGAACTCTTATTGCACCCTAATCGCGCATGAATGGGTGCGACAGCAGCTGAGACTAACTACGGGCCATGTAAGTCAGAGCGTCACGGTCAAGTGCGAGGGAACCAGGCATCGAAGATGACGCGTCCTTGCGTTGGGGTATTGTCAATACGGGGTGTGTTGGATCAACCCAGCCAGAGCAAACTAGGACCAGTG
>WNGH01006772.1_pt1 | contig 11812 bp, 7 predicted proteins | sample 5400631 | NCBI WGS metagenome assembly WNGH01 (sample SAMN13153373, study PRJNA577476) | soil metagenome | isolation source: 115 cm soil or saprolite under Garry oak tree replicate 1 | place: USA:California | collected 2016-06-15 | reverse complement strand
ATCCCGTGACGCTCACCGCGTTTCCAGATACGACGGACTGGCCGCTCGTCGGCGTGAGGATCGCCGTGAACCCGGCCGGAGGCGGCTGGACGTTCAAGGTGATGTTCGCGAAGTTGTTGCTCTCCTGAGCGGAGCCGCCCTCGTTGATCGTGTTGTCCGGGTCGACGATGAGCTCGAGCGTGTGGGCGCCGACGGTGGCAACGCCCTGAATGGTCATCGTCTGATTCAGGGACGTGGCGACCGTGAGGCTGTCCACCCGGCCGTACGTGACCGCGCGGCTTCCATCAAGGTACGCCGCGACGGAGACGCCGGTCGCCGTGGTCTGGCCCTGGTTCGAGATCAAGGCGTACACGGTGAAGGGCTGGTTCTGGAGGACGGTCATCGTGGGGCTCGCCGGCGCAACCGTGAGGTCCGGACCCGTCCGGACCTGGACCGCGAGGCCCACGCTGACGAACTTCGTGTTGTTGGCCGCGCTGATCGCCGGATACGGGTCGAAGTCCACGCCGCTCGGGCCGGTCGCCGCCCCGAAGGCGACGGTCAGCTGGTAGTTACCGAACGATTCCGCGTTCGGCAGGCTGGCGGTCGTGATCACGTCGGTGTACAGCGGAATCACGGCGAGGCCGCTCGAATCCGTGTGGTTCCACGCGTTCGCCCCGCTCGCGGCCCGCCCGAGGTAGGCGAGGGTCCGCGCGCTGGGCGTCGACGAGAGACCGTTATCCGGATACTGGGCCGTCGTCGCGCTCGGGCTGAGGGTCGACCAAATCGAGGCGCCACTCACCGGGAATCCGGTCGAGTCGACCACGGAGGCGCGGAGCCACCGCAGCAGGAACACGTTCCCGCCCGCGGCCAGCGGCTCGTAGGCCGACTGCCAGGTCGACTTGAGGACCGGGTCTGTCGACTTGAGGACCGGGTCTTGCGACCGGTCGATCGTGACGGCGTACAGGTACGCATTCGAGGTGCCGTCCACCTGCAGCGCGTTGTGCAACCCGAGGACGTTCGAGAAGTCGACTCCGATGTACGAGTCGTACGCGTACAGGTTGCTCGAGGCGGTCAAGGCGACGTTGCCCTCGATGGGGCCCGTTGCGTTGCCGCTGCTTGCAGTGGCGTTCTCGTAGATCCGCTCGATCCGCGATCCGTACAGGCTCGCGGTCGTGGACGCCCACGAGATGAGAGGGCTGTCGTCGTTGTCATCGTTGTATACGCCGAGGCCGAAGAGCTCGGTCGACGAGAAACCGGTGATCGTCGAACCGGTCATGTCGATCGTCGTGCCGGTCGCGTTGAACCAACCGGGGAACTTCAGGACGGCGCCGTTCTTCATCGCGAAATGGCTGTTCGCTCCGGAGACGGTGAAGGCGAGCTTGAGGAACGGACTGATGGCGTCCGTTTGGGTCGTGACAATCGAGTTGTCGAGGACGAGTTCGCCGCCCGCGTTCACGCTGAGCGCGTAGCCTTCGTGAGACGTATCCTTGGAGAAACTCAAACCGCCGTTGACCAACGTGAGGCTGCCTCCGGCGTTGATGTTGATCGAACCGTCAACGGAGTAGACGATTCCCGTGCACACCTGAGCCGTTGTGATCGTCCAGTCCCCGGTGATGACGCCACCGACCTGGTCGCAGGTTCCGGCCCGCGCGGCCGGGCTGAGTGCGACGATGGCGGCGAAGAGGCCACCCAGGGCGACGGACCAAACGATCAAACACGTCAGGGCCTTTGCATTCCGTTCGGATCGGCTAGACAACCCAAGACCTCCTGAGGTCGAGTCGGCCGAACGCATCCGGGGGACTACGACCGGTGGGCATGTTGCGCGGGCCATCCGGGGCCTCTTTATAAATAGGTTACCGCGCGATTATCTATCCCGATACGCACCTGTTCTCACGCGAAGGAATCACGCCGGAACATGGAGGAAAACATTTTATCACTTCGCCGATATAGAAATGAGAAAAATTCGATGAAAATGGACCGAAAAATGGATGAAAAGCCGGGTGGACGGAGGTCCCGCGCACGCTCGCGTCGCCCCGAGCGCCGGCTCAGATCACTTTCTTCTTCATGACCTTCTTCACGCTCACCGGGGCCTTCTTTGCCTTGTCGTCATCGGACGCCATCCGGTGGCCGCACGCGTAGCACATGATCGCATCGGACGAAATCATTGTGCCGCAGGCGGGACACGCGATCTCCGATTCGCCCCCGGCAACGGGCTCCGCCTGGACCGCGACCTTCGCGACGGGCTTCGTCATCTGCGCGACCGCGACGGGCATCTGCGCGGCGGGCTTCGCTGCCATCGGGGCCGGATTGGACGGCACGGGTTGGGGCCGAAGTCCCGCCTGGGGTGCAGGCGTCGTCGGGACCGCTTTGACGGAAACAGCGGGCATCTGGGCGGGAGCTCCCGCCATGGATTTGATCGACTGTTCCTGGGCCAGCAGCGCCTTCTCGCGATCGAGGAGTCGCTTCCCCTCTTCCGCGATTTTCGCGCGGGCTGCCGCGAAGTTCTCTTCCTCGGCCGCGAGCTTCCTCTCGCGCTCCATGAGCTCCCGGTTCCGACCGATCTGCGCATCGAGCGTCGCCTTCTGGTCCTCGAGGAGCTTGACAATCTGCTCTTGCCGCGAGGCGATTTCGGTCTTGCGCGCTGCGATGTCTTTCGCGTGCGTGACCGCCTCCGTGTCGCGCCGCGCGAACTCCTCTTCCCTCCTCACGAGGGACTCGAGGCGTTTCGCGAGTTCCTGCTCGCGGGCCACGAGCGAGTTCTCTTTGGCGAGCACCTGTTGCCTCGAGGCGTCGAATTCCTGTTCCCGGTCGGCGATGGCCCGTTCACTCTGCTCGAGTTCCTTCTCGCGGGCGCGCATTCCTTTCTCCCGGCCGACGAGCGAATCCCGCTCGTCCGCGAGGGAGGTCCGCTCCTGTTCGAGGACCCGCCGGTCTTCCTCGATCTTGGACCCCTGTTCCTGGAGCGTGGACTCGCGCTCTCGGAACTCCGCGTCCCGGGACTTCAGGTTTTCTTCGAGCCTTTTCAGTGCGTCGAGTGCGTCGAGGATCGATCCTTCGGCCATCTACGGTGCCCTCCGATATTCGTGCATGGCGCCGAGCCTCCCAGGCGTCGGCGTGCAAACGTGTCTCATGAATTCCCTCCCGTCTCGAAGATCGGTCCGAGGACGGTCAGCCCGCCCTTCCGGACCTCGATCGCATGCTTCTCCATCGAGTGGTCGACCGATCGCATCTTCTCCACCTGGAGATATCGTACGAGCTTGCCGCGGGATCGGTCGAGGCCCAACATCACGATGCCATCGACGAGAAACCCCTCGTTCCCGAGGAGCTGGCTCTCGCCGTTCGGCGCGCGTTCCATGACGACGAGGGAGGTGAGTTCGTTGTCGCGGAGCATCTTGAAGAAATAGAACATCCGTTTCCGCATGTTGCTCGTGTTCTCCATGAGCGAATAGAGCGCCCCGAGCGAATCGAGGGCGAACAGCTTGAACTTGTGACCGTGCACCTTGCGGTAGTGACCGATCATCCGCTCGATGAACGCCAGGTAGTCCGTCTGGTCCTCCGGGCCGACGACCGCATCGATCTCCCGCAGATCCGTGAAGTCGCTGATCTGCATGTTCATCGACAGCTCGACCCCGAGGGACTCCATGTTCCGCAGATGCGACTGCACCGTCTCCTCGAGTGTGGTGTACAACCCGAACTCGCCGGTGTCCTTCAGGTACCGCGACATGAGCGTGTAGCAGAACGACGTCTTCATCGATCCGGGCGGACCCGTCACGAGGATGACCTTCGGTGGGAGAATGTCGCTCCGAATCACTTTGTCCAGACCCTCGATTGCACTGCGAAATGCCATAGCCGCGCCGGATACGCATCACACGGGGGCAGGGCTCACTTAATCGTTTTGCGCTGATTATCTGGGCTGAGGACTTATCATTCTCTGAACTGAGTCCGGAAAGTCTTTGTACGGTTGTTCAAGATAGAAACGCGTCGACGAATTCGAGGTGTCGGCTTACGCCAGCGAAGGAAACGAAAGTCTGTCCCGTCTGTGACACACCGATCGACGCGGACGCGCGTGTGTGCCCTTCGTGCCAGACGGACCTCACCTTGTTCGACATCGGCGGAGGCGTCGACCCGATCGACACGCCCGTGAAAGACGGGCGGAGCATCGACGAGATCCTCGCCTCGATCATGGAGGGCAAGGAAGACCATCGGGAAATCTTCGAAACGCTGAAGAACGTCGCCCGAGAAACGCCGGAATCGGCCGACGTCGACGCCGCCGCGAAACCCCGGGTCGTGACGGAGGCCGCGGCCGACCTCGGCGAGCAGTTCCTGTGTCCCGTCTGCGAGACGCTCGTCTCAGCGGACGCGACAATCTGTCCGGGTTGCGGGGCCGAATTCTCCGAGGGCGAGGCGACCGAGTACGAGTGCCCGGTCTGCAAGAGCTCCGTCCCGGCCGATGCGGATCGTTGCCCGAGCTGCGGGGTCCGCTTCGCCGAAAGCCCGGAGACCGTGGCGGCGCCGATGGGGAAGATCCGAGAACCGCCGGCGGTCGTCGAGACCGTGCAGATGCAGGCTCCTCCGACGCGGTCGTTCGCGGCGCCCACGGTCAGCGGGAAGCCGGCCCGGTCTCCCCTCCAAAACCGAATCGACCAACTTCGCCGGACCCGGGGAGAAGCGGAACGCCGGATCCCGACGGGAGACCGAAAGCTCCTCTACCGCGAACTCCCCAAATTGGTGAACGAGGTCAAGCCCCTCCTGGTCTCCGCGAAGCGGATCGGGCTCGAGATCGAGGAGGGGAAGCGAATCATCAACGACGCGATCCAGGCCGGCAAGGGGCGCGACATCGAACGCGCGGTCATCCTCATCGCGGAAGCGCGTCGAACGTTGGACGTCGCCTTCGTCGACTTCATCGGCGGACAAATCGACACCTTCATCCAGGAACTCCGCGCCGCCAAAGGGGACGCGGGCGTCCAGGCGGCCACGCCGAAGCTCCAAGAGGCCGTCGGCCGGCTGGAGGCGGGCGACTACGACGCCGCGTGGGACCGGTTCCAAGGAGCCCTCGGGATCTTCCACACGGAGGCGAAGGACTTCCACGAGGCGCGCAAGATCTTCGAGGACGGCGATCGGCTCGCGCGCGAGGTCCGGCCGTTGGGCATGGACCTCCGCGATGCAGAGCGACTCCTCCGGCAGGGGCGTGAGTCGCTCGAACGGCGGGATGTCGCGGGCGCCCTCCGGTTCGGGCAGCAGGCGCAGGAGCGGATGAAGCGGGACGTCCCGGCGTTCGTCCAGGACCAGATGCGGAAGGCTCGGAACGAGCTGTTGGACCTGAAGGTGCGCGGCAACGACCTCTCCCGACCGATCGGCATCCTCAAAGAGGCGAGCACGTTCGTGAAGCGGGAGGCCTGGGGCGACGCGCTCCGGCAGATCCGCGAATTCCACAAGGCCGTTCAGGGCCTCGACTAGCCGGCTCTCGGATCACGGATAGCGGATCACTTCCATCTCCCGCTCGAGCACCTTGAGCTCCTGGTCTTTCAGGGTCGCGGGCCCGAGGGAGATGATGAACGCGTACCGGCTCTCGGAGATCGCGTCGAGCAGCCGCCGGACGAACATCAGGACGGCGTCGAACGAGTTGTTCGAAACGAGGTACTCGATCCCGTCCAAGAGGATCGCGCCCCGGGGCTGCTTGCCCATGAAGTCCTCGATCTCGTAGACGATCCGCTCCAGGGTCGGCGCGATCGTCTCTTCCGCCGATCCCTCGCGGTCCGTGAGCCACAGGACGCGCTCCGTCGGGAGGTCGTGCGCCTGCCGGACGCGCTTCGGGTTCGTCCGGCTGATGACCAGGCCGCCGCCCCCGCCACCGAGGAAATCCGTCAAGAGTCGGAACGCCTTCGCAGGTCGTTCCTCTTCTATCAGGTAGCTGCGGCCTGGTGTGAGTTCGTGGTTCGCCGTCGCCGGGACCGTCGTCCGGGCCCTCTCCTCCGGCGCGATCCGGTCCGAGAGCGGCGACGGGATCGGTTCCGAGGACGGTTCGGCGGTCGCCCCGGACAAGACTTCGCGGGCGAGATCCTGCGTGATCGGGCGATTCATCAACGAGGAGAACGCGACGACTCGGTTGAACGCGCCCCCGAGTTCCCGGACGTTGTTGGCGACGAGATTCGCGATGCACGTCAAGACTTCGCCTTCGATGGAGACGTTCTCGTCGTGCGCGCGGCGTTCGAGGATGGTGACCCGCATCAAGAGGTCCGGAGGCTCGATTCCCGCGACGAGGCCCGATTCGAACCGGGAGACGAGTCGCTCGTCGAGGTTCGGGATCGCCTTCGGCGGACGATCGCTGGCGAGGACGATCTGCTTCTCCGTGTCGTGCAGGTCGTTGAAGGTGTGGAACAGCTCCTCGTGGACCTCCGGCATGCCGCTCAGGAACTGGATGTCGTCGATCATCAGGCAATCCATGCCGCGAATGCGTTCCCGGAATGCGGAGAGGGTGCCGACTTCCTTCGCGTTCGTAAAGCCCGACGCGAACGCTTCGCAGGTCAGGTACAGCACCTTCCGCTCGTTCGCATGGGCCACGATGTAGTTCCCGATCGCGTGCAGGAGATGCGTCTTGCCGAGGCCGGGACCCGACGTGATGAGGAGCGGATTGTATTCCTTCGCGGGCTGCTTCGCGACCGCGACCGCAGCCCCGTGCGCGAACCGGTTGCTCTCCCCGACGATGAACGACTCGAACGTGTACATCTGCACGAGGTTCGTCGCCGCGTCCCGGGCGGGTAGCGATTCCTCGAGCACCTTCCGTGCGACATCTTCCGTGGAATACGGGCCGCTCTCGGGGCGGAGCGCCTGTTGCTGTTTCATCACGAGGTCCAAGACCTTCCGCGTCCGCGCCTGGGAATCCCGGCCTCGCTCCATCTCGGCCTCGCGACGCGCCTCGATCTGTCGCAGGCTCTCCACGGCATCGCGGAGGCTCTCGACCTCCGTGTCGATGTCCGGGTGTCGCACGGGATCCTTGAGTTTCTCCCGGAGGATCGCGGCGCGCGACTCGAATCCAGACACGTCGAGACCCGCGAGGATCTCGCCCACCGCCTCCGCCTTCTTGACCCCGTCGCGCATCGCGACGACGGACGCCGCGAGGATGGACGGCTCGGCATCGAGGTTCGAGTCGACCGAGGACACGTCGTACCCCCGGTCCTTCCACATCCGGATCTGCCGCTCGATCTCCGATCGTTCCATCGTCTGGGGGATCTTCGTCTTCTTGACGACCTTCGCGGGCCGCTCGAGGATCGCATCCGCGTATTCGCGGACGAGGCCGTCCATGTCCACGCGTGCATGGAGCTCCAAGACGCACGACTCGTCGTAAGAGTCCTGCCACACTTTCTTCAGGGCGCTCCGCCCGCGGTCCTGGGCGCCGTCGCGATGGTAGAGGCTGGCCTCGGGGTTCCCGCCGCGGAGGAGCACGATCCCTTCGGCCCGCCTGCCGATCCCGCTCCGAACCGTCCGGACGTAGCCGGAGAACGAATACTTCTTCAAGTCGAGCAGGAGCTGCTTGAGCGCGTTAGGACCGCCCCGCGTGGTGCGGATGAGTTTTCCCTCTGGAAGGAGGAGGTCCTGAGGCGTGAGGCTCCCTCGGTGGCCCCGGCCCATTCCCGAGGTCCCTCTAAAAAGGTTCCAACCCAGTTTCCTCGTTTGAGAACGGGAGGCGTGCGGCGCGGCGGACGGACGCGCCCTCGCGATGCGAAAGGACTATTATGCTCCGGGATTTTGCGTCGTATGCAGATGGCCCGGGACTTCTTCACGATGGATGATTTTGACCTCTCGGGCCGTACGGTCCTCCTGCGCGTGGACATCAACTCTCCGATCGATCCGGCGACCGGCGAGCTGTTGAACGACGCGCGGATCCGGGAGCATCTGACGACGATCCGTGAGCTGCGGGGTTCGAAGGTCGTGTTGCTCGCGCACCAGTCGCGACCGGGGAAGGACGACTTCACGACACTCGAGGTCCACGCGGATCGAATCGGCGCGCTCCTCGGACGTCCCGTGCGGTATGTGCCGAGCCTCTTCGGTCGACCCGCGATCGATGCCATCGAGTCGATGCACCTCGGGGATGTGATCGTCCTCGAGAACACGCGGTTCTATTCGGAGGAAGACGCGCTCGCGGACGCCAAGCTCGAGAAGATGGCGAAGACCCACATCGTGAGCCGGCTCGCGCCGCACGCCGACTACTTCGTCCTCGACGCGTTCGCCGCGGCCCACCGGGCGCAACCGAGCCTCGTCGGCTTTTGCGAGGTCCTCCCCTCCCTCGCCGGCCGGGTCATGGAGCGAGAGCTCACGATGCTCGCCCAAGCGGTCCAGCAGCCCGAGCGGCCGAAGATCGCGCTCCTCGGCGGCGTGAAGGCGGACGACTCGATCGCGGTCGCGCGTCACATGCTCGAGAAGGATCTGGTCGACAGCGTGCTCACCTCGGGCGGTGTCGCGAACCTGTTCCTCGACGCCGCCGGAATCGACCCGGGCACGCCGACGACCGACTTCATGCGACGCGAGGTCGAGGACTACGACGCCCACCGGGCGATGTGCAAAGAACTCCTCGCGCGGTTCCCCGGGCGAATCTTCCGGCCAACGGATGTCGTGCTGGACGACGAGGGTGTGCGGAGGCCGGTCCCCGTGTCCGCTCTCCCCGCGAAGTGGCCGGTGTACGACATCGGGCTGGACACGATCGCCCACTACGTCGAGGAGATTCACCGCGCGAAGACGATTTTCTTCAACGGTCCTGCGGGCGTCTTCGAACTCGAGCCGTTCTCGGTCGGCACGCGCGAGTTGCTTACCGCGGTCGCCGAAGCGGATGGCTTCTCGATCGTCGGCGGTGGACACACGGTCGCGGCGGTCGAACAACTTGGGCTGTCGGACCGAATCGATCACGTGAGCACCGGAGGGGGTGCCCTCATCAACTTCCTGGCCGGAAAGGAGCTCCCGCTCGTCACGGCGCTGAAGCATTCGTACAAGAAGTTCGCGAAGACGAAGATGTGAATCGCCGCACGTCGTCCGCCAATCCGATATATACGCGGAGGGCTTGGCCTCTCGATGTTCCGGGTGCGGAGGCCGCCGGAATGGGGCGTCGAACCGGTCCCGCAAGGGTTGCGGGTCCTCCAGACCTTCGACCTGTTTGTCTTGTGGTCGAGCCTGGGGATCGGGCTTCTCGTCCTCGCCGCCGGCACACTCCTAATCTTCGGATTTGGGCTGACCCTCGGCGAGTCCGCGATTGTCGCGCTCCTCGGTTCTGTCCTGGGGAGCCTGATGCTCGCGGCCGCCGCCCGCCATGGGAGCCGCGCCGGCGTCCCGACGATGGTGAGCCTCCGTCCCATCCTCGGTCGTCGGGGCTCTTACTTCCCAACGGCCCTGAATGTGTTCCAACTCCTGGGCTGGGCGACGTTCGAATTGCTCGTGATGGGAATTGCCGCGGCCACCCTCACCGGGGACGTGTTCGGACCGTCCACGGCGCTCCTGTTCATCCCGCTCTTCGGCGCGGTCGTCGCGGCGTTGGCCCTCGGAGGTCCGCTCGCCGTCGTCCGCGCATGGCTTGAAAAGTTCGCCATCTGGCTCGTCTACGCGTCGACGGCCGCGATCGGAATCGCACTCATCTTGAAAGGCCCGGACCTCGGCCGGCGGTACGCGCCGCAATACTTCTCGGGGACGACGTCCCTCCTCCTGGCCCTCGACCTCGTAATCGCGATGCCGATCTCTTGGTGGCCGTTGATCTCGGACTACAACCGCTTCGCGCGGTCCTCGAAGGACTCGCTGGTCGGGACCACTGCCGGCTACACGATCGCGAACACGGTCTTCTACATGCTCGGCGCGGGGCTCATGGCCCTGGGAATCGCCTCCGGTCAGCTGAATTTTCTGGCGGTCATCGGCTTGCTCGGCCTCGGCGCCTTCCCATTGTTGATCATCCTCGTCGACGAAACGGACAATGCATTCGCCAACGTCTACTCGACCGCGGTTTCCATGCAGAACCTGGCACCGAAGCGGCGCCAACTTGGTTTCATCGTCGCCGCGACCCTGATCGCGATGGCCGGCGCCGCATTTCTCTGGAGCCGAGGCGAAGGCATCGGAGGCTCCTACGAATGGTTCCTCTTCCTGATCGGCGGCCTATTCGTGCCCCTCCTCGGAGTTGTGATCGCGGATTCGTTCCTCGTCCGGCGAGGGACCTATGCCGCGGAGGAGTTCTTTGAAGGGGCACGCCCTTGGCGGTGGTCCGCGTTCGCAAGCTGGATTCCGGGGGCCGCCCTATACTTCGTGATCGTGATCTTCGGGCTCCCGGTCGGGGCGACCCTGCCTTCGTTTGCTCTCGCGGCCGGCCTTCAGGTCGTCTTCTCGCGACTCGAATCCTCGCTCACGCGGCCGACGTCGGCGGCTTCGGGCGGCGAACCCTGAGCCGGCGGAGATCCGCGCTCAGGACTCCCACGCAACGATGACCTGAGGCAATGGTGCCACGGTCCCATCACTCCGGGTGTACGTGGTCAGCGTGTCGTCCGTGAAGATGATCGCCGCCTTGCCGTTCAACGGATTGATCGCGACCTCGAACAGGTCGAGCAGATTCCGCGTCCCCCGGACGCAACCCGTTCCGAATGTGCAGATCACTCCGATGTGGTTCGGGTGCGAGGTGACCGTGGCCTGCGTGAAGTGCGAGCCGTCGTCCGTCGTCTGGGCCATGTACGTGTTCCACACCGCGGCGGGGTCGTCCTTGCTCGACGCCGTGGTTCCATAGTAGACGACGTCGACTTTGCCGCCGAACGCCGCGACCCATGGGAAGACCGCGGTCGCCGCGGGACCGCTGTTCACTGCGACGGCAGCACTCCATGTGGACCCGTGGTCCGACGATGCCGCGAACCAGACCGTGTGAGCGTCGGACCATCCGGCGTAGAGCTTTCCATTCGCCGGATCGACCGCGAGGGCCGGGAACACGTTGTTCAACGCGGTGTTTACCGGCGCATGGTACACGAGCGACGGGGTCCAGGTCAACCCTTTGTCCGAGCTGCGGGACACAACAATGTTGTTGAAGTTCGCGTTCGTGCCCTTCTGAAGACCGCCTTGGCCCGCAGCGAACACGGCGAACACGAAGCCAGTCGTCGGATCTGCGACAATGGGTCCCTGGTCGTTGTTGAACGTGGACATCCCGGTGAGGGCGCCGACACCCACGACCGGATCGCCCACCCGCGTCCATGTGAAGCCGTCATCGTCCGATCGCTGCACGTGAATCAAGGTGCTCGAGCCGCTGTCATGGTACGAAATGTAGACGGTCGGACCGTCCGAGGTAATCCACTGGCGGTCCGCCTGCGTCGTGTCGATGATCTGCGCCTTGCAGTTCGCGAAGTTGTTCGAGGTGTCTGCGTTTCGGCATGTAACGGCGGAGACTCCGAATCGGGCTGCGGTGGACGCCGGATTGAACAAGGCGACCAGCGAGGTCAAGTGGAGTGTCCCCGTGGACCCGATGTCCACGTCCGCGTCCTCGCCTCCCAACTGTCCCGAGACGATGCCGTTGTCTGGAATTCCCTGGAAAGCGGGGGATCCGCCAAACGCGGTCTTCCAGACATTCGTCCCGAACGTGATCCAGGAAAGCGACGTGAAGACGGTGGTCCCGTCCGGACCGATCGTCACCGCGGGTTCGCTGCTTCCGCTGTCCAACAACAACGCACTGTTCGAGAACGTGATCGTCGCGGTCGTGCCGCCGGGTTTCCCGGCGCTCACCGACGAGGCGAGCAACGACAGCGCCACGGCGAGACCGATCACTCCAACCAACTTGTATCGCATTACAACGCCCTCCTCCGGGCGGCAACGCGAAGGGAAATGCCCG
>WNGH01005740.1_pt1 | contig 11815 bp, 9 predicted proteins | sample 5400631 | NCBI WGS metagenome assembly WNGH01 (sample SAMN13153373, study PRJNA577476) | soil metagenome | isolation source: 115 cm soil or saprolite under Garry oak tree replicate 1 | place: USA:California | collected 2016-06-15 | reverse complement strand
CTGCATCGCTTAGTCCCTCCAGCATCACCCTAACCAGTGGCGGAACGGGAACATCAACCCTGACGGCGAGCTCCACAGCCAGCGGCACGTACACCGTGACAATCTTGGCTACTAGCGGTTCAGCATCTCAATCTGTCCAGGTAACGGCAAAAGTAACTGACTTCATGGTTTCTGCCCCATCAAGCCTCGCAGTCACTGCAGGCTCATCAACGCAATCAGCCGTAACCCTGACCAGCCTCAACGGCTTCGCAGGAACAGTCAACCTCGCAACATCCACCTCTCCCTCGGGCACGACTGCTTCACTGAGCCCAACCAGCATAACCCTCACATCTGGAGGCACGGGCACGTCAACGCTGACCATCAACTCAAGTACAGTAGGAACCTACACTGTCACGGTCACTGGGACGAGCGGCTCGCTGTCCCACTCGGCTATCATCAATGTCAGCGTGGCCGCATCGTCCGGATTTAGTGTCGCAGCCAACCCGTCTACCGTGAGCTTCCAATCAGGCTCCAACGCCTCATCAACCATCAACCTAACAAGCATAGGAAACTTCTCAGGGAACGTGAATCTTGCAGAATCGGTCACTCCTTCCACGGGTCTAACCGTCGCATGCAATCCGACAAGCGTCTCCCTATCGTCTGGAAGCTCCGCTAGCTCCACCTGCACGTTCACCTCATCCACCCAGAACACCTATACAGTCACCATCACCGCGACCAGCGGTACCCTATCTCACACAACAACGATAACAGTCCAAGTTGGAGACTTCACAATCTCCGCCAGCCCAACCACTGTAAACGTTCAGGCAGGCAGCTCCGGCACCTCGTCCATAACGGTCCTCAGCGTTGCCGGTTTCACGGGCATAGTCAATCTCTCCACATCCGTGACTCCTACCGGCCTAACTGCCTCCACCAGTCCGGCCAGTATCAGTTTGAGTTCAGGAGGATCAGGCTCCTCCACTCTCACCATCAGCTCCAGCACGGTGGGAACATACGCGGTGACCGTTACTGGGACGAGCGGCTCATCGTCTCACTCAGTCACGATTGCCGTCAATGTTCAAGACTTTACTCTTAGTGTGAACCCATCATCTCTCAGCTTGGCTGCTGGTGCCAGCGGGACTGTTACTGTCAGCATAGCCAGCATGGCAGGGTTCACGGGCACAGTATCTCTCTCTGCAATCTGCTCGCCCAGCGGACCCCGGCTCAGCTTTAGTTCCAACAGCGTCTCGTTGAGTTCAGGAGGATCAGGAACATCCACGCTAACAGTTCACACATTTCACAAGACCCCGCCTGGCACGTATACAATCACAATAACCGCGACAAGCGGCAGTCTAACCCACACGGTCGCGGTGATCTTGACAGTCACCTAGAACTGAACCAATCCTAGGCGAGAGGAGCTAAAAGTCCCAGAAAGATACCGTAGACAATGTGGGACGCCAACGCGACCGATAGGCTGCTGTCTGAGATTCGCGTGCCCCCCACAGATTCGAAAGCTCTCCTAGGTGCAAGCATGAAGAGGAATCCAGAGTGCAACGCTATAGACAACGGCATCAAGAAGAACCGAGAGGTTTCCAGCCGGTAGAAGCATCAAGTAGGGTAGAAGGAGTCCGAACATGATCCCGGCGGCGACTCCATGCCACAGGTGAAGGCTAACAGTCCACGAAATCCTTGGTTCCCGGATCTTGCTTGAGTTTCCTCGGGTGAGCTTAAGAGATGATTGTCCAATTTGATTGCCACTCAGCCACGCCGTTCATTCCCCATATTCTCCAAAAAGGGAACTCGAACAAAGTCATGAAAACAGCACTTGCTAGACCAGCAAGAGCTGCCCCCAGAAGCGTCGACGAGGCCAAACGCGCCCGATTCACACTTGCACTAGCACACGATAAATCCTTGTAAGCGACAGTTCTTATCGGCTAAAACCAAGACCTATCCCAACAAGAATCTTCACCGGGAACATCCTGCCCAATTGCCGGGAAAGCGGCGCTTATCCGCGGACAGCTCTTGCAATGGAAGCTACAGTGGTACTGGAAGAACCGGGTTGTGGTCGTGATTATCGCGCTTCCCGCATCTGCCCGCATCTTGGATGCATATTGAGAGTATGACAATTGGAACACCCTGGTTGTGTGCCCTGGTTGCAACCGCTGGAAACACTGTTTCTTGATCACTATGCCATTCAGAACAACACGAGTCAGAAGCCGAGCCTGCTTACGATCTGGTTCGCTGGAATGGGTCCAGCAGGCAACAGCCTGATCCCGCAAGCGCTCCTACATTGCAAATGGGCCAACGAATACCCTGGTTGCCATTGGATCCCGTATAATGAGTCAAGTTGTCTGCACCTTACACGATCAGTGGTGTTACGATTCCCAGCCAATCTTGGCTTCAGTCACGGTTAACACTAGTAGCTCAGCATTCTACTTCGTGGCCGGTCAGTCCTATACAATAGACCTTCATACCGACAAGTATGAATTCGGCGGATTCCAAATCGCATACCCCCCAGAAGGCTTGGTCCAAACCGGCTACACGATAGGATACGACACAAACCAGGCAAACGCAACTGTTCTCAACTTATGGTTGACCAACAGGGGAAACACTACAGCAACCCTCTCAGCTGTGACATTGCAAGACTCGATGAGCAACCCCGGCCCGGTTACTTTCCCCATGAACGGTCCTACAGTAAGCAAACCCGGGGCCACAGTTCAGATCACAATAGACACACTAGGCTCAGGCTTCTACTTTGCGCACCAACGCTTCTACTTCCTCGCCATCAAAAAGCCTCGACAGGATCCGATTCGATCTCCACGATCAATTTTCCCCAGAGCCGGAGGACGACTCAACCCCGTGCGTTTCGCGCGGGCTTTTGCCAACTAGGCTGTGGCGAATTCTTCTATGACTCGTGCTATCCACTTGCTTCCTTGGACGAACACGTCGATCCTCTGGTTCTCGTTCGGGGCATGAGTATTGCTCTTGGCATGATTACAGCCAATGGCCACTGTCGGCAGACCAAGTGTATTCGTGTAATAGTGCATGGGACCCGAAGCTGCCGAGGTCACGAGGATAACGGGCTCCTTGTGAAATACTTCCCTCCCAGCCCTCGCTGCAATCTTCGAGATCGCCGAGTCGATCGAAGTCCGTGCAGCAGGATTCTCTGCCTGAAGATTCACTTCCATATCCGCGAAACCATGCCGGACTAGGTGTTTTTTCAATTTCTCTGCCAACTTTACCGGGTCTTGGTTAGGCACGAGGCGAAAGTCCATCTTCGCCTGGGCAACGGAGGGAAGAACGGTCTTGTGTCCCGGGCCAGTGTAGCCAGACCATATTCCGGCGATGTTTGCTGTAGGGTTTCCATAGAAGGCTTTCTTGAACTCGAATCCTGTTAGGCCGAAGAGGAAGTTCTTGACACCCAACTCGTCCCGGATGCTATGCTCTTCCAATGGCATTGCCCGGATGACTTCTAGCTCTTCTGGAGTGAACGGTTTGACATCATCATACCAACCCTCGACTTGGATCCTGCCATCCTCATCTGTTATTGTGTCCAGCATCCGGACCAGACGCCATGCCGGATTCTCGACGACCGCGGCACGAGCCGAGTGCGAGTCCTTCAGTGCAGTCTGAACTTTGAACTCGACATAGAGCATTCCCTTCAAGCCAAGAGTGACCAGTGGTCTATCCTCGTAGTCGAGGCCTCCGAATTCCCAGATGGCCGATTCTCCGGTCAGCCTATTCTTGTATCGGGCAATGAACTCGGAAAAATGGGGAGATCCAATCTCTTCCTCACCCTCGACAGCCCACTTGATATTGCAGGGAACGTCGCCAGTCACCTTCAAGAAGGCGTCTATCGCCATCAAGCGAGAGACGATGTTTCCCTTGTTATCGCTCGCTCCTCTAGCATAGATTCTACCATCTTCCAACGTCGCCGAGAATGGAGGATTCTTCCACAGCTCAACAGGCTCGATCGGCTGGACATCATAATGATTGTAGAAGACAAGTGTCCTTCTACCGATCTTTGATGGAAGTTCAGCGAACACTACGGGAGGACCTTTGCTCGGGGAGAACAGCTCCACGGTGAAGCCGGTTTCAGCCAGAAATTTCCTAACTAGTTCAGCAGTCTCGACGAGTCCAAGGTTCTGAGCCGACACGCTTGGCTGTCTACAGAGCTCGCAGAGCTTTTCAACAAACCTCTGACTACTAGCATCTATCTGGTGGAAAACCGGGTCTTTCGGTTCAATGATGGTCTCGCTAGGGGTCTTAGACACACGGAATCATCAGTATAGAGAGAGTTAGAACCAGATATCAAAAGTTTGGTCGTTGTCAGACCGCGGGCCCAATTGACGGAGAAAGGTCCTGTAACGTGGTGGCGGTTGCGGGCAGAAATACCACCGCTGCAACGACTGAGGTCCAAAGGCCGCTCTTGTCCCCTATTGCGGACTGCGTCACCTGAGTCGTCTTAATGATCAGGCCGCTGGACATGAAGAGCTGCTTTCTCTCGTCCCATGCGGTCGCCGGATCAAAAGCAACACCCATAGTGGTGGCCAACATGCTGGCAGCGAGGTCTTCCGAGTAGTCTCCCGCACTCTCTTCTGGTTGTCCGAAAGAATGATGCTCGGAGAGATATCCGTACTGATTTTCCTCGGAAGGAATCGCGATGCCAATCGATGATGCGATCAGCCTATGTGGCTCTTCGGTGCAATTCCTCGCGAGCACGACAAAAGTGATCTCGCCCGCATGCAACATCTGGACCCCTTTCTCCTTCGGGATAAGCTTGCAGCCTGGTGGAATTATGCTGGAGACGGGTACGAGGTTGCAGTGTTGAATCCCTGCATCTCGGAGGGCCAGCTCGAAACTGGCCAAGTTCTCCTTGTGTTTTCCAACACCTTTCGTCAGAAAGAAATATTTCGGAATCATTTCCAGAAGAGAAAAGATGAGCCACATCTGCATTAAAGAATTTGGGCGTAGTCAAGCGGCAGTCAAGAGTCATAAGAACGAACGTAGCTGAGCATTGAATCTCGATGCCAATCGTTAGTGTCGGGAAGGAAAACTCTGGAAATATTGATCTCTATTACGAGGATCATGGGCACGGGTAAGCCGATCGTACTAATCCATGGTTATCCGCTGAGCGATGCCTCCTGTGAGAAACAACTCCCGGTCTTACTTGATGCATGATGCCGTGTAATCACCTACGACCGCAGGGGTTTCGGTAAGTCGAGCAAGCCGACAAGCGGCTACAATGATACATTCGCCCAAGATCTGCATAGGCTCATGGGTCAGCTGGAGCTGGCTAGCGTCCAAGTGCCGACCCTAGTCATTCACGGTGATGCTGACCGGATCGTTCCCTTCGCCTCCTCGGGACAACCGACCGCCAAAAAATGATACCGGGAGCACGGCTAGTCGTGGTCAATGGTGGACCGCACTTCATATCCTGGACACGCTGAAGAATTCAACACTGCACTGCTGAGCCTCCTGAAAGAAGAAAAGAAGCTCGAACTGACAACATCCGCCTAGCCTCACCAACACAACAACACCAGGAAAAACAGCAAACGTTTTCAACACTCTAGGCCAACTTCCACCCTATGACGCCTGGAGCGTCAAATATTCCCCAAGCCGTTCCACAACCGGTTGCTACAGGACTAACTCGCGCCTCGATCTTTCTCGTCGTAATAGTTAACCCGGGGGCTGGGCATCGAGCTGCTATCCGATCCTTCTGCGCGGATCTAGCCGCTCTCGTGCGTTCGGTAGGGTTTCGCGAACAAGAGGGAACTCTCTCCTGTGTTGCAGGGTTTGGGTCCAATGCCTGGGACCAGCTGTTTGGGAAGCCGCGCCCAGCTGAGTTGCACAAGTTTCGCGAGATACGTGCTGGAGGGCGTCATGCTGTCTCGACACCGGGCGACATGCTCTTCCATATTCGGGCGCAACGAATGGACTTGTGTTTCGAGCTCGAGATGCAGATTATGGCCCGGCTCGGAGCCTCAGTAACCCCGGTCGACGAAGTGCAAGGGTTCCGTTATTTTGACAGCCGCGACCTCATCGGCTTTGTTGATGGCACGGAGAATCCTAAGGGCCAGGACGCGGTCGACGCCACCCTCATAACCGGCGAGGATCCTGCGTTCGCCGCGGGCAGCTATGTGATCATTCAAAAGTATCTCCACGATTTAGCCGCCTGGAACAAGCTACCCGTAGAAAAACAGGAAAAAGTCGTCGGTCGCACGAAACTGAATGACGTGGAGCTGGACGACAAGGTCAAGCCGACCTATGCTCACAACTCTCTGACCAAGATAGTGAAGGATGGAAAGGAGATCAAGATACTCCGAGACAACATGGCTTTCGGTCACGCCGGCCAAAAAGAGTTCGGCACATACTTCATCGGCTACAGTCGCTCGCCACGCACAATCGAGGATATGCTTCAGAACATGTTTGTCGGCAAGCCCCCGGGCAATTATGATAAGCTCCTGGATTTCAGCCGCGCGGTCACGGGGAACCTCTTCTTCGTCCCATCCGCGACTTTTCTCGAGAACGTAAAGGCCAACTAGGCGGAGGCGCTAGCGCGAAAATCTCTCTTTAGCGCGAGCCATTGCTTTTGCAATCTCCCGCTGCCTGTTCCTCGGTTGCGCATTCGTTTCAAGCGATCGGAGAAGATTAGTTGAAACCTCGGTTATCCCTTCGACCGCCGCCATAAACGAACGTTCGTTTACCTTCGACGGTTGACTGAACCCGCTAATCTTTCGGACGAACTGCAATGAAGCACCCCGAATCTCTTCCTCTGTGGTGGGAGGATCGAAGTTGAAGAGTGCCCGAATATTCCTACACAATCTCAGAGCCTCAGGCTTTCAAATGTCTAGACCCGTTTTAGGGTAGCTCCAGCTTTCTCGACCCGCGTTTCCCGAGGACGTGAGATTAACAAAATGGTTATATAGCTATATGGTTATGCATAGTCTATGAAAGTTTCTCAATCCACCTCGAAGCCCGCGTTAATCACAACCCCGAATGATACCGAAATCCGCATAGTGCGAACTTTCGAGGCGCCCCGCGACCTCGTGTTCCGCGCATACACCGATGCCAATCTCCTCTCTCAATGGATGGGACCCCGAAAATACAAGATGACCATTGAGCAGATGGACGTCCGCCCCGGCGGCCGATGGCACTTCACCCACAGCGACACGGACGGCACCAAATACGGCTTCTACGGCGAATTCCGCGAAGTCGTACGCCCGGAGCGCATTGTGCAGACATGGAACTTCGAAGGCATGCCAGGCGAGTCCCTTCAAACAGCCCTCTTCCAAGAACATAATGGCCGAACAACGGTCACATCCATCGTCAAGTTCGAGCGCAAAGAGCATCGCGACGGTATGCTAGCCAGCAACATGGAAAGCGGCTTGAACGAGGGATACGACCGCCTCGACGAGCTCCTACGGACCACGCATTGAGCAACGACACTCTCTCCGCGACCTTCCAGGCCGTATCGGACCCTACGCGTCGCACCATCCTCGCCCGCCTCGCACAGGGCGAGGCCACCGTCCAAGAACTGGCAGAGCCTCTACCGATCAGCCAACCTGCGGTCTCCAAACACCTCAAGGTTCTGGAGAGGGCCGGTCTCATCGAGCGCCGACGCGAAGCACAGCGACGCTGGTGCCGGCTGCAGGCCAAGCCCTTGCGGGAAGTGGCGATATGGGCTACCGAGTTCCAGCGGTACTGGGACGAGAGTTTCGAACGGTTGGACTCGTTGTTGGAAGCGGAGAAGGCGCGCAGTCGCGACGACAAGCGACCTTGAAAACCCGCGCATGCTATTTGCCAATAACGCGAGGTGTCATTAGGAAAGAACCTGCCCTGACAACGAGTCCTTCCTTCAGCACCCCTTCCTTGACGGCTTCCATGCCCGTGCTCCACTGGAACCATTTTCCGACTTGATCCTCGCGGGCAAGAACGCAGGCATCGATAGTTTTTTCGAGGAGTTTCCCCAGCGCATCAGTGTAGGAGAGGCCAGCACGACCCATTCCCTTATTGGTTCTCGTGTTCCATGTCTGCCAGATGTTAGCGTGCAGATGTCTCTCCGGATGAGGATCTTCAGCACCGATTATCAAGGCGTAGCTTTCCAGGTTCGTTAGTGCGCGGTGAAACCTGTAGTTGGTCACTTTCCCTTCTAGCCTTAGCTGCTTTCTCAATCGATCCGTCCGGATTGAACGCTCGGTCTCGATGGTTTCCAACAAATTCAGTTCCAGATCTGAGAAGGTTCTTCCTTTCACTGCGCGGTCCTGGTGATGTTTCACTATAGTGTCGAGGGTCGGCCAGAGTTCCTTGGACACGAAGGTCTTGGTTCGTCTGAATATTCTGGCAGCGAGAATATCCTCTCTCCTCTCTATAGCCCCGGACACGCGGGCTACTGATTGGCCGGATATCTTGATTGACCACCAATCATTCCATCCTGTGAAGCCTTTTGCCAATGGCTTCCATGGTCTGCCAAGTATCGCGCTGATGAAACTTGGAAGCTCGTTTCCACCAAGAGCCGAGACAAGACCACCGTCATGAATGAACTCGTAGATCTCTTCCTGGGTTTTCAACCGGAGAGATAGCCTGAGCCGGTGTTCTCGGACCCGGATCTCTTCTGCTTTCTTCACCAATTGTTTAGTGTTCGAGAAGGGAACACTCCGTCGAGATGCTTGCTGAGCAAGCCGAGATTTGTTCAGAACCTGGTTGTTTAAGCTCTATTGTTCGAGATTGGTTCTAGAGGGTTGTTATGAGGAGATAGATGTTGAGAGCTATGATAAGCGCTGCAGACAATATTCCCAGAATGGTAGTTACGTTCTTGTTCACGAATTCGCCCATCAACCCCTTCCTCCTGGTATAGATGATCAGGGGTATCATCGGCAGCGGTATCATCAAGCTGAGAATTACCTGACTGTAGACGAGCAGCGAGAGAGGGTTGAGTCCTATCAGGATCGCGAGCGTTGTCGGAAACACGTTGACGATCCTCGTGACAAGCCGTCGGAGATACTTGTTGACGTGAGTCCCAAGCAGTCCATCCATGATCGACTGGCCAGCAAGCGTCCCGGTGGTCGACGATGCAAGACCCGAAGCGAGGAGCGTTATCGCGAACACCGCAGCGGCGAGAGGGCCATAGAGCGGTTTCAGGATAGCGTATGCTTGGCTAATGGTTGAGACGCCGCTGTACGTAGGGTAGAATGCGGCCGCTGCGGAGACTAGAATTGCGACGTTGACGAGACTTGCAATGGTGAGGGTCAGGATCACCTCTCTCACGTGCAACCTTCGGTGCCTTCTTTTCTCCTCCAACGAGCCAGTGGTAAGCTTGTTTTTTGTGAGCCAGGAGTGGACGAAGAGGGCGTGAGGCATCACTGTTGCCCCAACTATTCCGACAACAAGGAGTATCGTATCCTTGTTCAGAGTCACAGCGAAGGAGTGGTATGCGATGTTCGATATGCTGGGCTGTATCAGAATTATCTGGTAGAGGAAGCCTATGCTAATGATCGAGACGAATACCATGAAAAAGTACTCTATTATTCGAAAGCGCTCTGATGTCAGGGCGAGAAGAATGATCACGTCTAGCGCGCCAAGTATTGATGCGTAGATTAGAGGAATGTTGAAGAGAAGATTGAGCGCGATAACCGTTCCGAGATATTCTGCGAGATCGGTTGCGGCAGCCGCCGCTTCCGCCGCAAGCCAGTAAGGAATCGTGAACCTTTTCGTTTTAAGGGAGATTTTGATGAGTTCTGGGAGGCTTTTTCCTGTCGCGATACCCAGTTTGCCTGAGAGGTATTGTAGGACCATGGCCATGAGGTTGGCGAGCCAGACGGTCCAGAGGAGGTCGTAGGCGAACGAGGCGCCGCTCGAGATATCGGTCCCATAGTTCCCGGGGTCCATGTATGCCATACTGACGATCAGCGAGGGGCCCAGGTAGACGAAGAGGCTACGCAGAGATAGGCGCTTGAATGCTTGTTTGGTGAGTTCCTCAGGTGGTTTTAGAACTCGGTTGGCTGCGGCTCGTAGTCTGGAGCCGACCTCTGCTACACCCAAGGAAACAGTCAGTCCAGCAAGGCATTGTTTTCTTGCCTATATAAAGTTCGAGTGACCTAACAAAGTTCGGAACCACTAAGAGTTGAGGGACTGCGTTCGGCACACTTTCGGCTCGTCCATGTCTGTTATTTCTTGGGTCCTCTGAGCCAGCCTTTGACTCCCAGCTCCTTTTCTTTCGAAGACGGCTCGAGTCCTGTCTCTTTCACTCCAAGAAAACGCCGAGTCTCAACCAGAAAGTCCTTCCACGCTGGCTCGTCCTCCAGTAGCAAGTGGTTCCTGCTTTCCAGCGGAATAAAGTGAGCTCCAGGAATCAGGGATGCCAAATCCCTTCCATCCTCAAACCGGTTCACCAAATCACCTCGGGTATGGATGACAAGTGTTGGCGCGGATACTTTTGCGAGCTGGTCGAGAACATCGATTTGTGCAAACTCCATCAAGTAGCGCACCGCGGTTTCTGGCGACGTGGATTTTCGCTGCAACTCGTTAAACCAGCCGGCCTGCTCGGCAGTCCCACCGGGGACGAACATGGACGTGAAGAGTTGGCGATAGGCTGGGTTGTCTTTTCCCCACCCCGTCTTCGTCAGAGTCAGAATAGCCATTCCTTCCTCCACCTCCTCAGGCGAAGTGTGGATCTTCGACCAGCCCAACGCGCTCGCGCCGTACAGAATCAGATGAGTTACCCTGTGGGGATGGCGAGCAGCGTAGGCGATGCAGACCGCGCCTCCCTGAGACATACCTAACAATGCAAACTTCTCAAGACCAGCCGCGTCAACAACGGTTTCTAGATCGTGTACCCAATCCTGGAAGGTAGAGCTGGTTACATCACGGTCCGATAAGCCGCATCCACGGTCGTCATAACGGATGTACTGGTGGTATCTTGACAATTCTCGGGTCCAGTGGCGAAAGATCGGACTATCTAGATCGAACTGCAAATGCCCGAGCCAGTTGGCGGCTTTGACCAGGGGTGGTCCATGGCCTAGTGTGGAATAGGCCAGTCTGACGCCGTCCTTTGTAGTGCAGAATCTGATTTTTTGGTCCAGACGAACTATCTCACTTTACGATAACTTACGAGCGGTTTAAGATTGCCGGGCAGATTTTCAATGCACCTTCTTTGGACGGTGAAGCTCCATGCTCATGTCAATGGCGTTGGCCGAGTGTGTTATCGATCCGACGGAAATCACGTCCACGCCCGTCTTGACGTAGCTCTCAAGATTCTCTCGTGTAATACCGCCGGACACCTCGACCAGAAGACGGTCTCGAAGCTTTCTTGCCTCAAGTAAACTCAAAGACCTCTTCACCTCCGACTGTGTCATGTTGTCCAGCAGAACGATGTCAGCCCCAGACAGCCCTGCTTCCACTGCCTGGTCCGGAGTTGTAGCCTCAACTTCGATCTTCTTAGTGAAGCTCACCTTGGCCTTCGCCTTTCGAACAGACTCGGTTATTGAACCGGCTAGCGCCAGATGATTGTCTTTGATCAAGACAGCGTCATCAAGCCTTAGACGATGAGTGTCACCACCGCCCAGCTCGACCGCTCGTTTCTCGAAATATCTTAGCCCTGGAAGAGTCTTCCTCGTACACGCTATTCTCGTCGAGCCCCCATTATTCTTGGCAATGCTGACAAGTTCGGCGGTCGCGGTTGCTACGCCTGACATGTGAGATAACAAGTTCAACAACACCCGTTCCACCTTGAGGAGGTCACGTCCAAAACCATTGGCTTCCAGAATGATTGTCCCGGCAGGGATCTCTTGTCCATCCCGGACCTTGGGTTTTCCCTGGCAGCCTAGGAGCTTGAGAAGGA
>WNGH01020991.1_pt1 | contig 11816 bp, 7 predicted proteins | sample 5400631 | NCBI WGS metagenome assembly WNGH01 (sample SAMN13153373, study PRJNA577476) | soil metagenome | isolation source: 115 cm soil or saprolite under Garry oak tree replicate 1 | place: USA:California | collected 2016-06-15 | reverse complement strand
GAGCTCGCGGCCGGCGTCGACATGGTGTTCTTGAGCGTCACGAACGACGCCGCGCTGGAGCAGGTGATGTTCGGGCCCGATGGGGTTCTGGCGGGCGCTCGCGCCAGCGCGACTGTTGTCGACATGAGCACCGTGAGCCCCCGCACGTCGCGCCGACTGCACGAGGCGGCTCGCAGCAAAGGCGTCTCAGTGCTCGACGCTCCCGTCTCGGGAAGCACCGTGCAGGCGGAGCAGGGACAGCTCGTGATCTTCGTGGGGGGCGAGGAGGACGTGTACCAGAAGTGCCAGCCCATCCTCGCCGTGCTGGGCAGTAAGACGTTCTATCTCGGGCCCAGTGGCGCCGGCACGACGATGAAGCTGTGTGTCAACACACTGCTGGGGCTGGGCGTCCAGGCGCTGGCCGAGGCTATCGCGCTCGGCCTGAAAGCCGGGCTGCCGCGCGAGCGGTTCCTCGAGGTCCTGGGTGAAACCGCGGTGGTCTCGCCCAGTCAGAAGTCCAAGCTCGAGAACGCTCGCAAGGACGAGTACCCCGCCGCGTTCGCGCTGCGGCTGATGTTCAAGGACTTCGGGTTGATCCTGGAGACGGCCATGGAGTTGTCGGTCCCGATGCCCGCGACGGCCGCGGCCGTGCAGGTAGCCGCCGCGGAGCAGGCCCGGCAACTGGCCGCGCACAGTGATGAAGATTTCTCGGTGGTCGTCCGAGCGATGGAACGGTTGGCGGGCGTCGCCCGGGCGCAATGAAGGTGCGGGCAGCCGTCCTGCTGGCGTCCTTGTGGGCGTCGACCCCGCCGGAGGCGTTGCGCGACCCGGCCGTGGTGGCGAGCCACGACGGCGTGCTGGCGCTGACGCTCACCGCCGCGCGCGGTCGCGTGCAAGTCGGGGGGCGGCGGGTCACCGCGGAGGTGTACAACGGGAGCTACGTGCCGCCGACACTCCGCGTGCAGCCGGGCGACGTGGTCCGGCTGCGGCTCGTCAATGCGCTCGACGAGACCACGAACCTCCACATGCACGGCTTGGCGGTCTCGCCGCTCGGCAACTCCGACAACGTGTTCCTGCACGTCGCGCCCGGCCGCGCGCAGGACTACGAGATCCGCATCCCGGCCACCCACGCACCGGGACTGTACTGGTACCATCCGCACCCTCACGGCCGCTCCGATGAGCAGGTGAGAAACGGCATGTCCGGGGCGCTGATCGTCGAGGGCCTGCTCGACCCGTTTCCGGAGCTGCGCGACGTGCCCGAGCACGTGCTGCTGCTCAAGGACGCGCAGATCGGGGGTGGGCAAATCGTGCATCGCGGGATCGGCGACGACGTCATGCGCACGGTGAACGGCCTGCTCGATCCCACGATTACGCTCCGTCCCGGCGAGACGCAGCTGTGGCGCATCGGGAATGTCGGAGCGGACCTGTACTACCTGCTCACGCTCGACGGACACCGCTTTTTCGAAGTAGCGCGCGACGGCCACCGCCTCGCACGGCTGGTGCCGAAGCGGCAACTGCTGCTCGAGCCGGGAGCGAGAGAGGAAGTCCTGGTGCAGGCGGCCGGCCCCGGGACCTATCAGCTCCGGACCGCTGGGTTCGACACCGGGCCGCAGGGCAACCAATACCCAGGGGGGGTGCTCGCGACCGTGCGGGTGGAAGGTGCGGCAGTCCCCCCGCTCGCTCTTCCCAAGAGGTTGCTCACCGTTGCCGACCTACGCCGCCGGATCACGGATCGCCGTACGATCGTGTTCTCCGAATCGGCCGACGGCGACACGTTCTTCGTCGACGGCCGCACCTTCGACCCGAACCGCACCGACACCCGCGTCAAGCTCGGCGCGATCGAAGAGTGGACCATCCGGAACGAGTCCGGCGAGCTGCACGACTTCCACATCCACCAGACGCACTTCCAGGTGAGCGAGGTGAACGGCGTGCCGCAACGGTTCGACGGCTATCAGGACATCGTCAACGTGCCGGTGCACGGCGAGGTCAAGGTGATCATCCCGTTCACCGACCCAGTCATCGTCGGCAGGTTCGTATACCACTGCCACCTGCTGTCGCACGAGGACAAGGGGATGATGGCGACGATCGAGGTGACGCCCTAGAGCTACGGGAGCCCAAAGCGCTCCATGCGGGTGTAGAGCTTGCCGCGGCTCAAGCCGAGCAGCTTGGCGGCCTTGGATTTGTTCTGGCCGGCCTGTTTGAGGGCGCCCTCGATGAGCGTGCGCTCCATCGCCTCGAGGTCGACGCCGTGAGCCGGAAAGTCTCCGACCACAGGTTCGGCGGCCACAGGGGGGGAGAGGTGCGGTGCAGGTAGGGGCGCGCTACTCGCCGACTCGGCGTGCCAGGGCAGATGCTCGGGATTGATCAGGCCTCCCTCGCACAGAATCAGCGCCCGCTCCACCGCGTTGCGCAGCTCGCGGACGTTCCCCGGCCACCCATAAGCCAGGAACTGCTCGCGCGCCTCCCGCGAGATCCCCGCCGCCGGCCGCCCGATGACCACCGGCCCCAACTGGTTCAGGAAATGCTCGAGCAGCGGCAGGATGTCCTCCTGGCGCTCCCGCAGCGGCGGCAGGTGAATCGCGAACACGTGCAGCCGATAGTAGAGATCCTCGCGAAACGCTCCCCTCGTCAGCGCCAGCTTCAGGTCGCGGTTCGTCGCCGCGATGACCCGCACGTCGGCCTTGAGTATCCGCGTGCCGCCGAGCCGCTGAAACTCCCGCTCCTGGAGCACCCGCAGGAACTTCGCCTGCACGGCCGGGCTCATCTCGCCCACTTCGTCGAGAAACAGCGTGCCGGCCGCGGCCTGCTCGAGCCGCCCCGCGCGCGCCGCTACGGCCCCGGTGAAGGCCCCTTTTTCGTAGCCGAACAGCTCTGACTCGAGCAGCGCCTCGGGGAGCGCCGCGCAGTTCAACGCGACGAACGGTCCCTCCGCGCGCCGCGACCCGCGGTGGATCAGGTGCGCCACGACCTCCTTGCCCGTTCCCGATTCCCCGGTCAGGAGCACCGTTGTCTCAGCAGGGGCCACTTTCGCGGCTTGCGCCAAGACCTCGCGCCACGATTTCGACGTCCCGATGGCGCGGTGGCCCTCCGCTCCTTCCAGCTCCGCCGTGAGCCGGGCCACGCGGGCTTCGAGCTTGACGGCGCGCTCCTGCGCCTGGGCGCGCCACCGCTCCTCCTCGGCCAAGCGCTCGTGGGCGAACGCGAGAGCCACGAGGTCCGCGATGCGGCGTGCCGCCGGCACGTCGGCCTCGCCGTACTGCTCCGGCGCGCGGGAGAGAACGTTCAGAAAGCCCAGCACGCCGCCTCGCAAGCGGACGGTGAGCCGGATCCACGACTCGTACCCCCGAGCCCACGGCCAATTGGGGTGCCACTCGAACGGCTCGTCGGCGCCGCTGGAAGCCGTGCGCATCTGGCCCGCGCACCCCCAGGTCTTCCCCGGCAGCGTCCGCACGTGGTGGAAGATCGCGAAGTCCTCCTTGAGCAACCGCTGCGACAACGCCGACAAAGGAATCTCCGCGGGCGCCGCCTGCGAGTCCTCGGAAGAAGCGACGATGCGGTAGTGCTCACCGTCGGCCGTGATCAGACCGAACATCAGCCGATCGTGCGGGACGGTTTCGCGGGCCAGCGCGGAGATCCGGGCGAAGATTTCACGGACGTCGAGGCTCTGCGCCACGACGTTCAGCAGCGGTCCTAAGGTGTCTTGATCCGGGCCAGCGGCCATCTCGAAAGAGATTCTATGCGCCGCGCCACTGCACGCTAGAGCGCTGTCGACTTGTGTGCACTTGTGCTTGGAGTTCGTCAACACCCCGAGCGTCGCGGCGCCGCGCCGTCCGTCTCATGGAATACCAAACCCACGACCCCACAGGGACTTTGGCGCTCGCGCGGCCCGCGCCGTGCACCTGGCATGCCGGGTGCAAAGGCCACGCGGCGACCACGATTTCACACACAAGGAGAAGACGATGCGAACCACACAGTTTCTGACGGCGGCTGCCCTGCTCGCGCTGGGGGCCTGCGCCCCCGCTATCAGCGTGCGCACGGCGCTGAGCCCGGACGCGAGCGTCACCGGGCTGCACACGTTCCGTGTGCTACCGACCCCCCAACCGAAGATCGGGGGCGCCGTCTCATCGACCAACGACCCGATGCTCTCGCGAGCGACAGTAACCCTGACTTCTGCGTCGCGTACTACGCCAGCACCAACCAGAAGCTCGACGTCACGTATTGGGATTACGGTTATGCGTGGCGGCCGCACTGGTGGAGCGGCTGGGGACGCCGCTGGGGCCGTGGTTGGGGAGGGGACTGGGGAATCCAGAGTCCGACGGTGACTCAATACACCGAGGGAACCGTGATCGTCGATGTGATCGACCCCAAGACCAAGGACCTGCTGTGGCGTGGCCAGGGCGTCGCCGCGGTTTCGGAGGACGAGGCGCAGTACGAGCAGGAGCTCAAGAAGACCGTCGCGGCGATCGTGGACAAGTTCCCCGCCGCGGGCAACAAGGTCGCGCTGGCGCAGTGAGGCCCGCGGACCGATGACGCAGCAGAGCGTGGAGATCCTGATCGGCAAGCTCCTCACCGACGAGGAGTTGCGCGAGGCCTTCGAGCAGAACCCGCAGGGGGTGTTGGTGTGGCTGCTGCGGCAGGGTCTCCAGCTGAGCCGGCTCGAGATGGAAGCACTTCAGTCCATCAAGCCGTCGGACCTGAACGGTCTCGCTGACATGATCGACAGACGCCTGCAGAAGGCGTCGCTGAGGAGGGCATCTATGACGCACACGATTCACGACACGGACACGCTTCCCACGGCGCCGCTCGGCACGACGGGCATGCGGATCACGCGCGTCGGCTTCGGCGCGTGGGCGATCGGCGGCGGCGGCTGGACTTTCGCCTGGGGCAACCAGGACGACGCCGACTCGATCGCCGCCATCCGCCACGCCGTCGAGCGCGGCATCAACTGGATCGATACGGCGGCGGTGTACGGCCTCGGCCACTCCGAGGAGATCGTCGCCCGCGCGCTGCGCGATATCCCGGCCGACGACCGGCCCTACGTCTTCACCAAGGCGGGTCTCGTGTGGGACGAGCACGACCGCTCCGCGCCGCCGCGCCGCGTAGGCGATCCCCTGAGCATCCGCCGCGAGGTCGAGGCGTCGCTCCGCCGGCTCGCCGTCGAGCGCATCGACCTGTACCAGATGCACTGGCCCGCCGAGGACGGCACTCCGCTCGAAGACTACTGGGGCACTCTGCTGCAGCTGAAGGACGAAGGGAAGGTCCGCGCCGTCGGGCTCTCCAATCACGACGTCACGCAGCTCGAAGCGGCGGAGCGGCTCGGGCACGTGGACACGTTGCAGCCGCCGTTTTCCGCGATCCGCCGGGAGGTGGCGGCCGCGGAACTCCCGTGGTGCGCGGCGCACGGCACCGGGGTCATCGTGTACAGTCCGATGCAGTCGGGCCTCCTCACGGGCAGCTTCAGCGCCCAACGCGCCGCCCAGTTGGATGCGGGTGACTGGCGTTCCCGCTCTCCCGATTTCACCGGTGCGGGGTTACGCCGTAATCTCGCGCTGGCCGAGGCGCTACGACCGATCGCGCAGCGGCACGGCGCGACCGTCGCCGCGGTGGCGGTCGCCTGGACGCTCGCCTGGCCTGGCGTGAGCGGCGCGATCGTGGGCGCGCGGTCTCCCGCGCAGGTGGACGGCTGGATCGGCGCGGCGGCGCTCACGCTGACCGACGCTGACTTGGATGAGATTGCCGGCGCCATCGAGCGCAGCGGTGCCGGAACGGGGCCGGTACGGCCGTGAAGGCGCTCGCTCTCGCCCTCGTCTTGGGGTCGACCCTTCCCGCGACCAGTCGGAGCCAGGAGCCGGACACGTCCGCGCTCGCGCCCCGGCTGTCGCTCGAGATGGTGGTCGCGCGGACGCTCGCCTACAGTCCGGGCGTGGCCGGCGCGCAGGGCGCGGTGCGCGATGCAGCCGCCCTCCGCCGCGTGACACTCGGGGCGTACCTCCCGACTGTGGCCGTCAATTCGAGCGCGGGCTGGACCGATCAATCCCTGGCTACCTCCGGGGTGGTGTCGAGCACCGCACCAGGGAGCACACTGAACGCGTACGGCGCTGGACTCGCGGCCGCGGTCGACGTCTTCACGGGCGGCCGCCGCGGCGCGCAACGCAACCAAGCCGAGGCGATCAGCCAAGCTGCGGACGCCGGGCTGGTGCAGCAGCGCTACGCGACGATGCTGTTCGCCAAGCAGGGCTACTACGACGTGTTGCGCGCGCACGAGCTGGTGCGCGTCGCCACGGAATTCGTGGCGCAGGCCGAGCTGGGCCTCGGGTACGCCCGGGACCGTCTCGCCGCCGGCACCGCGACGCGGGCGGACGTGCTGCTCGCCGAGCTCTCGCTGTCGACGGCCCGCCGCCAGCAGCTCGCCGCCCGCGATACGCTCAGCACGACGAGCGCCGCCCTGGGCCGGCTGGTGGGCGCGAACGGGCCCGTCGATGCGGACCCCCCGACCACGCTCGAGCCCGCGCCGCTGGCGCTGGGCGATTCGGGCGTCCTCACGTTGGCGCCGGCGGCCGCACCGGCGGTCGTGAACGCGCAAGCGCTGGCGAGCGCCGGCGCCGCGGCCGTCCGCGCCTCCGAGACTCAGTACCTCCCCACCATCTCGCTCGGCGCCGGCTACAACTGGTCGAACGACGGGCGCGTCACCGGAGCGCTGCGGTCGGGGTGGATCGTCGCGCTCACCACGTCGTTCCCGTTGTTCAACGGGTTCGTGCGCGAGGCATCCGTCACGCAGGCGAAGGTCGCGGCCGAGGTCGCCACGGCGACGTCGGCGGACACGAAGCGCTTCGTGCGTGCGGAGGCACAGCGGCTGCTCGGCAGCCTCCACGTCGCTGAGCAGGACATCACGCTGACACGAGACGCGGTGCGGCTCGCCGGCGAAGATCTGCGCGTCATCCAGGCGCGCTATCGCGCCGGCATCGCGACGATTCTCGACGTGCTCACTTCCCAGACGGCGCTCATTCAAGCCGAGCTCGATCTCGTGAGCGCGCGGTTCACCTATCAGGTCGCCCGCGCGTCGCTCGAGGCGCTGCTCGGACGGGACCTATGAGGCACCAGCCATGATGTGGATCGTCCGGGTCGCGCTGCGGCGCCCCTACACCTTCATCACCGGCGCCATCCTGGTCCTCATCGCCGGGCTGGTGGCGATCATGACGACCCCGGTGGACATCTTCCCCGCGATCCCGCTCCCGGTCGCCACGGTGATCTGGCAATACAACGGCATGTCGCCGGAGGAGATGGAGGAGCGGATCGTCACGATCGTCGAGCGGTCCTACTCGGTCACCGTCAACGACATCGAGCACATCGAGTCGCAATCGTTAACCGGTGTCGCGGTGATCAAGGTCTTCTTCCAGCCGACCGCCGACGTGGCGACCGGCGTGGCCCAGCTCACCGCCGTGTCCCAGAGCAACACCAGGACCCTGCCGCCCGGGACTACGCCGCCGATCATCCTGCGCTTCAACGCGACCGACGTGCCGGTCCTCCAGATCGGCGTCGGGAGCAGCACGATGTCGTCGGCCGAGCTCAACGACTATGTGCTCAATGTCGTCCGCCCGCCGCTCGCGTCGGCTCAAGGCGCGTCCATCCCGTACCCCTACGGGGGCGCGCCCCGGGTGATCAACGTCGACCTCGATCTGGCGCGGCTGTACGCGAAGGGGCTCTCGCCGTCGGACGTGAGTGCGGCCGTCAACGCGGAGAACGTCATCCTGCCGGCGGGGTCGGCGAAGCTGGGGACCCGCGAATACAACGTGCGCCTCAACTCGAGCCCGGACTTCGTGTCGCAGCTGAACGACATGCCGATCAAGCAGGTCAATGGGGCGATGGTCTACATCCGCGACGTCGCGTATGTCCGCGACGGTGCCGGCGTGCAGACCAACATCGTGCGCCAGAACGGCGCGCACGGCGTGTATCTCACGCTGCTCAAGACCGGCCACGCCTCGACCCTCGCGGTGGTCAACCAAGTGAAGGCGCTCCTCGCCCAGATCAAGCCCTCACTGGCGCCGGGACTCGACGTGCAGTACCTAGCGGACCAGTCGCTCTTCGTCCGCGCCTCGATCTCCGGGGTGATCCGCGAGGCGCTGATCGCCGCCTGCCTCACGGCGCTCATGATCCTCCTCTTCCTGGGGAGCTGGCGCAGCACGCTGATCATCGCGACCTCGATTCCGCTCGCGGTGCTCTGCTCGATCGTCTGCCTCGCGGCGCTGGGAGAGACGCTCAACGTGATGACCCTGGGCGGGCTCGCGCTCGCGGTGGGCATCCTGGTGGACGACGCGACGGTCACCATCGAGAACATCAACCGCAACATGGAGGAGGGGAAGGAGATCTTGCAGGCGATCATGGACGGGGCGGCGCAGATCGCGACCCCGGCATTCGTCTCCACGATTTCCATCTCGATCGTGTTCGTGCCGATGTTCTTCTTGAGCGGTCCCGCGGCCGCGCTGTTCCGGCCGCTCGCGATGGCGGTCGTGTTCGCCGTGCTCGCCTCGTACGTCCTGTCGCGGACCATCGTGCCCACGATGGCCCACTATCTCCTGGCCGCCGACGCGCACGGTCTCGCCGCGGGCCGAAAGGCGGCGCTGGGCGTGATCGAGCGGGTGAGCGCGCGGTTCGAGGGGCTGTTCGAGCGCTTCCGGGGAGGCTACCGGGACCTGCTCGCCTGGGCCCTCGAGCATCGGCGGCTGGTGCTCGGCGCGGCCGCCGGCGTCGTCGCCCTTGCCCTGGCGCTGGTTCCGTTCGTCGGCGAGGACTTCTTCCCGACGACGGACGCCGGCGCCTTCCAGCTCCACGTGCGGGCGCCCGCCGGGACGCGGGTCGAGCAGACGGAGCTCATCGTCGCCGGCGTGGAGCGCGCCATCCGGCGCGTGATCCCGCCGGCGGAGCTGAGCCTGGTGCTCAGCAACGTCGGCATCAACCGCAACGCGATCAACCTGGCGACCAGCGCCAGCGCCACGCTGAACGCGGCGGACGCCGATGTGCTCGTCCAGCTCGGGCCGAACCGGAGCGGCTCGACGTGGGATTACGTGCGGCGCCTGCGCGCGACGCTCCCGAACGAGTTCCCCGGCGTGACCTTCTTCGCCGTGCCGGCGGACATCGTGAACCAGGTGCTCAATCTCGGGCTGCCGGCCCCGCTCGACGTCCAGGTCGTCGGGCCGAACAAGATGGCCGACTACCAGACCGCCACCCGTCTCGCGGAACAGATCCGGCGCATCCCCGGCGCGGTCGGCGTCCGGGTGCAGCAGGTGGCGAACTACCCGGACCTGTTGTTCTCGGTGGACCGCACCCTGGCGCAGCAGATGGGGCTCACGCAGCGCCAGGTGGCGAGCAATCTCCTCGTCTCGCTCAGCTCGAGCGCGCAGACGGCGCCGAACTTCTGGCTCAACCCGCAGAGCGGGATCAGCTACACCGTGCAGGTCATGACGCCATCGGACAAGATCACCTCGTTCGAGGGGATGACCAACACCCCCGTGACGGCGCCCGGGCTCGCGACGCCGCAGCTGTTCGGTAACCTGGTGACGGCGCGACGCCAGACCTCGCTCGCCGTGGTGAACCACTACAACCTGCTGCCGGTCGCCGACGTGTACGCGGCCCCGGACCAGCGCGATCTCGGCGGCGTCGCCGCGGACGTCGACCGGGTCATCGCCCAGATGCGGCCGTCGCTCCCCAAAGGGACGAGCATCGTGTTGCGCGGCCAGGTGGCGAGCATGCGGTCGTCGTTCCTGGGGCTCGGGTTAGGGGTGCTCTTCGCCATGGTGCTCGTGTACCTCTTGCTCGTGATCAACTTCCAGTCCTGGCCCGATCCGTTGGTGATCGTCGCGGGGCTGCCGGGGGCGCTCGCGGGGGTCGTGTGGATGCTCTTCACTACCCAAACCACGTTCAACGTGCCGTCGCTGATAGGCACCATCATGGCGCTCGGCGTCGCCACCGCGAACAGCGTACTGCTCATCACGTTCGCGGATGACGAGCGGCGCGAAGGTCGGTCTGCGCTCGAGGCGGCGCTCAATGCCGGCTTCGGCCGGTGGGCGAAGGGGGCGAGCAGAACGCCCCGCTCGGCCGCGCCGTGATCGGCGGGCTGCTCGTCGCCACGTGCTTCACCCTGGTGGTCGTGCCGGTGCTGTACAGCATCCTGCGCGTCGCACCGCCCACACCACCGATTGTTATCCCGGAGGGACACGCATGAGCGCCGCACCGCAGATCGAGGAACGGCTCCACGCCAGGAAGGGCAATCACCGCCCCGCCCTGGCCCCACCGCGACGCCGGGGGATCAGATGGCTCGGTGGCGGGATCGGAGGAGGCGTGTTGGCAGTCATCCTGCTGACGGGCATCGCGCCGCGCGTGGCGCAGCACCACCGGCTCACCGCTGCCGCCGCGGCCGTCGGTGTCAGCGTGCCCAGCGTGAGCGTGACGACGGTAACGCACGACACGAGCCCGTCGAGCGTCAGTCTCCCGGGCGCTCTCACCGCCGTGCAGACCGCCGCCATCTACGCACGGACTTCCGGTTACGTGCGCCGGCGACTTGTTGATATCGGCAGCCGCGTGCGCGCCGGGCAGCTCCTCGCCGACATCGATGCCCCCGACCTCGATCAGCAGGTGGTGCAGGCGCGGGGGGTGGTCGCGCAAACGCGCGCTGCACAGGAGCTCGCTCAGGCGAACCTGGTGCGCTGGCAGGCGCTCGCCGTCGACAGTGCGGTGACGGCCCAAGAGGTCGACCAGATGCAGGCCGCCTTCAACGAGGCGGTGGCCAACTCGAACAGCGCCGAGGCCAACCTGGAGCGGCTGCTGCAGCTGCAGGCATACGAGCGCGTGGTGGCGCCGTTCGCCGGCGTGATCACGGCGCGCAACGTGGACGCCGGGGCCCTGGTGGGACCGGCGGGCGGCGTGAGCGCGACGTTGCCGGCGGGAAGCGGGAGCGCGCCGGGGAGTCTGTTCACGATCGCGCAGACCGACACGCTCAGCGTGTATGTGACCGTGCCCGAAGACTACGCCGCGGCGGTCGCGGTCGGGAAACCCGCGGTCGTCACGGTCCCCGCGCTTCCGGGCGACACGCTGCGCGGGCGCGTGGCCCGCACCGCCGGATCGCTCGACGCCACCTCCCGTACCCTGCTCACGGAGGTGCGGGTGGCGAATCCAAAGGGTGTGTTCCTGCCCGGGATGTACGCCCAGGTGCAGCTTGCACTCGGCGCGGGCACGCCGCCACTGCGCGTCCCCGCCACCGCGCTCGTGATCCGTGACGGCCCGCCGCAGGTCGTGACGGTGGCTCCCGATTCGACGGTGCGGTACCAGACGGTGACCATCGGTCGCGATCTCGGGAGCTGGGTGGAGGTGACAGGGGGGCTTGCCCAGGGCGTGCACATCGTGATCAACCCGCCCACCGACCTGCAGGACGGAGCGCGCGTGCGCGTGGTGAGCGCACGATGAGCGCGACTTGCACCAATGGACTCGAGCGGGGATTCACTCTGCCGAAGCGGGCCGCGCGGCCCTCCCTGGCCGCGCTCTTGGCCCTCAGTCTCGCCGCGGCCGTCGTGGGTTGCACGCGCGCGGCGGGCGATTCCGCAGTGCGACGGACTGGCGGCGCTGCGGACGAGCCGTTCATCGCCGCCAGCGGTGCCGCAATGGAGCAGATGATGAAGGCCATGGCAATCCGGCCCTCCGGTGATGTGGACCGTGATTTCGTCGCCATGATGATCCCGCATCACGAGAGCGCCATCGCCATGGCGAAAGCCGAGCTCCGTTACGGCAAGAATGAGCAGCTGCGGCGGATGGCGCAGGAGATCGTCGTGACGCAGCAGCAGGAGATC
>WNGH01015302.1_pt1 | contig 11819 bp, 12 predicted proteins | sample 5400631 | NCBI WGS metagenome assembly WNGH01 (sample SAMN13153373, study PRJNA577476) | soil metagenome | isolation source: 115 cm soil or saprolite under Garry oak tree replicate 1 | place: USA:California | collected 2016-06-15 | reverse complement strand
GAGGATGGGACACGGGCTACTGGGGATCTTTTGATCGGCGCGGACGGCATCCACTCGCGCGTGCGCCGGATCATCGACCACGCCGCGCCCGACCCCCGCCACCTCGGCCTCGGCAATGTCGGAGGCTTCACCCGCACGACGGCGGTCAACAGGTCGCCTGGCGCGTACGTCATGACCTTTGGCAAGCGGGCATTCTTCGGTTACGTGGTACATCCGTCCGGGGAGGTCTGGTGGTTCGCCAATCCGCCGAGTGCGCGGGGGGCCGCGCGGCGTGTGGTCCCGGAAGCGTTGACGAGCGATCAATGGAAAGCGCGCCTCAGCGACTTGTTCGCGAATGACGCGGGCCCGACCGTCGATATTATCCGGAGCACGACTGAGCTGGTGGGCGGCACCGATCAATATGACCTCCCCAAGGTCCCGACATGGTACCGCGGTCCGATGATCATCATCGGCGACGCGGCTCACGCGGCCTCCCCGAGCTCCGGGCAGGGCGCCTCGATGGCGATCGAGGACGCGCTGGTCTTGGCCAAGTGCCTGCGGGACCTTCCCGGACCGGCCGCGGCCTTTACGGCATTCGAGCGGCTGCGTCGCCCCCGTGTGGAGCGCGTCGTGGCGTTCGGGGCGCGGTCCTCGAGCCACAAAGCACCCGGGCCTGCCGGTCGGGTGATCCGGGACCTGCTCATGCCCTTTTTCTTGAAGCTCATCGCTCGTCAATCTCAGGATTGGTTGTTCGGCTACCATATTGACTGGGATGATCGCGTCCGCCGCGGCGAAGGGGCGGCGTGATGTCGTCGCCGGCGCGCGCGGCCGCTTACTGCGAGACAGGCCCGGCAGGAATCGAACCTGCACCCCCGGTTTTGGAGCGCACTCCCAGCGACGCCGGCGTTGAGGCCTTTGTTGATTTTCAACGACTTAGCTCGGAGGGAGCAACGTCGGCGTCGGTGGACAACGCCGGCGTCGGCACTAATCCTGGCACTGCGCAGGAACAGTCCGACGTGGTGACCTTGGCGCTGTGCAGCCACCGCTCTGGCAGTGATCGTCCCATGAGCACCAGCAGCAGAGCGACACAGGGCCGCCGATTGTGGCAATCATGTTACATCAGCGGGCTGGTGCCCAGCCGACTCCGCCGAGCAGATAGAATCGGTGGCTGCCCGGCACATGGATCCGTTGGAGGTGACGTGATCGACCATCCGCTGCGCATGTCGCGCGCACCCGCCATTGTCGCGCTCCTCACCTCGCTCGCCGCAAGTGCACCTGACGGTCAGGCGCGCCACACGCACGGCGCGCGGCCGGGGACCGAGACCCAGGGGCGCCCGCGACTGCCGACCGGCGCATCTCTCGATCCTGCCGGGCGGTCCTACCCGATTGGCAACATGCCTCTCGCGGCGAGCGCCTCACCGGAAGGCCGCTTCGTCGTCGTGAGTCTTGCAGGCTGGCGTGAGCAGGGACTCGACATCGTCGATCGTTCCACGGGCACGGTCGTGCAGCACCTTCCGCAGGCTGGTGCGTTTCTCGGCCTGGCCTGGAGCGCGGACGGCCGGACGCTGTACGTCTCCGGCGGCGTGACCGACATGGTGTACCAGTACGCATGGCATCCCGACGGGGCCGCACCGGCCACCCTCGTGGACAGCCTCGCTCTCGGCCATGCCGATCCGGCGACTCCCGGCAGCACGTATCCTGCAGGAATCGCGACCTCACCGGACGGCAGAACGCTCTACGTCGCCGAGAATCTCAGCGATTCGCTGGCCGTCATTGATCTGGCGAGCCGCCAGGTGCGGCAGCGCCTCGGCGTAGGGCCGTATCCATACGGAGTCGTGGTCGCACCCGACGGACACGTTTACGTGTCGGCGTGGGGAAGCGGCACCGTCGCCGTCTACCGGACTCTCGGTGACGGCCGCCTGGCCGGCGAGCATCCGATCGACGCCGGCCGCCACCCGTCAGCGCTGGCGCTCAACCGGACTGGGACGCGGCTCTTCGTCGCATCGGCCAGCACCGATCGCATCGCGGTGGTGGATACCCGCGCCAAGCGGGTGGAACGCTGGCTGTTTGATCCGCCTCCGGGCGGACTCGCCGAAGGGAGCACGCCGAACGCGCTTGCCATCTCCCCGGATGGGACGCGACTCTACGTCGCCGAAGCGGACGACAACGCGCTGGCGGAGTTCGCGCTTTCCAGCTTGAGCTCAGACGTGCCGTCGGCACATGACGCCGACAGTCTCGTCGGCAGAATTCCCGTCGAGTGGTATCCGACGGACGTCCTGGTGCTCGGCGACTCCCTGTGGGTCGTCAACGGGAAGGGGCAAGGCGCGGGGCCGAATCCCAACGGGCCACAGCCCAGGGTGCCCCGGTCCAGGATGGATCCGCGCGGCTACACTCTCGGTCAGCTGAACGGCACGCTCGTGGTCATGCCTGCCCCGTCGCACGCGGCGCTCGATTCGCTCACGCGCCGAGTGGCACACGCGAATGGCTGGGACTCTCGCCGATCGAGCCGTCCGTCCTATCCGCCGTTCCAGCACGTGATCTACGTCATCAAGGAGAACCGGACCTACGATCAGGTGCTCGGTGACCTGCCGGGAGCCGATGGCGACACGACCTTCACGTACTTCCCGCGATCCATCTCGCCCAACCATCACGCGCTCGCGGAGCGCTTCGGCGTCTTCGACCGATTCTTCGTGAATGCGGAAGTCAGCAATGATGGTCACCCATGGTCGACGGCCGCGTACGTGACCGACTTTCTGGAGAAGACGACGCCGGATGATTATCGCCTGAAGCGGCCGGAGCATGACGAACCTGGGGACGCCGACGATCCGGCGATCGGCTATCTGTGGGATGCCGCAATCGGCAAAGGCCTCTCGATCCGCGTCTACGGCGAATACGCGGAGGCCGTGCCGGCCGTCGGGGGCGACACCACGCATCTCGAGGCGCGCTCGCTGATCGCCTCCCTGACGCCCTACACGAGTCGGACCTACCTGCCCTTCGATATGAGGGTACCGGATCAACGGCGCGTCGATGCCTGGGTCGCGGAATTCCGGGACTACGAACGCTCAGGCGGGCTTCCTGCCCTCGAGATCATGCACCTGCCGCGCGATCACACGGCGGGCGCGCGGCCGCACTGGGCAACGCCCAGGGCCTGCATGGCGGACAACGACCTCGCTTTGGGACGCATCGTGGAGACGCTGTCGCGCTCCAGGTTCTGGCGCAACACCGTGGTCTTCGTGCTCGAGGACGATGCCCAGGATGGGCCGGACCACGTCGATTCGCATCGCTCGGTCCTGTTCGCGATTTCGGCCTGGAACCGCGGCGGCGTCGTGCACCGGTTCGTCAACACCACGGACGTGGTAGCCACGATCGAGGAGATTCTGGGATTGGGTTCGCTCTCCCAATTCGATCACTTCGGCCGGCCGCTGCGCGACATCTGGCTGCCGCGGCCCGACCTGCATCCGTACGCCGCCCTGCCCGAAACGCAGTCGATGAGCGAGGTGAACCTGGCGGGCGGCCCGGACGCGAGGCGGTCGGCGCGGATGGACCTGGCCGCAGCGGACCGGGTGGACGACGAGCTGTTCAATCGGGTGCTGTGGCGGGCCATCAAGGGGCCCCGGGCGCGCTATCCTGCGGCGCACCGCATCGGCACGCAGGAATACGTGCGCGCAAGGTGAAGGATCGAACCCCTAACGCCCGTACAGGCCGATCAGCTGTCCGTGCGGACACCGTGACCCAGCAACGCGCGTTCGAGGTCCTCTCTCGTCGCTCCAGCGGGCAGATCCACCGGCCGGTCAGCAGCCGTAGAGCGTGAAGGCATAGCGATGAATCTGACCACACGGTCTCCATGAATGGCTTGCCGCCGTTTCGAGCGCAGATTAAGCAGCACCTCTGTTCCGCCAGTTGCGCTCCCAGGCGTCGAGCGGCGAGAAGATGAGACACGCCAACTCGGCGCGCCGGCGAAAGAGGAGTCCGGGGATCGCCATGACCTCACACCCGGGGTCGGCTCGCAGAGCCGCGACCAGCAACGAGACACCGAGGAACGTGACCGCCGCCAGCTCCCCTGCTCCATGGCCGAGCACCGGTATCCCGGTGGCGCCGGCCAGATAGACAACAACGAGTATCGCTAGACCCCCGATCGCCCCGAGCGCCGCGCTCGGCGCGATCAGGCGCCGCGACAGCGCCACGTGAAGGAGACTGTACATGAGAAGGAGGCCTAGCATCAGGAGCACCGCGTCGAGAGCCAAGCGCCGGTGCACCCCGAAGTAGACAGGAGTCACCCGCGCGAGGAGGACGAGTCCGAGCAGGAAGCGAAGGACGCGCCCCACGGGCGGCGCCCGACGAGGCGGCCGACCGGAGGGCTGGGGCGGAGCAGACACGGGGTGCATAGACGACGAGATGCTCCTAGCTCGGCGCCGCGGCGCCGCCGTCCGACCACTTGCGCACAGGAATCATGAACACGGTGATTGGCTCGGGAGAGCCCTCGCGCGAAGCTCTCACACCAGCCATCTGCTCACCACAACTGAGCTTTCATAAAGGTCGGATTAGGCCGCATCCGTCGACGACAACGTAAACCGAAACCCGTCCGGATCCCGGAACCGGATGATCCGGGGACCCCAGGGGGCCGTGGTTGGCTCCGTGTCCAAGACGCCTCCATGCTTCTGGATCTCAGCCGCGATGGTATCGACGCTCTGATGGGTCGAGATCTGAAGTGACAGTCCCTCGCCCTTAATCCGATCCAGACCTTTCGCACCATCGTCTTGAGTGAGGAGGAGTCGCACCTCACCAGCCCGCAGCGACACGGCAATCAACTTGCCTTCGCGTTCGTGTCTCCGGTCCACGGCGAAGCCCAACACCTGCATATACCAAACGGTGCTCTGCTCGAGACTCTTCACTGTTAACGACGCTTGCAGGCTATGGCCCTGTAATGGCTCAGGCATCATATTGAGACGCTCTCAGTTTTATGGGCACACAACGAGACGGGTTGGAAGTTACCAGCATGCGGTTTAACGCTCATTGGTGAAGGTCGTCGTAAAGGCGTCTTTGCTCCTCCAATGCCCCCACCCCGACGCTGGGTCATGGACGCCCAAAGCGTTGCGATTGGTTCACGGAGCCCAAAGGCAGCACGCCCACCCATGACGTCCGCATGAGGCGAGGGCCCTCCGTTACGCCCCATCGCTCTACCTGATGCGTTATCCGATACACAACGGGTCCGCCATCGCCATCACGTCGCTCGAGCGGGCGCGTTACACATACGAATTCCACACGGAGCGCGTCGGCGTCCGCCTGCACGATGGCATATCCGTGACCGCCGACATCGGCGAATGCGATGTGGGGCGCGACCTCGGGATTCTTCACCTTGATGGCTTGCGCTAGATCGTGAGTTTCCGACAGCGCGAGACTCGCGCGCACGCCGCTGGTCATCGAAAGATTGACGGCCGGATCGTTGGCCCCGCTGGAGGGATTCCGGTACACGAACACCGGACGCAGGGGGTGGCTCTCCGGGATCCCGTATTCAAGGGCTTCGAAGAGACCCGGTGCGGAGATCGAGCCAGTGACGAATTCAACGGCTACCGGCGCCCCAGGGGCCTCGGGAGTCGGTGACAGGACGCCCGCGAGGAAAGCGTGGCGATCCCCACACAAAGTCACGAGACCCGGGATTCGCTCGTCACGAACGACCTTCAACAGCTCAGCCCGCTCATGACGGTACCCTGACCAATCGTCGTCCCCGAACAGGGCGTACCCTGTCGTAGGCCATTTCAGCGGGACCGACTCGGGAAGATTCTGAAAGTCGGTTCGCCAATCGAGCATCGCCACCGAATTCCCCCACAGTTTCCACGGCGCCCCCGACTCCCGAAGGCGATTGAGGAACCACTCCTTCTGAGGTCCTCCCAACATCGATAGTGGTGGTGAGTCCTTTCGGGGGTTCGGGAAATCGGTTCCCCCGAACCGGATCGTCGCCGGCGGATTCCCGCTGCGGTACGCCCGTCCGGCGTCGAGGATCTCCGTGACGTCCTGCGCAACGACCCCGGGGAATTGAGCGGGGCGGAACGGGGCGACCTTGGGGCGGTCAGTCAGCGGTTCCGATCGGTAGGTGCGGTTGTCTGTCAGGACGAGATCGACGTTGTGCCCCCAGCGCAGCATGCGGTACAGGCGGAGGCTTCCGATCGCGGCGAGATTGCCCGGCTCAAGACCAAGTCCGTCGTCGTCGAAATTGTGGATCGGCGCGTCGGAGACGGTGGGCGGGTCGAAGTATGCCAGTTCTCCCGGGCCGGAATGCACCACTCGCGCGGGCTGGTACTCGAACCACGCCTGATTGGCGGCCACCTTCCGGGTCTGCGCCGGAAGGATGCCCTCTCCGTAGTTCTCCTGGCTCTGCCACCCTTTCCAAGAAAAGTCATGGTTGTCGGCCATGCAGACGAACGGCCACCGAGCCCGGGCATCCTGCAGGTCCGGATCCAGCAGGTAGGCGCAGTAGAGCGCCCGGTAGTCCCGGAGTGAAGTGGGGACGTGGAAGTCGCCGTGCTTCTCGCCATCCGGATACCGCAAAATGTCACGGACCTTCCGGCTGTAGATCTGAGGGCGGTCCTCGGGATACCACAGTACTTCGTAGAAGAAGTCCCCGAGATGAAGAACGAACTCCACTAGTTCGGTCCGGGGGGCGCGGTCGTCTTCCCAGATCAGCCGCCGATAGGCGTTGCACGCGCCGAGTTGATTGTTCTGGCAGCTCACGAACGCGAATCGCACCGGGCGCGGGTCGGCGTCGTCCGGGGCCGTCAGCGTTCTACCGACCCGGCTGCTTCCGCCCCACTCATCTGTGAATCGGTACCAATACACGGTGCCAGGCTTCAGACCGGCCGCGAGCACTCGGCAAGTCCAGTCAGCGTCTGCGGAGAGCGGGGCCTCGCCGCGGGCCGCGAGGCGCTCGAAGTCCGTTCGCTGACGCGGACGAACTTCCCGAGGAAGCGGAGCAGGCGGCTGCGCTGACTCGAGTCCGGAATCGCGGTGGACATCGGTACATAGAGCACTCCGTCGGCGCCGAGGATTATCAAGGGGGACCCCAGCTCGACGCAGTCCTGCGCGCACTGGAGGTTGAACCGCGTGGCGGTGGCGGGATTCTGTACGGCGCAGGCGACATCAAGGACCAAGCCATCAACGGTGACAAGGGTATCCTCGTGGGCCGCGTATCGGACCGGTCCGGGAAGGACGGAAGCCTGGCCAGTAGTGATCGCAACGATGATAGCGGAGGCCAGAGACCAGATCGGGTCGTCATCACGTCCGTCGATGACCGGAGCGGTGCGAGCATCGTGCAGGCTGTTGTACGGAACCCAGGCCCTGCACGTAATACATGTGTAGCCACCCAGCGTGTTGTTCCCGTTGTACACGGGTGTTGTGCAGTAGCTGCACATCGACACATGCGGCCCTTAACACCGGCCGCATCCAGGACACTTCCATCCAGATGTCATCTCACGTACTCCGTGTACAGGAACTTGCCGGCGAGGGTCTTCGAGATATGGCCGAGTGTTTCTCCGGGTCGGACAACGTCGATCTTGTCTGGGACGTTGAGGTACGCACCTTCGGGCAACAGCTCGGCTATAGCGATCAGATCAGCGAGGACCACGATCACGGGAGGCGATCCCGCCACAGACACTCCGCATCGCGGCCAATCACGGCGTCGGCGTACTGGGTGCGCGTCACAAAGCAAACCTGGCCGTTCGCGTTCGAGAGCCAGTAGGCCTCTTCGCCGGTCGCTTCGATACGTCGCGAGCGCGGGAAGAAGTCGCGGACGACGCACTCGGGGTTCGTGACGTCCGCACAGTGGCCCTTGTCCTGAACGCGGGCCGGCCACAGCAGCGCGAGCAGCAGGAGCAGCATGTTCACAGCTGCATGTCCGCGTCGGACTCAATGACCCACGTGAACTCGGCGAGGCACGAGAGATGTCCTCCTCCCACCTGAGCAGCGACCAGAACGATCTGGAGCACGAAGAAGGCTCAACAGGCGAGCGTCCGGGATCGCGCAGCATCCGACGGTCCCATCAGGTTTCGACGGAACTATCGGCGCGGCGTTAGTGAATATTGGAGAACCGGGGAGCGCGGGTGGCGGGGCAGGCTGACCTTCGACGACTAAGAGCTGCGGTTCCTTATCTCACGGGGAGCGACTCCCAATATCCGGCGCATGTGCATAGCGAGGTGACTCTGGTGGCAGAACCCGACTTCCACCGCTACCTGATTGATCGACAGCCGTCCCGCGCGCAGCAATGCCGCAGCGCGCTCCACCCGGCGTCGGATCACATACTGATACGCGGAAACGCCAATCGACCTTCGAAATTGCACGGTGAACTGCGAGACACTCAGCCCCGCGACCCTGGCGATCTCAGCCAGAGAAAGTTGACGACTCAGGTTGTCTTCGATGAAGGCTGTGGCGTCTCGCAGTCGCCGAGTGGCCTTGTCAACGCGTTCCCGCGCCGGCTCGCGAGCGAGGGAACTGTGATTGTGCACGAGACAGGCGGCGAGTCCCTCGGCCAAGCTGTCCACATACAAGGCCCCGCTCGGATAGCCGCTCTCCATCTCCGCCTTGAGCGCCCAGCCAATATGTTCGATGCGCGCATCGCGCACCTGAAAGCGGCTGCGGATTTCGAGATGGCGGGGGTCGACGTGAGAACCCTGCACGACGCGGTGCAGCAGTTCCTCCCCGATCGCGATCACCAGATTGATGTCGGTGCCTTTAAGGTCCCAGGCCGCCGAAAGACACGAGGGGATGATGTCTACGTCGCCGAAAATGATGGTTCCCCGGTGCTGCGCTGTTCCGTAGCGAGAGTGGGCGTAAATCGGCGGCCCGGCGTGTATGCAGACGCGCACGCTATCGGAAGGCGGCGATTCCACGAGGCCGGCGGGGTCGCTCATGAGGCTCAACCGAACACCGCCCGTCGCACCTAGGAGCCGCTTCCGGGGCAGGTCCAAGATTCGCAGCGACACAGGCAATGAAACTATGAATTCCTTGCTCATCTCGCTACTCGCTGTGGGCGCACTCCACATCCCCCAGGGAGGTGGCTCCGCCGATGATAGCGCCGGCTTCGTGACCCTACTGGGCCGCGACACGGTCGCTCTCGAGAGCTTCCGACGCACCGCATCCCACCTCCAAGGAGAGATCGTGATACGTGTTCCGGGAACGGTCCTTCTCCGCTACACCCTCGATCTCAGGAAAGACGGAACGGTCTCCCGTTCCGTAGTCGAACTCAAGCCGCTAGGCGCTCCTGACATGGTGGGGCGCCGGGTCACGATCGACTTCTTTCCCAGTTTCGCTCGTGCCACCGTCGACTCGGCGGGCGCGCACCTCCAGCACACGCAGCCGCTGCCACCAGGATCAGTTCCGCTGCTGATGTCGGGTTTCGGCTCCTCCTTCGGGCTCTACTCGTCCTTGGGGATGTACGAACTCTTGCTTTCGCGCCTCCCATTTGAGCGGGCTGACACGATAACCGTTCACGCGATCGGGGCCGTGGACGTTAGCATGGGAACGAGGAAGTTCATTCGGCGTTCGGCGAAGCAGGTGGACGCCGATTTTTTCAAGATCGCCTGGACCCACCTCACGCTGGACGAGGACGGGCGCATCGTGAGCGCCGACGCGAGCGAAACCACGGAGCGGACTCAGACTTGGCGGACCGGCCCAATCGACGCCGCCCGGGCCGCACGGGCGTTCGCCGCCCGGGATCGTGCTGGGAAGGGCGTCGGCATTGCGTCCCCAGCCGACTCCGTGCGCGCGAAGCTCGGTGCTGCCACCATTGCCATCGACTACAGCAGCCCGCGCAGGCGGGGGCGAAGCATTCTCGGCAAGGTGGTGCCGTACGACCAGGTGTGGCGTACGGGGGCCAACGGGGCAACTGTGCTCGTACTCGATCGCGCCGTGACCATCGGTGAACAGGTCGTGCCCGCCGGCGAGTACAGCCTGTGGACGCTGCCCAGGACGACCGGCGTGGAGCTCATCATCAATCGACAGCACGGCCAATGGGGAACCGACTATGACGCGTCACAAGACCTGGTGCACATCCCGATGGTCGTGTCCACGGCGCCGACGTCGCAGGAAAACTTCGCGATAGTCGTCAGCGGGGAGGGCGGCGCCGGCGCGTTGCGGATTCAATGGGACAGCTTCTTGTGGAGCGTGCCGCTGGCCGTGAAGTAGTCGACCTTCCGAGCGGGTGGCCTGCCGAGGAGAGTGGAGACACGAATGGCAACGCCCAAGAAGGCCTACAAAGGGCTGGCGATGGAAGGGCCGATTGCCAGGTGGTACGCCACAATTACCGCCCGTGACCTGGACCGGTTCGCAAAGGTCGCACAGGCCGTAGCGACCCGCGTGGCGCCAGGTGGCCGAGTGCTCGAAGTCGCTCCCGGCCCAGGGTTCCTGGCGATTCAGCTCGCACAGGCCGCCCGGTACACCGTCACAGGGCTCGACATCAGAGTCGCTTTCGAACGTGCCAACTCGAGCGTGATGGTATCGGCTTCGAGCTGCGACTGGTGCGAACCTAGGAAGAGGTGCAACGGCCCATGTATGGACTGATCGTGAGGTTGACGGTGGCCACAGGCAAGCGCGACGAGGTCGTTCGGCTCCTGACGGACAGTGCGGCTGATATGCCCGGGTGCCTGAGCTACGTGGTTGCCGTGGATTCAGGGCATGAGGATGCCGTTTGGGTGACTGAGGTCTGGGATCATGTGGCGAGTCACGATGCTTCCCTCTCGCTCCCGTCCGTGAAGAACGCGATACCGCAGGTCAAGCCCCTGATCTCGCATTTCAGCAAGATCGCGGTCACGACTCCCGTGTGGGGCGTCGGCTTCGGTTCACGCACGACGTAGGAAGACGTTTGCTACACGTGTGGACAGGGTGCTCAGCGGACGGAGAAACCGGCAATTCGCGGTAATAACTATCAGTCTCAATCACTCATTCCACACGTTGTCGCTTGTTTGCCTCCCCATCCAATCACAGGGTCTCGCGCGCGCATGCTGCTGTCAAAGTGGTGACCCCGGCCCCCTCTAACAATGGAGACCCGGACTATGAATCTCAACGGTCGGTGTATGCGTGCGAGCGGCACGGCTGCGAACGGAGTCGTCGGCGCCGGCACCGTGCTCCGCTTCTTCCAGGTCGGGGCCAAGGTCATCGGCAGATACTCAGGTGGCAGGATTAGGCGCGGTTGCTTGATCGGGCAGATCGCTGACGCGCGACTTTCGTTCCGCTATCTCCAGCGTGAGGAGACAGGCGAGCTTCACTGCGGCCGCTCCGAGTGCGATGTTCGGGAACTCCCGGACGGTCGCGTTCGGATTATCGAGCACTTTCGCTGGAGCACTCGGGCGGGGTCAGGAGTCAATGTCTTCGAAGAGGTGTAAGCGGCGGGTGAGAATTGCACACGTTCTGGAGTGGAGTGACCCTCTGGAAGTGGACAGGGTGATGGTTTCGGATTGACCTTTGAGGCGGGGGCTCGGAGGCTCGCCCGCCTCTCGGCGCTGCTCGAGAGCCTGCTCGGCTGGCGCAGTACGAAGACGCGGAGACGTACGACCATCTCGAGCGCGCCCGGCGCCAGACGGGGCTTCATGTTCCACACACAGGCCCGGCAGGAATCGAACCTGCAACCCCCGGTTTTGGAGACCGGTGCTCTACCAATTGAGCTACGGACCTAAGAACTGGACGGGTAGACGGCGAGACGGCTAGACGGGTAGGGGGTCACCACGCCTCCCGTCCCCGTACTCTCCCTTGTACGATCTCACGCCCTACACCTAGCCGCCGCTGCCCGCCTCGCCGTCTACCCGTCTAGGTGTCAGGGTGGCTGACGGGAATCGAACCCGCAACCTCCGGAGCCA
>WNGH01010640.1_pt1 | contig 11821 bp, 11 predicted proteins | sample 5400631 | NCBI WGS metagenome assembly WNGH01 (sample SAMN13153373, study PRJNA577476) | soil metagenome | isolation source: 115 cm soil or saprolite under Garry oak tree replicate 1 | place: USA:California | collected 2016-06-15 | reverse complement strand
GCCATTCCGAAGAAACATCCTCTTCGGGTAGACGGAGCAGGTCGGGAGGAGGTTTAGAAAGGAAGAAACCTATCAACAGGAGGAGGATCCCCACAATTGCGAGGAATATGACCTCGATGTTTATCTTCCCCGCAAGGGCGAGTAGCGAAAGCAGCCGCGTGCAGGTCGCTGCATCGGGGGGTGGCGGCCCCGGAGGTCCAAGACATCCGCCGTCAACGGCTGCAGCCTGTGTGGGGCCAATCACCGCCTCCGAGAGGATGACCGCATTGCTCCAAGCAACGGCGATAACGACGACTCCGGTAAGGAGGACGCGACCGAACATCCCAATCCACCGGGCACTTCGCCAGATGAGAGGGATTGGGCTTAACCATTTGGACTGAATACAAAACGGTGCGAGATGTCCCCGGGTGGAGCAGATCCACGAGGACATCCGACAACTGCGCAGGCCTAATCGCGAAGAATCGATGCGACCAAGTTGAGGACTTCGTCGGCCCCGAATGGCTTCAGGAGGAGTCTCACCCCTCGTTTCTGTGTCTCGTCGATCTGTTCGTACACGAATGGATGTGCTGTGATCACGATGGCTGGAAGCGCGGGATGCGAGCGTCGAGCTGCTTCGATCAACTCGACACCGCTTGCTCCCGGCATTTGGAAATCCGTGAGGATCAGGTCGACATCTTCCGATTCAAGGCGCGTGAGGGCTTCCTCGGCGCTCGCCGCCGTGAAAATTCGGTAGCCGTCGAGCGCGAGCAGCTCCGCGAGATTCTCCCGAATCCCCTCGTCATCGTCCACGACCAAAATCGCAGATCGTCCGCCCGGACCGTGCCCGCTCGCGGAGACCACCGCTGCGGCCGAGCGCCCCGGGTATATTATGCGCTCCAGTCAACTTCCCTTGACACACGCAACGATGTCGAGAATCAGATCGAAGGCGGAGACGCCTCCACGGTCCGAGGTTCCATCCTCGCGCCGCGCCCATTGTCGGGTCGGCCGCCGCCCGGTCGATCGGCGCCTGCCGACTCGGGGGCGTTCTTCGGGAGAAGTACCGTGAACGTGGATCCCCGGCCCGGCTCCGAGGAGACGGAAATGTCTCCGCCGTGGGCCACGACGAAGTTCTTGCTCAGCGCGAGCCCGAGGCCGGTGCCTTCGCCCTTCCTCTTCGTCGTGAAGAACGGCTCGAAGATCCGTCGCTGCACATCCGGAGGCATGCCGGTCCCGGTGTCCGAGACGAGCACCGCGGCAAAGTCGCCGCGATCTTCCAGGGTCACCGTGACGGCGCCCTTCGGCGTCGCGTCGTACGCGTTCTTCAGCAAATTCACGATCACCTCCTGAATGCGGAGTGGATCAGCCCGGCAGGCGAGCGGATGGACCTCGACGCGGGACAGAGTCCCGGGCTTGCGGAAGACGTCCGCCTGTTCCACCGCGGCGCGGACGATTTCGGACAAATCCGTTTCGGTGACGTTCATTGTGCCCGGCTTCCCGAACTTCAGGAGTTCCGCGGTGATGCTCGCGGCGATTTTCCCTTGCGCCGTGATCTTCCCCAGACGCGTGAGTACTTCTTGATCTTGGACGCGACGGGCGATGCTCGCCGTGAGCAGCGAGATGTTCGTCAGCGGCGTGTTGATCTCGTGCGCGACGAACGAGGCGAGGCGGCCCATCGAGCCCCACCGCTCGCTCTCGAGCAGCTTCCGTTGCAGTTCCTTCTGCTCCGTGACATCCCTCGCGATGGTCGCGGCTCCCGTGAGCTGGCCCGAGGAATCTCGAATCGGGGAGATCGAGATCGACGCGGCGATCCGTCGTCCATCCTTTCGGACGCGGACCGTCTCGAAGCTGTGGATGGGCTCCCCACGACGGATCCGGTTCATGATCTGGCTGAGTTCGTCCAATCGGTCCTCGGGAACGATGATCGATACCGGCTGACCGATTGCCTCGGCGGCGGTGTAGCCGTACATCCGCTCGGCTCCTCGATTCCAAGTCGTGATTTGCCCGTCGAGGGTCTTGCCCAAGATCGCGTCATCCGAGCTCTCGACGATCGCGGCGAGACGGACTTGAGCTTCCCGGAAGCCGCTCTCGCTCGCCTGTGCCGCCTTCTCGGCCCTCGCGGTCTCGTGGGTCGCTCGACGCAAGCTGCGATCGTAGAACGCGAGTGCGACAATCGCCGCCCCGATCGGAGCGGTGATGAGGATGCCGAGCAACAATGTCGCCAAGGTCATGCGCGGCGCCTGGAGACCGATCGCGACGACAAAAATTGCAAAGAGGACTGAGAGGCCGCCGATCACGATCCATCGCGCGGCGACGGCCGCCGTGATGCGCCCGAATCTCTTGCGCCGGGCGGGCGTCATGACTCCTGCTCCTTCGCGACCGAAACCGTTTCCGGCGACCCGGCGAAACCGGACGGCGGGGCCGGAGCCACGGACATCACGGTGCCGTCCCGTTGACCGCCATCGGCCGTTATAAGGGTTTAGAGGACTTGTTCTCAGTTCCCCTCCGCCCAAGAAGCTTATTCTGAGGGCCGTTCTGCTGTCCTTGATGACGTCGGGAGTCGACGATTCCGAATTGCTTATCGCGCGATCGGATCCGCGGAAGGATCGTCACGGCCGGCTCTTCATCGTGGCGGTGCTCGCGGCCGCCGTCCTCGCGGTTTCCGCCAGCGCCTACGTTTTCTCGTTAGTACCGCCACCGCCGACTCCGACGATCTACGTCGTCTTCGCGGATCCCACGCTCTCGGGAGGGAACGCCTCCTTCGTCGTGTTGGACACCTCGGGCGGACCGTACAGGTATGGTGGGTTCGGCGTCCGATTATCAGTGAACAACTTCGCGAGCGCTGAATTCTCCCTAGGCGGAAATGGATCCGTCCTGCGCGTGACGATCGGACCGAACGCATAGGCGATGTGTTCAACGTCTCGGGCGATCGAACGCCATTGCCGTCCTTGAGTGCCTACGAGTTTGACCTGCAATGGCAGTCCACATGGACCGCGAAAGCGTTCTGGACAACAGGCTGAGAACGCAGTCGTTCCCATGCGAGTATCGATATTCCGGTCCGACTAACTTTCGTCACAACAAGGTTCCGGATTTCGAGGGTGCTCCGCGTGAAGCGAGGAGGCCCTCGACCTGCGCGAGCTGTGGATCAAGGACCACACCATGAATCCACGTACTCGTCCAGAGTCCGACCCGTTGCCGTCGCGATCGCGAAGGCGCTCGAGTGGAATCTCGAGGCAGTCGGCTGCGCTTCGATCGCTGCGCCGTAGAAGCCCTTATCCGGAGAGCTCCCGGTTTCGGGCGCGGAGTGCGAGGACCGCGGAAATCCTGAACGACTTCCGACCCGAGGCAACCCTTCGTGCCGACCTCGAGGACATGTACGAGTTCCGGGCTCGCTACGGGCGCGCTCCCGGATGTGAGCTCCACGAAGCCTCGGATCTGGCATGGTTCGCCACGGGCGTCGACGACGAGTTGTTCAACGGAATCCTCCGATTCGAAGCGACGGACTCCGAGGCGGACGCCAAGGTCCGTTCCGTTATGGAACAATTCCGCTTGCGACATCTGCCGTACCACTGGATGGTCACGCCCACGATGCGGCCGAGCGACCTCGCGGGCCGCTTGAAGGCGCTTGGCTTCCGACACTTGTTTCCGATCCTCGGCATGGCCCTCGTCCTGGCGACCATGGAGAAGACGCCGGTTCCAGACGGGTTCACGATTCGTCGCGTCCTCGATCGTCCGATGCTCGGACAGTGGGTACGTATCATGGTCACGAGCTTCGAAGCGACCCAACGCGCGGTCCCGGGAACGGTCGACTTGGAGGAGCGAGTGGGCCTGGATTGGACCCTCCCCGGACGCAGGTATCTCGGCCTCCTCGACGGGGAGCCGGTCGCGACCTCCCTGGGGTTTTTCCATGGCGGCGTTGCGGGGGTCCACTACGTTACGACGCTCCCCGAGGCGCGGGGACGCGGGATCGGGACCGCGATCACTGCGTCGCCGCTCGAAGAGGCTCGAGCCATGGGCTATCGGATCGGAGTCCTCCAGGCGTCCCCGGCGGGCGCCTCCGTCTACCGGAAGATGGGCTTCCGTACGCACGCCGAGTACCCGCTCTTCGTGTCGCCGTGATGGGTCGTCCCGGGCGTCGACGAGGTCTAGCCACCTTGATATCCCCGGTCCGCGAATCCGCGGCCGGGACTGTGACCGACCCGGGCCGACTGAAGCATCGCAGTCGGGAGGTGACCGAAGGGCCCGAGCGCGCGCCCGCGCGGGCGATGATGCGGGCGATGGGCCTCTCCGATGCGGACCTTGCGCGGCCGCTCGTAGGCGTCTCGAACACGTGGAACGAGTCGACCCCGTGCCAGCTGAATCTCGATCGCGTCGCGCGTCGCGTGAAAGCCGCGGTCCGGGAGGCGGGCGGCACGCCCCGAGAGTTCATGACGATCACGGTCTCCGACGGGATCGCGATGGGCCACGAAGGGATGCGGGCGTCCCTCGTGAGCCGCGAGGTCATCGCGGACTCGATCGAACTGATGATGCACGCGCACCGCTACGACGCACTCGTCGCGTGCGCCGCCTGCGACAAGTCGATCCCCGGATCCATCATGGCGATGGCCCGGCTGAACGTCCCATCCGTCTTCACGTATGGCGGCCCGATGCTCCCCGGGAAGTTCGAGGGCCGCGATGTCACGATCCAGGACGTGTTCGAGGCGGTGGGCGCCTTCGCCGCCGGGACGATGTCGGCGGCTCGCTTGGACGAACTCGAGCACGTCGCGTGTCCTGGCGCCGGTACGTGTGCCGGTCTCTTCACGGCGAACACGATGGCGTCGTGCGCGGAGGCGCTCGGCCTCGCCATCCCGGGAGACGCCGCGATCCCTCAGGTGGACCCGCGACGCGAAGAGCACTCCGAGGACGTGGGCCGCGCGGCCATGAAGACGCTCGAGCTCGGCATCCGGCCTCGGGACGTCCTGACGGATGAGGCATTCGAGAATGCGATCGCGCTCGACGCGGCGATGGGCGGATCGACGAATGCGGTGTTACACCTTCTCGCGATTGCGCACGAGGCCCGGAGGTCCCTGACGCTCGACGAGTTTGAACGGATCGCGCGGAAGACGCCGCATCTGGCGAACATGAAACCCGGCGGCGCGTACGTCATGGCCGATCTGTATCGAGTCGGCGGCGTGCCCGTCGTCTTGAAGCGCCTCCTCGACGCCGGCAAGATTCACGGCGACGCGATGACGGTGACCGGGGACACGATGGCGGAGTCGCTGCGGCGCGTCTCGACGAAGATTCCGGGAGACATCGTGCGGCCCCTGGACGACCCCATCCGCCCGACCGGGACCCTTGCGATCCTCCGAGGAAACGTGGCGCCGGACGGCGCGGTGGTCAAGACGGCGTCCGTTCGGCGGCTCACCCACGAGGGCCCAGCGCGGGTCTTCGACGGGGAGCAGCCGGCCTTCGCAGCGGTCCTGCACCGCGACATTCATCCGGGCGATGTCGTCGTCATCCGCTACGAAGGGCCAAGGGGTGGCCCGGGGATGCGAGAGATGCTGGCGGTGACCGCCGCCCTGGTCGGTCAAGGCCTCGGCGAGCAGGTGGCCCTCATCACGGACGGACGATTCTCCGGGGCGACGCGAGGCCTGATGGTCGGACATGCGTGTCCCGAGGCATGGGACGGCGGGCCGATTGCGCTCTTGCGCGAGGGTGACATCATCAGAATCGATGTTCCGGCGCGACGCATCGACACGAGTCTCAAGCTCGAGAAGCTCCGTCGCCGCGAGGGAAGCTGGAGGCAGCCCAAGCCCCGTTACACCTCGGGTGCCCTCGCAAAGTACGCGAAGCTCGTCGGTTCCGCGTCCCTCGGTGCCGTCTGCGATTGAAGGGGACGGAGTAGCGCCCGCGGCCCGTCAGAATGCGTCCGCGTGGTACAGGACGAAGCGCCCCTGGGGGACGCCGAAGAGCCGCGGGAGATCCCGGGCCGGCGGCCCTCCGTGCAACGGCCTGGCCATCATGATCCACATCATCGGACTGAAGCGGTAGCCGAGCGCCTCGAATCGATTGCGGTCGAGCGCGCAGGAAATCAGGCTGACCGCCGCAAACTCTCGCGTCTCCGCCGCTTCGATCGCTCGCACCGCATCGCGGAAGTCCGAAGCCTTCGGGGCGATCGTCTCGTCCGACATGATCGACATCGCCGGGTACGGATGTGCCGTTCCAATCGGGACGCGTCCTCGTTCGACGATTCGATAGACTGCGAGGTCCTTCGGATCCCAGGAAACCTCTTGACGGAGGACCCTCGGATCCCGCTCGGTCCATCCCAGCTGGTCGCGCGTGTGTGCCTTGTACAGGGATTGAATTCGCGGGAGGTCGGCCACGGTGGCTTTCCGGACGCGAACTCCGCGCGGGCTTCGACGTTTCGGTGCAAGCGTTCGCGTGCCGATGTCGAAGGTCACGAGGTCGATGTACCCGGTACGACGATAGATTCCATGGCCCCGGATGTTTCGACTCGTCCCGAGGGTGGCGATTCGGATCCCGAGTTCCTCGAACCGGTCGTGGGCGCGGTCCATCAACTCCCGGACGTATCCTTTGCCCCACACGCCCGGAAGCGAGCAGACCGCTTGGAAGCCACCAACCGTTTCGATCCCCGTTGCCAGGCGGACGGGCATCTGGAGCGGCAGGACCTGGGCAACCGCGCGACCTTTCTCCACGGCGTACATCGCGAACCCGTCGAGGAGCCGCGGATCGCGGCGCCGGCGATGCGCGACGTACTTCGGCGTGAGGGCCCATCCGAATGCCGTCATCGTGAGTCGAAAGGCATCGCCCGGATCGATCTCGTCGTAGGTTCGAACCCGCACGGCCCGCGCATCCGAGGATTCCGTATCTAGTTGATGGTGGACGGGAGAACGGCGCGGGCGTTAGCCGTGGGCCTTCGCGGTTTCGTCCGCGAGTTCGGCGGCTCGCTTCGAGGCGGCGACGACGCCGTCGCTGATGGCCTGCGGGACGCCGCGTCCCTCCATCACGGCCCATCCCGCCATCGTGGTGCCATTCGGGGTCGCTACCATCCGGTACAAGTCCATGGGCTCGAGCCCGTCGATGAGGAGCAGCTCCGCGGTGCCTTTCATCGTCTGCAACGCGAGCTTGTACGCGACGTCCTTCGTCAGTCCCGAGCGAATCCCGCCATCGATCATCGCGTGGGCGAGCGCCGCGATGAACCCGGGGCCGCTCCCGCTCAAGCCCGTCACGGCGTCGAGCGCGCTTTCCTCGACCATGGTGACTCGTCCAATTGAGCCGAAGATCTCCTCGACGACCAACGCGTCGCGGTCCGTTGCCGTCCTGCCGAGGGCGAACGCCGTGGCACCTTCGGCCACCGCACAGGCCAAGTTCGGCATGATGCGCACGACCCGCCCGCGTCCCTTCAGGACTCGCTCAACGAAGCCGGTCCGCACGCCCGCCACGAGCGTAATCACGAGACCGTCCGATCGGACGTGAGCCGCAATCGAGTCGACGAGCGCAGGCATGTCCTTGGGTTTCGCGGCGAGGACTAGGATGCTTGACCGGGCCGCGAGGGCCGCCGTGGTCTCCACGGCTTGAACGTTGTACTTGGCGGCGACCTCCCTGGCCCGAGCGAGCACGATGTCGCCGACGAGGATCTGTTTCGGCGGGACGACGCGGCCCACGAGAAGACCCCGCACCAGGGCTTCCCCCATTTTGCCCACTCCCGCAATCCCGATGGTACGCTCTCCGTTCATCGCATCAACTCCGCCTCGACGCGCTCGCGCGCCGTCGCAATGTCTAGGATTTCTCGAGCCTACTTGAACGTTCTGCAGACGCCTTGGACGACACGATGATTCCGATGCAAGAATCCCGGTGGGATTGCCGATTCGTTAAATTCAGAAGCGAATCATAACCTTTAAGTCTAATTTATTCCTTGCGGATTTGCTCTGCAATCCAGAAGGGGAGGGACGCGACGGAGCTTCGGCTTCGGAAGCCATCTCTGGTCGCTCGCGTCTTCTCCTCAAGGCCTAGGGAGGACGGATCCTCGGTTCCCGCCGAGCTGTCGTCCCTGGGCCCGTCTTTTGTCGACCCCGAAGCATTCGAGTGCGAACCCCCCGGCTGCGGTGCCGCAGTTACTCCTTCACCGCGGTGAAGGACGCACAGGTCACGGTGTGGCCGACGCCCTTCATCCCCCGGAGCTTGTCGATGACCATCCGACCCAGCTCCTCCATCGACGACGCGCGCACCTTCAGGACGAGGTCCCATTCGCCGGAGATCACGTGGACCTCGTGGACCCCGGCCAACTTCGCGATCCGCTCCGCGAGTTCCCGTTGCGAAACGTCCGGGTTCGGAAGGAAATTCACGAGGACGAAAGCGGTGACGGGTTTGCCAAGCTTGGCGTAGTCCGGGATCGCTTTGATTGCCTTGATGACCCCGCGCTCCCTCATCTTCTGGACCCGGTACTGAACCGTCGGCCGTGGCATGTCGAGTTCACGGGCGATTTCCGCGATGCTCCGGGAGGCGTCGACCAGGAGGAGGTCCAGAATCTCGCGATCCGTCTCGTCGAGCTCCTCCATCCGTTCGACAATTGGACGTGGGACGCTTCAACTTTCCGACAGAAATGGAGCTTCACTCGCAACTCGACGCGGCGGACGCCTGGACGGCCCGGTGGCGGCGGCTAATTGGTTGGCATTTGATAATTGCAAGGTGCGCTTCTTATTCGACCTCCGAAATCGTGCGTCGTGGTCCTTCGCCGCGTGAGGCTGAAGGTCGTTGTCGTCGGCGAGCGAGCCGTCGGCAAGACCAGCCTGATCCAGAAGTACATGCGGAACCACTTCTCGCCGGAATACAAGGGGACGCTCGGCGTGCAGATGCACCCGGTCGAGGTCGAGGTACCCCTCGACGGCGGGGACGTGGTCCTCGCGAAGGTGGCGATCTTCGACCTCATGGGTGAGCATGCGGCCCGGGAATCGTTTCGGGACGCGATTTTCTACGGGACCCATGGCGTCCTCGCGGTCTGCGACGCCGGTCGCACCGAGACCCTCTATGCGATTCCCGACTGGATCCGTGCTGCGGCCGTCGTCACGGGCGGCGTACCATTCACGATTGCGCTGAACAAGGTCGACCGCTCGAATTCGATCGGGATCGGCGAGGCCGAGACCTCCTGGCTCCGGCAGCAGTTCCCGTTGTCGCCCGTCATCCTGACGAGCGCGATGACGGGCCAAGGCGTCGAGGAGGCCTTCCATGGCATCTTCGCACGTGCGGTCGCGGCTCGCATCGACGCGGAGAAAGCGCGACACCGCGCCAACCTCCTTCGCCACGAGATCCTCGTCTTCATCTCTGCCCGCGAAGGCCTCGGCGCCTCGAAGACGGAACTCTTCTCCCGCTTCCGCGACGTCCCGCCCGCCCAGCTCATGCAGGAGCTGGACTACCTCATCCGACTGGAACTCCTTGCGCTGGAGGCGGAAGGCTCGAAGCCGTTCGTGCAGACGGCGTCCATGCCGGCCTCCGCGCGATGTCGCATCACGCCCGCGGGCCGCAAGCTCGCGGAGAGTCCCTCGACGGACGAAATGGTCATTGAGGAACCATCGTGAACCTTCGACGGCCGTACCATAAGGCTCTTGCCTCCCCATGCGCAAGCCGCATGTGAGGTGATGGAACTGGTCGCTATCGGAATCGCGGCTGCGATTGGAGCCGCGGTCGGTGCCGTGGCCCTCGGGGCCGCCTCCGCCGCGGTGCACGGGGATATCCCGGGCCTCGCAATCGCGCTCCAGCACATCCCGCCGACGACCCACGGCTACGACGTCGTGACGGCCGTGAAGAACGCGTTGGCGGGCGGCGCCGCAGGCGGCGGCATCGGCGCGGCCGTAGCCGCTGTCGCAAAAGCCGGCGCGAAGGGCGCCGCGGTCGCGCATTAGGCGCGTCGCGCGTCCTCCCTTTTCTTTCCTTGAAACTTTATTTATCCGTGGAGGGCATCCGCGCCGTCCTTGACGAACGTGGACGTCGTCCATGAAGACCTCCTCGATCTCCTCGGGAAGCGCCTGAGCCTCGAAGAGTGCGTCGACCGAATCACGTTCATGGGGGCGGGGCCGGAGGGCGTCCAAGGCAACGTGATGACGTTCGACGTGTTCCCGAATCGACCGGACCTGTACTCCGTCGAAGGGATCGCTCGCGGGCTGCGTGGATACCTCAAGCTCGAGACCGGACTTCCTTCGTACCGCGTGAGTTCATCCGGCATCGACTTCCACGTCGACCCGAGCGTGTCCGATATACGACCCTACGGGGTGGGCGGAGTCGTCCGCGGACTCGAACTCGACGACGCCCTCCTGCGATCCCTCGTGGACCTTCAGGAGAAGCTCCACCTGACCGTGGGCCGCCGCCGTCGGAAGGTCGCGATCGGGATCCACGACCTCGACAAGGTCACCCCGCCGTTCACCTACAAAGCCGTCTTGCCGTACTCGGTTCACTTCACGCCCCTCGGGCGCGCGGAGGAAATGGACCTCCTCGAAATCCTCATCAAACACGACACGGGCCGCGAGTACGCCCACCTCGTCGCATCGAAGCCGGTCTTCCCGATCATCCTGGACGCGCACGGTGCCGTGCTCAGTTTCCCTCCGGTGATCAACGGGATCCTCACGCAACTCACTCCGGACACGAGGAACCTCTTCATCGATGTCACGGGGACGGACCTCGAGGCGGTGAGCGGCTGCCTCGCGATCCTCGCGACCGCCCTCGCGGAACGCGGCGGTCGGATTGAGACCGTCCGGACGACGTATTCCGACCGTGTCCTTGAGACGCCGGACCTCACGCCGCGGGATCACGTGCTTCACGTCGACCGGGCGAACGCCGTCCTCGGCCTATCGCTCCCCTCGAGAGAGGCGGCGGAACTCCTCGAACGGATGCGTCACGAGGCCCGAGCGGAAGGCGACACGATTCGCGTTCGCTCACCCGCGTATCGGCTCGACCTGCTGCACGAAGTCGACCTAGCCGAAGATGTCGCGATCGCTTGGGGATACGACCGCTACCCGCGCGGGCTGCCGCGGCGACAGACGATCGGGGAGTCGTTGCCCGCAAACGATTTCTCCGAGGTGATGCGCGGCCTCCTGATCGGCTACGGCTATCAAGAAGTCATGTCGCTCACGGTTGCCTCGCCGAAAGACCCGGGGACGTCTCCGCCGCGCGCGGTGATCGCGAACCCCGTGACGGAGGAGTCCGCGACCCTCCGCTCCTCGCTGCTGCCGGCGATGATGAACATCTTCCGCCTCAACAAGCACCGGGAACTGCCGCAGCGGATCTTCGAGGTCGCCGATGTCGTCCTCGAAAACCGCAACGTCGGCCACGTCGGGGTCGCGGCGATGCATCCGAAGGCGTCCTTCACGGAGGCGGGACGGCAAACGCGCGGGGCGATTCGGCGAGGTCCACCCGCGGATTCTCGAGGCGTACGCACTCGTCCAACCCGTGATGGCGATCGAGCTCGAAACCGGATCGCTCCACGCGGGCTGATCCGAGGGCAGAAGGTATTTCCGGCTTCGGCTAATCGCGTGTCCGCTGAGGTAGCGAAGCCCGGTCAAACGCGCCAGACTTGAGATCTGGTGGGCCGCAAGGCCCTCGGGAGTTCGAATCTCCCCCTCAGCGTTCTTCCGGAGCACCAAATCTGAACCGATGACCAATGCTGCACTTGGTTTCCACTCAAGAGAGAAAGGACAGCCGGGACGAGACCTGGGTGAGTATTCAGGTGACCGCCATACGTACGTGCACATAGCCAGGATATTGGAATCTCCCTCCAACCGGAACGGTGTCGAGTCCGCGATGTCCCTCCACCCTTCGCCTGGCAGAGAGTTTACCTTGCCCCGTCTGCAGCCCG
>WNGH01031735.1_pt1 | contig 11822 bp, 7 predicted proteins | sample 5400631 | NCBI WGS metagenome assembly WNGH01 (sample SAMN13153373, study PRJNA577476) | soil metagenome | isolation source: 115 cm soil or saprolite under Garry oak tree replicate 1 | place: USA:California | collected 2016-06-15 | reverse complement strand
GTGGATTCGCGAGGAAAGGTTTGGGACTAAGACAACCGGTTGAAAAGACCGCTCATCCATTCGCCAAAATTAGCTGCCACCTTTCGTATTGAATATTTGATTCCGGCGAGTATACATTCTTCCTTCAGGTCGCATACGCGCAAAGAATCCTGGCAATAGGAGCACTTCCATGAAACCGATGCTCAAGCTTTCAATTGCTGTTGTGACGGTCGGGATGTGTTTTCTTATGTTTTGCGGACAACCGCGGAATGATGCAGTTGCCGCCCAAGGACGCAAGCCGGTGACGATGTACCGGTTCTATACGGGTAAAGATGGGCTGTCGCACGTGGAAAAGATCGAAGTGAAGAATTTCGACCAAAATAACATCGCCAACCTAATGGAAACGACAACGGGAGCTACGCTCCGCAGGTCAAAACCCGATGCACCCGGCGCGGATTTCGGAGCGTTCCATCCGGGACCGCGTCGGCAATATATTTTCGATCTTGCCGGCCATGAGGAGGTGGAATTTTCGGGAGGGGAGAGAATCACCCTAAATCCCGGTGACATAGAGCTCATTGAAGACCTCGCCCCGACCAAAGGCCACCGGAACCGCAATCTCGGACCTGAGGACCGTTTGGTGTTGTGGGTGCCGATCGCCGATCAGACTGTGGTGCGGGATTCAATTTTCAAATGATCGTGACCGTTGCCTATGCGCTGTCGCCCATTTCAGTGAGTGCTTCCTGGCCCGGGGAGCTGTTTTTCTTGACATCCCCTCTCATAGAACGGGATTATCGGAACGTGGAATGCTGCGGGACACGTGTTGGGCATCACTTACGGCTTGACGGAAACCTTCATAAGGCCGGTAGTCCAGCAGCACTGAAAGCCGCCACCACCCTCGCCGGAGTAATCGTTCGCGGTGACGTGCAGCACGTAGTCGCCCGGCTCGCTGAACGTGACGTTCGTCGTTGCCTTCCCGCTGAAGGCCGTGGCACCGCTCCCAGACGACGGTAACTGCTCGACCACAGGCTTCGCCTTATCGAACGCCACTGTCCCGGGCCCGCGGTATTTTGACCACGTCAGCGTCACTGGGGGACGCGGCTTTGTCATCGGCGCGTTCGTGCCACTCGTGTACTTCATGTCGTCGGTGGCCCAGACGGTCAGCGGCAGCGGCGCCGACAACGAGGCGGTGTGGGTAACGGCTTTCGCGAGGGTTGCGATTGGACCCTGGATCGTCGATCCGTTTTGCTCGAACCGAATGACAGGCGGCGTGTTCTCGACGGCGATTTCAATGAATGGGCTGACGACGTAATCGTTGTGCAGGCGAAGAGGAATGCTGGTGGATTGCCCGTTCGCGACAATCGTCCACGTGTATTTGTCCTGCGGCGTGAACTCTTTCGGCACCGGCACGACGAACATCCCGTACTGCCGGCCGGGAAGGAAATGCGTCGGCTGCCCTAGGTCGGGCCCACCCGGCTCGACCCGGTTGCTCGGCCCAATGGGGATGTCGAGCTCCTGTTGGGTGTTGCGATTGAAATAGCCAACCAAAAAACTGCGGCTGCCATCCTCGTTGGCGAACCAGCCTTCGAATGCGCCGATGACGCTTGCCCCGAACTGCTTGCGCGGCTCGGGGATCTGCTGGCCCGACAACAGCATGCCGCCGACGATCGTGCCTGCGGCGCACAGACTCATGAGTCTCTTCACTGCTACTGTCCGTCTGGCGGCGTGTTCGCGGTCTTTGCCTTGCGCTCTGCGACCAGCGTCTTGTAGTCGTCGTCGGTCAGATAGACGACGTTCATCCAGGCGTGCGCCATCTCATCGACTGTACGGTCGCCGTAGCCGACCCACTGTTCCGGATCGGGGTTGTTCCTGTTCGCCCTCGTGTTGTCGTACCACGCGGTCACGTGGATCACCGTCCCCTTCGGGAACACCGGCGCGGCGTCGTCGGCGTATATGTAGTTCGTCATCCAGTTGAAGTTAAAGTTGCCGACGTAGCTGATGATCTGCGAGCTGCCGTCCGGCAGAATCGCTTCGACCTGCATCGACTTGCCGCGCAAGTGGAAGTGGGGCTGGAAATTCTCGATGAGCGTGTTCTCCTTCAGCACCGTGAATCCTTCGGTCTGCGCGAGCGAGTTCGGCGGGATGTCCAGGAGTCGATCGCTCCTGAGCCCGGTGAACGCGGTTAGATAGCTCCGCTTCTGTGGCTCCTCACCGTTCTTATAGAACCAAATCCCGATTTCAGAGCCCGCCTTGATCTCCTCGCCGACGGCGTGAATGTGCTGGTCCCACGAAATCTTCTCGCCAGGAAGAATCAACTTCCCTGTGCCCGGCCGGAACAGATCGTAGCCCTTGCCGATCGCCCACTCCATCAGCTGCGGCCGGCGGTTGACAAGGTCGTCGGCGTCGCGGATGGGGCCGTTCGCCGTCCCCTTGTTAACCGCGTCGGGATCGTTGTTCAGCGCCAGATATGCGATCGAGTGGTGAATGATCCTCCGGCCCTTCAAGTTCGTCGGCCGAATCTCCACCATCTTGGCCCAGCGGGGCTCGGTGAGCGGGATGTCGGACATGGGACGGTACCACACGTCCTGGTGTTGCGCCGGCATCGTGTACTCGGACGACTTGATGACGAGGTCGGGCGGCCCGAAGCCGTCCCTCACAGCCTGCCACTCGTTGTCGGTGACCAGTGGCTTGGCCGGCGGCAGGTCCTTCAAATCGCCTTGCAGCGCCCCGCCGTCGACCCAGGCGATGATCGTGTTCACCTGCTGGTCGGTAAGCGACATATCGTTCTTGAACTTTTGCACGCCGACGCTGCGGTCGATATGCCACGGCGGCATCTGACCGCGTGCCCAGGGGCGCACTTCCTGATAGGTGATGAGCGACATCGGCGCGATCGAGTTCGGCTGATGGCACTCTTGACATTTTTGCTGCAGAATCGGGGCGACATCCTTGGCAAACGTAACCTGTCCCTGCGTCGCGGCGACGTCGGCCGACGTCTGCGCTCCGGCCGTCGTCACAGCCGACATCATGACGATCAATAGCGCAAGAATGATTCCAACAGGACCAAAGTGCATCGCCTTCATCGCGGAACCTCCTCGAAGAGCTCTCAGACGTTCGATTCCAACTTTACCTTTATGCAAAACCTTAGACCTACCGCTCTTTTCCTGTCAAGCTCAGACCGGCACAGTTCGGTGGTAGGCGCGACTCCTTTAGCAGTCGGCACACCGCACGCCAACCAAATTGGGATCTGCTGCTTGCTTCCTTTTCCGCGTAGAAACTCAGAACTTGAATTGCACCGCCAGGCGCAACATCCTTGGGTTCAAAATTGCCGTTGGTGTACCGCCGATCCCGCCCTTCACGAACGGTGTAATGGATGTTCCCAGCGTCTGCGCTTCATTGTAAACCGTGTTGGCATTCAGGATGTTGAAAATTTGGCCCTCGAGTTTGACAGTCCAATGTTCATGGAAAACGAACGCCCGCCGAATAGCAACATCCAGTTGGGTTAACCGCGGCGTCAAGCGGCTTCCTGGCGCGACCAACATGATCGTCTCAGACCCCTGGGCCAAGCCCGGGTCAACAATTGCACCGGGAGCAGAACAATTGCAGTTGGTTGGGTATCTTGTCGTCGACGTGACCGTCCAGTAGACCTCCTTGAACCCCTGTTCCGCTCCAGCGAAGACTGTCTCCGGATTCGTCACACCATACGGCACGAACGGCGCGTTGTTGACCGTGAAATTCGTGTTATAAACCGGGTCCGAATACAAGGAAGCGCCAATCTCGAACCTATACCATAATGGCAGGTTGCCTTGGAGCTTGAACTCGCTCCGGAACGGAAGCGAAGGGACCTGCCCCAGGTCTTGATGCATTTCGCCGTACCAGTCGCAGTACCGCAGCCAATTGGGATCGTTTAGCTGATTCAACGAACCAGCGGTCTCGTCGCATTGCCGGGAAAGCTCATGATCGATGGTCCAACCGGCGAAGACGAACGCGCCACGCGGCAGGCGTCCCGTCACAGATGTCTCAAACCCGTTGTAGGAGTTGCGCCGCAGGCTCCTCGGCGCATTTGTTTGGTAGAGGACCGAAGGCTGGCCGACGAAGAATGGGTCCAGGTTGTACATAGTAATCGGTGTGCCATCGAGCGGGTTGGTGATTGTGAACGCCGTCCAAGCCGATGACGGCACCGCTAGATTAAGAATCTGTTCTTGCTGGTAGTCGTCGCGGCGAACCCAGTTGAAGTTCAGCGTCAACCCCTTGCGGATTTCCTGCTGAAGCCCGACCGTATACTGGATGTTGTACTCCCGCCGATAATGCGGGTCCATCGATCGCTGCGTCAGCGTGCCAAATTTACCGGCAGGAGCGGCGCCAATTTGGTTGTCCAGCGGGTAGCAGGTCGGCCCGGTGCAACCACCCGTGTTCCATATGCGGCTTTGCGAGGCCAGGAACATCGGGTTGAACGCTTGCAGATTGTTGGCAACCAGCGGCGTGTTGTATTTGCCGACGCCGGCTTTCAGCGCGGTCTTGTGATTGCCAAACAGGTCGTACACGAGCCCCAGCCGCGGTGCCCAATTCTTGAAACAAGAGATACCTCTATACGTCTTGCACGTAACGGCCGGGAAATCCCGCGCCGGAACGAACCGACCTGCAGGCGCACTCTCGGGATTGATTTGGTTGGACAGATATTCCCACCGGATTCCCGGCGTAATGGCCAACCTCCTCCATTTCCATGTATCTTGAACGTAGATGCCCAGATCAGCATTCAAGTACGGCTTGTTGACGATCGGCGTATCGTAAACGGTGACACTGGTTGGCACACCGTTCGCCTCTATGGCATAGAGATCGCCGTTCATGAAGGTCTGTTGATAGGCTGGTCCCCAGCTATCCTGGATTCCGAACTTGATCTCGTGCGATCCCGTTGCGTAGAGACCGCCGCCCTGCACAACGAAGCGGTCGAAATTATAAAGCTGCTGCTGCGTGCCGACGTTGTAGCGAAGATTTTTGACCGTGTCCTGCAGGAGCACGTCTGAGTACCAAAGTGGAGAGAAAGGAACCTGGGTTTGGCCGTCCTGGTATCGAACGTTGTAGTCGAGTTTGTCGAGCGAAAAACCAGCCTCCAGCAGCAGCTTTGGCGTGATCGTACCAGTCCACTTTTCCTGAGTGATGTAATACATCGCCGGAATGCGCTGGGTGGTGGCCTGGAAATCGGCCGCCACGCCGTTGGTCGTGTTTGTTACGGCTTCGTCTTCGGTTCGCTTGAAATCTCGCATCCACATGGCGCTGAACTTGTTTTTCGCATTCGCCTGCCATGTCAACCGGAAGTGTCCGGTGTAAATCCTGGAACGATCGATGCACGGGCTACCGTTGTTCACGCACAGCGGCGAGACCTGATAGGTCTGCTGCTTGCGGCCAGAGAGAAGGAACCACAATTTGTCCTTGACGAAAGGTCCACCGAGAGAACCGTCAAAGTCTTCAATCTGGTTAATCCCCGGCTGCACGGTAATGCCTCGCGCACTTAAAGTCGAGTCCAGGTTCGTTCCTACGAAAGAGTGATGGACGTACGCACCAAAGAATTCTCCATGCAGCGTGTTCCCGCCGTCCTTGGGGACGAGATTGACGTAAACTCCGCCGCCGCTTGCCTCCACAGGATTGCTTACCGTCGAGTAGGTTGCCTCCTGGATCAGTTCGTTTTCGATGTACGTCTGAATCTGTCCGTCACTCTGGGTTGTGTTCACGAGCATGTTGTCCAGCAAAACGACATCGTGATTGGGCGGACTGCCATGCGTCGTCATGTAGGTCTGCTGGATTTGCTGCGAGCCGCCCACATCCGGAATATTCAAATGGACGGCAGGAATGTATGAACCCACTGACTGGATATTCCGTGCCGTAGGCAGCGCGTCGATTTCGGTTCGGGTGAGCACCTCTGGGTGCGAGACATCCTGAACGTCAACTGTAGGGGCCGAGGCTTGAACCTCGACGGTTTGTTGGACCGAGCCCACCCGCATGTTCGCGTCAACCGTCACCGCCACGCCGGCCGGGACCTCGACTTGCTGCTTTACGGTGTTGAAGCCTGCGGCCGTGAAGGTAACGGCGTAAGTGCCTGGGCGCACATCGACGATGGCGTATCGTCCCTCCGAATCAGTAGTCACTACACGCGATCTTTCAATAAGCGCCTCGCTGGCAGCCTCCACGCTTGCCCCAGGTATAACTGCGCCTGAAGTGTCTTTGACCTGACCCGAAATCGTGCTTTGCGCTGCGGCTAACGATGACATCGACAGAATCCCCAGCAGCACAATTCCCGCCATTAGGGCCAACCGGCCCAAGGACACACTCCGCTTCATGTTTTCGACCTCCTTAGTCGAAGGGTCACCCCTAGGAGAATCGGGAAGAGGATTCACCGAATTCGTTTGCTGGCATTGCCCAGCAGGGCGAGCAATGTCCACAGCAACACCAAAACGCAAAGAGAATTGCATGCGTTCCTGCTCGGGACAGACTGTCCAAATCCTAGAAAACCGCCGTTGCTTACGAAATACGTGAATGCCTGTAGGGGGGCTACTAGCGATTTTGTACTCCACCTTAACGATTGGCGCCGATAGGGAGTGTGCCAATGTATGGGAGAGATTTGCAGGGCCTACACTATGCATATCCTACAGAGGTGTTCTTTGCAATCTCTTGGTCGTTAAATTGGGTAATCCACGACCAGGCGTCTGGAATCTGCAGGCACTTCATCTTTGAGGAGATGAGAGTGTATCCTCGAACCAGTCGCACCTAACGCGGCCAGCCGATACGTACCGGGAGCCACCTTCACTGCATAGCCTTCCTCGACTAACGCTCGGTTGCCGAGTCCCGCTTCAGGACGCGTCAACGCAGTGACACGTGCCAGTTCTCCCGGAACCGTCATACCTGCCCCCGCAAGAAAGCAGCGGGCGATTTCGCGTAGAGCGGTGTGACGATCTACTTTCGTCGCCAACTCTTCCGCGAAACGCTCCTCGGCCAACCCCCACAGGTAACTGAATCTTGGTTGGTAAACCGCCTCGTTCGGCACGACGATCATCGCCGTTTGCAGTTCGCCCAACGCTTGCGTGAACCGTTTACGATCCGATACGCTCGATTCGAGGCGCAGGTCGGCCGTTCCCATCTCCCACTCTTTGCGCAAGACTCGCAATACGCTGAGCGCCGACTTGCTCAAGCGCTTCTTCTCTTCACGCCTCGGTACCCCCCAAAGCGCTTTGAAATACGGGATCATTCGTGACGCGAGGAACATCGCTTTGCCGCGAGCAAGTTTGCCGTAGTAAACGCGACCGCGCCGCATCACTTCATCTTTCAATATCCAGGTATGAGAGGTTTCCGGATCTTTCTGCACATTGCGCGGCAAGGTGGCATCGCGCCGGCCGCAGACAGCTACATAAAGGGACGGCCCAGGTTGGCGCGCATCGGTCAGGCACGCCGCAAACCCGACGCGTTCGATAAACTCCTCGGCCTGTAAGACCGTTTCGATGCACTCCTTATTTTCACGGCGCCAGCGCTCGTCGCGATACTCTTCAATTTCAGGAGGAAGGAGACATCCGGCTCGATTAGCTGATCCATTCTGCTTTGCATCTTTGATGGCACGCTTGAGGCGGTCGATATCAAATGCAGTTCCGTTGACAGCAATGATCTGAGTACCGATGGTCATTCCCTTCTTGTACGCAGGCCCTTCCCACAGCACGTCGTTGAGCCGACCCTCCGCCGCTATCACCATGCCAAGAGAATAGGTCAGGTCAGTTACCTTCCGGCGGGTCTCGGAGCCCTTGAAATAATCGGATGGGGTCTCGGTGTAGACGAGTCTATAACCACCACGAGTCACACCATCGAGAGGTGCTCCTGGGCCGTGACCATCAAGCCGAGCACGCAGAAACGTTTCCCAATCATAGGGCTGGACCGAGTTCAGAGCTTTCACAACATCCTCAAACACATATGTGGACGGAACGAACCTGCCGTCAGTGATTCCGAAAAATGCCTTAGCGAAATCGTCCAGAGAGCGTCGATCGCCGGACTTCTCGCGAATCAGTGTGTCAACGTCGAGCCACATCAGCTGGCCTTCGGAGTAATAATCCTCACTGCGCTCCCAACTTCGCCAGGGAGAGCTCGGCGCATGGCGGCGATGGGATCATTGGTGGTGTCCTGAAGTGCCCGCCATTCCCGGCCAATGCGATGGTCATAGGCTGCCGCGGTGGATGCCAAAGCATCGAGGGTTTGTTGCCTGGTCAGAAGGTTCGCTCGAGCTGCTAGAACAAAACCCCAATACTGGGTCTGGCCTTCGTAGACCCACAGCAGGGTGTCGCGCATAGGCACGTTGAAGTTCGGTGTCCACAAGTCGGCCGGACGCCGAAACTTGCCGTTCCATGAGTGAGTGAATTCGTGCGGGAGCAGGTCGCGGACATCAGCGTTCTTGTCCCATTCGGTGAAGTAGGTCGGAACGGTACCGTTCTCGCTTGACTGGTGATGCTCCAGGCCAATGCCGCCCATGTGATCGGTGAGGGCAAGCAGAACGTCATAGTGATTATAGTGATGCGAGCCGTAAAGTTTGTAGGCTTGCTGTACCAAAGCGCGGTGCGCTTCCAGTTGCTCGGGCTTCACCTCTAACAAATCTGCTCGGTCCGCAATAATGTCCAAACGGACCGGCGCGACGCCACCAGGGTCCAAGTCCAGTCGCGTGAAATACCGGCCCGCGAAGATAGGCGAATCCACGAGGGTGTCGAGAAATACGGGCTTGAAGGTGGTGAGGCTGTCATTCGTTGAAGCGGTCTCAAGCGCGGTCGCGAATTGCCGGCCACCGGGCAATCGAACACTGGGCTCGATCATTATTTGCCGCGCAAAATAGCCTGCCGGATAGAGCGTCACAGCGCTCCACTGCAAATTCAACATGTCCGGCGTCATCACAACGCGGCCTTCACTGGTATCGACCGGCGAGACAAATTGGAAATCCACATCGAGCGTCGTTGCACTCGCAGGCACTGCAACACGGAATGCGAACACGTCCACAGGATCGCGCACCCACTCTACGCGCGCACCATTGGCGTAAATCATGAGGCCGGCAAGTTTATCGACCCGTCCGGAGGGAGAGTGATTGCCGGGCAACCACTGGGGATAAAGAAGAACGAGGGGCTCGCCGGCGCGCACCGAAATAGTCTCGCGAACCCTGAAGATGTGTCGCTCGATGTTGGTGGCGTCCACATTCAAACGGATCTCGGCGAGATAGGGGGTATCCCTCGGTGCAGCAATCGGCATCGGCATCGGCAAGGGCTGAGGGCCTGGGGATTGCGCAAGAGCGCAGCCCGCGCTCAGCACCAGAGCGCACCAGGACAGAAGAATGCTGCTCATTAATCTACTTGTCCGCATATCGCAACCCCTTGTCAGCATGGGATGGAGCCGCATTTTAACAACGGAAACAGACTAGATGCCACGCCGGATCGCCCGCACGTCGACATGTACAAAATACGCAAACGCCCGGCGCCATTGGACCTGCCGTTGCGGCAGAAGCCCAACTGAACTATCCTGACCGATAATCGGGTGCACCATGAGCAAACGGCGGAAGCGGCCAGAATCTTCGTCCAACAACTCAAAAACCCGAGCGCAGGGAGAGGCGCACTCTTCCCGTCGGAACTTCCTGAAGACCGCCGGCGTTGCCGCCGCTGCGCTCTTAGTTCGGGATTCGCCTTGGGCCCGACAAAAAACCGCGAATGCCGCGAGTCGCGATTTTGCGTTTCCGAAAATCAACCCGAAGTTTATGATCACGCCCGATCAAGCATGGGGCTGGGCCTCCTTCAAGAGTCAGGGCGGCCCTACGTATGCGGGTGGGAGGGGCTGGAAGCGTTACACGGATTTTCTGATTTCAAAAATGCCGGAATTCGGCGCCGTCGATTCGGATTACGTCGAAATACCCTACGATCATTACATCGTGGATGATTGGCCCGACCGTAGGACGCACACTTATGACTCCGGCATGGCGCTCGAGAAGCTCGTCTCCGACGGTACGCCCGTGCCGGTGGTAGCGTCGTACAGCATGACTTCCGGCTTTACGCCCGCCGAAGGCATTACCGCGCCGATGCTGTATTACGATCCCGCTCATCCGCCCGACAATGCGCAAATTGCGGGGAAGATACTTGTATTTCAGACAGCACCATACCCAGATCCTCCCTACACCAATTCGTTCTTGGATAATTTCACGCTGACAGACTACGAATGGCGTTCGCTAGGTAGATGGGCGCCGCTGTTTGCGCCACCGCACGCGAGCGTAACGAGTTCCTATCATTCGCGCTGGGTCTGGAGTCAGCTCAATGGCTTTGCCGCGATTGGCATCAAGGGACGTGCTGCCGGCATGGTCGTCGTCTACGACCTCTCGCCTGGCGCAGCATTCGGGCTTGCTCAACGGAGCGTTTATGCGCCTGACGGGAAAGCGGGACTCGGAGCGGTTTATGTGAACTGTCCGACTCTCACTCTTGATCGGGTAAACGGAGCGAAAGTGCTGGTGGATGCGAAAGCGGGCAAGACGGCCACTTTGACCCTGAGCGCGCGTTTCGAGCGGAACACGGGCAAAGCCATCATCACCTATTTGCCGGGCAAGAATTATGGCACGTCGCTCGACGAGCAAGTGTTGCTCGCCACGCACACCGATGCGATGTCATTGATCGAGGAGAACGGCGGCCTGGGCATGCTGGGTATCATGTCCTATTTCAATCAGATTCCTCAGTCAGGAAGACCACGAACGCTGATCTTCTACTTTGATTGCCGGCACTTTATGCCGGGCGGGGAGGCGTCGTGGCCGCAATTTGACTACTACACCATCCACCCTGAGCGCCTGAAGCCGATCGTGGCCACCCTAGGGATGGAGCACATGGGCGGCCGACAGACCGTCGAAGTCGGACCCAACGGTAACGATTATGTCTATTCCAGCGAGCTCCCGGAAAATGGTGGCGTTATCACCAGCTTGATGGACGTCTACAACAACAATATCTGGCTGGTGGAAGCGATCGCGAAAGCCGCCACCGACAATCACTGGCCCAGGGTTGATGTGAAGGCCGGCAACGTGGAACCGGGCGCCAATGGCGGGTTTCAGGGCTCGGTAAAAAGCCCAATGAATAAGGGCCGTGCCTACCGCATCCCGGGAATCGGGCTTGCCGGCGACTGGCCGGGTGGCTGGACGCAAACCTATGCGCAACTCGACACCGAAGCGGGACCGCATGGCTTCGACAAGGAGTATTTCGTGCAGCAGGTAGCGGGCTTGTCACAACTGGCAGGTGAATTGATGCTGGTCAAGCCCATTGTCATCGACCTCGGATGGGGCGAGCTGAAATCAGCATTGATCAACCTTCCGGAGTCAGGCTTTGTGGCCCGCCAGGACGCTGCGACGCGACGGCGCACACTCGTCGACCAATACGTCGCCGCTTTCAGAAAAGTTGAAGTGACTGCACATGGTGATGCCAAGGGCATGCTCAAAGACCTGGCACCAAATGTTTCCGCCTGGGTTGTGCCCGACAAGCAGGCCACCTTGAGTACATTGGTGGACGTCCAAATCTCCAAGTTGTCCTAAGCCGCCGCATCGCTCGGCAATGGGGTCCCGAAATTAGGGCTAAGCGTGTGAATCCGAGTAGTTCCAAGGAGAGACGAAAGGGAGGGCCCGCATTATGAATTTAAAGCGGAACTTGTGGTTGAGCGCAGCTATCGTCTTGGCGGCAGTTGGGGCGTTCGTGATGGCTGGATCGCACTGGGCTTCGGCTGCCCCGCCCCGTCCATCCAAGGTTGAGGTACCGAAGTTTGTCGTGGACCCATCTTGGCCACACATCCCGAACGGGTGGACGCTGGGCCAGGTGTCT
>WNGH01023834.1_pt1 | contig 11827 bp, 11 predicted proteins | sample 5400631 | NCBI WGS metagenome assembly WNGH01 (sample SAMN13153373, study PRJNA577476) | soil metagenome | isolation source: 115 cm soil or saprolite under Garry oak tree replicate 1 | place: USA:California | collected 2016-06-15 | reverse complement strand
CGCCCGCTTGCGCTCAGTGATATCATTGTTAGTCTCCAGGACCGCAGTCGGCTTTCCCCGTTCGTCCAACTGCAGCGCCCACCGGCTCGCCACCACGACCCGTGTCCCATCGCGGCGCGTGTGGATCAATTCCCCCTCCCAGCGTCCCGTGCTCTTTAGCTCTGCTGCGATCTCTTCCAACGGTACCGGCAAGATCGTCTGCATGAGGCGGTGAGAAACTTGGCCGATCGCCTCGTCTTTTGTCCATCCGTACAGTTTCTCGGCACCTCGATTCCAAAAGGTGATGACGTCATTGATGTCGATCTCGGCTTGCAACCCTTCAGTAGCCCGCCGGAGGTCGGAGGTCCGTTCCTCAACTCTTGCTTCCAATTCATCGCGCGCCTGCTTGAGCGCCTCTTCCGCCTTCCTCCGTTGAACAGTTATCCAACAGGCGAGGAGGGCCGACAATGAGAACAGAAGGATGAATGGCCAGTTGTCTATGCTTAACACCGACGTCTGGCCCCTCGGTGCAAAATAGTAGTCTACTGCCAGCGTGGAGAGCGCTACGGCAAGCAACCCCGACCCCATTCCACCGAACCATGCGCTGATGATTATGGCTATGTAAAAGATCGGAGTTCGGAGTGTGGTGTAGCGCTCCAGCGAATTCGTGATCCCCAGCGCCACGGCGACACTCAGCACGGCAAACCCGTATTGCCAAACCGCATGGGGAACTCGCCGTACCAGAGAGTCTAGCTTCAAGATGCTCGCGCCTCCACCGAAATGAATCAGAAAAACTTCTCAGTGTATTGGTCGAATGAACGCGTAGAAGGTCTGAACGTCAACCATCCTATCAAAGCCGCAGGGTGATCAAAAGATCCGGGCCAAACACGACGCGGCGGCGCCCCACGCAGCTAAGCTTGCCCCTTCTGCGCGACAGACTTCAGCAATACTTGAACTAAATAGGGGTGTACCTGTCGCGGGAAATGCGTGACACAAAATATCTTGTGTGCTAGCTTTTCTTTCCTTCGACTCCGGTCAAGACAGTGCAGAGAATAGGGTATCAATACGCCAATGCTTCGAACGGGATCGGCCTCTCCATCGCCAAACAACTGGCAGATGAGGGCAGCCCGTGGACCGCTGTTCAAGCCATGGTCGCCGATTCATCGCCAGTAAGCGCTCAAAGAAACGGACAGCCAGCACCTACGACAGCGAGCAGGATCTCCTTGCTGAAAGTCATCATCACGGCGCCGGTTGGTAATTTGGCGGTGGCGGCGGAAACGACGATGACGACAATTTTCTATTCCAAAATGTGAACGCCGGGGATTTCTCTCGGTAGTAGTGTCGGTATTTCGACATTGTTCGATATATCGACGCAACATCTCCGTGCGGAGCAGCCGATATAAAAGAAGCGGGCTGATTCTGAACCGCTTTTTCATCTCGGGTTTTCAGACGTTGCGGCGTTCGACGTAATCGATACGGACAAGAGACGAACCCTTTGGCTGGTTGGCTCGATGCTTGCTGTTTTACGACGCAGCTGATTTCTCCCTAGAGGAATTTGGTGGCACGTCTCCTCTTGTATAGTCACTCGCAATTCTTCAATCCGCTTGTCGTGTTCCCAAACGCATCACGCTTCCGACCCACCTTGCGGCGTTCTGAGGCTGGCTCCGCCGCACTTAGTCTACAAAAGTGCCATCGATTTGCACGAATCAAAAAATATGGAGGCTAAGGATGGATAAACGTTACACTCTCCCCGATTTGCCCTATGACTACGCGGCGCTCGAACCGCACTACTCGGCGAGGCTGCTCGAGCTGCATCATGACAAGCACCACGCCGCCTACGTTGCGGGCGCGAACACGACCCTTGAGAAACTCGCCGAGGCTCGCGACAAGGGCGATTTCGCCGGCATCAACCAGCTACAGAAGAACCTCGCCTTTCATCTCTCCGGCCATGTATTGCACTCACTCTTCTGGCGCAACATGAGCCAGCATGGCGGTGGCGAGCCAGAACGGGAGCTGCTCGATGCCATCAAAGACTCTTTCGGCTCGCTGGCCAATCTCAAGGGCCAGCTCAATGAGGCAGCACTCAACGTCCAAGGCTCGGGCTGGGGCACGCTTGCGTGGGAGCCGCTCGCCAAGCGGCTCGTGACCGAGCAGGTGTACGACCACCAAGGCAACATCGGGAACGGCACCGTGCCCCTTCTCGTGCTCGATATGTGGGAGCACGCCTACTACCTGCAATACCAAAACGTGAAGGGCGAGTGGGTGAAGGCTTTCTGGAAGATCGTCAACTGGGAGGACGTCCGCCAGCGCCTGCAGAAGGTTCGCACTCTGGACTTGGGACTGTAGCTTACGCTGATTGCAACCAACGCTACGATCTAGCCAACCGCGCCGCCCAAGGCATAACCATGTCGCGGGGGAAACCGGTGGAGAGAGGAGTTCGTGTGAGGCTGTCCGAAGGCGCGCCGGAATCATTAGTGTGGCCCTTCAAGCGCTGCTCGCCTACGGCGCGCTTCCCGGGTGAGCTCAGAGCGAAAAGGCTGCCGGTGAAGTAAAGCGGCCCGCGCTTCAGATCGGATCAGCGGGACGGTTCAACGAGGACTGGTCGACCCTGGAAGGGGTGGACACTAGCAGGACCGACGATTTTTGGGACCGCCTGAAATATATCCCGCTCACTGCCGATCAGAATGTTTGGCTTAGCCTCGGCGGTCAGATCCGTGAGCGTGTGGAATACTTTGATCAATTCCAGTTCGGCTCGTCGGCACCAAAGCGCTCGGATACTTACCTCCTGTCCCGGTTCCGGCTGAATGCCGATCTTCACGTGACCCCTTATTTCCGCATCTACGCCGAGGGGAGGAGCGCGTTGGCAACGGACCGCGATCTCGAGGGCCGTAATAGCACCGGATTTTACGATCAAGCCGACCTCCTGAACGGTTTCGCCGACATCATGATTCCGTTCGGCAAGGAGACGAGCGTGACACTGCGCGGTGGTCGTCAGGAGCTGATACTCGGTTCCCAGCGGCTGGTCGGACCTGGCGACTTCACCCAGATCGCTCGCACCTTCGACGGCGGTGCCGCGATGGTTCGGATCGCGGACTGGACCGTTACGCCTTTTTGGACGCAGGCCGTGATCGTCGACAAGTATAAGTTCAACAAGTCCAACTCGGACCGGCAGCTCTTCGGCGTCTTCAGTAACGGGCCGGCGCATATTCTGCCCATGAATCTCGATCTTTACTGGCTGGGCGTCAACAATTTGGGGGTCGCCTTCAACGGCACCTCCGGGCGGGAAGAGCGACAAACCATCGGCGCACGTGCATCGGGAAAGATCGGTCAGACCAACTTAGACTTTGAGGTGGAGGCAGCGGGGCAATTCGGCCATGTCGGACAAGGACGAGTCGGCGCCGGGATGTTCACCTCCGTCCTCGGCTACACCTTGCCGGTCAAAGACCTTACACCGCGTGTGTACTTGGAGTTCGATTACGCCAGCGGCGACAAGAAGCCCGGCGGAGGGGTTGGCACCTTCAATCAGCTCTATCCCAACGGCCATTCGTATCTTGGCTACATCGACTACATCGGGAGGCAGAACATCATCAGTCCCAGCGCAGGCGTCGCGGTGATCCCCGTGCACGATCTTACGCTTTCGCTGCAGCAATATTTGTTCTGGCGGGCGTCCGATCGCGATGGCCTCTACAACAAATCCAGCGTGCTGCTGCGCCCGGGAACCGGCACCAGGGCGCTCTACGTCGGCGCGGAGACGGACCTGCTCGCGACTTACAACTTCACCCGCCATCTGCAAGGCTACACTGGCTACAGCTTCTTCTCCACCGGGGGATTCATCAAAAAGACCGGCCGCGACAGCAATAGCAACTTCGTCTATGCGGCGCTCCAGTACACATTCTAAAACCAACGAGCAATGAATGGCTGGTTGAAGAAGGCGGGTATAATGAACACAAAGCTAGACATCGTTACGTTAGCAGCGATCTTATTGATCTTATTATTTCTGTTGATCCACACCGCGAGCGCCGGCGCGCAGAACCAAGCGCGCGCCGATCTCAAGGACAGCGCGGGCAAAAACATCGGCAGCGCTGTGCTCAGTGAGCACCGCGATGGGGTGTTGATCACCGTCAACGTCAAAGGGCTCCCTCAAGGGCTCCATGCCGTGCATGTCCACGCAGTTGGGAAGTGTGAAGGGCCCGCCTTTACGAGCGCCGGAGGTCATTTTAATCCGCTGAGCAAAAAGCATGGTTTTAAAAATCCCGATGGTCCTCACGCGGGCGATCTACCTGATATGTATGTCAATAAAGATGGTGTCGGACACTATGAGGCGCTCATGGAGAGTATTACACTGGGTCCTGGAGAGACGTCTGTCTTTGACGCAGATGGAAGCGCCATCGTCGTGCACATCACCGCAGATGACAATGTCACGGATCCTGCGGGCAATTCCGGAGATCGTATCGCCTGCGGGGTGATTACAAAAGCCGCAACAAAGGGAAAGTAGGCTTTAGAAGCTGGATCGAGGATTCTCCACTTATGAGCACGGTTGGCTGCAGCATTCTGGCAACCATCGCGCTGTCCCGATGTAAAAGCAGAAACGTAAAGGAGGAAAGTCTATGTTTCATAAACTAGTAGACACAGCGGATGACCGCACCATTGCAATGATTCGGGTGATTTTGGGGATTGTGTTTTTCACTCACGGCGCGCAAAAGACGCTGGGTTTGTTCGGTGGCCCAGGCTTTAGCAGCACCATAGATTCTTTCCAACAAATCGGTATTCCAGCCGGGCTAACGGTTCTCGCGATCGCGGCCGAGTTCCTGGGCGGACTGGGTCTGTTGGTCGGACTTCTCACGCGCATTGCTGCGCTAGGAATCATTGTCAATATGGTCATAGCCGTCTTGATTGTACACAGCAGGGTTGGCTTCTTTATGAATTGGTCCGGTAATCAACAAGGTGAAGGATATGAATTTCATTTGCTTGCCATCGCGTTGGCGCTGGCCATTCTCATTAAAGGAGCGGGCGCTTTTTCCATAGATCGGATTCTGGCAACACGGTCGCCAGCGCGCCGGTTGGGCACAGTTACAGCCTGACGCGAATTCCCCTGATCGCCAGGAGCAATGGTGTTGATCCTCAACGTTTCAAACAGTCACTTGTCTACCTGCTCAGTCGGCGTCGGCGAGGGGCTCCAACCGAGATCGAAAGGCACGGGTCAAACTCCGCGTCAGGTCTTGCAATCATACTTCATCCTTTTGAATAGCGTAGGTTTTCCATCTCATCGGGCATGAACGAGATCGGTTCTTCCTTACTTTCCCTTTTTCCAAGGATACGAACTGAATCATCGGCGGACCCACAGGTGCCATCACTCGACTTGCGATGAAGCGCACAACTCTTCAAGTACGGACAAAAAAATTGGGCATCGCTCGTCCCAGGGAAAGTCGACATTTCAACACGTGCCGATAAGTAGTCACGCGTTCTTCGTCACAATCCGTCCGAAACCAAGCTGCAACATTTGGGATGATCCGCATAGTTTCAAAGATTCCAGATATCGAATCGAAACTGGCATCTCTGTTGCTCTGACCTCTTTGCATATTACGAAATCTGCAACCAAGGTGTTTCACAAAAAGGCGACTAAAGATGAGTGAACTTCTTGAAAGGGCACAATCAATGAGCAACAACTCAATATCGGACGCGGCGAAAGCAATTGTGCGCCGTAATACCAAAGAGGTTCAGGGCGGAGGAAACTTCGACGTTTTCGAAGAACTCTTTGCTGACGATTTCGTTGATCACACCACTCAACCCGGAACCACCCCCGATAAGGCTGGTGTCCGGAAGCTCTACACGTCCCTGCGCAAGGCGTTTCCGGACTTTCATGCGGAGATTCACTGGCAGCTCGCGGACGGCGATGCCAAGGCCCAGGTAACCCGGTTCATGTGGCCCTTCTCGAGCAGGCGCTCGACTACACGATTGACTGTAGCGCCTGGAATAGCCACAGCAATATTGCGGTGAAGCGCCACGGTGTTAATGCCCAGCACGCGAGCATGCGCATCTACGAGCGGTCCGCCGGCAGCCCCGGGATGCGCCAGGTGCGCCATGCGCCACTCAACACGCCTACCATGCCGAGCGTCGCATTTAGGCCCCGCTGCGCGCCGCGCCCGACGGCAAGAACGAGATGTCCTATTTTGCAGCTGCGCACTGTCGCCGAAATGAGGGGTCGATAACTGCTCCCTGTTAATCTTTAGCACGGCGAGATCAATAGTTGGGTCAGCGCCTGCGAAACTGGCGGCGACGGTCTGACCATTCGGTAGGATCACAACAATGTCGTCGGTGCGTCTGATCGTATGAGCCGCCGTGATGATAATGCCATCGCGCCAATGAACTCCGCTCGAAGACAGATGTCGCCGAGCGTTCACCGCCACCACCGAGCGGTTTATTTCGGCGACCACTTGCCTAAGATCATCCGACAAAACCTCGAATGTATTTTTCGTCTGCGGAATAGTTTCCATCTCAGTCCTCCAGAATGCTTAGATTGAGACGGGTTGATGCATCCGTCTCTTCTGAGACGATAACTATTTTTTCTGGCAGCCGGTATCGGCCGGATGGCTAGGTATCCCGGTAAAGGAGTCGAAACGCTCGTGAGAAAGATCCAATCGTTGGCTCATAGTAATGCGAGACTCAGTCTGAATTCTTGCGCCGCGATTTTATCCTTATAAAGCCAGGATCGGCACAGTTACGAGCACGATCCCGGTCCAGATGGCGTCTTGCAGCTTCTTCCCGTGAAGCTCAGTTTTAGTCGCTCGCTGCTACGGCAAGCCATTTTTTCATTTCTGCTCCTTTCCGTGTTCTGTAGTCCATTTTGTTGCTGCCAATATGTTCACCAAGAGAAGTTCAAATCCTAGACAAACGAAAAAATTCCGCCCACGTCAAACGGAAGATCCGGTTGTGTCAGTAGAACAGAGACGTAATTCTTTACCGCACAAGAAATGGTGGCTGTGGCTCGTAATCGTAGCGGACCAACTGCCATCGGCCTTGGCGGCGCGCAAACATCCAAAAATCCCGGTAGTAGTGGTCGTTACCCCAGCCGTGAAATCTCTGATTGATCTCCACAAGGGCGGAGCTATTGACGATATAGATCCGGTGAATCCAGTCATCAAATTGGACCCGTCCAATTTTGGGATCCCGAAAGGCCCCTAATGCCTCGTTGCGGATGCCCTCATAATCAATCATTAGGTTGGGGTTATTCCATGCCCGTTGGGTCGCGTCCGGGGCATAGGCCGACATGATGTGATCTATATCCTTACGCGCCCAACCCTCTCCTACCGTCCGGATGAGCTGAACAATGCTCGCTTCGTCTCCGTTCCGAGGAACATACTGGCTAATAGGAACTCCTGGTCTATCATCCGCCGATCCGATACTCACGCTTACAAGAACCACAACGGAAAGAGCTGTCAACATCCTTGTTATAAGAATGCTCCACATCGCTGAGTTCCTCCTCTTGATCATAGTAGTTACTCTAGTAGGTTATCGTTCCTAAGGCCGTGAAGAGGATGGCGGTGCAGGCGTCCAAAGCGACCACCGGGCCACAACCTTCAGCATACAATAGGATGCCTTGAGGCTCCCTAAAAAATTTCCCGATACTTTGGATTTTCCGCCTGTGCGCGGACGGTAGCTTACGGGGACCTCAAGAATCTTACATCTTAGCTTGGAGGCCTTGATGATCATTTCGCTGGGCCAGCCGTAGGTTCTCTCTTCCATGTCGAGACGCTCTAAAATCTCACGGCGAACGGCACGGAAAGGTCCCATATCAGTGGGCCAAACATGGGAGGCCACGCCGATCAGCCCCCCGACAAGTCGATTCCCTAAGCGCGCGTGAAGGGGAACAGCTTGGACATCCTCGGCCCTTAAAGTTCGGCTGCCCAGAACCAGATCGGCCTCTCCTTGGATTATGGGCGCCGTGAGCTTAGAAATCTCAACCGGAAAGAAGCTCTCATCTCCATCCATGAAGACAAGGATCTCACCTTGCGTCGCCTTAAATCCAGCCCAGCACGCAGCCCCATATCCCCTGAAGTTTTCGCTTACCACTCGCGCTCCACAGTGCTGTGCAACAACGGCTGTCCTATCAGTGCTTCCATTGTCAACGACAATGACCTCATTTACAGCTTCTTCAGGAATGGCGGCCAGAAGACCGGGCAAAGATTCTTCTTCATTGAGCGCTGGAATGATGACCGAAACTTTCATGCGAATGATCAATATTTAGGAGTCATAGTTGGATTAAGGTGTTAACTGGAACCGACTCATGGTCACTGAGGCTCCCTACCCATGACGCAGCGTGAGCTTGCCCGTGACAGGACTTCCCATGCAACGGTCGATGCGTACCTCAGCGCGGATCTCACCCTTCTCCAAACGGCCATCGCCGCTAAGGGTTCCCTGGCAGCGGGCTGTCTTAATAGGCAGCGAGGCTTCAATGCGGTTTCCCTGTACAGTCCCGTGAGCTTCTCCTCTTCCTGCACCATCAAGAAACCAGGTGAACAAGAGTTGTGTTCCTTGCTGCACTAAAACTGCTCTGACTTTCCCTGAAAATAGAGGGCTTTCGTAGAGTCCATACCATGTGCCAGAGAAAGGTCCAGCAGAGGCGGAGGCAGGGCCGGCCGAAGAATTAAAAGCGTAGAGCTTACCGTCCATGGAGCCCACATAAAGAGTGCCGTCTGCCCCAAGTGCCGGAGAGGAGATCAGCGTGCCTTTCGTGGAAAATTTCCACAGCGTGGTACCTTGCTCTCCAGCTTGAGGTGGCCGCACCGCATGGAACGTCCCGCGTTCGTCACCGATGTAGACCGTACCATCATTTGTAAGGAGTGGAGAGGACTGAATGCCTGGCCCAAGCCTGTAACTCCACAATGCCGCAGGGTTAGTACCAAAAAGGCCCGCACGCTCGCGCACGGCGTAAAGATCACCATCTTTGCCACCGAAGTAGATTGTCCGGTCCGGGCCAATGGCTACGGAAGAAAAGATCGCATAAGTCCGATAGCCCGCGCGGGCCACGCCGTCGAAGCTCCACTTGAGCTTGCCTGATTTCGTGTCGAGGGCGTAAAGAACCCCGTCGTTTGCAGCGATATAGAGTGTCCCCTCATTGTCGATCGCTGGAGCATTTTCAAATCCTCCTTTATCGTCTCGACCCCCCGAGGCAAAGGTCCAAAGGACTTTTACCGGCTGTCCCGCTTCTCCGGGTGGCTGGAGAGCATAGACCTTTCCATCCATTGAGGCGACAAAGACAGTCCCGTCGAAATCTACAGTCGGAGAGCTGATCAGAGTCCCCTGCGTCTGAAATCGCCATTTAATCTTTGCGCCACTCGTGCCCCGGGCTGGTGTGATCCCGTAATAGGCCCAGTCATCCGCCCCGATGACCAGGGTTCCATCGGGAGTAAACGCCGGCGACGTTTGAATGGTGGTACCAAGGTTGATCGACCAGACTACGTCTCCCATGATTCCCTTGCGCGGTGCCGTGAGCGCGTAGACCTTTCCGTCCTTGGCCCCCAAGTAAACGATTCCCTGCTGATCCACAAAGGCGGTGGAATAAATTGCGAAAGTGTCGAAGTCAGTTGGGAAAGCCCAACGAATGGTTCCACTTTCTGGATCCAAAGCATAAAAAATTCCGTTGTTCGCGCCAAAATATATGGTTCCGTCCGGCCCGATCACCGGGTCGGTCTCAATACCTCCTTCCTTTTCTGAAAGCCCGGTTGAGAAGACCCATCGAAGCTTGTCCGTAGTAGGACCCTTAAACGGTGCTATGCCTGTTCGTTTGAGATTGCCCCGGTAGGTGGGCCACGGACTCTCGGCTAAGCGCTGGCTAAAGAGTGGAGGCAAAGGGAACATTATAAGGAGTAGAAGCAGTACCCCTAGGATTGTTGCGCTAAAGACGATTGGCTTATGTAACATTCATTTCCTTTCTTGGCCGGACTTTACTGCTTGGGTCACTCCGAATTTCCAGGTGATTCGCTCCAGGGACTCGCCGATCCCGCGCAACGAAATGTAGAAAAATCCACAGGCATAAATAAAGAGAAACGGGCTGATCCAGATTCCTAGCGTTGTGGAGGCCACAGTGAGGGCGAGCAGAGCGTAAACCCCAAGGGCCAGTTCCAAAGGCGGAAGAAGGTCGAGCTTGAGCCAGTAGGAGCGGAGTTTGTTTTGCAGATCTCCCGGTCGACGAACGTCAAACTTCGGCGTGCGAATAAAATTCCCTCCAGAAAAAAGCAAGCCTTCCACTACCGCGCGGGAATTGCTAAGCGCAATCCCGGTCCCTACCAGAGTGACCAGGGGGATCCATCGGATCCTGGAGCGCCAATCAGGATAGAGAACACGTTGGGATGCCACATAAAGACTGGACGGTCCGAAAGTTGAAAAGGCAAAAAGAAAAAATGCGACGACAACGACCCAGGACCGGTGCTGCCAGTTAAGCGCATTCATCAATGGCAATGACAGGATTATGGTTGCAAGCATCAACGGATGAATCAGGTAATGCGTGAGGTGAAGTATCGCTTGGTATTTGGCAAACCAAGAACAGTTCGCCCTAAGAAGGGGAGGGATGATTTTGCGGGCTGTTTGAATGGAACCTTTGGCCCACCGAAATTGCTGCGATTTAAATGCAGCGACCTGTACGGGGAGTTCGGCTGGACAGGCGACCTCCAAAACATACTTCAGTTGCCAACCGGCCAACTGAGCCCGGTAACTCAAGTCCATATCCTCTGTCAAAGTGTCCGCCTGCCATCCACCTGCATCTATGATCGCCTGCCTCCGCCAGATTCCTGCAGTGCCGTTAAAGTTAAGGAAGAGCCCGCTCCAACTCCTGGCCCCCTGCTCGATGGAAAAGTGAGCGTCGATCCCGATGGATTGAGTTCTGGTCAGTAGAGAGTAATCAAGATTCGTGTGCCCCCAACGTGCCTGCAATCCGCCGGAGGAACAAAGTCCACGTCAAAGATAGCTAAAAATTCTCCCCGAGCAGTCTCCATTCCTTCCTTGAGGGCTCCTGCTTTAAAGCCATGTCGATTCTTTCTCCGGACGTGAATTATAGACAGCCCTTGCTGTCGATACTGCGCAGCAAGGGCGTGCGCAATTTCCGCGATATCGTCAGTGGAGTCGTCGAGGAGTTGGATTTCCAGCCGGTCACGAGGGTAATCAAGAGCGCAAACAGCCTCCAGGAGCCGGCGAATCACATAGCGCTCATTGTAGATCGGCAGCTGAACAGTTACCTGAGGAAGGTCTTTGTGCCAAGGAGAAGCTTCGAATTCTTTGAGAACACGGCGGTGCTCGACCAGTCCTTTTCTGCGGTAGCGGCGGAACCGCAGGAGCAGGACATAGCAGTTGGTCCCATAGAGAAAAAGGCCGCTTAAACAGAGGAGGTAAAGGCTGCTTAGAGCGTAGTGGAAGAAGGTGTCTGGGTTCCCAAATACCACTGGGATCTCCTCTCGTTCAGGGGTTGAGTTCTTGCATATTCCAAGGCCAGCACTACGTATAGAGGGATGAACTGCGCCAGACTGACCCAGGCGGGCATGGCCCCATCGGGGGCAAGGTATTTGAGATAGGACAACGGAAGAACCAAAGAGAGATAAAGCCACGCTCGTGAAGGAACTACGCACAAAAAAGGGACGAGCACGGAAAGATACCAGGGATGCAGAGCCGGATAAATCAGCAGAATGTAGCCGCTCAGAACGATGTAGCATTTCGTTACGAGATCATCCGTGTGTTCTTTGGTTCGCCGAATGAACAGAATCAGGAAAGCAAGAAAGCAAAAGAAAAGTACAAAGCGGATCGAGGTAGAGGGAAGCGTGAAAAGCTTAGCGGCTCCCAGCAATGCAATCTGCGGGAG
>WNGH01010157.1_pt1 | contig 11828 bp, 10 predicted proteins | sample 5400631 | NCBI WGS metagenome assembly WNGH01 (sample SAMN13153373, study PRJNA577476) | soil metagenome | isolation source: 115 cm soil or saprolite under Garry oak tree replicate 1 | place: USA:California | collected 2016-06-15 | reverse complement strand
CTTGGTGCCCGCGTCGGTGGTGGTGACGTTGTTGTCGGGCTGCGCGCCGAACTGCATCCACATGACGATCAGGCAGGCGGCGACCGCAGCCCAGCCGGCGAGTGTCAGCCACCGGTGCTGGTGGCAGGCGCGAGCGATCCGGCCGAGCGGCCCCGGGGTTATGGATTGTGTGTCGGGCATGGCAGCTTCTCCAAGTGTCTGTGTGCCGGGTTGTCAGGTGCAGGTGGTTCGGTGGCGCTCAGCGATGAGCGCCGCTGGCCGGCTGGTCGGCGCCGGTGAGGTCGGCGCGCCGCACCCGGATCGCCGCGATCGTGGTGACCAGGGCGAGCAGCATGACCCCGGCCGCGACCAGGAACCCGCGGGCGAACCCGGTGGCCAGGGCGTGGCGGTAGATCGCGGCGGGCAGCGGCCCGCCCGGGTGCACGGGGTGGCCGGTGCGGGCGGCGGCGGCTGCGGCGTGCGCGGTCTGGGTGCGGATGCTGTTGGCGACGGCGGTCCAGGCGACGGTGCCGAGCACCGCCAGCCCGATCGAGCCGCCGACTTGCTGCCCGGTGTTGAGCAGGCTGGAGGCCACCCCGGAGTCCTGTTCCCGGACGCGGGACAGGGCGACCAGGGACAGCGGGACGAACAGCAGCCCGAGCCCGGCTCCGGTGATCAGGGTCGGGCCGAGCAGGCCGCTGGCATAGCTGCTATGCTCGCTGATCCGTGACAGCCAGTACAGGCCGCCGGCGCTGACTGCGGAGCCGGCCAGCAGCAGCGGGCGGGCGCCGATCCGGGGCACCAGCTGGGCGGCGGTTCCGGACGCGGCCAGCACGGCGGCGGTCAGCGGGAGGTAGGCCAGGCCGGTTTTCAGCGCGGAGTATCCCCAGACGGCCTGCATGAACAGGGTGAGGAAGAAGAACATGCCGAAGATGCCGGTGCCCACGCCGAGCATGATCAGGTACGCGCCGGTGCGGTTGCGGTCGCGCAGCAGCCGCACCGGCAGCAGGGCGTGCCGGCTGCGGGTCTCGATGACCGCGAACGCGGCGAGCAGCACCACGGCGGCGGCCAGCGAGGCGACGACCTTGGTGTCGGCCCAGTGGGAGACGCCGTTGGGGCTGGTGGCGGCGTTGGACAGGCCGTAGACCAGGGCGGCGATCCCGCCGGTGCCGGTGAGGGCCCCGGGCAGGTCGAACCGGCCCCGCTGGCGCTGGGACTCGCCGAGCACCCGTGGCGCGGCCAGGGCGACCGCGATGCCGATGGGCACGTTGACGAATAGCACCCACCGCCACGAGGCGTAGCTGGTGAGCAGGCCGCCGGCGAGCAGCCCCACGGCGCCGCCGGCGACGCTCATCGCGGCGTACAGGCCCATCGCCCGGTTGCGGGGCGCCCCTTCCCGGAAGGTGGTGGTGATCAGCGACAGCGCGGCCGGGGCGGTGATGGCGGCGCCCGCGCCCTGGATGGCGCGGGCGGCCAGCAGCCACGCCTGGGTGGTGGCGAACCCGCCGGCGAGGGAGGCGGCGGAAAACAGCAGCAGCCCGGCGATGAACATCTTCCGGCGGCCCAGCAGGTCCCCGGCGCGGCCGCCGAGCAGCAGCAGCCCGCCGAAGGCCAGCGCGTAGGCGTTGACCACCCATTCCAGGCCGGAGCCGGAAAAGCCGAGCGCCTGCTGGATGTGCGGCAGCGCGACGTTCACGATGGTCGCGTCCAGCACCACCATCAGCTGCGCGGTGGCGATCACCACCAAGGCCGGGCCAAGGCGGCGCTGGCCGCCGCCTTCCGCGCCGCCGCCTGGCGACGGATCGTGTTTCGGACATGACGGGTTCTCCCAAATGTGTGTGCCGGGATTTCGTGGCGTTTGCCGGTCAGCCCGCGGGAGTCAGCGGCTCCCGGTGCACGCGGCGGGCGTAGCGGGGCTCGCCAGATCCAGCAGTGGACATCGCGGATGGGCCGGCCACCGATCCGTCAGTGCCGTCGCGGTCTCCTCAGGTGGCCGGATCCGCAGGGTGTGCGAAACGGGCCTGGCCAGGACTTCGGTTCCTCGATGTTGATCGGGTCTCATGGCGGCGCCCCGTTTCGGGCTTCACCGGGGCCGAGCCGGCGCACCAAGATCAGGCACAGCCCGAGGTCGCGGATCTTGGCCAGCAGCCCGTGCAGCGCGGGCTGATCAGCGAGCAGGCCGACGATGACCGTCTGCGTCCCCTCGCTGTTGACCTGGAGGCCCTCGAACCAGCCCGCCCACAGGTCATCGAGGACGCCGTCGACGCGGATCTCGTAGCGGGCAGGCCAACCCGGGCCGCTCACGGCTGTTCGCCCTTTCGCCAGGCAGCCCGCGTCCGGCCGTGTTCGTGCCGCACCCGCGGAAGCGGCGAGGCAGGCCGGGCCCGGCGGCGCGGATCGCGCCTGCCGCAAGGACCTGCCACTTCCTTGCGGTGAACGGGTCGGGTGCGATCACGCATCGACGACCTCGGCGTATTCCACGGTGATGCCTTTGGTGAGCGAGAACGCCGCCCCGGCCGCTGGGATTGATGGCGCGTCAGCGATAGCCGCCTGGGCGCTGGCGAGGGAGTCCCAGCGCCACACATCGATCCACCTCTGGTCGTCGACCTTGGCCAGCTCTACGTCGATGAGCCCGGCAAAAAAGCGTCCTTGGCCGCGGCGACCAGGGCGGCGTGCCTGGTGAGCATCTCCGCCGTGTCGGCGGGGTCGATCGTGAAGCGGTCAAGCCTGAGAACAGTCATTGCCATCCCTCCGGTCCGGTGCGTTTCTGGTTCACCCGGCACGCTACGAACGTCCTGCGGGGCTGGGCGTCACCCGAAGGTGCCCATGTGGGGGAATCTTCCGACGAGGGCGCCGACGCACGAAAGTGCCGCCCCGGCGGCATGCCCTCAGCTCGCTGAGCGCCGGGCAGCCCACGGGCCAGCGGCGGGCTCCCCGGCAGGACCATGGCATCCGCATCCGCAACCCCGGCGGGCGGCGGCCGGGCCCACGCCTGGTTGTGTGCGATCCGCGGAAAGGGACTGGCGACCGGAGCCAGACAGCGGTGGGGCGCGTCAGGGTGGTGGCACGGCCAGCAGCGGCTGTCAGGCGGGCCGTTAGAATGGCCGCACCCGGCAGTGATGCTGCCCATCGCTGGACAAGCTGATATGTAGGTCGCCGATGGCTGAGCCGCCCGCGGCGGCCCCTGCGGGGGTTGCCGCTTCCGAGCGGGATGCCCTGCTGGCCACTAAGCTGCACGTGCCCCGCCCGCAACCGGGTTTCGTGCCCCGCCCGCGGCTGGTGCGGGCGCTCGATGAGGGACTGGCGCGGGGGCTCGTCCTGGTCTGCGCGCCGGCCGGGTTCGGCAAGACGGCCCTGGCAGCGGACTGGGCGCGGTCCGGCGACCGTCGGGTGGCCTGGCTGTCGCTGGATGCTGGTGACAACGACCCGGCACGGTTTTGGCGCCACGCGGTTGCCGCGCTGGACCAGGCGCACCCGGGGATCGCCGAGCGGGCCGCCCCCATGCTGGGCCCGCCGGCGCCGTCCGCCTTTGAGGGGCTGGTGACGGCGCTGATCAACGAACTGGCCGCCCGGCCTGGCGATGGCGAGGTGCTGCTGGTCCTCGACGACTACCACCTGATCGACGCCGCGCCGGTGCACACGTCGCTGACGTTCCTGCTCGAGCACCTGCCGCCGGGCCTGCGCCTGGTGCTAGCCAGCCGGTCCGACCCGCCACTCCCGCTGGCGCGGCTGCGGGCGGGCGGGCAGCTGGCTGAGGTGCGCGCCGATGATCTGCGGTTCACCGCGGATGAGGCGGCGTCCCTGCTGCGCGAAGCGATTGGCGCTGACCTGCCCGGCGAAGCGGTGGCGGCGCTGGAGGCCCGCACCGAGGGGTGGGTGGCTGGGCTGCAACTGGCGGCACTGTCCTTGCGGGGGCAGGCGGATGCGGCCGGGTTCGTGGCGGCGTTCAGCGGCAGTCACCGTTACGTCCTGGACTATCTTGCCCAGGAGGTACTCGGGCACCAGAGCGAGCAGGTGCGCGGGTTCCTGCTGGAGACCTCGGTGCTGGAGCGACTGTCCGGCGGGCTGTGCGATGCGGTCACCGGCCGGGCCGGAAGCCAGGCGATGCTGGAGGCGATCGAGCAGGCCGGCCTGTTCCTGGTCCCACTGGACGAGGTGCGCGGCTGGTGGCGCTACCACCACCTGTTCGCCGACCTGCTCCGCGCCCGCCTGCAGGCCGAACGGCCCGGCCAGGTCGCGGCGCTACACCGTAACGCGGCGGCCTGGTGTGAGGAGCATGGGCTTCCCGATGATGCAGTACGGCACGCACTGGACGCGGAGGACGCTGCCTGGGCGGCGCGGCTGATCGAGCGGCATACCGACGAGTTCTTGTTCCGCAGCGAACGGGCGACGGTGCAGCGGTGGCTTGCTGCGCTGCCCGCCGGGCTGGCCCGCTCCCGGCCGCGGCTGTTGCTGGCCCAGTCGCGCCTGGCCCTGCTCAGCGGCCAGGTGGAGGGGGCCGGGGACCTGCTCGATGCCGCCGAGCGCACCCGGGCAGGCGCTGACGAGGGGGCGGGCGGGCCCTTCAAACCGTCGGCCGGCAGGGGCGAGAGCCTGCTGGTGAACGTCCCCGCCACGATCGCGCTCGACCGTGCCTACCTCGCCGAGCTGCATGGTGACGCCGAGCAGGCGATCGCGTTCGCGTCGCGGGCCCTGGCTGAGGCCGGCGAGGAAGAGTGGATGCTGGCATCACATGCCCGGGGGTACCTGGGCGTTGCCGAGTGGCTGTGCGGCCGACTCGGGGAAGCCGAGCGCGCATTGTCGTCGACTATCGCCCAGTGGCGGGCGGCCGGCGAGCGCGCCCTGGTGGCCCGGGGCTGCCACGACCTGGGCCAGGTCCAGCGTGCCCAGGGCCGCCTGGACGCAGCGATCGGGACCTACCAGCAGGCGGTCGACATAGCGACTGGGCCCGGCCGCCCGCACCCGCCCGCCGCTGGCACCGGGTATGTGGGCATGGCGGAGGTCGCCTACCAGCGGGGCGAGCTTGATGCTGCCCTCCGCCACGTGACCGAGGGCATCCCTCTCGCTAGGCAATTCCCCTTCAACCAGCCCCTGGCCACGGGCCTGGCGACGCTGGCGTGGATCCGGCAGGCCCGCGGTGATGCGTCCGGTGCCTGGGCGGCAATGTGCGAGGCCGAGCGGGCCGCGCCCGGCCCGGCCGTGACCGCCCTGCTCAACCCGGTACCTGCGCAGCGGGCGCGGCTGCTGCTCGCCCAGGGCGATGTCACGGCCGGAGCCCGCTGGGCAGAAGAGAACGGCCTTGACGCAGCAGACACGCCGGGCTACAGCCGGGAGCCCGAGTATCTCGTGCTGGCGCGCGTGCTGCTCGCGCAAGACCGCCCCGCTCAGGCGTTCGCGCTCTTGGAGAGAATGCTCGAGGCTGCGGTCGCCCAGGGCCGGATCGGCAGCATCATCGAGGCGCGCGCGCTGCAAGCGCTGGCCCTGGATGCCAGCGGCGAGAAGGCCGGCGCGGTGGACGCCCTGGCCGAGGCGCTCACCCTTGCCTGCCCGCAAGGCTACGTCCGGGTCTTCGCCGACGAGGGCGCCCTGATGGGCGCGCTGCTCACCCGGCTCGTCGCTGCCCAGCGGGGTGAGCAAGCCGCTGCCCGCGGCGTCGAACTCGGCTGCCTGGCCCGGCTCATACGGGCGTTCGGCGGCAAAGACGCCGCTCAGGGCGCCCGGCGAGGCGCTACCGCCGCGGCGCCGGGCCTGGTCGAGCCGCTGACCGCCCGCGAGCTGGAGGTGCTGCAGCTGCTGGCCGCGGGCACGCCAAACCAAGCGATCGCCCAGGAACTCGTGGTCACCCTGGACACGGCCAAAAAGCACGTCAGCCACGTTCTCGGCAAGCTCGGTGCGGCCAACCGCACTGAAACCGTCGCCCGGGCACGCCAGCTGGGCCTGATTCCCTAGCACGGTACTTCACCCGATCTCAGGTGGCACCTTCGTGCCAGCGGGCTGGCTGTCGAAGATTCCCCCGACATGTGCACCTTCGGGTGACGCCCACGGCGACGCCGGTCCGTACCGTCCGTCCAAGAGCCGGTCTCCCAGGGGTAACTAGGCGTAACCAGGGGTAACCAGGGCTACTCGTTAACCGGACCCGGGACATGCCGACTGGTCGAGGAGATGACAACAGTGAAGCGAATCCGTATGCGAGCTGCAAGAAAGGTGACTGCAAGATGACGAATGCAGACACAGGCATCGCAGATCCGGGCACGAGGCCGCAGTCACCCGCAGACCGAGCGGCACGCCGCATATCCGGCCTGCGGAAGAACAGCCTCGGGATCTCGGTCATGCTCCTTGCCCAGTATGTGCTCGGAATGGGGGTCAACCTCTACGCCCAGGTCCCCAGGGCCGACCAAGGCAGCGGGCCCGCAATTGCATTGGGACGGGCGCTGTCAAACTCTCCAGCCGGCCTGGCCATCCACTCGGCGTTCGGCCTGCTCCTCCTCGTAGCCGCCGTGAGCGTACTGTCCCGCGCCATCCTCGCCCGGAACCGGCTGGCGATCGTGACCTCCGTCGCCGGACTGGCCGCGATCCTCGGCGCCGCCTTCAGCGGGGCATCGTTCGTCGACCACGGGCACCCGGGCGCCTCCATGGCCATGGCGGTCCTCACCGGCGCAGCACTGCTGTGCTACCTGCTCAACCTGTTCACACTCAGCGCGTCCCCCATCGTGCCACGGGATCACCAACGGCAGCACGAGCGATGAACCACCCATCACGCTGACCCTGGCCGGGCTGGTGCGTGGGCGCGGCGAAATCTTCGCGGTCATATGGACGAAGGGGCGCAGGCACGCCACCACCAGGCAGGTGGCGGACGCGTGGTGAACGCAGACGAGGGAGGAAACCGATGAGCGACCTTCAGGCCATCGCTGATCGCGTCGAGGTCGAGGCGCTGCGCGGCGAGTTCACCGACGCGGCGATGATGCGCGACTACGACCGCGTCGCGTCGCTGTTTACACACGACGGCGCGGTGCGGATCCCCCACATCAACGCCGACGCCGTCAGCCGTGAGGAGATCCGCGCCGGGAGCGAGCGGCTGCAGGCTCTCTTGGACTACTTCGCGCAAACCGTGCACCCGGGCACGATCCAGCTTGAGGGCGACATCGCGTCCGGCCGTGCGTACATCTGCGAGCTCGGGCACCTGCGCGACGGTAGGTCGGAGCTGAACTACGCCGTGTACCACGACCGCTACCGGCGCACCCCGGACGGCTGGAAGTTCGCGGAGCGCGTCTATGAGGTCAGATCCCTCGACACCACGCCGCTGGCGGGTTCGGCGCCCTCCCGCCGGGCCTAGGCTCGAACGATGACCGGCTGGGAACTGGTTGGCGTGCCTTGAACCGCCCCGGGTTCAGCCCACCCGGTAACGATCGTCCAGGGCGTCGGCGGTGAGCAGGGATAGCCCAGTCCACCGGCTCCGCATACCGCAAGGCGACACCCCGGGAGAGGCGTTCCGCTGCGCCGGCCTGGCCAAACTTCACGAACAGCCCCTCGTAAGGAGATCCGCTTGCGCGCGCCGTCAAGATCATGTGGCCGGCAGCAAGAGCCGATCAAGCGCACTGAACCTCGCGGCGCGAGACGACCTCGTCGCGATGGAACCTTGTGCCATGCTGCTCCCAGGATGGTCCGTAGCCGCTCTCGCTGCAGCCAGAGCGCTGGCAAAACACCTTCAGTTACGTTTCGCGCTGATGCTCAAGTTCTTCGAGAGGATCTGCCCCGAGCGCCATACAGATCAGGGAATCTGGACGGCGACACCCCATACTCCAGTGACTTGCCAATGCCGAAGCCGCCCGTAATCGGCGATTTGTCGCCGTCCCAGGACACAGGGCACCACCACCGTGCTCCCCCTGCGTAGCAGGGGCTCATGCGCCCGATAGCCGCCTCTGCGCAGATCGCGGTCAGTTGTCCAGCTGAGGTCTTCAAGGCTCACGGCCAGGCCAGCATGATCCACTATTTGGCACTTGGGCGTACGGTTCTTACAAATACCCGGACCAGCGCGATCAGCAGCACGGGCGCGTTCAGCAACACCTGGCTGCGGTCCACCTGACTCGCCGGGCCGGCCTGATCACCCGATCACCCGGGGCGTCTGCCCGGCGACCTGCGGCCGCCGGGCAGACCCTCCCGCATCGCCGGTCTCGGCGGTCACGCCGGTCCCGAGGTCAGCCCACCGGGCGCAGGCCTGCCGCGAAGCCCGCCAGCGTCTTGCGCGACTCGCCGAACGACGACGCGACGTAGTAGGCGCCGTGCTTGCTCCAGGTCAGGAACAGGAAGATCTTGGTTGACTTGCAGGACGTCAGCTTGTCGAAACCGCACTTGCCGGTGAGCTGCGCGGTGGTTCCGCCCACCTTGACCTTGCCGAGCGCCTTGACCTTGCCGACCGTGCTGCAGGGGTTCCCCGAGTTGTTCTGGAACAGCGCAAGCGAGGAGGCGGGCGTCAGCCCGTAGTTGGCGCTGACGACCCGCTTGCCCTGCATCTTCTTGGGCTTCTTGACCTCGCACCTGGCGACCGCGATGTCGCCGTTCCGCACATGCCCGTAGGTCCTGGTCGGCTTGACCAGCTTGAACCCGGCGGCGGCCTGCGCACCCTTCCAGGTCTTGAACATGCCGAATCCCGCGGGCCTTACCTGGGCCGCGAGAGCCGTCGTCGCGATGCCAGCCGCGGATACCGCGCCAACGGTCACGGCGGTCGCCGCTATCTGCTTCCAGCGCATGGTCCCGTTCTCCTTTGCCACGAATGGCGAGCGATGTCGCCGTGGGTCGGCTGCGGACAATGTGCAGTGATCCTAAGCGTGATCCGGAGCCGTAGTGATCACAATGGGAAGTTGCCTGATTACCTGCTGTTATGACCCTCGGGCCTGCGGCTCTGGCCTCGGGCCGCTGTCGGCGGCCGCCGGTAGGGTGCCGGCATGAGGAACGTGCATCCCGAGGTCTTCCTGGTCGCCCGGCCGCAGCTGGACTATGACGCGATCGCCGCGTACCTGAGCGAGATCGGCGGGAGCAGCTGGCTGGAACGCCTCGACAAGGGCGACCTCGACAACGACGCGCTCAACCTGGCCGAGTTCGCCGGGCGGCTGTGTTACCGGTCCTGGGAGCCCGGGCTGAATCCCAACGTCACCAGGGTCCGCTCCGAGCAGGATGCCTACCTGCGGAACATCCTGTCGAGCGCGCACGGGTCGGTGCTCGAGCACGTCAGCTTCAGCTTCGCCCTTCACAACGTAAGCAGAGTTCTGAGCCATGAAATTGTTAGGCACCGGCCGGGCACGGCGATCTCCCAGGAGTCGCTGCGGTTCGTGCGGCTGAACGACATCCCGTTCTGGTTCCCCGACTGGGCCCGCGCCGACGCCGAGCTGATGCAGCGGGCCACCGCCGTGCTGGAGCAGCTTGAGCAGTTCCAGCTCTGGATGGCCGACCACTTCGGGCTGGACGCCGAGGGCCTGCCGTTCCACGAGAAGAAGCACAAGACGTCGTTCATGCGCAGGTTCGCCCCCGACGGGGTGGCGACCGGCCTGCTCTGGTCGGCCAACATCCGCACGCTGCGGCACACCATCGAGGCGCGGACAGATCCCGGCGCCGAGGAGGAGATCCGGCTGCTGTTCGGCAAGATCGGCGAGCTCATGCGGGCCGAGGCGCCCGCGCTCTTCGGCGACTACACGGTGCAGGACGGCGCCTGGGTCCCGCGCTGGCGCAAGGTTTAGCCGCCGCGGGCCCTTACGGACCGGACGGGCCTGACGGGCCACGTGAGCCGGGCGGGTCACCGGCGTGGTCGGCCTGGGCGCCCGGCCGCGGCGGGGAGTGCGCGACCCGGAGAGCGTCGAGCGAGTCGTGGTGCAGCCGGTCGGCCGGTATCCGGCGTGCCAGCGCCCGCACCGTGGCGCTGATCATGGCGACCGGGCCCGCGATGTAGACATCGCAGTCGCGGAACGATGCGTGCGTTCCGACCACGTCGGGCAGCCTGCCGACCCTGCCGTCGAAGCCGAGCTCGCGCTCAACGACCGGGATCACCGTCAGCGACGGGTAGGCCAGCCGCAGCGTCTCCAGGTCCCGCAGGTCGTACAGGTCGCGGCTGCGGCGGCCCCCGACGTAGAGCGTGATCGCACGCCGCCTGCCCTGCCGCGCGGCTCCGACGACCGCCTCAGTGATCGCCTTCAGCGGCGCCAGCCCGGTGCCGCCCGCGACGCAGACCAGGCCGGCGACCGGGTCGGCGGGCACCCGCATCCCGCCGCGGGCCGCGCCCAGCAGCACGGTGTCGCCGGTGACGCAGTGGCTGGCCAGCGCCGTGCTCACCATTCCGCCGGGCACCGCGCGGACATGAATGTCGATCAGCCCGTTCTCGCGCGGCGCGTTCGCGATCGAGTAGTTGCGCCAGATTCGCGGCCAGCGCGGCGCCTGCACCGCGAGGTACTGGCCGGGCTCGTAGGTCAGCGGCCGGTCCGGCCTGATCGTGAGCACGGCGACAGTCTCGGTCCGCCGGTCGTGCTGGACGATCTCGCCGGTCCACCACGCGGGCTGTGCCCTGGCGTCGGCGTCGACGGCATCGCTCATCACGGCGGCGAAGTAGCCAAGCGCCGATCGCCAGGCCCGGTGGTCCCTGGCGATCTGGCCGAGGGCCTGCGCGGTCGCATGCTCGTCGTCCAGGTTCTTGACCAGCGCGGTCAGCATCCGGAAGACCGCCGCGCGGGTTTGCGTCATCGCGTAGGGAAACAGCCCGCGCAGGCCTGGATTGTCGGTGAACAGCCGGGCGTAGAAGTACTCCATCGCCACATCGGGGTCGGCGGTCAGGTGGCCGAGCAATTCCCTGACCAGCCGGCGGTCGAAGCTGGCCTCGGCGGAGTTGGGTTCCTTCGCCTGCCGGCCGAGCCGCGCCGAGTTCTCGGTACGGGCGAACTGGCGGGGAACGGCCGAGCCGGCGAAGGCAGCGGGAAGGCCAGAGTCAGGTTCCCTGTCCCGCGCGCTGGCCACGACATGCAGTCTCCCAGCCACATTCCGTATCTACCACCGATTCCGACAAGGCCCGACCACGGGTGCCGCAGGGGATTGATCACAGTGTGCCGTCATTCCCGTGCTCGGCGTAATCAATCGATCAGCCCTGGATAGACCTGAGCTGAAAGGGCCGTGGCTCGGCTGATCTACGATGTTGCGGTGGCTGAATCCCGATACTTGCGCTACCCGAACATTCGCGGGGACCTGCTGACGTTCGTCGCCGATGACGATGTCTGGCTGGCCCCCGCCGACGGCGGCCGGGCCTGGCGGACCTCCGCCGACCGGGCGCGGGCCGAGGGGCCGAGACTGTCGCGCGACGGCAGCCTGGTCGCCTGGACCAGCTGGCGCGACGGCCCGCCGGAGATCTACCTGGCCGGCACCGGCGGCGAGCCCGCGACCCGGGTCAGCTACTGGTCGAACTCGACGACCAGGCTGCGGGGCTGGTCGCCGGATGGCGACATCCTGGCCACGACCTCGGCGGACCAGCCGTTCGGCCACCACACCTGGGCCTACGCGATACCGGTCGGAGACGGCCAGGGCCGGTTCGCCGAGCACCGCAGGCTGCCGTACGGGCCGGTCGGCGATCTGGCGGTAGACGGCGGCGCCGTCGCGCTGCTGACCGCGAGTTACCAGGAGCCCGCGTTCTGGAAGCGGTACCGGCGCGGCACGTCCGGCCGGCTCTGGGCCGCCCGGCCTGCCGCGGCCACCGACGGCGAACAGGCGGGATTCCGCCGGCTGCTCGCCGACCTGGCCGGGCAGTTCTACAGCCCGATGCTGATCGCTGGCCGGCTGGCGTTCATCAGCGATTTCGAAGGCACCGGCAACGTCTACTC
>WNGH01005724.1_pt1 | contig 11829 bp, 9 predicted proteins | sample 5400631 | NCBI WGS metagenome assembly WNGH01 (sample SAMN13153373, study PRJNA577476) | soil metagenome | isolation source: 115 cm soil or saprolite under Garry oak tree replicate 1 | place: USA:California | collected 2016-06-15 | reverse complement strand
TAGCTGGCAATTGCGGGAACAAGGACCTTCACATCAGAGGTATGCACCTGGCATGGCCCTGCTTGCAGGCGGCTGTCGAGTTCGCGCACGATGTTTTTCGCGATTCGAGCATGCCCAACACTACCGCCGCTCATCACCATGGCATATCCCTCAATGTACTCGTATTTTGCTGAAGGATCACTATCGAGTTGAAAATACTCTTCAACTGTCATCTTGTGCCCTTGGGGGTTTATTGCCATCTTACTCATCTCCTCCCCAGCTGTCTTGCTCTCTAGTATACCACAGTGGTGATTGCAAGCTCTTCAAACACGATGGTTTGATGCTCGGGGACGAGACGCTTGGCTTGCTTATGATGGAAGTCCCGTCGCTGGTTGGCAATCTTACGGTGGGCTTTGGCAACGAGTTTGTGGGCCTTGTCTCTCCAGTGGCCGCCCCGTTTCTTGTGTGAGAGGGCTTGCTGCCGCCCTTTACTAAATCTCCTTGAAGAACTCTGGCAGAACCGAGACCTGCTCAATCATTTTGACTGCTATACCAAGGCGTAGCTCTTTAAGCTTGTCCAGTAACTGCTCTCCATCTATTAAATTAATAGGAAGAGCACCATCTCTCGTCGCCTCTATCTTGGCATCGCGGCTAAATGTGCCTGTAGTGATAATCAATCCACGATCTGCACGCCCCATCATAGCGCCGCGAAAGTCCCTAATGGCGCTTGGAGGTACGCTTCCCTGGTAGCGCTCTACGGCTACTTAAATTGTTCAGTAGGTCGATTGTAAAGGAATGCAATGTAGCCGTCAAGCAGGATGAGCCAGGTTTATCTTGTACCGGTAGACCATGTGGGAAAAACTCGCGCACACCTGAGAATAGAGCCAGCAAAGAACAACCAGGAGAAAAACGTGCGATGGCAAAAGACTATGAGTTATAAATGGGCCCAGCTGGGGTCGAACCAGCGACCAACCAGGTAGAGTAAATAGCCGGAACGGTACCCCTCGGCATGTTTCCAACTACTTCTCCCCGAACCGTGCATGCACCTTTCAGCGCACACGGCTCTCCAGGGATGCGGTTTATTCTCCATCATCCCCTGTGTCCCTTCCCCATGTACCGGGCATTACCCCGGTCGTTTGAGTACTACGGACACTCCGTCGCCATGCGTCTTAATAGCCCCGCGCAGAGTTGAACTGCGTTCTATCGCTTATAAGGCGATTGCACTAAACCGATGTGCTACAGGGCCAACGGACGTTTAGGCGATCCCCAAGTTCCCTTAAAACTCTGGTCCGAATGTAGGTTCCTCGTTCGTCGTTTTACTCGCTCTTGGCGAGTATCTACAGGGGAAGCGTTCAACAGCCCTCATAACCACGGCCATTGACCCTATACATCGGCCTGCCAGGGACTCTGTCAGGCTGTAAACAACTGAGGTTCAGGCAATCCAGCTTTAACCATGTTCGGCCTAGCTGCCTGGCAGCTTATTTCAAGCTGCCAGACTTTTAACAACCACGCTATTGTCCCCTTTTCCTTTCGGAAGTCGGGTAAGGTTGCGCTTTAGTCACATTCGCTCCGGTGACACTGCACTCACGCAGTAAGAGTTTTAAGAGCACATGGGCGCAATTCAGGATTATGAGCCGGCTGCTCTAACCACTGAGCTATGGGCCCTCGCGACACGTATTGTACCACACCCTTTCACACCTGGGAAGAGGCAATTTCTCACCCTTTCCCTAAGTCAGAGTAACCTTCACCAGTAGTATCTACAGGATCATCATTCCGACCTGTCGCCCGTAAAATTGCCATGGAGCGCCTATGCCCATCATAATTCACGTACTATATCCAATGAAGTGTGCTATAATAACAAAGCATTTAGCAAGTAAAAGTTCCACCCTTTTAGGTAAATTTTCCCAGGGGGCATTCAATGACGAATGAAGTCACAATTCGTATAGGGGGCGAGTCGGGTGAAGGCACCATCTCAGGTGGTGATATCCTCGCGCTGGCCTCTGCACGCTGGGGGTATCACGTCTATACCTTCCGCACCTTCCCGGCCGAAATCCTCGGCGGACCATGCCTGTTCCAGGTCCGTATCGGCGATCATCCCGTTAATTCCATGGGTGATTATGCTGATGTGCTCATCTGCCTGAATCAAGAGGCATATGACCGCAATGTCAGCGACCTGCGCCAGGGCGGTGTAGTGATCTACGATCCATCCGATTTTACGCCGGATACAAATAATTTTATTACCTACCCTATCCCATTCAATGAGATAGCACGCAAAGAAGTACAGCTCTTCCAAACGAAGAACATGGTTATGCTCGGCGCCATCTCGGGCCTGTTTGGCCCCGAGTTGGAGGCTATCATTGAGGTCGTCGAATCCAAGCTCTCCAAGTCACGCAAGGCCAACCCACTCTTGATGGAGAAGAACTTACTGGCCTTGCAGGTCTCGCAGAAATACGTCACTGAACAAATCAGCAAGCGTGACTCTTACCGGCTTGGTCCTGTCGACAAAGCAAACCGCGTCGTGTTGAACGGCAACCAGGCCGTGGTAGCTGGGGCGCTGGCCGCGCAGTGCCGTTACTTTGCAGGCTATCCCATCACTCCGGCCAGCGACATCATGGAGGCCATGGCCAAGGAACTGCCGCTCGTCGGTGGTACCTTCTTGCAGGCAGAAGATGAAATGGCCGCGCTGGCATCGGTTCTCGGGGCCTCTTTCGGAGGTCTGCGCGCCATGACGGCCACGTCAGGTCCCGGCTTTTCGCTCATGACCGAACTGATTGGCCTGGCATCGATGACCGAGCTGCCAGTAGTCATCGTGGACGCACAGCGTGCAGGCCCCAGCACGGGCATGCCGACGAAGATGGAGCAGTCTGACCTGAGCTTCGCGCTCCATTCCGGGCACGGCGACACGCCACGTATGATCGTGGCCCCTGCCGATGTCGCCGATTGCTATACATTGATCATCCAGGCCTTCAACATGGCCGAACGATACCAGATGCCCGTCCTGTTCCTCACCGACCAGTCGCTGACTGCACGTGTCGAGAGTGTCGATCGCTCTATCTTCAAGCCCATGCAGGTCGAAGAGCGCCTGCAATTCAGCGCTAACGGTCACAGCAGCGATGCCCGCGACGCCTCTGTCAACGGCCATGGATCCGCCGGCAGCGTCGCGGAAATGGCTCACAGCTTCGCCCGCTATGCCTATACCGCGAGCGGCATCTCGCCCATCACCACACCCGGTCCTGGCGCCTTAGCCTATACCGCCACCGGCCTTGAACATAACGAACATGGTCACCCCGACTACGAGCCGGAAGACCACACTGCGATGATGGAGAAACGTTTCCGCAAGCTCGACACTGCCGCCGAAGAACTACCCAGCCCGCAGCGCTATGGAGACGCAGATGCCGATATCGGCATCATCGGCTGGGGTTCGACCGAAGGCGCCATCCAGGAAGCGGTTGACCGCGCACGAGAACAGGGATACAAAGTAGCATCGCTGCACCCGAAAATTCTCTCGCCGCTGCCAGATCGCACCATCCGCGACTTTATCCGCTCGGTCAAGAAGGTCATCGTGCCCGAGTGCAACTACTCCGGCCAATTGGCCAACCTGCTGGGCGCTAAATATGGCTTGCAGGCCGTTCGTGTCAACAAATTTGGGGGTATCCCATTCACCGCTGGCGAAATTCTGCGGTCAATCGAGGAGGTTAGTTAATCGTGGTTGAAGCAACGCTTGTACTCACGCCGAAAGACTTTAAGAGCGAGGTGAAGCCGACCTGGTGCCCTGGCTGTGGCGACTTTGGCGTGCTCAGCGCTACGTACCAGAGTCTAGCAAGTCTAAAGGTGCCGCCCGACCAGACTGTGATCGTGTCCGGCATTGGCTGCTCTAGCCGTTTCCCGCACTTCATGAAGACCTTTGGCTTCCACACAGTCCACGGGCGCGCGCTGCCTCTTGCCCAGGGGCTAAAAATGGCTCGCCCGGACCTGAACGTCGTAGCCATTGGAGGCGATGGCGACTTCTTCAGCATCGGCGTTGGCCACCTGATCCATGCCGCGCTGCGCAACATCGACATCACCGCCATCGTGATGGATAACGAGACCTATGGCCTGACCAAAGGCCAGACCTCGCCCACGTCACCTCACGGCCATGTCACTAAATCGACGCCTTATGGCCTCATGGCCTCGCAGTTCAACCCGATCGCTACCGCACTCAGCCTCAACGTCGGCTTCGTGGCACGCGGCTTCTCGTCCAAGCCAAAAGAAATGGCGGCGCTGATCCAGCAGGGTGTGAACCATCGAGGCTTCGCGTTCATCCATGTGCTCAGTCCCTGCCCAACCTTCTACAACACCTTTGATGCCTGGAAAGCCACCGTCACACCGGTTCCTGCCGATCATGACCCGACCAATCGTTTCAAGGCGATGGAGCTGGCAATGGAGACGGAGCACCCCTACATGGGACTCTTCTATAAGGAGGAGCGGCCAACCATGGACCAGGCAGCGCAGGAGTTAGCAAAGAAGGCTAAAGAGTTCGACATCGACAGATACATGGAGCGTTACGTTTAAAGAAACCATGGCTAGAAGCCAGCAGGGGCGACCGCGTAGAGTGCCGATGTATCGAGCACGTGGTCGCCCCTATATTTCTCCTCATCAACTCGTAAAATGTAGGGGCGGGGCTTGCCCCCGCCCTGCATTTCTAGGCAGAACGCCAGTTTGTCTCGCTCGTCTCTGCAGCAGCGGTAGAAGAGTTGATTACAGCGCGTGTAAATTCCTCACCACATGAGCGGCAGAAAAGCCCACCCTCATTATGATAGCTTCCACCGATGGCAGTTAATTGCTTCTCGGCAGGTTTTCCGCACCATTCGCAAAGGCTGCCACGAGGAGCAGTGTCTATAGAGACAGGCCTGCGGAATTCATTGTTTGACATAAGGTATCCTCCTGGTTCGTGCTGATCAGGTGAAATCATTCATAAAAAGACGATCTAAGCACACAAGGGGAAACCCGTACCAAGTGGTCGACAACGTCGGAAAGTCAACAGTGATACGGCATACCCGAGGACGCGCGTCCTTGCCCGGGAGCTGCACTGCCCCTCACCGGTCAATGTAGAGGTGAAACATATCATTACCGATGTCACACCAACTATAACACATTTTGGGAAAAACTACTATAGTCATGGCGCCTGATCATCTTCTACGGCACGAAACCTGGAAGTGAGGCGGTTACCGATAACCCATCCTATACCCCCAAGCCCAACAGTCAGGCCCAGCCAGACCAGCAGGTCCGTGTTCAGAGCCACGTTATAGGCAATTGCGAGGACACCAGCCAGCACAATACCAAGCGCCAGGCCGGTCGATACACCAATCAGGCATCCTGGATGCGCCAGGTTGCGCCCTCGTAGCCTCTTCATCATCGCATTGTATATCCCTATTTGAGTTGCTTATGCCTTATATAAGCATCATAGCGCCACTATAGCAGGGCGTCAAGCGACTATATTCCACTTCCATGTCGGATCCTCAGGATTTTTCCTCGCGTAGCGGGGCGCTCACCTGGTGGAGAAAGTGCAGAATGTCTTTATAGGATTGGAGCATACCAGTCTCGCAATAGGCAATAGCATGTTCTTTGCAGAAGGCCTTGACGAGAGGCCGTGCCAGTCTCAATTTGTTCCTGGGCATGGTTGGGAACAGATGATGCTCGATCTGATAGTTCAGTCCGCCATACCAGAAGTCGACCAGTGGCGGACCCTTGACATTGCGGGCCGTAAGCACCTGCTGGCGGAGGAAGTCCGTTGGGCTGTCCTGGTCCATGCTGGGCATCCCTTTATGGTTGGGGGCACCGATCGAACCGAGGTACAGGCCAAAAAACGCGTAATGGACGATGATGAACAGAAGAACTTGCCAGGGGCTCAGCCGCCAGAGCAACAAGCCAACATAGAGTCCGTAATGGAGGGTCAGCAGCAGCGCCTCAGCCAGGATGTGCTTTGTCTTCTTGCGGTACAGGAAGAGGATGCTCAAGATCAGGAACGTAATCGGGGAGAGCAAATACAACGGGAACTCTAAGTAGGCCTGGTATTTCGCTAAGAACCGCGCAGTGCCCTGCCTGCTCCGTGCCACTTCTTCAGTAAAGGCTGTAAATGGCCTGACGATGTCAGGATCGAGACCGAGTTGGTTGGGATGGCCATGATGGGCATTGTGCTTATCGATCCACCAGCTCCAACTCCAACCAACCAGCAGATTACCCACCAGGAAACCCGCGATCCTGCTCTTCCAGCTTGTGCGGAAAACCTGTCGATGCCCAATATCATGGCCGAGGAGACCAAATTGCATCGAGACGAAGCCCAGGTAGAGCGCATTGAGAAGCTGAAGCCAGAAATTGTCAATGATGAACAGGAAAGCTATACTGATGATAAGGAGGCTCATAGTAAAGAGAATCTTATAAGTATAGTAAGCAAGCTGCTGATCCAGCAATCCTCGCTGTTTCATGAGTTGCTTCAACTGGGCATATTCATTTGAAGAGGAGCGCCGGGCGGAGTTTCCCAAAGTGAGATCAGCCCCTTGCGTGTCAAGCACAGAACTCTCGCCTGAATGCACAGTGTGGACATCCCGCATCTGGCTACCAAGAGCCTCTTGCATGGTTTTCCTCCCTTGTTTCCTGTACAATAGGTGGTAGTCCGCTAGAGACCATTATAGCAGATCGTTGCGTAAGACCCCCCCTGGATGTATCCATGGGGAGGATGTCAAAACAGATCGTCTCCCTTTTCTGAAAACGCCAACCCTGGATGAAAAGATCCCAATAATTCAGCTTAGATTCAGGAACACGTCAGTTTCACTTCAAGCCTTTTCGCTATAACACCCTCAGAGACATTATGATATGATGAGCATGCGTATCCTACACGTGTTCCTGAGGGTGTATGAACTCACACATACTGATCGTCGACGATGATAACCGCGTCACCAGCGCACTACGACGCACGCTTGCCTATGAAGGCTACCAGGTCTCCACAGCGGCCAATGGAGAGGCAGCCTTAGCCGCCGCCCGCTCCAGGCCGCCGGACATAGTGATCCTCGACCTCATGCTGCCCGGTATCGATGGACTTGAGGTCTGTCGCCGCCTGCGCGCCAGTGGCGATGGCATAGCAGTGCTCATGCTCACTGCCCGCGACGCGGTAGCAGATCGTGTGGCAGGCCTGGAAACAGGAGCGGATGATTACCTTGTGAAACCCTTCGCTCTCGAAGAACTGCTGGCGCGCGTCAAGGCACTGCTCAGGAGACGCAGCCCGCCTGATGTCTCACGCGAAGTGCTCTGCTTCGAGGACCTTGAACTGGACACTGCAACGCGCCAGGCCAGGCGAGGAAAGCGCGGCATCGACTTGAGCACGACCGAGTATGAGCTGCTGGCAGTGTTCTTACGCAACCCGCGTATTGTACTCACACGCACACTGCTGATGGATCGCATCTGGGGCAACGATTTTGAAGGTGGCCCCAACGTCCTTGAGGTCTATATCGGCCACCTGCGCAGCAAATTGGAGCAGCACGGTGAAAAGCGGCTCATCCAGACGGTGCGCGGCGCGGGCTATGTTCTGCGCGGCCAGTAGACAGGAGATGCTGAGTATGTATATCCCGCTGCCTCTTCGCCTGACACTTTTTTTCACGCTCTTGCTAGGAGTAGCGCTCCTGTTCTTTGGCAATATGGTCTACGCCCAGGCGCAGCAGCGCGCCTATCGCGACCTCGACGATGCCTTGAGCAGCCGGGCCGCCAGCGTCAGGCTCGGCAAATTTCTTGACTGTCCCGGGGCAAACCCCAATCCCAGCTCATCTCCCGCCACACTTCCCAGTGTCGATGGCCTGGGCACGGGCGGCATCGCTATCGAAGTCCTGGATGACAAGCTGCACTTGCTCGCGACAACAAGTAATTTGAATCCCAACGACTTCACACAGGCAAGCGTAGATAGCCTCGTGCCCAGCCCTGTTCCCTGGGATGAGCGGGCAGCCCACATGCTCTTGCAACAGTATTCAAACGGCGCCACGAGCAGCGTGTACAGTACGATTACATACCTGGGTCAACACGTACGCGTATACAGTACTATCTCGACCTCTTGCAGCACGCATATCATTCAAACCGCCCGTTCTGAGCAGGATATCGAGCAATCCCTGACTGACCTGCGATCCCTGCTCATCCGTGGGGGTGCCCTGGTGCTGGCCCTGGCCTTTGCCGGCGGCTGGTTGATGACCTGGGGCATACTTGCTGTCGTGCGCCGCATCACCAGGACGGCGAGCAGTATCACCACCTCGCGCGATTTCAGCCAGCGCGTGCCAAGCATGGCCCTGGCAGGCCGGGACGAACTGGTTACTCTCGCGGCCACCTTCAACGAGATGCTGTCAAGTCTAGAGGAATCCTACCAGCGCCAGCAGCGTTTTGTCGCCGACGCCTCCCATGAACTGCGCGCTCCTATCACCTCCATTCGCTGCAATCTTGATTTGCTCGCCAAAGCTCCCGACCTTCCTCCTGCCGAGGCGCAGGCTGCACTGGCCGATGCTCGCGCCGAGGCCGATCGCATGGGACGTCTGGTGAGCGATCTGCTCGCACTTGCCCACGCAGACGCCATCCAGCCAGCCACAATCAATGGCTATAAGAATGGTGACGCTCAGGCACAATTGATTGACCTGGATAGCCTGCTGCTCGAGGTTTTTCGCCAGTACCGGCGTTCTGGAGAGGGTGAAAGTGGCGGGCAGCCGCCCCATGGGCCGCGTCTTATGCTTCAACACATCACACCGGCGCAGGTTTACGGCGATGCCGACCAGCTCAAGCAGGCATTTGTCGCCCTGCTGGACAACGCTCTCAAATATACGCCCTACGAAGGGTCCGTCACGCTTTCGCTGGTCACGGGTGAAGGCTATGCAACGGTGAAGGTAAGCGACACCGGCATTGGCATACTTGCCGAGGACCTGCCCCACATCTTCGAGCGTTTTTACCGCGCGGACCGCGCCCGCTCGCGCGAGCGCGGCGGGAGCGGGCTAGGCCTGGCTATTGCTCAAAATATCGTGCGAGAGCACCAGGGTTCCATCGAGGTGGAGAGCATGCCGGGGAAAGGCAGCACCTTTACCGTGAAGCTGCCTCTACCTTAATACGTACACCGGCACTGTGGCTCAATTGCTTGAAGACGTTCGATGCGCTGCATCTCTTCCTCTTTTTCAAACCCACCTATCGAACGGGGATTGGTATCGATGCCTGTTTTGTGCCACCGCGAAGACAAGGGAATAAACAGCTCTCATTACGTGTTAATAGGAGTGTATGACATCAAAAAATAATTGTATCGCTTCTGTGAGAAACGGTTTCTACGAGCGTCAATGCATTAAGAGATGTCGGCACAGGAGCATACTAGCATGAGACTGTATGTAGGGGGACTCCCCTATCAAACGACCGAGCAGGACCTGCTCGATCTGTTCGGACAAGTAGGACACGTTATCGAGGCCACGGTTATCACTGATCGCGACACGGGGCGAAGCAAAGGCTTCGGCTTTGTCGAGATGAGCGACGATCAAGGAGCACGGACCGCCATTGAGCAGCTCAACGGCACCATGTTGGGGAATCGCACGATTACTGTCAACGAGGCACGCGAGCGCCAAACGACAGGAAACAGAGGGTTCCAGGGAAGAGAGCGGCGTTCACACACCGGCTACCGGAGCGATCGCTACTAATTTCTGAGGATCGGTAGCGCGAAACCGGCCAGAAACACGTTCTGAACACACGAAATGAAGCAAAGGCTAGCAGATGAGCTAGCCTTTGGTTTATATTTTCTATTTCTCCACACGCCTATGCAGCGCTGAAATTTCTTTTTCAAATGAACCTGGCTACCGAATTGGACAACAGTGTTAACGGATGACACCTGGTTATTGCGCCGACCTGCCGCCATCGATGGGAATGACCTGGCCGGTGATGTAACTGGCGCCTTCCGAGGCCAGGAAGAGGACTGTGGGGCCAATCTCGCCGGGTCTGCCGATGCGGCCCATAGGCGCGACCTGGACGTTAGCTGCTTCGGCGAGCTGGACAAGCACCTCGGACATACGCGTGCGAAATAGCCCCGGCGCGATGGCGTTGACGCGTATGCCCCGGCCGCTCCACTCCACCGACAGCGCCCGCGTGAGGTTAATAACCGCCGCTTTACTGGCGTTGTAGCCGACGGTATTGTGCTGTCCCCCGCTCAGGCCCGCGATGGAGGCAACATTCACCATGACTCCTTTGCCCCGCTCCAGCATGTGCCGCCCGGCGACCTGCGACATCAAAAATGTGCCGGTGATGTTGGCATCGATCACCTGCCGCCAGCGCTCCAGTGGCATTTCTTCCGCCGGGGTACCCCACGTCAGGCCAGCGTTATTGACCAGTACGTCAATCTTGCCGCATGCTGCAAGCGCCTGCTGCACCAGGGTTTCTACCGACGCGGGATCGGCAACGTCGGCAATGAAGGCATGTACAGGCACGCCTTGATCTTTTAATACTTGCTCTGCCTCTTTCAGCCATTGTTCACGGCGCGCGGTGATGACGACCGTGGCCCCAGCAGCCCCAAACGCCTGTGCGATCTCTAATCCCAGGCCGCGCGAGCCGCCGGTAATCAATGCAACTTCGCCCTTAAAATCGAAACTAACCGTGCCCATAGATACCTCCCTTGGATTATTATTTCACCATACTATAGCATACTGTTTCCTTTGCTTACCTGTTTGAGGAGATCAGACAGGTTCTCGCCCATTTCATAATCGATTCGTCCCGTGCCGGTGAGAAATCGCACGAAGCGTTTGAAGCTCGTCAGAGGCTGCTTGCCTGGCTTTCCCCTCACATAGGACTCGATATCGGCAAAGGTAAGCTCTAATACTCCTCTTGGGGGATCGGCGTCCAAAAGAGTCGTGTCTGCGAAGTCGGCTATGGTTGCGACATGTCCTTCGACCGTTTGCGGGCTCAGACCCGCTTTGCGTAACTCGCGACGAAAGGCCGTGAACACCTTGCGATTGCGTGCGAGGATGCCGGTGCGCTGATTTGTCTCGCGTGCGGCCTGATCTTGCGGCAATAAACTGGTGATGATGCCTTCCCGTTCCTGGATATTGCGATACATCTCTTGCAGATCCTGGCGGATTCCTGGACCAAACATCACATTGTAGGAGGTGAGCAAGCTATCATAAATGATGTGATGCCCGAAAGGCAGTAAGACGGCTTGCGTGTAGACCGGAAGGGGCAGGGGAACCGTCTCTTCAATCGTGCTCACCAACCCCAGCACGCCATACGCATGAGCCGGAGTCGTCGTGGAGAGAAAGATAGTATAGTTTTGCAAGGAGCGGAAGATGTAAAATGATCCGGCAAGACGATACTGCCAACTGGCGACCAGCGACAGGTCCACAGCAGGTAACTGAGCCGGATTTTCAGCGATGAACTGTTCACGCAAGGCATCACTGGCCCAGAGGGCATCGCGCACCTGTATCGTGACTTCTGGGGAGACATCTTGCTCTCCAAGAGCTGCAGGAAAGGCAGGGACGAGGTGCAACTGCGTATTGATGTAATGTAATAAGGCAAACCAAATGCGATAGAAGCGTTCGGTTTCCTGAGGTAATAAACGCATACGGACTCCCCTTGACGCACAATGTTACTGGCTCATGATGCTTATCATACCATGCGCTGACACGAAGAGAAAACGATCAGCCAAACCTTCAGATCACAGACAATAGCTCCTTCCAGCGCGTGGTAGAGCGCGGCGACCTTCTTTCCTGCCGCATCTGCCAGGCACGCGTCAGCCCTTGCGCTCCGAAGAAGAGCGTATCCTTGCCCCATACCGTATTGATCACATCCACCGCCTGCATCAGCCGTGCTTGCTTCTCGTACTGC